>Ga0228699_1000608_pt1 | contig 25166 bp, 27 predicted proteins | sample McNCre217_Aug_MG_FD_178016 | JGI IMG/M metagenome (GOLD analysis project Ga0228699, IMG submission 178016) | Freshwater microbial communities from McNutts Creek, Athens, Georgia, United States - 2-17_Aug_MG | ecosystem: Environmental > Aquatic > Freshwater > Creek | place: USA: Georgia... | reverse complement strand
TAGTTCGCACAGATGCAAATAGCCTTGTTGGTTTTGCACCAGCAATAACAAACGCGACGTCGACGTGTCGTCGCTGCCTAAGCCCTGCACCCAAACGTCAGCACCCAAGATGGGCTTGACGCCAGCGCCGCGAGCTTCTTTGTAAAACTTCACCGCGCCGTAAAGATTGGAGAGATCCGTGATCGCCAGCGCAGGCTGGTGACTCGTAGCCGCCGCTTTGACTAACTCGTCAATGCGAGTCGTACCATCAACAACAGAAAACTCAGAGTGGGTGCGAAGGTGAACAAACATAAAAACGCAGTATTACTTTGGGTTATTGACTTCATCGAGAGCAGCGCCATTCAAATGCGCGGTATCAGCCCAACCCAGCAGCGAAAAGCCCTGCTGTGTCCAAAGTAAACGGTTAATTTCGGCATTGCCAAGACTCCACGTGCGCGGCGCTTGCAGATCGAGTCCCGTCGCAGCGCGGTACAAAATGTCGTTGTCACCGCCGTGCGAAACGACGACGATTTGCTGACCCGCATGACGCGCAGCGAGACCACTTACGCACTGCAAAATCCGCGTGCGAAACGTGATGAGCGACTCGCCGCCTTCGGGACAAAATTCGGGGTCGCGTCTGCGCCAGCGCTCGGCCTCATCAGGCCACAGCTCGTCAATCTCGGCAAAGGTTTTGCCTTCGAATTTGCCAAACAAACGCTCGCGCAAAGCCTTTGTGGGTATGGCCTGCAGGCCAACGGCTTTGCCAATCGCATGGGCCGTTTCGTGCGCGCGCTCAAGGTCACTGGAATAAATCGCGGCGATGTTTTCACGGCGCAGCGCCTGGGCAGCCGCGCGTGCTTGCTCGTACCCCCGCTCGTTCAGCGGAATGTTGAGCGAACCTTGAATCCGCGTAGCCACATTCCATGCAGTTTCGCCGTGGCGAATCGCAACGATGCGAGTCGGTTCTTCTTGAAGTGCAGATACGGCGGTCATGAGCAAGCCCCAACGGATGATTCGGTTGCAATAGAAATCATCGCAGAACCAAGAGCCGTCTTGGACGGTGCTTCCTTGAACACCTCAGGATCAAAGGCTTTGTCACCTTCAGGATCAGCAACACCCGTCGCTTTCAAGCCCTCAAAATCATAGAGCTTTCGATCCAGCATGTGCGAGGGTTTGATGTCTTGCAAACTGCTGAACATATTCTCCACACGACCTGGATATTTCTTTTGCCACTCGCGCAGCAAGTTACCCACCTGCACGCGCTGCAGGCCATCTTGGCTGCCGCACAGCGTACACGGAATGATGGGGAACTGCTTGTGCTCAGCCCATGCGATGAGATCGCTTTCGGGCACATAAGCCATGGGGCGAATCAGGATGTGGTTGCCGTTGTCTGACACTAATTTGGGTGGCATGGACTTGAGCTTGGCGGCAAAAAACATGTTCAGCAAAAACGTCTGCAAAATGTCGTCGCGGTGATGCCCCAGCGCCACTTTGGTCGCACCTAGCTTGTCCGCCACTTTGTACAAAATCCCGCGCCTAAGCCGCGAGCACAAGCTGCACATGGTCTTGCCTTCAGGAATCAAACGCTTCACGATGGAGTAGGTATCTTGATTTTCGATGTGGTACTCCACGCCAATGGATTCAAGGTACGCGGGCAAGATGTGCTCTGGAAAGTCTGGCTGCTTTTGGTCTAAGTTCACCGCCACCAGCGTGAACTTCACGGGCGAACGCTGCTGCAATTTGATCAAAATATCCAGCATCCCGTAGCTGTCTTTGCCGCCCGATACGCAGACCATCACACGATCGCCCTCTTCGATCATGTTGTAGTCAATAATGGCGCGACCTACCTCGCGGCACAGGCGTTTTTCTAACTTTTGAATCTCTAGCGGTGTTTGCGCTTTGCGCTCTTTAGCGGTTAGTTTTTGTGCAGTCTGCACTGTGTTTACAGTTTGAAATTCCATATTCAATTTTCTTTATCTTTTAGCTGTTACTTCGACTGCAACTGAATCGCAATCGGTAAATATGCTTGGTTTATCAACTCGAATTTTGACTTGAGTGACAACATCATGGGTGAGCAGCCGTTGAGCGATGCGCCCTGCTAAGGTCTCTAACATATTGATATGGCCCGTCTCAATCTCTTCTAATGCTGCATTGCGCAAATGACGGTAGTCCAGCACATGAGTGACTTGATCCAATCGCGGAATCAAGTCGGCATCTTCAAGCACCACAGAAATGCTAATAAAGAGCGGCTGCTTCGCAGCCAGCTCATGCTCAAGAATACCAACGCTTGCCTGTACTCGAAGACGGTCTAAATAAATGGATCGCATATCTGACCTAAAGAGGTGAAGGCTCTTCGAGCGAAAGCTGAACTTTATTACGAATCGCTGTCCGCCAAAACGACTCCGTCATCATGGCAATGTCTTGCATCCAAAACAAACGATCAGATGGTTGAAGCAGCAGATTTTGCTCAAGCATTATGTTTGACCAAATGGACACAATCGGCTTATTGGCTGGAGACGTTGCTGGTTCGAAATTGGTCGAGTAACCTACTTTCTTAGCGCCTTCAAAGGTAAAGAAGAATGTCTTCTGGATATCTGCAATTGTTTGCTTGAGATCATCGCCTGTATTGGCTTCAATCCAATAGATAACGATGATGCGACTTACATTTAAACCTAGCCACAACTTCATTTTTTGCGTGCCACAACTGAGTTCATATGCCGCTCCAAAAATATCACTTCGCCCTAGTTTTGTAACTCTGCTGCCAATATGCCGCTGGTCGTAGCTGGGGCTAACTTTTGCTAGAACAACTGGTAATAGTTCAGTCAAAAAATAATCTGTCTTTTTTTGCAACACATCTGTTCCAACTTCACGCTCACTAAAAAATAAGATGAACGCGCCAGCAATCCCCGCTAGGGTTATTTGCACAACCGACATACTCAACAATATCCAATCTGCATATTTTGGATCTTTAGGGTTATCCGCTATTACGTAAAACCCTGTCATCGCAACTGCACTTATTAAGGCCAAACCCAAAAGGCATAAAACGATATTTCGAATCTTCTGCGATACGTGAATGAGTCCGACTGAATCAAACATAACGATCTCTTTTCATAAAAAACTAACATCCCGCCCCATAGCGGTCAAATGCTGTCCGCCATCAACTAACAGCGTAGCGCCAGAGACAGACCCCGTATCAAGCATGAATACTGCCGCTTTTGCAATGTCTTCGGGGTGACTGATTTCACCCGTCAAAGAATACTTGGCTGTTCGCGCAAAGGCTGCTTCATCTTGTAAATAACTAGGGAAAGAAAGGCCAGGCGCAATTGCACAAACACGCACATCTGGGGCTAACGACTGAGCCAACATGCTACTGGCCATTTGCAAAGCCGCTTTGCTTAATGAATAACTCAAAAAATCAGGGTTTATGTTCCACAGTTTTTGATCAAGTAAGTTAAGCACTACGCCTTTTGCACCTCTGCTTTTGACGTGCAAATGCAATCCTTGTGCTAGCAAAATTGGAGCCCCTACATTGCCTAGCATATGCTGCATCAATTTTTCGTAACTGAAATCTTGCACAACATCAAACTCAAAAGTCGAGGCGTTATTCACTACCGCGTCGAGGTGACCGAATGCCGCAATAACTGCAGGAATTAAACCTCGAGCTTCGTACTCATTATTTAGATCAGCTTTAAAACACATACTTCCTGATGTATGCACTGAGCAGGCATTGGATGTCTCTAATGCCTCGCCTTCACTGCCCCTGTAATGCACAGCAACGCGCCAACCAGCTTTGGCCAAAGCCAGTGCTATTTCGCGCCCAAGCCTTTTCGCTCCGCCTGTCACGAGTACCGTTTTTTGTACGTTTTTTTGAGCCATAAAATTGATTTTTCGTTTTATCTTTTATGCCCATTTTCTCACCCTTATCAACGTCCTCACCCGAGCCCTCAGCATGGCAGCCTTTTGATGCCTTTATGGCAGATGCGCTTTACCACCCCGAGCACGGCTATTACACGCGCTCGATTACCTCCGAATACAGCCAAATCGGCACGGGCGCAGCTACGTCCGACTTTGCGACCAGCCCCGTGATTTCGCCCTTCTTTGGGCAAACACTCGCTAAGCAAGTAGCCGAGTTCCTAGACGCGACGGGCACGTCCGAGGTGTGGGAGTTCGGCGCGGGCACAGGCGCACTGGCACAGCAGCTTTTGAAGGCGCTTGGCGACAAAATCACGCGCTACAACATCGTCGATCTATCGGGCACCTTAGTGGCGCAACAAAAGGCGACATTAGAGGCGGGCCTGCAGGCCACGTCCGATAGGGACTGCAAGGCGCTGCTTCGCAAGGTCAATTGGCTGCAAACGCTTCCTGATTCGATCGCTGGTGTGATTGTCGGTAACGAAGTGCTGGATGCTATGCCCGTCAAGCTGTTGGCGCGAACTAACAACGTGTGGCACGAGCGCGGCGTGGTCAATTCGAACGACTCTCTCTCGTTTGCCGACGTGCCGACCCAGCTGCGTCCACCGATTGAAGTTGCAGGCGAACACGACTACGTGACCGAAATCCATCCGCAGGGCGAGGCATTCATCCAAACGCTGGCGGACAAGTTGCAAAAGTCTAAACGAGGCGGTGCGATCCTCATGATTGACTATGGCTTTGGCGAGAGCGAGTACTACCACCCCGAGCGCAGCATGGGCACGTTGATGTGCCACCAAGCGCACGAGTCCAGCACGAATCCGCTGGAGAACGTAGGCGAAAAAGATATCACCGCACACGTCAATTTCACAGGGATTGCGCTGGCGGCGCAGGACGCTGGCCTGACGGTGAACGGCTACACCTCGCAAGGACGGTTTTTGCTGAACTGCGGCCTGCTCGATCATCTCACCCATGCCTCGCTGGCTGAACGCGCCATGGCACAAAAGCTAGTCACCGAACACGAAATGGGCGAGCTATTTAAGGTGATTTGCCTCTCAACACTACCCAATTTTGAACCACTGGGATTTGCTGCTGGAGACCGCTCACACACACTTTAATTTCTTTAAAATAAGTCCATTAAACTGACTAATAATATATGGGTTTTATTTTTACTTCTGCTACATTACTGTCATCCCATACAGCTTATTGATAGTTTTTTTAACAGGAGTACACCATGAAAGCAGAAATCGCAGCCGAGCCAAAGTTGAACACCAAAGCCGATGTCAAGTCGGATGCCAAGCAATCCGCAGAGCGTGCAGAAAAGCAAAAAGCGCTGCAAGCGGCGCTCTCGCAAATCGAAAAACAATTTGGCAAAGGCACGATCATGCGCCTTGGCGAAGGCGAAGTGATTGAAGACATTCAAGTCGTCTCTACAGGCTCGCTGGGCTTAGATGTGGCGCTTGGCGTGGGCGGCTTGCCACGTGGCCGCGTGGTCGAGATTTATGGTCCTGAGTCCTCAGGCAAAACGACGCTCACCCTGCAAGTCATTGCTGAAATGCAAAAAATTGGCGGTCAATGCGCTTTTGTGGATGCCGAACATGCACTCGATATTCAATACGCGCAAAAGCTAGGCGTCAATCTACAAGATTTGCTGATTAGCCAACCCGACACAGGCGAGCAAGCGTTAGAGATTGTCGATTCACTGGTTCGCTCAGGCGGCGTGGATCTGATCGTGGTGGACTCGGTGGCCGCCCTCACGCCCAAGGCCGAGATTGAAGGCGAAATGGGTGACTCGCTACCTGGCTTGCAAGCACGGCTGATGAGCCAAGCGCTGCGCAAGCTGACAGGTTCGATCAAGCGCACTAATTGCACCGTCATTTTTATCAACCAAATCCGCATGAAGATTGGCGTGATGTTTGGCTCGCCCGAGACGACCACAGGCGGTAACGCACTTAAGTTCTACGCCTCGGTTCGCTTAGACATCCGCCGTATTGGCACGATCAAAAAAGGCGAAGAATCCATTGGCAACGAAACCCGTGTGAAGATCGTCAAAAACAAGGTAGCTTCGCCGTTTAAAACCGCGGAATTCGATATTTTGTTTGGCGAAGGCATTTCGCGCTTGGGCGAAGTGATCGACATGGGCGTGGAAGCCAAAGTGATCGAAAAGTCAGGCGCTTGGTATGCCTACAACGGTGAAAAGATTGGCCAAGGCCGCGATAACTCGCGTGAATTTTTGCGCGAAAACCCCGACCTCGCCATCGAGATTGAAAACAAAGTGCGCGAATCGCTGGGTATTGCGGCGATTCAAGATGCGGTGCCACGCCAAGCTGCATAAGGCTTCCACAAGATGGCTTTTGATAAACCTTCACTCAAGGGGCGGGCGCTGCGGTACCTCGCAGCGCGTGAGTACTCCCGCTTTGAGCTAGAACAAAAGCTCAAAGCGTTTGAAGAGAACGAGGGGGAACTCAAAGCCGCGCTTGACGACTTAGAAGCCAAAGGTTTTATTTCTGAAGCCCGCGTCGTCGAGTCCACACTCAATCAAAAAGCCAGTCGCTTCGGCGCAGCAAGACTCATCAACACACTGAAGGCAAAAGGCATAGATGCGGGAGCAATTACCCAAGCCGCTGAGCAACTCAAAGGCACAGAGTTGGTGCGTGCGATGGATGTGTGGACACGCAAATTTGGCGCACCTTATACGTCGCCCAGCGAATACGCAAAGCAAGCAAGATTTTTAGCGTCGCGCGGGTTTAGTGGTGAGGTGGTTGGGCGGGTGTTGCGAAAGACACAAAAAGAAAGTTTGGAATGAAACTGAACGACAAACAAGTTGACGATTTATGCAAGCTACTGGGCGGAGCGGCTCTAGCTGCTGTTATTGGATTTGCCGTAGGAATGTCTGGACACGGTAGCCAGACGTTAAGCAAAGCCGATATGACAGGACTTGCTTTCGGATTTTGCGCTTGTACAATGACTATGCTTTTACTAAGAAAGGGGCGTTAATCATGGAAATCTCAGTCGGAACTGTTGGATTCGCTGTGGGCATCCTTGCACTCCTTTTAGCTTGGTACGATGCAACACACCGCGCCTAACTGACCATACCCTTTACCTTGTCAGCTTAAAAACCGCCGTACCCGCACGCCAATTGGGCTGCCAGCGAATCACGGCATCATCTTGAATGCCAAAACCATCTTCAATTTTGAGATTATTTTGTGCTGCCAGCACGGCAAAATCTTCGTAAGTCCCCACGCGGATATTGGGAGTGTCGTACCACTGATGCGGTAGGCGTTTAGTCACGGGCATGCGCCCGAGCAGCACGCTCAAGCGATTGGGCCAATGCGCAAAATTGGGGAACGCCACAATGCCCGTTTTGCCCACGCGCACGGTCTCACGGAGCATGACTTCGGCGTTGCGTAGGTGTTGCAAAGTATCGATTTGCAAGACGACATCGAAGCTGTTGTCATCAAACAAATTCAGTCCTTCGTCCAGATTGAGCTGAATCACATCTACGGCGCGTTTCACACATCCATGCACAGCCGCATCATCAATCTCGATACCGTAGCCCGTGCAGTCTTTGTGATCACGCAAATACGCCAGCAGTTCACCATCGCCGCAGCCAAGATCCAGCACGCGAGCGCCTTGCGGGACAAGGGCTGCAATGGTTTTGAGCACAAACGGGTTCATACGGTCACTCCGTCAAAGTAGGCTCGCACCACGTTCATGTAACGCTCATCCTCTAGCAAAAATGCATCGTGACCTTGGCTAGCGCTAATTTCGGCATAACTCACGCACAGCTTGTTGTCCACCAGCGCCTTGACGATTTCACGGCTGCGCTCGGCAGGAAAGCGCCAGTCTGTGGTGAAGCTCACCACTAAAAATTTGGCCTTGGCACGTGCCAGCGCTGCGCTCAAATCCCCCCCAAACGCCTTCGCAGGATCAAAGTAATCCAAGGCGCGGGTAATCAGCAAATACGTATTGGCATCAAAGTAGCTGGCGAACTTTTTGCCTTGGTGTTTGAGGTAGCTCTCTATCTGAAATTCTTCGTCAAAGCCATATGCAGCTTGGCCTGCAAGCGATTCGATACGTTCTCGCCCAAACTTTTCATCCATCGCATCGTCACTCAAATACGTGATGTGCCCCACCATGCGGGCAAGGCGCAGACCGCGCTCGGGCACTACGCCGTGAGCGTAAAAATCGCCAGAGTAAAAATCGGGGTCAGTGGTAATGGCACGCCGCGCCACTTCGTTAAACGCAATGTTTTGCGCAGATAAATTGGGGGCGCTGGCAATGCACACGCAATAGCGCAAACGGTCAGGAAATTGCAGCGTCCAAGACAAGGCTTGCATCCCGCCCAAACTACCGCCCATCACGGCGGCTAGTTGTGTAATGCCAAGTTTGGTCACCAACCGCTCTTGCGCGTTGACCCAGTCTTCCACCGTCACCACGGGAAAGCTGGATCCATAAGGCTTGCCAGTCGATACATCAACATGCGCGGGACTGGTCGAGCCAAAGCACGAGCCCAGATTGTTGACGCCAATCACAAAAAACTTGTTCGTATCCACAGGCTTGCCAGGGCCCACCATGTTGTCCCACCAACCCACATTTTTTTCATCATCGGCATACGTACCCGCCACATGATGCGAGGCATTCAAGGCGTGGCAAATCAGCACTGCGTTTGACTTGTCGGCGTTCAATGTGCCGTAGGTTTCGTACGCCAAATCATAGCCAGCGATGCTCTTACCGCTGCTAAGAAGCAAGGCATCTGCAAAGTGCATCGATTGAGGGATGGGTTTGAGCTGCGTCATAAATTGCGCTCTAGTGTAAATGAGTTGCTTGCGCTTACTCACATCGATCATTCAAGCACAAAAATCCATTAAGCACCATTTTGGGCATGATGATTGCATCATTTTTGTGACTATTAAAATTTATCCCTTAAATCACTCACGGAGAAGTTATGGAAGCACTAAAACAGGGCAATGATGCCCTTTTCATCCTATTGGGCGCAATTATGGTGCTCGCTATGCACGCAGGATTTGCGTTCTTAGAACTGGGCACGGTTCGTAAAAAGAATCAAGTCAATGCGCTTGTCAAAATTTTGGTAGATTTTTCTGTGTCCACCGTTATGTATTTTGCAGTCGGCTACGGCATCGCGTATGGCACCAGTTTCATGGTGGGTGCAGAGCAACTCGCTGCCAAAAACGGCTACGAGTTAGTCAAGTTTTTCTTCCTGCTGACCTTCGCCGCAGCCGTACCCGCCATCATTTCGGGCGGCATTGCTGAGCGTGCCAAATTTTGGCCGCAACTGATTGCGACTGCGGTCATTGTGGGCGTGATCTATCCGCTATTTGAAGGCCAAGTGTGGAATGAAAAAACCCTATTCCAAGATTGGATTAAAGCCATCAGCGGCGAGAACTTTCACGACTTTGCTGGCTCCGTTGTTGTCCATGCCGTTGGTGGCTGGATTGCATTGCCAGCCGTGATTTTGCTAGGCGCTCGCCTCAATCGCTACCGCAAAGATGGCTCTATTTCTGGTCATCCACCGTCATCTATTCCTTTCCTCGCTCTGGGCGCATGGATCTTGGCGGTGGGCTGGTTTGGCTTTAACGTGATGAGCGCGCAAACCATCGACAAAATTTCAGGCCTAGTCGCGGTGAACTCACTCATGGCAATGGTGGGCGGCACCTTGGTTGCGCTCGTGATTGGACGAAACGACCCTGGCTTTGTCTACAACGGCCCGCTGGCTGGCCTGGTAGCGGTATGCGCAGGCTCAGACCTGATGCACCCACTGGGCGCGCTGGTGGTAGGCGGCATCGCAGGCGCCATCTTCACGTACATGTTTGCACTGACGCAAAACAAATGGAAGATTGACGACGTGCTCGGCGTATGGGCACTGCACGGCCTATGCGGCGCCTGGGGCGGCATCGCAGCGGGCATCTTTGGCGCCAAAGCGCTCGGCGGCATCGGCGGCGTGAGCTTCGTCGGTCAGCTAGTCGGAACAGGCGTCGCCATTGCGTGGGCGCTGATTGGCGGCTTCGTGGTGTACGGCGTACTCAAAGCCACGATGGGGCTGAGGCTCTCCGAGGAGGAGGAGTTTGCAGGCGCGGATTTGTCCATCCACAAAATCGGCTCGACGCCTGAGCGTGAGACGAGCTGGTAAGCGAACAAGCGACATAGAATCTGTGCATGAAGTTAAACGACAAACAAATAGACGATATCGCTCGCTGCCTTGGCAATATCAGCGTTGCCGCAGCTATCGGTCTTGTTGTTGGCGTTGCGGGATACGCAACAAAACCGCTCACCAATTACGATAAGCTTGGTTTGGCGATTGTTTTGATTTCCAGCTTTGCTACAATGATTTACATCAGAAAAGGGAAATAATCATGGACGCATCAATCGGAACAATCTGTCTAGTCGCAAGCGCACTCATCATTATGCTTGGCTGGTACGTTCAAACGCACCGCGCTTAAGTCTTAACTCGAACCACTTCCGAAGCCTGCTCCACCAATGCGTGCAGCAGGCTTTTTGTTGCCTACTCGCAGTCACAAAGCACCATGCACACAACACTCTTAATACTGACCTTAACAGCCATAATTTTTAGTTTGATTAGACTTTTTCGAGGATCGTCCGACATAGCTCATGTAGCTCAACTAGATGCTCGTGCAACCGATGACTTTAAATCCTTTGTTGTCCCGTCAGTTGATCCACGATATAGTTTTTCAGGTCAAACTGCTCACATTACAAAGCGAGAAGTAGTGGGTGGATTGCGAGGCATTTTTGAAAAGATTGCGGACTACTCAGTCACGATTTATGCCACAAATGAACATGGCGAACACTTTTTATGGAAGTGGTTTTCAAAGTCGCCTAAGCCTTACTTCAAACACTTAAGTTGAACAATCACCCCAAAGCCTGTTGCACCACCCATTGCAGCAGGCTTTTTGCTTTTTGCTGCGTTAGCGTCGTCGGCCGCTGACTAGGCCGCACTAGCATCAGTTGACTAGTGAGTTTGGGCCGGGTGATGGCTCGGACAACGAAGCTGTCTTTGGGGTAATGCGCCAGCGTGTAGCTGGGCAGCACAGCGTGGCCTAGGCCTTCTTGCACGAGGCTGAGGATGGCGTTGAGGCCATCGACTTCCATGACGATTTTGGGTTTGATGCCTAGGCGCGTCATCTCGTGGTCTAGCAGTTGCCTAAAGGCGTTGGGGCGACTGGGCAGGATCAAAGGCAAGCGGGATGCGGCTTGCAGCGTGATATGGCCCTGCAAGCCCGCATCCACCGCACCGACAGAAATCAGCACCAAGTCTTCTTCATGCAATAGCGTTTGCTCAATGTCACTCGATACGGCTGGGTTGTAGAGCAAGGCCATATCCAAATTGCCGATCCGAAGTCCCTCTAACATCACCACCGAAAACCCCTCGGTCAGCGTAAGCTGCGCCAGCGGCAAATCTGCCGAGAAAGCGCGCACCAGCGGGACGGTCATGAGGCGCGAAAGACTGGGTGGCAAACCAATCGACACACGCCCCGACAGCTCTCCGCGGGCAGTGCTAAGCGCTTCTTTAGCTTGAGAAATTTGATACAAAATGCCGCGTCCGTGCTCAAGCAAGCGCTTACCCGCCTCGGTGGGCGCCGCACCGCGCCCGTTACGGATGAGTAAGTTTTGCCGTAATTCGACCTCCAATTGCCGCACGTGCCTGCTCAGCAGCGGCTGTGCAACGCCCAGCTGCAAAGCCGCACGACTAAAGCTGCCTAACTCTGCAACACGAATGAATGACTCCAGCTGTTTTAAGTCCATGTATTGACCTCACTATTGATATTCTAATTTGTTATATCTGATAGTTGGTTATGCCATCAATTGAGGGGCGTTCTAGTAAGACAATCTAGGCATGAATACGATCACACTCAAAGGCATTTCCTCCATGGCAACCAAGCAAGTGCTAGCCGAATTGGCTAAGTCTTATCTTGCAAAGTCAGGCGTGGCGGTTCAGATTGAATCCGTTGGCGGCGTGGATGCAGCCAAGCGCGTGACCGCTGGTGAAGCGTTCGACATCGTGCTTCTCGGCTCAGACGCGATTGACAAGCTCATTGCCGCAGGCCACGTCCAGCAAGGCTCGCGGCTCGATTGGGTGAAGTCTCCTATCTCTATCGCTGTGCGCACGGGTGCAGCGGCGCCAGCTATTTCTAGCGCACAAGCGGTCAAAGACGCGGTCTTGCTAGCGCACACGATCAGCTATTCCACAGGCCCCAGCGGCGTGTATCTCAACCAACTGTTTGAGCGCTGGGGTATGACCGAGCAAGTCAAGGCCAAGCTGGTACAAGCGCCCGTTGGCGTGTCAGTGGGATCGCTCATTGCCAGCGGAAAAGTCGATTTAGGCTTTCAGCAGTTGAGCGAAATGGTCGGCGTTGCAGGCATTCACATTCTTGGCAATCTGCCAGCCGATATCGCTTACATCACGACGTTTTCTAGTGGCATTCCTACCGCAATTGATGCAGAGCAAAGCCAAGCAATAAAGCAAGCAGTACGTGGCTTTCAGACATTTTTAGCATCGCCCGAAGCTGAAACCATTAAGCGCGAACAAGGTATGTATTGGTCGTCACCCACACCCTGAATTGTTAATTTTTTATAAAGGACTTCATCATGTTTGAACTCGGCGTTGCTTACCGCAATATCACCCGCGCTGACCGCGCAGCTACCGACGCGCTCGCGGCTTTGGGCTCTGCCACCGTCCACGAAGCCATGGGGCGTGTGGGACTCATGCAACCCTATCTGCGCCCGATTTGGGCAGGCGCACAGGTCAGCGGCACGGCTATCACCGTGTTACTCCAGCCTGGTGACAACTGGATGATGCACGTGGCGGCGGAGCAAATCCAGCCCGGCGACATCGTGGTGGCGGCTTGCACAGCGGTGAACACCGACGGCTTTTTTGGTGACTTACTCGCCAGCAGTTTTATGGCACGCGGCGCACGCGGCCTCATCATCGACGGCGGCTGCCGCGACGTGAAGACGCTCAAAGAAATGGGCTTCCCCGTGTGGAGCCGCGCCATCAGCAGCAAGGGCACGGTCAAGGCGACGCTGGGTTCAGTCAATATCCCTGTGGTCGTTGCTGGCATGAGCGTGCAGCCAGGCGACGCGATTGTGGCAGACGACGACGGCGTGGTGGTCGTGCCCAAAGCCTTAGTGCCTAAGGTCTTGGCGGCAGCGCAGGCACGCGAATCATTCGAGGGTGAAAAGCGCGAAAAGCTCGCTAGCGGCATCTTGGGACTGGATATGTACAGCATGCGCGAGCCATTGGCTAAGGCGGGCTTTAAGTACATCGACTAAAGAGATTCAAGCACCATGATGCTCCGCAGACCTATCCTAGCAAGCCTCGCCAGCCTTGTCATCCTGACAAGCTCGCTGGTGGCGGGCTGCGGGACGGTACCTGCAAAGCCCGATTCGCAAACCGTTGCGGCGCTAGCACCTACTGGGCAATTACGCATCGGCGTGTACAAAGGCAGTCCCACATCGATGGTGGTGGATGCCAAAACGGGGGAGCAGCGTGGCGTGGCTTTGCAATTGGGCCAAGAGCTAGCGCGGCAACTAGGCGTGCCGTTTGAAGTGGTGGAGTTTCCGCGTTTGGCGGAAATTTTGCTTGCGATGAAAACAGATTCAGGCAAAGCAGCTAAGGTAGATTTCACATTTACAAATGCCACCGCCGTGCGTGCCAAAGATGTGGATTTCACCACTCCGCTGATAGGCTTGGAGCTAGGCTATCTCGTGCCAACAAACTCTGCCATTAAAACTGCACAGGACGTGGACAAAGCCGCCACGCGAGTAGGCGTAGCGCAAGGAAGTAGCTCGCAGGCCGCACTGGGCACGGCTTACCGCAGAGCCGTTTTGACGACGACACCCACACTTGCAACCGCAGCCGAGCAATTGAAGGCGGGCACGTTGGATGCTTTTGCCACCAACAAAGCGATTTTGTTTGAGCTCTTGGATAGTTTGCCTGCGGATCAGTTCCGCATCTTGGATGACCGCTGGGGCTTGGAACATATCGCGATTGCCGTGCCGAAAGGGCGTGAAGCCGCAGCACCATTTATGAATGCCTTTGCGCGAGAGGTTACATCCAGCGGGCTTTTGCAGAAGATAGCGGATGGCGCAGGACTGCGCGGCATGGCTAGAAATACCACTGGAGATGCCAAATGAAAACGATTCAATACTTAGCCGTTGGAATGCTGGGTGCGGCGCTATCGCTTGCTGCGCGTGCGCAAAGTTCCGCACAAACCTACCCAGCCAAACCCGTCAAAATCGTTGTTGGCTATGCCGCTGGCGGTGCAGTCGATATCGTGGCACGCACGGTAGGACAAAGCCTGCAAGCAAGCATGGGACAAGCGTTTGTGGTGGAAAACAAACCTGGCGCAGGCACCAACATCGCCGTCAAAGCGGTGATTGATGCTCCAGCGGACGGCTACACGCTCATGCTGGCCGCCAATGCACTCGCGGCCAATATGGCGCTCTATCAGCCCATGCCGTTTGATGCAGAACGTGACCTTGTCGCTGTGTCTTTAGTGGGCCGCGTGCCCGTGGTGATTGCTGCCAATGTGAATGCGCCGTATGCCGATATCAAAGCACTGATAGCCGCCGCGAAATCGGCAAATGGGGGCAAACCCAACACCATCGCCTATGGCAGCCCAGGCAACGGATCAACCCCGCACATGGCACTGGAACTCTTCACACGTGCGGCAGGAATTGACCTGCAGCACATTCCGTACAAAGGCGGGTCGCCTGCGATTACCGATGTCATCGGCGGGCAGTTGCCGCTAGTTGCGGTGAACGCGCTGGAAGCATTGCCGCAAGTTAAAGGCGGAAAACTCAAAGTACTCGCGGTACTGAGTCCGACTCGATCGGCAATTTTTCCAGATGTGCCAACCATTGCGGAGTCAGGTTTTGCGGGCTTTGAGGCCTCCGTTTGGTACGGTTTTGTAGCGCCTGCTGCGACGCCAAAACCGATTGTTGCCAAGCTACACGCCGAGGTACAAAAAGCACTGCAAACCAAAGAAGTGAAAGAGCGCATGGCAGCCGTGGGCGGCGAAGTGATTCCTGCCACAAGCGAAGCATTTGCTGCGCTGATTAAGTCCGAGCGTGCGCGTTATGCCAAGCTGGTTAAAGACGCAAACATCAAACCCGATTAAGAAAGAAAAAAATGAGCAAACCCACAACAGGAAACTTTGAAAAAACCACAGGCTGGATGGACTGGTACACAGGCCCTGCCAAGCCCACATTCAAACTGCCAGCAGGCGCAGTAGATGCCCATTGCCACGTCTTTGGTCCGGGCAGCGAGTTCCCCTATGCGCCCGAGCGCAAGTACACACCTTGCGATGCATCAAAGGCGCAGCTCTTTGCGCTACGCGATCATCTTGGTTTTGACAAAAACGTCATCGTGCAAGCCACCTGCCACGGCGCAGATAACCGTGCATTGGTCGATGCGCTCAAAGCCAGCAACGGCAAGGCTCGCGGCATTGCAACGGTCAAGCGTTCGGTGACTGACGAGGAAATCCAAGCGCTGCACGATGCGGGCGTGCGCGGTGTCCGCTTTAATTTTGTGAAGCGTCTTGTGGACTCCACGCCCCGTGACGAGTTATTGGAAATTGCCACGCGCATCAAAAAATGGAATTGGCAAGTGGTGATTTATTTTGAAGCCGTGGATTTGCCTGAGCTGTGGGATTTCTTTGCCTCCTTGCCCACCACGCTGGTGGTCGATCACATGGGCACGCCCAACGTGAGCAAACCAGCCGATGGTCCCGAGTTTGAGCTCTTCGTCAAATTTATGCGCGAGCATAAAAACGTCTGGAGCAAAGTGACTTGCCCTGAACGCTTATCCGTATCGGGGCCTGCTGCTTTGAACGGCGAACAAAATGCGTACACAGATGTGATCCCGTTTGCCAAGCGCCTTGTCGATGAATTCCCTGATCGCGTGATTTGGGGCACCGATTGGCCGCATCCCAATTTAAAAAAACACATGCCAGATGATGGCTTGCTCGTTGACTTCATCCCGCATATCGCGCCGACTAAAGAGCTGCAACAAAAGCTGTTGGTGGACAACCCCATGCGTCTATATTGGAACGACTAAATGACGGCTAAATCCATCATCCAAAAATCGGTGATTCGTATTGACTCCGCACCGCCGCGCCACTGGGTGGGCGACGGCTTTCATGTGCACAGCATGTTTAGCTACAACACGGATGCACATTTGTACAGCCCGTTTTTAATGCTGGACTACGGCGCGCCATATCTTTGCGAGCCGCGTGATGTGGCTAATGGCGCAACGCCTCGCGGCGTGGGCTCGCACCCGCATCGCGGCTTTGAAACGGTGACGATTGCGTACAGCGGCGAAGTCGCGCACCGCGATTCGTCGGGCGGTGGCGGCATCATTGGCGTGGGCGATGTGCAGTGGATGACGGCAGGTAGCGGCCTCGTACACGATGAGTTCCATTCACCCGCGTTTAGCCAAGCGGGGGGCGAGATGCACATGGTTCAGCTATGGGTCAACTTGCCAGCCAAAGACAAGATGACCCAACCTGGTTATCAGGCGATTAAAAATGAGTCCATCCCGCAGGCAAGGTGGGATGGGGCTTGCGCGAGGATCATTGCGGCAAGCCCCACCCCATACGCCCCAGCGGATACCCCCCCATCTGGAGCCGCCAAAACCTTCACGCCCATGAACGTGTGGGACATGAGGGTGGAAGCAGGAAAAACCGTCTCCCTCCCTCAGCCAGAAGGCTGGACGACGCTCCTGCTCGTGCAAAGCGGAGCAGTCACCGTGAACGGCAGTAAGGCAGCAGGCGCAGCGCAACTGGTGATGCTGAGTCGCAACGGCACTGAAGTGTCGATTACGGCACTAGAGGCCACGCAGCTCTTGCTGCTCGCAGGCGAACCGATTAACGAACCCGTATTTGGCTATGGCCCCTTTGTGATGAATACCAAGCAAGAAATCATGCAAGCGATTGACGACTTCAACGCGGGAAAATTTGGACAAATTTCATAAAAACTTTTCTACTTTTTATAGGAGACCTACCATGACTGCCCAATCCCTTTTTATTAATCTACCCGTCAACGATTTACCCAAAGCTATCGCTTTTTTCACAAGCCTTGGCTTCAAGTTCAATCCCAAATTCACCAACGATCAAGCCACTTGCATGATCGTGAACGAGCACATTAATGTGATGCTTTTAACCAAGCCGTTCTTTGCGGGCTTTACACCTAAGCCTTTGATTGATGCTCACCAAACAACGGGGTGTTGCCTGTCTTTGGCCATGGACAGCAAGGCCAGTGTGGAAGCATTAATGGCCAAAGCCATCGCCGCTGGCGGCCAAGAACACAGCCAACCCAAGGATTACGGCTTCATGTACCAGCGCGGCTTCTTTGACCTAGACGGTCACGCTTGGGAAGTGTTCTACATGAACGAAGCTGAGATGCCACAGCCATCAAAGTAAAAATCTAACACGCGACCATTCACCCGAGAAAGTAACTCATGTCCCTCGAAAAACCGTATACCAACATTCCTGGCACGACCATCTTTGATATGGATCAAGCGCGTGCGGGCTATCACCTCAATCAGTTTTGTATGAGCCTGATGAAGGACGCGAACAGGAAGCGCTTTCTCGCTGACCAACGCGTCTACCTTGACGAGTGGCCTATGACGGAAGACCAAAAACTAGCAGTGCTAGCGGCAGATTTAAACCGCTGCATTGCACTGGGCGGCAACATTTATTTCCTCGCCAAACTAGGTGCAACGCATGGCAAGAGCTTCCAACAAATGGCAGGTTCGATGACGGGTAGAACCGAGATCGAATACCGCGACATGATGATTGCGGGCGGACGCTCTGCTGATGGCAACCGCGTGGTGGGTGAGAGCGGCGATGCACAGGCAAATCGGCAACCGCAGGGGCATGGCACTGGAAAATTACTAGACTAATCGAAAGACATTTATGGCAAAAATTACCGCATCCGTTTACACCTCGCACGTCCCCGCCATTGGCGCGGCGATGGATTTGAAGAAAGACCATGAGCCTTATTGGCAGCCCCTGTTTAAGGGTTATGAGAAATCCAAAGAGTGGATGAAAGCCAATAAGCCCGACGTGATCGTGCTCGTGTTTAACGACCACGCCACCGCGTTCGATTTGTCAATGATTCCGACGTTTGCCATTGGCTGCGCGGACTCCTACACGCCTGCCGACGAAGGCTGGGGACCGCGTCCCGTGCCACGTGTTCAAGGGCATGCCGCGCTGTCCGCGCACATTGCGCAGTCGGTGATTCAGCAAGATTTTGATCTCACCATCGTCAACCACATGGATGTCGATCATGGCCTCACGGTGCCGCTCTCCTTGATGTGCGGTGAGCAGCATCCAGAGACTGGCGCGTGGCCTTGCCCCGTGATTCCGTTTGCCGTGAACGTGGTGCAGTATCCCGTGCCATCGGGTCAGCGCTGCCTCAATTTGGGCAAAGCGATTCGCCGTGCAATTGAAAGTTACGAGTCGCCCGATGGCAAAGAGCTGAACGTGCAAATTTGGGGTACAGGCGGCATGAGTCACCAACTCCAAGGCCCTCGCGCAGGACTCATCAATTTGGATTTTGACAAAGCGTTTATCGAGCGCATGGTCAAAGACCCCGAAGGCCTCGCCAAGATGCCGCATGTGGACTACATCCGCGAAGCAGGATCTGAGGGCATCGAGTTGGTGATGTGGCTGATTGCTCGCGGCGCGATGTCTGATTTGCGCGATGCTGCGCACGGTGAAGCCACAGCTGGCAAGGCTCCCAAGGAGATTCACCGCTTTCACCATGTGCCCGCTAGCAACACATCCGTAGGACATTTAATTTTAGAGAATTCATAAATTAGCAATTAAGGAAATCATCATGACAATCAAAGTAGCTCTAGCTGGCGCAGGCGCATTTGGCATCAAGCACTTAGACGGCATCAAAAATATCGACGGCGTGGAAGTCGTCTCGCTCATTAGCCGTGACCTAGAAAAGACCAAAGAAGTCGCGGACAAATACGGTATCAAACACATCACCACCGATTTGAACGAGTCCCTTGCACTCAAAGAAGTCGATGCCGTGATTTTGTGTACACCGACGCAAATGCACGCCGACCAAACCACGGCTTGCTTGAAAGCGGGCAAGCACGTGCAAGTGGAGATTCCACTGTGCGATATTTATGCCGAAGGACAGGCTGTGGCAGCGCTTGCCAAGAGCAGTGGGCTGGTGGCGATGTGCGGTCACACGCGCCGCTTTAACCCCAGCCATCAATACGTTCACAACAAAATTAAAGCAGGAGAGTTCAACATCCAACAAATGGATGTGCAAACGTATTTCTTTCGCCGCACCAACATGAACGCACTCGGGCAAGCGCGCAGCTGGACGGATCACCTCTTGTGGCATCACGCAGCGCACACGGTGGATTTGTTCGCCCACCAATGCGGTAGCCCGATCGTCCGTGCCAACGCCGTGCAAGGTCCGATTCATCCTGCGCTGGGCATCGCGATGGATATGAGTATTCAGCTGCAAGCGGCGAACGGCGCAATCTGCACGCTCTCGCTCTCGTTCAACAACGATGGCCCGCTTGGCACGTATTTCCGCTACATCGGTGACACGGGCACGTACCTAGCGCGCTACGACGATCTCTTTACGGGCAAAGAAGAAAAAATTGATGTGTCACAAGTCGCAGTCTCGATGAACGGCATTGAGCTGCAAGACCGTGAGTTCTTTGCCGCCATTCAAGAAGGGCGCGAACCCAATTCGAGCGTTGGACAAGTGCTGGATTGCTACCGCGTGCTGCACGATTTGGAAGTCCAGCTCCAACGAGTCGCTTGAATGCGCTAAGAGTCATCATGCCAAACCGTACTATTGCCCACTTTTCTATCAACCCCATTGGCCTGGGTTGCATGAATCTCAGCCACGCCTACGGCGTGCCGCCCAGCCCCGAGCACGCCGAACGCGTCTTACTAGGAGCGTTGGACGCAGGTTACGATTTTTTTGATACCGCCACACTCTACGGCTTTGGTGCGAATGAAGATTTGGTTGGCCGCGTGCTCGCCCCACATCGCAAGCGGTTTGTACTTGCCAGCAAATGCGGCATGGGCGGCGAGCTGGTGGATGGCAAGATGACTCGCGTCATTGATGGCAGTCCAGACAAAATTCGAGCCCAGTGCGAAGCCAGCTTAAAACGACTGAAGACAGATGTGATTGATTTGTACTATTTGCATCGCTGGGATAAGCGAGTGCCCATTGAGGAGTCCGTGGGCGCTCTAGCCGATTTGCAGCGCTCAGGCAAGATTCAAAGCATTGGCCTGTCTGAAGTAGGAGAGACGACGCTGCGAAAGGCTTGCCGCGAGGCCCCCATTGCCGCGCTGCAAACCGAATACTCGCTGTGGACACGTAATCCCGAAATCGCCGTGCTGCAAGCCTGCCGCGACTTGGGGGTTACTTTTGTCGCCTTTAGTCCTTTGGGACGCGGCTTCTTCGGCGGCGATCTAACCGACGTATCCACGCTGGACGCCAAAGACATTCGCCGAGCCATGCCTCGTTTTTCGCCAGAAAACTATCCTGACAATCTCAAACGACTGGGGGACTTTTTGGCCTTAGCGAAAGGTCTTGGCTGTACGGGCGCGCAACTTGCACTTGCATGGATGCTATGCAAACACAAAGACCTCGTCACCATTCCTGGCACGACACAAGTGGCACACATGCAGAGCAACATGGCTGCAAGCCTTATCGATATTGACCTGCGGACCATCGATGCCCTGCAAGCCCTATTCCAACCGCCTCACATCAAAGGACATCGCTACAACGCGCAGGCGCGTAGCGAAGTGGATACAGAAGAGGATGCTTAAGTCCACCCCAAGAGCTGCCGAAATGGGTGTGCATCGCTCACCCAGCGGCGATCAACGCCACCTGGGACATTTGTTAGGTGATGCGTTGAGGCATTTTGATGATCACGTCTTACAGCTGATGGCGGCACATCCCGATTTGCCGCTAGCGCTATCAAATCTTGCCGCACGTCATCAAATTAGCGCTGCGCATATTCACCTCACGCGGCATCTACCCGCGCAAGGCGCCAGAGCCTCGACCTTGGCACAAGCGGCTGGCATTAGCAAGCAAGCGATGAGTGATGCGCTCGATCAATGCGAAGCATGGGGGTTGATTACGCGCAAAGTCGATCCGCTAGATGCCCGCGCAAAGTGGGTGAGTTACACCGCCACGGGGGAGCTGTGGCTCAAAGCGTTTGTGGATGCGGTGCGCAAAGCGGAGCAAACCTTTCGCGCCGAAGTCGGCGAAGAAGTCGCTGTGGTCATGCGCTTGGGCTTAGAGGCTTACGCACACGGGTATTAATTAGAATGTGGGACAACCGACCTAACCCGAAAGATCACCATGCGAATTTTGATTGCCGAAGATGACCAAGTGCTAGCCGATGGGCTGCTGCGTACCTTGCGCCAAAGTGGCGCAGCAGTGGATCATGTGGCCGATGGCAATCAAGCCGATGCCGCCTTGATGACGCACAGCGAGTTTGATCTACTGATTCTCGATCTCGACTTGCCCAAAATGCACGGTCTCGATGTGCTCAAACGCCTGCGAGCACGCAGCGCTAAAACACCCGTCCTGATTTTGACAGCCTCCGATAGCATTGAAGAACGCGTCAAGGGTCTTGATCTTGGTGCCGATGACTACATGGCCAAGCCCTTTTCATTGCAAGAGCTAGAGGCACGTGTCAGAGCGCTCACACGGCGCGGCTCCAGCGTCTCGTCCAGCCTCATCAACCACGGCCCGCTTCAATACGATCAAGCAGGACGTGTGGCAACGCTCGAAGGCAAGATGGTTGATTTGTCGGCACGCGAGCTTGGTCTTTTGGAGGTCTTACTGCAGCGCACGGGGCGTTTGGTGAGCAAAGATCAGCTCGTTGAGCGGCTATGCGAGTGGGGCGAAGAGGTCAGCACCAATGCCATTGAGGTGTACATCCACCGTTTGCGCAAAAAAATTGAAAAAGGCGCCGTGCGCATTGCCACCGTGCGCGGCCTTGGTTATTGCCTAGAGAAAATTAACTAATTCTTTTTCATGGCATTCAACATCTTTCAACGCGGAAAATACAGCTTATTTGGCGAAATTCTCGATTGGATGTTGATCCCGTTGCTGCTGGTGTGGCCCATGAGCCTTGTGCTGACTTGGCTGGTAGCGCAAAACTTAGCAGGCAAACCTTTTGACCGAGCACTTGAATACAACGTCCAAGCGTTAGAGCACTTACTTCGTGTTGAACAAAATAAAACACAACTCAACTTACCCGCGCCCGCGCGCGAGATTTTGCGTGCCGACGATGTGGACATCATTTACTACCAAGTGCTGGGCGTATGGGGGGAATACGTGGCAGGCGAGCGAGAGTTGCCGCAGCCCTTTCCAGAGGACAAACCCGTGATTGGCAAGGTCATTATTCGTGCGGATGAATATCAAGGCAGAGATATTCGCGTCGCCTATCTATGGGCGAACTTGCAGCACCCCAAAGACCGAAAATCGGGCGACAAACCCGTGCTCATCCAAGTGGCGGAGACGCTAGAGAAACGCTCCACACTGGCAGGAGAAATTATTAAAGGCGTGATGTTGCCGCAGCTACTGATGTTGCCGCTGATGGTTTTTCTCACCTGGCTAGCCTTGGTGCGCGGCACTAAACCAATCAATTTGCTAGAGCAGCGGATTCGACAAAGAAAAAGCGACGATGTGAGCTCTTTAGATCTCACCGATGTGCCGCATGAAGTTGTGCCTTTAATTGCGTCTATCAACGATTTATTGGCACGGCTGCAAGACTCGATCAACACGCAAAAACGCTTTCTGACCAATGCCGCACACCAGCTGAAAACACCTCTGGCAGGCCTGCGTATGCAAGCCGACTTGGCGCAGCGTGATGGTGTGAGTGCCGAAGATCTTAAACATTCTTTATTGCAGGTGGGGCGATCCAGTATTCGTGCCACACGCACAGTCAATCAACTCTTGGCTTTGGCAAGAGCCGAAGCCACAGGGCGAGAAATCGCCAAAACTCAGGTCAACCTTGAACGCATTGTGATGGACGCTGTGCGCCTCGTGCTGCCGCAAGCACAAGATAAGCAAATGGATTTGGGATTTGATGACAGCCCCAGGGTACGCGATAGCACCTTGCTTGGCAACGCCATCTTGCTCCAAGAGCTGGTGCGCAACCTGCTAGAAAACGCCATCAACTACACGCCAGAACGCGGCGTGATAACCGCACGTGTTCTGCGCGACACGGGAAATGGCGAGTTGGTGATTCAGGTCGAAGACACGGGGCCAGGCATTCCAGATGCGGAGCGCGAACGCGTGATGCAGCCGTTTTATCGCATGAACGATTCACTGAGTAATAGCGTCGATGGATCAGGATTAGGGCTTGCGATTGTTCAAGCCATTGCAAGGCAGCATCAAGCCATCGTCCTAGTTGAGGATGCGCAGCCTCTTCAGCAGCCCACCGGGACTCGCATGAGCATTCGGTTTCAAAACAGCAACGCCATGCTCTCGACTACGTAGGCGTTTTTTTCTTTGCAGCGGTTTTCTTTGCCGCGGTCTTTTTTGCGACCACCTTCTTCACCACTGCCTTCTTCACCGCCACCTTGGCCACAGGCTTTTTGGCTGCTGCTGTTTTACGCGGCGGGAATTTGCGTGCGCCTTCGGGACGCGGTTCAAACTCAAACGCGACCTTTCCATCCTCTTTATTCCAAGCGAGGAATGCTTTGAAGCCACGCCTAGTACGCATAGAGACAAATTTATCCAATAGATCCGTTTTTCCTGTCGCTAGCAATTTCGCCATTTGCTCTGGCTCAACAGGCTGCTGGAGAATGATTCGTCCACTTTTGAAGTCACAAGTAGGTGTCGCTTGCGCCATCGTTGGAATAGTTTTTTCACAGTAATAACTGCTCCCCAACTCATACACGCCGCTACCGCATTTTGGACACGCACCCAAACTGGTTTTGCCACTCAAGTCTTGCAGTTCACCACTCTCTGCGGCCTCTTTTGCTGCATCGCCAAAATCAAACTCTAATTTAAAGTTATTCGTTTCTTCGTCTTTCACTAAAGCTAACTCGGCGACAAATGGCCAACCTGCTTTGGATCGGAAACCTTCCAATGGTCCAATTTTTTGATCCCGCAAAAATTGATCCGCCTCTGCTAGTTCGAACGTACGGCCTGCTGGCGTTTTGGTGAAGCTAAACCCACACCCTTCTTCGCTTCCCGCCTTCCCCACACAGCCATAACGGCGATAATTTTCTTTCACAACGCCGCCGCAATTGGGGCATGGTTGACCGAGAGTTGAATAATCCCCTGGCACGGTATCACGGTCAAACGATTTGGCCTTTTGCACCATGCTTTGCGTCATTGCAGCGATTTCACCCATAAAGGCTTCGCGCGACATGCGTCCGTGCTCCATCTCAGAGAGCTTGTACTCCCACTCACCCGTGAGTGCTGGCTTGGTAAGCTCTTCTACATCCAATCCACGCAGCAAGGTCATCAGCTGGAAGGCTTTGGCGGTAGCGATAAGTTCACGCCCTTCGCGCAGCATGTATTTCTCAGCAATCAAGCCCTCAATAATGCTTGAGCGCGTGGCTGGGGTACCTAGCCCTTTCTCTTGCATGGCTTCACGCATATCGTCGTCTTCGACCAGCCTGCCCGCGCCTTCCATCGCACCGAGCAGCGTCGCTTCTGAATAACGAGCAGGCGGACGCGTTTTGAGTCCTTTGCTCTCCACTTCAGCGCAAAGTGGTTTCTCGTTCGCCGTTACAGCGACTAAGTTTTGACCGCCTTCTGCATTTTCATCCTGTGCTTCTTTGCCAAAGATAGCAAGCCAACCTGGGTTGACCAGTACTTTTCCGTTCGATTGAAAAGTGTGATTTTTAACAACGGTCAAGCGTGTTGTCACCAAGTATTCGGCGCTGGGATAAAACACCGCCATAAAGCGACGCACCACCAAGTCGTAGAGTTTTTGCTCGGCCTCCGAGAGTCCACTCGGCGCTTCTAGCGTCGGGATAATGGCAAAGTGGTCACTCACCTTTGCGTTATCAAACACGCGTTTGGTTGGCTTGATATAACCTTTATCTAGCGCAGTTTTAGCATGTGGCGCAAGATGCCGCATGCTTGACTGCGCCAACATTTCAAATGTCTTTTTGACCACCGGAACGTAGTCCTCAGGTAGTGCACGTGAGTCGGTACGGGGATAAGTGAGCGCTTTGTGACGTTCGTACAACGACTGTGCAAGGGACAACGTGGTC
>Ga0228699_1000607_pt1 | contig 25171 bp, 19 predicted proteins | sample McNCre217_Aug_MG_FD_178016 | JGI IMG/M metagenome (GOLD analysis project Ga0228699, IMG submission 178016) | Freshwater microbial communities from McNutts Creek, Athens, Georgia, United States - 2-17_Aug_MG | ecosystem: Environmental > Aquatic > Freshwater > Creek | place: USA: Georgia... | reverse complement strand
GATAGTCTGGCAAAGTTCCATTAACTTGTGTAGTCAAGGTTGAATGCAATGATTTTAACCCATCAATATCCACTGCCGTAAAGTCTGCCTCATTCGATAGTGCATACCCTGCATTGATCGGATCATTTTGGTATTCCCCAATGGTCGCTTGTCTGGTCGGGAATAGATCAAATTGCCCGGATAAACTGGATGTACTCATGTCAACTGCTTTATGTACCCAACGTGGATCATCCATAGGCATATCGATGATCTGATCCAATGGTGAATCAATCATTTTTCTATATGTGTGGCCGTTCGCATTGAATGTGTAGTTGTCATCAAACCGAATCAACTGTTTACTGTCCTTGAAGTCTTCCTGTTTTACTCTGAACTCCCATGACTGAATACTGTTGACATTTCCGAATTCTCCCATCTTGAACATCCACTCTTCGTCCGCCAATAGAGTGTCAGTTGCACCCTCAACATATGCATTGCGGAGAATCTTGTTGTATGCTGCTGGTGTGCCTTTTTGGCGAATCATCGATTTTGAAAACTCGAACATGACGTTCTGATCATCGATTAATTCTGGCAATGCACCCGTGCCCTGCATTCCAGTAGAATGTCTGGCCGTATTGAGCAATCGTGAGTTTTGTGTATGTCCCTCGACCCCATAGTACCTGTCGGAAATATCCGAAATTGTTCTATCAAAGTTTCCGATGATCTTGTCATTGTTGAGCATGAAGCCGGGACTGTATGTTGTGCCATTCCAGTCCGAAGTCTTTTGGCCCACATATTTCAATCTATACTGCTTCAAACGATACAATGGATTATAGATAGTATCCCCGAATGTTGTCACATTATCGAAAATCACGGCATGCTCCATCTCGACTAGGCTAATTGCCAACCCGAAAATACCAGTACCGGAATTCCGTGGAGATGCCAAGAAGACACCACCCGATGTTCTATCGAAAGACAGATCAGATACCGGAATTCTGGCTCCATCAATTGCCAAAATAGGGTCATAGTCTGCATGTTGGGTGAAGTCATCCACAAGACCGTACCCATGATTGTATTTTACCAAATCGGACATCGGACTCAGGGCAATATAGCTTCCTGCGGCCCATGTTGATTCGCTCCAGAACATGAATTGTTTGCCGGACAATTTGAAGTCAATCAATAAATCCAATGTGGAATCATACTGGTCAAACACAAATCCATTTTCAATCATGGCCTTGTTCAATCCAGCAAAGAAGTTATAAACCTCTTGGCGAGTCTTGTATACGGTGCCATACGGAATTTCAGTCGTAGTCAACTCGAAATCGTATACATCCAGCATATTCACATTACTGAATGTGATGGCCTTGCTGCGTGATCCATTTTTGGGTAGATATACTGTGAATGAATTTTTGACGCGATCATACCCGGAGACCTCATATCCATTTCCGGTCCACACAACTTTCACACCACTGTAAAACACATTCTTAAAGGGTGCACCTTTGTATAACTGGATATTGAAGTTCTCTTCAGGGATAAAGTTACTGGATGCACTTTGCTTCAACGTGTCAGCCTTGAATCGGAGGGTTCTCTTGTCCGCATATCCGCCCACTCGATACATCAATTGCACGGAGCCATTGTTCACTAGGTTGTAAAAATCAGTGTCTAGATTTCTATTTTGAGAAATTACATATTCTGCAATTAGTTGATTCAATCCAGTCTTGTATGCACCATTTTGTCGATGCATAACCAAGTCGGAAACTTGGGGACGGCGATGCGTGTCCTTTGATACAATCTGACCATCAATGGATTCCACTGAATTGAATGTGTCAAAATATTTGCCGAAAAATTTGTTCGGAGAAACTGAATAGTTCCAGACAGCCTCGGCCCACTGAAAGTATGCACTACGACGCCATGCGGATTCTTGATTGCCATGATCCCCAAATTTCCAAGGAGCGGCTGCGTATTCGGAGCCGGGACGATTGGCTAACTTAGCATCAATCGGATTCAACAATTCACCCGTGCTAGATACAGGAAATACTGCATTTGGGCGTGCAAATTCAGCCTTTATCGTGATTGGTTTACCGGGCTCCGAAACAATGCCACGACGCAATGCTGCTTCCAACAACAGTCTCTTGGTCACATCGGTCCATGAATAATTTGAAGACCACCATGTTGGCTCAGTGCCGTACCCCAACATTTCCCATGGGGCAATATGTGGACGAATAGTATCAAACAAGAATGAATAAATGGCCTTCCAGCTACCCACCACCGTGTTTGCAGGAGATGTATAATTCCAAGTGAATGGATTTGCCGCATCATATCCTATGTTATCCATAGAATTGACTGCATTGTCGGATGCCCACTTGTCATAAAATTGATTCAAGAATGCATTCTTGTCCGATATACTGTATGCACCTTGACGATAATACCCCGGTGTATTTTTCAGTTGTTTAGTTGCACCAGTCGATGTCGCTGAATAAATTCTATTTTCAAACTCAAGGATTGCATCGTTCATGTAGGCATTTTCAAAGGCACTCAACTCGGTGCCATCATGACAAATGATGTAATTGCGATTGATAGTCTTGTCTGTTTGCATGGATGGCAAATACCATTCCGTAATGCCCAGTTTTGCCAAACTCGGGGGCACGAAACTGTACTGCGATTTGCGATACACCCGGATTGTGATACTCGCAGTATCCGCAGGCACCGAGTTGAATACGACATTCGTGCCGGTCAAAGTGTAAGAATCGACAATTAACGTGCCATTAACATAGACGTAAATGTGATCGTTCAGCAAACTCGTTGGATCGTAACTTGCATTGTGGGCGAATTGTGTTTCATATCCATCGCCGATGTATGCAGTCTGCAATTTAGATTCCCATAGCACCATGTCACTGTATGCATGGGGGAATGTTGAGTTCTTACCGACATTCAATTGTGCCAATACTTTGTCCACTAAATCAGCAGATGATATGGCAGTGACATCTAGTTGCTGGCTGATTTGTTGCAGTTTTGCGATTACCTTGGTCCGGTAAGATGCATATTGATCTGCTGCCTTGGATAGAACCACGATTGGATCAATTTTTCCGGCCAACAGAATACCGGGCAACAGTGATCCATTATCTTGTTGCTGAATGACATACCCAGTACCACTTTGTTTAGATGAATCAACCCATGTATTTTCCCCATAAGTTGATCCACTGATCATGGGCTGGGATGCAATAATCGACGTAAAATGCTCGAACATTTTACTAAAGCTTGTTTCTTGAATGCTGGCATTATCCGGGTTAGCCTCAATAGTCGAATGCGTACTGTACACACCAGCGTGAACATTACTTGAGAACAATACCTCAATGATGTCAGACTTTGCAATATTAATCACGCTCAGTGTATAAGTGTTATCCACCATGTTGTATGCAATGGCGAAGTCCTGCAGAATATTCAATTTCTTGCCATTTTGGCGGACTTGCAAAGATCGTGATTCCTTGAATGGATCGACCAGTTGTATTGAGCCCGTTTGTCCACTGCATTCATATGACATGTATGGAGATTCACCATTCTCGGATAAACTTCCAATAGTTACTTCGATTTTTCCGGATGCATGTGCTGGTTGCACAACTGCACCATTCTTTCCATATACAGTGAATGCATGCCCCGTGTAGTTGTGGATCGTCGCAGTTCCCCCGATTGGGAAGAGCAACGAGCCATCTGCGTTCCACGTCTTTACTGTTCCATCCTTGCCGATTAGATCAAATTGCACCGCTCCATTATCAATGTATGCTTGGTATTCATATCTGGGGGTAACATCACCCGGAACAATGATTGAATTGTCAATAGCAGTGTCGGCCACAATGTGCGTGATGCGCTGAAGTGTCAGTGCCTCGGTTGCATTACGTGTCCATCCATTACTGAATTCGCTTTTGCCGTTGTTGTTGAATCTCACATAATACGTCCCGGGGATATTCGCACGGGTGCCGTTGTTATCATAGAAAACGTCAGATGCATTCTGTGTCCAAATGAATTTCAAGTTAGCGAAGTTTTTGGCGTATGGGCTATAGTTATTGAGGACATCATAGCTTGTATTTTCATACTCTACGCCAAAGCCCAATTCCGTATCCGAAAATGTGCCACTCTTGTACTGGAATACAGTGCTGCCCGTGAAGTTTGTACTCTTGTACACCGAAGCATCATCTAATTTAATTCCATTCACGTCATACAATGCGAAAATTGGAAGTTGATTGCGTTTTGTTTTTTGCTGCGCCGGGACAATGTTTGCACCACTGAACCACCATTCGCTATTCGCGAATCGCGAACCTGACTTCACCAATACCGAAGTGCAGACAGGCAATAGATCAGAGAAGGTTAGGACGATTGATTTACCAACCCCGGATACCGTTGCGACTCTATTGTCGTAAATCGATACGCCGGTCTCCGAAAATAGGATTCGCTGTTTATCTTTAACCTCGACACCATCCACGGTTGCTCGAACATGACCGGATATGTCAGTAACTGCAACTGATTTTGAAAATAAATCCACTGGATCAATTGACGAAGTGCCGTGATTGATCATCTCCATATCGGCCAAGAATTCAATAATCGGGCGCTTTGCTCGGCTCGCACCAATCGTATCAAAGTTTACCGTCTGACCAAGATGCGAGAACACCGCCACAATGGCACTGATATGATGCCACTGATTGACTCGACTCCATGCATTGTTGTTCTGTGCATCTTTTTGCATCACGATATATTCTGGAGCAATAATACTCTGCGTCGTTGCGTCCCATGTGTCCATGTCGAATTTAACCGTATCATATCCCTCTGGAATACCTAGGGTGTATGACAAACGTGGATTTGTTTTTGACTCATCTAACAGTTGAATACGCTGGCCCACTCCACTCACGATGAAGTAAATGGGGTGATTAATGACTCGAACTCGTACCTGCACTGTACTTGGGTCGATTCCCTGCAAGATGCCATCAAATGACAATTGAATTACGCCCGGGGATACTTCCACCCAGTTTCGGTGCAGAATATTACCGCTTGCGTCTTTCTGATACTCGGGCATGAATGCATTGCGGCGAACCGTGTGCATGCCAAAGAAATCCTCTTGGGTAGTGAATGTACAATCAATCTGGAGGGAATAATTATTGCCCACTAGATCGCTTACATCGAACAGTGTAGTTGCATCCACTGAATGGAAAGTTCTCTCCCCGTCCGTTGTAGTTAGGTACTTGGAGTTTGCCACTGAATTGTTAGTGAAATACAGTTTCATTCCATTTTTAAGGGGCAGTGCTTTTTTATTTTCCAGTACTGGATTGGGGTCATACTCTGCGCCAATAGTGCAATCGGCCCCACCGATGATTTCAGCATCAATGTCGATGTTACCGGCAATCTCCACGGGTGGTAGACCCATTGGGAACCAATAATAGTGCGAGAAATTGACGAATTTGTCAATGTCAATCGGGGGATTCCAACTGTAATAATCCGTGTCTAGGTTGTCCGGTTTAAAATGTGGAATTTTGGACTGAAATGTGGATAACAAATCCGCATACGCCATTTTATGGGAAATATTCCCATTCGCATCCTTTGACACAATGCCCACATCCAGTTGGTATTCTTCTCGCTCTTTTCGAATTTCAGAAACATACGGGTCTTTTGCAGGATTGTAGACGGTGCCACTTCTGCGACCCACATATGCATTCACATCTTCTGCTGCACCCTTGCTCAATAATGGATCAAGTGTCGCATTGAAAAACTTAGTGTTCGTGGAGGTCTGGTGGTACTTCGGCAAAAACTCCACCGAGTTAATTTTCTCGGGCGCAATATTACCCGGCACAGTAGCATCCACTGCCGTCACGGGAGTTGCTTTAAACTTATCGTTTGCCATTATTTTCCAATCCTGATATTAGTATCCGTGATTTGATTAATAATCTCAATGTCATTCACGGTTGCACAGTTTGCGAAAAGTTCATCGGAATTCGATGTGACTTGGAATAATTTACCAAATGTCCCGGAACCCGTCATTGGCACAATCACCACAGAGCTAATACTTCCCGCAAGCACTGTATGTATATATGCTGCCAATTCGGTGAAGTAAAATGTCTCCCCGAAGGTCCAGTTCGCAATATCGAAAAACGCATCCAATGCTGATACAATCTTGCTCTTAATCTCGTTATCATTCAAGCTAGTACCGGGCATTTTCACTACCTTAAACTTTGCCTGCAAGGATGCATCCGCCAATTTACCGAACAATAGTTTGTACTTTGCTGGGCGGAAAATAATGGTATCGCTGCTTGTCTTGACTAAATCAAGATCGGCAAATTGCTGATTCATTTCAACTGTCGTGGGCGGCAATGGTTGATTTGCTGCAGTGCCATCATTCTTGATCCAACGGCGATATTCAGTGTCATAATTTGCACCCAAAATAAACAAGTCAATGATGTTCACCGTGGCAGGGTCAATACGCTGATTGCTTTCAGCAATATGATTCCATTGACCGATTAATGCCGTTCTACCCGATAGTGCTGCCGTCGAGGATTCTGATACGACAGTTTTCACGATTCCCGAAATACTAGTCTGGGCCGTCACGTCCACCTTCGTATTGCCCACAATTTTCTCGAAGGTATACGGATTATCCGGCAAAAAGTCTGAATTTGCATCTGCAATCTTGACGATCACTCTGCTATTATCTACGTATCCACTGTCGTCCACGAAATATCCAGCCACCGAGAATTCAATAGGAGAACCGAGTAGACCAGAGTTATCCGGGACACTGTTAATTTTCAAGAACTTAATCTTATCCGTTCTGGCCTGATTGACATTTTTTTCAGAGAAGTTGATGTTGCCGAATTTCAACTTAGCCTCAGAGCCAATGATGTATTGCAAGACCTTCTGGCGAACAAGATACTTACCATCTTGGTAAGTTATATAGTAAAGCCAGCTTGAATCGAGATTTCTCCCGCTTGTGTCCCCTGCATTGGTGGCACTATAGAACACGGATTGATTGATGTTGTCCGCAGTCACAATGTTATATGACTGTGATGTGTGGTTGTAACGAATGCCAAAATTATTTTTTAATTGAATCTGATTTTTGATGGCGTCAGATTCTACTAAGTTGAATTTCTTTTTGTATGCAGGGACAATTCTGGTAATTCGCGCAGAATCTGGAATGATTTTGGATAGGGACACACAGCCTTCACCAGATGATTTCAATCCGGTACTATTGCCAGATGAATTGTCCATACCCAGTCCGCTTAATGCAACAGATGTCACCGCAGCCCATTGACCATTGCTAAATTCAACCAATGCACCCGGTACCAACTGGCGCAGTGCAGTCGTGTACTCCCTCGTCCCAATAGGAGTTGGATCACCATCTTTCACAAAATACCCAGTACATGTGCCAGCCGCTGCGCTGACCTGTTTCCATGTCACATCAATGGATGTGCAATCCACGGCTGGATAGTTGGCATAATACAGGTTCAATGTCCCGCCATTCGTTAGACTGTTTTCTAACTGCTGGACAATATCCCTGATATACAATTGGCTAGAGATTTCCATTGATGAAATCTCATAATCATTTTCTTTGTACATGTAGAAATCATCCGCCAGCATATCAATACTCTGATATGTCCCGGTCGGGTCCAATGGGTCAGTGTACCGACTGAATCCACTATGAATACGGTTAACTGCCTTGACTTTCAGTACGTCAGAACTCTGGGTCAATGGATATACCGTGTAGTCCTCGCCTGTCACCATGCGATCCTGCGTAGCATAAGCCAATGGGGCATTACGCTTAATGCTTGTCATAGATTCGGCAGGGCTACTGTTGTTCACAGTGTACTCCAGATCAGCGACAATCGTTAGATATTGCTTTCTCCCCTGTGCATCGTAATATGGATTATCCCAAGTAATATTCTTCATGTCCACGGGTTTGATCGTATATGCCAATCCGTTACTCTTGCGTGTCCATACTCGGATAATACCCATGGGAACATCCGAGAACAATCCATCCCCAAATTTGATGCTGATCTTATCATCTTCTCGGGTAATCACGCTGTAGATTTTACGCTTACCCCGGGCATACGAGTTATAAACTACGTTATTGCCAGCCACGTTTGGCACTTTATCCCAAGTTTCAATAACCGATCCATCCGTTGCGACTGTTTGTACGTGCACGTCCGATTCATTAATGTTTGGAATATCCAAGTCGATGACGCGATTTTCCATGTAATCATTGATCTGGAAATCAGACTTGGTCAAGTTGCCTTGTTTGAATAGGACGAAGAATCCAGTATTGGTACTGGAGTTTCCAGAATTATCATTTCGATACAAGACATTGAATGTGCTGTATGGATTGGGCGTCATCTCACGGAAGTACTTGTTATCCAAGAAATCCGAGTTCGTGATTTCAAAACTTTCAGAATTTCCGCTCACGTTCGCGCTGTAACCGATTGATACGATATCCCCAGTCACGGATGCAAGCGAATATTGATGAGTAGTAATGCCATCCACTGTTCCTGCCTTGACTGGGTTGCCGAATTTATGGTCAGCATTCAAGGCTGCATTCATGATGGTGATGAACTTCTCGTAATTATCAGGATCGTTCACATTCACCCACTGAATAGATTTATTGCTCAAATCTTGTCCCATCGTGTCAAACACTGACTCAGTAGTCTTAATGGCCTTGATTTTCAGTAGACCAGTCGCAGCGATGTTTCGTTTTGGGTTATAGCTCAAGAATCTTGCAAGACGCAAGACGCTGTCACGTCGTTCAGCCGTGTCAATAAAGTTTTCCCGACTATTGAGGTCGATACGGAAAGCCAAGTTTTGACCTAAAAATGCAATAAGGTCAATCAGTGCAACGAATTCAGAACTTTGAATCCAATCGTTGATATTCTCTGGGTAAGAAAGTCGGATATAATCCACCATCGCAGAGCGCAATGTGTCGAAGTCGTATGCCTTGAAATCTGCATTGCGGAAACTCTGATATACTGCTTGCCAGTTTTCGGCGGAAAATAAATTGTCTTGTCGGATAGCCTGTGTCATAGCGTGGTTCCCTGTGCGGCATTGTTGTCAAACGTGACAGCCAATGTAGTGTTTACATTTTGTGGAATGTAATAGGCATCAATTTCCAGATAGATTCCGTGCTCGACTTCGGTCACATTCACAGAATTAACCTCAAATCGAGGATCAGTTCTGAGAATTGTCACTGCATCGTCTTGTATAATGCTAATTACGTCTGGGGTCAATTGGTCAAACAAGAAATCCCAAATAACGCTCCCAAATTGGGGTGCCATCACCCGCTCACCCCTGCGAGTCATAAAATGATTCATGAGGTCAGTTTTTGCCAACTCCAAATCATACAAAGTGTTGGTGGGGCTGGTGGAAGAATATCCTACGTTAGTTAGTGTTGTTGCCATATATACCTATTTACCCCCAAAATTAAGTCTAAACTTAATTTCTCGGGTTTATAGGGTATTTATGCTGAAAAAATGATCGGAAACTATGGGCTACGTTCCCAGATACTCAACCCATGATTCGTGGACTTCGTCCAAAGGAAAATCATGTGCCTTTCGATAATTTGCCTCTAATTGACGGAATGTCGGGACAAATGGCTGTTTGATGGGGCGGACGAACTTGTCCCCTTTTTTCTGATTGCATGGGACACATGCCGAGACGATGTTATCCCAAGAAGTATCACCTCCGGTCGATTTTGGAATAACATGGTCCAGTGTTAAATCCACAAATCCGAATTTTTTACCACAATACTGGCATGTGAATTTATCCCTGACATAAATGCTAGTTCTATTAAACATTGCCTCCCGGGATTTAGACGAATCCACGTACTCTCGCATGACCACAATACTGGGCACGGGGATGGATAAATTTTGGCTATGGACTACCCAGTTGTCGTAGTTTTTGACTACATTTACTTTTTCAGAATAGACCGCCTTGATGGCTGTTCGCCAATCAATCGTGCTCAATGGAAAAAAGCAAAGCGGCTGGTAGTCGCCATTCAAAACTAAAGTATCAGACATCGGGAGTATTTATTATGGGAAAACATCTCTGTCATGATAGCACAGACCCGGACCAGAGTCAAGTTACCGACCAGCATAGTCAAATTTGGCAATTAATTCAAAATTTGCTACAATTCGATCTTTAAATTTAAGAACCCATACCATGAAATTCGAAAAATCAATCATGTCCACGATTCATCCCGTCTTGAAGGGGAGCCATGCATATTTCTTTGATGGCGCACTTTATGTGCAATGCGATGAGCCCGTGGCTCGCAAAATCTACCAACATCTGAACAATAGTGCCGATCACCGGGTCATCGCATCCAAATCACAGTGCAAACCCGAATACATCTTCGACTTCGCCTAATTTGGCAATAAATTCGAAATTTGCTATAATTCATACATCGCAACAAACATTGGATCGAAAATCATGAAATTCTCTACAGTTCTGAACGCATTTGAAAACGTCAACGGTGCAAGCTTTGTCGGCATTGATACCATGACCGTCCCTAAACTGGCTGGGGGCAAAAGCAACCCAATGCAGGGCCGTGTCCAAAAGCGCATGGTCGGTGCCAGCGTTATGGTTTTTCAAAACAAGAATTCCAATGGATATGAGAATATGGTGAAGCGCCGTCTGCGCAACGAAGGTAAGAACCCAGATAGCTTCAAGCTGGGTGACCGCAAGTGGGGCACCCGTGTCGAGAACATGCCCATTGTGAAACATGTCAAGGATGGCACCGAGAAAAACTATCTGGAAGTCATTTTCCTGAAAAGTGGCAAAACTGAATACTTCTTGGATGGCAAATCCATTGATGCATCTGAAATCCAAGGTCTGGTGACATCTCACTCTGATGAAAAATCTCAAGGCGAGTTGGAAGACAAGGTTATTGTCCGTACATTTGACATTGATTCAGTGACCGCTTTGCGCGTGGACAACCACGAATTTGTTTGAGTCATGAGTCTGTTTGATGTGATCAAGTATGGCGGGATTGATATCCGATCAAAGGATGATACTGAGCAATTGCCGCCGACAGTGATCAAGGCATGGCTTGCTCGGATAGTGGAGCATGCATGTCAGAACGCTCAGACATATCATGAATTATTCCGGGACCCCGGAAATGCATCTTTTCTAGCCATTAAATCCATTCGGGAATACATGCGTGGGAATATTGAGTTAAACAGTTTGGTAGATACTGCCGCCTATTCTGAGAGACCTGCATACAATGCATATCTTTCGGCCCTGCACGCCACCAAGCTCAACCCTACTGAATCGATTGATGCCGCACTCGGGGTTGCTCGACATTGGTCAGGAACCTCCCAGATAAATGTCGATGGGTATAATTCCGCCCAAATTTTGTACAAAGAATGGCTCATGGAAGAATTGCTGGCATTTGGTGATTAATTCATTTCTTGCTATAATTCATACATCGCAACAAACATTGGATTGAATATCATGGCTTATGTTTCTCAGGACCTCAAAGCAAAACTGGCACCCACTATCAAGGCTATTTGCAAGAAATACAATGTCAAAGCATCTATTGCAGTTCGCCATCATTCCACCCTCGTGCTGAATATCAAATCCAGTAACATCGATTTCATCGAGAACTATATTTCCACATTTGGCAGTCGTCGTGAAATGTCCGCCGTCCACATCGAATCCATTCGCAAAAATGGCAATCTGGATGTCAACCACTATTGGTACAAAGATCATTTTTCTGGCATTGCTAAGGATTTCCTGAGCGAAGTTATCCCAGCCATGAACAATGGAAACTATGACCATAGCGATGTCCAAACGGATTACTTCAATACTGGATGGTACATCGATGTCAATGTCGGTAAGTGGAATAAGCCATACGAACTCACTGCTGAGTGATTTCAATCTACCCAAAGGAACAATTTCATGCCTTATATTTCTGATTTTCGGATTTGGCTCAACAATATCTGGTATGAGCACTCCAATGAAGTTTTTAATTGGACCGGCAAAAATCCGGAGTATAATCTGAAAGAGTATTTCGAGAAGTACAAATACTGGCTTAAACGCGAATACAAACATCAAAAAGGAAACAAAGCATGACCCCATGGGAAATTACGAAAGCGCTGGCAGCAGACTCCAGCCGAAAAGCAAAAGAGGCAATCGTGGAGGCTGCTCTGGCCGACCCCGATGCCTCTACATTCTTTGAAGGTGCAAAACTGTGCTATGACAGTCTGATCACTTTTGGGGTCAAACAAGTCCCGGAAAAACTGATTAATGGCGGTCAGGGATTCCCATGGAAAGCATTTGTCGAACTTGCAAATAGCCTTCGCAATCGAGAACTCACTGGTCATGATGCCCGTGATGCAATCCAACTTGCCATGGATTGTGCTACCCAAGATCAATGGAATTTCTGGTATCGCCCGATTCTGATCAAGGATTTGCGATGCGGTCTCACCGAGAACACTATTAATTCCGTTCTGAAAAAAGCAAACCGCGACGATCTGATTATCCCCGTTTTCACTTGCCAATTAGCAAAGGATGGCACGGATCACCCAAAACATATGACGGGGAAGAAGCAAATCTCCAATAAATTGGATGGCTCCCGTGTTCTCACTATTGTTTATCCATCCGGGGCAGTTGATCAATTTTCACGAAATGGCAAGGAATTGCTCAATTTTGAAAAGATCAAGTCTCAAATGTCGGAAACATGTGACCATTTTGATGAACCCATGGTATTTGATGGTGAAATCATGTCGGGAAGTTTCCAAGACTTGATGAAACAAATGCACCGCAAAACTGATGTGCAAACCGACGATGTCGTGTTGTATCTGTTTGACATTATTCCCCTCAAAGATTTCAATCTTGGCATTTGCAATACCGATCAAACCACTCGTTCGGAAACCCTGAAGAAGTGGCATGAAAAATGGAAAGATGTCATCCCCAATGTAAAAGTGTTGGATGATGAAATCGTTGATCTGGATACTCCGGAAGGGAAGTCCCGATTCAATGAAATCAATACCATCGCGATTGCCGAAGGTCTGGAAGGCATCATGGTGAAAACCCCCAATGGTGCATACCAGTGCAAACGCACACATGATTGGCTCAAGATCAAACCAACCATTTCAGTCGATTTGACAATTGTCGGAGTGGAAGAGGGTACCGGCAAAAACGTCGGGAAACTTGGTTCACTTGTATGCGAAGGCGAAGATAGTGGACGAGTCATTTCAGTGAATGTCGGCTCTGGTCTGACAGATCAGCAACGAGAAGAATTCTGGAACTACAAAGATGATCTGTTTGGTCGAATCGTGGAAGTTGAGGCGGATGCCATCACCATGAATCAGGATTTGACATATAGCCTTCGATTCCCTCGATACAAACGATTCCGTGGATTTGAGCCGGGAGAGAAAATCTGATGGACCCCATTTATCCAGTATTGGTGTTCGACGATGCCGCTGCGTTCACGTTCAATTCATTTTCAAGTATGACTGCATATTTCACTATATTGGAGTTGACCACTATTCTGCATAATAGGGGCATCACTGAATACAGTGTTCGATATGATTATGGGAAAGTATTTCTGGATTTCAAGAATGAACACGACGCACTCGTCGGGGCACTCATTCAAGGAAATCCAACGGTTCCGGCCCTGAGTTAAACGTTGTATTTTGCTTTGATGACTGCCCACTGTGCCTTCTGGCGCTCGGTGGGTGGTCCAAATACTGGCTTAAATGCCCCGGGCCTGCCGTCAACCGGTGGGCCTTTTATTTGGGCGCGATTATTTTCAATCTGACTCTTACAGACTTTCAATCCCTCATTGATAAGTTCTTGCTTATTTTTGGTACTTGGTGGATAGTAACCCTTTATAAGTATGCAAGCCTCTTCCTGTCGTCTGCCGTTTTCATGTGGGTATCCAGCCAATGCGGCACCCACATTGCTCCAATCCCCTGCAGTCGCATTATCAGAAATGCTCTTCCCATTCGCATTGCATTTCATTAAATTGCCTGCACCCATATTGTACGCAGCAGACACCAATGCATCGAATTGGTTCTGCGTCATTGTTTTGGCACTTTTGAAAATACTCTTGACAGATTTTTCAAAAGATTGAATATCCTGTATGAATTTATTGTAGGCGGCATCCCAGTCCAGTCCCTTATCAAATTCGGAGGGAGAATCGTAGGACTTCCCATCCTGCAAGTGTCCAAACCCAATGGAATTACTCCGGAAGTCCCAATACTCTATTGGTCTCCATCGCTCTTTGGATATAATGTAGTCCACGATATTTTTGCTTACATGCAAATCTTGGATAGGAGTTTTTGTGGTCGTATCAACGTTCTCCGTTGGTGTGATATCAGACATATCCACCAATTGACCCGCACCTTGGCCCGATACTGAGCCATCACTGCCCGCTGCACCCTGACTGCTTTGACCTCTACTCAAGGTGCTCGCAGTAGTGGCATGACCTTTCCATGGCTCATGCTCTGGGACCCGACTGGCAATACTTTTACGAACAATCGTATTCATTGCCAATTGATTCACGGTCGGAGGGTCAGCCAATGTAGCTGTTGGGCCATTCATGTGGATATTTGCGGCAGTTTCAATATGGTCTCCCCCACTGCCGATTTCAGTATTGCCACCAGAGGATAACCGTGTTCCAGAAACTGAAGTCACATTCAATGCAGAGTTAGCCAGTGCATTCAGGTTATCGGATTTGATGTTCAGATTTCCGGCTGCTTCAATATTGATATTTCCACCGGAACGAATGTTAAAATCACCCGTTGCATTCAGGTTAATACCTTGGCCTGCATACGCATCAATGTGCCCCTCTTGGCTCAATTCCATCCATGCAGTTCCGTCTCTATTAATAAAATAGATCAATCCAAATGTATCATCAATTAAGATTTGTGCACCATTTGCTGTCCGAAACCGAATTAATTTATTTCCACCAGCCGCATCGCCGTCATCCATAACAAACTGATGCTGTCCGGGAGTTAATATCCCGACTACTTTACTGGGACTTTCACGATGTGACGAACTTGTACCTGCACCTCTTAACAGATCAGTCAGTAGGCCCTGCTGGTTTAATGCATGTCCCATTGTCGTGTGTTTTGGCCTTAGCTCTTCGTTGCTATCCGGGTCTTTTTTATTTTTCTCTGCACTGGGATAATATTCATTATTATTTTCCCCGTAGGTGTTGCCATATGCAATACCCGGCACTGCATAATTACTGGATTTCTGGAAAAGATTTCCGATCCAAACACCCCTTGACAAATCACCACTGGGAAATGCAACTACCACCTCGTTGTTGATGTCGGGCGGAACTGCCCAAAATCCATAGCTCTTTTGGGTATCTTCAAATGATTGCGGATTATTCCCCAACTTGAATGGATCAGTTGCACCGGCAAATGGGCTACAATAACTCACTGGCACCCAACTTGTTTCATCCTCTGGGTCACTGCGAAACTCTGGCACCCATACCCATAGACGGCCCATATTCTGCTCGTCCACATTGTTTTTTACAATGGCAACATAAATCCCCGAGGCAACGTTAATTCTGCCACTAGAATTGTCTTTGTATTGGTCCCGTACTTGCCCGGATAATGATGCCTTTGCCATTTATTTCATTTCTTGCTGTTCAACTTGGTCAGCATTTCTTTTGCTTTATCCGAGTATTTACTGTTTGAATCTGCCAATTTCTGCACCTCTGTCTTATTGGCTTGTGCAAACTCTTTATCCGCGACAAGTCGGTCATTTCGCTCTTTCGCGAATTGTGCTTCTGACTTCTCAATGAATGGGGATAGAATACTCAAATCCTTAATTGCATCAATCGTCTGTGTAAATTTACCATCACTGAAATTTGATGTCACTGTTTTGACGCAATATACCCCGCTGATCACATCATTCGTGTCGAATTTCATGTAACCCGTGGCCGGATCATAATCAGCCGGTCCTTGTATTCGGATGTAAAAATAGTTACTACCTTTTTCGTAATCTGCATAATTCTTGGATAGAATGTTGGAATCATCCGCACTCATGGATTGCTTTCCGGCAATGTTCTGTTTCAGGTGTGCCAATGATTTATTGTCTCTGCCAAACCAGTATGGGTCACCCACAATGTCCAATTTGATTTGAATCAGGTCACCACTTTGGCGAAGCTGATTGAACATGTATGCGAATGCACCACGGTTCTTGGTATTGGGACCCTCGATGCCACCATTGGTTAACTCGGTACCAACATCATCTTCCAAGAATCGATAGACGATATATTGGGGGTCCAATTCATTATCACTCACTCTCTTTGCGGTCGGATCATCCGTGTAGTGCAATTTGGGCGAGATGGATGCTCTTCCACCATTGACATCAAATATTCGAACTTCGCCCAATGCATTTCGCTTCATTTCCTGTTCAGTGGAGATGACTGCTTGCTTTAATTGTTCTTGTTCTTTTCGTAGTCGATTAGCATCAGCACTATTGCCATTACCCTTTTTTTCTAATTCGATGATTTGTGTGCGATTGGTTTCCCAACGTTTTTTCACTTCCTGTTTATTTTTCAATAATTCAGGAGTAAGATTAGGGTCCATCTTGGCACCAAGTTGGCTTGCATCACTCACAAAGCTGCTATCAGACGGGGGCTGAGCTTGGAAGAAACTATGCGTCAATTGAATCTTGAAGCTGATGACACTGTCGTTATTACCAGTATAGACGTAATCGTATCTTTTTGCAAGTAACCCTTTATTTTTAAGAGCTTGCTTTTTCTGGTTAGTAATATACTCTTTGTAGGCCCCCGTGGTTGCAGCATCGTGCTCGGATGGTGTGACCAATTGTGGAGTCAACGTAGGAAAAATGAAGTATGTCAATTTCTTGGCATAATCTTTCGTGAAGAAGTCGAATTCAGTGCACTCACACCATGTCTGCACTCGGAAAAATGTATTCAAATCCGCCGTGACATCTGCTTGCTCTTTATCTTTCTTGGTTGCAACCCCCTCATTTGTCTTTTTACTTGGACCAGTTTTGTCCTTTTGCATTTGCTGGAAGTCTTCCGTTCCACTCATGATGACATTGATTAGACCCAGAATACCCGTACCTTCCCGGAAAGTTGGTACATTCTTGCCATCTTTAGTTTGGGAGTTCTTGGCCTTGGATACTTCGGATGGGCTGAAGTTTGCAAACTTGTAGTTCGCGATTTTCGGATCAAGGACAAAGTTGAATTCATTTTTCACAAATTTTGTGATACCCACATTATTCTCTTCGCGATCATTCAATGCTTTTGCCAACCCGCTGAAGTAATCACCTAAATTGTTTGCGGCGACGTTCACAACATCTTTCAAATTTTCCACCGTATTTTCTTGGGCTGCTTCTAATTGATTTCTGAAGTCAACATCGTACACACCCCCGGTTTCGGAAATAGTCATCTCCACCTTATTGAAGAAAATGCTCCAAATATGGGGGAACGTATCATTTGCACTCTTTTGGACCATCTTTTCGTTTGGGCCACTGGGGATGATCACTGCATCGCCCGTGCGGTAATCCCGCCCGGTAAACCCTACTTCAAGATAGTATCTGGCCTGAGTGTGATTGGGGATTCTTAATGCTCGGGCCGCATTGATCAATTTATCCAGAAATTTTACACCCAGAGGTTCCACCAATGTCATTTTTCCACTTGATGCAAATGCGCCCTGACTTTTTGGACTCCACCCAACAATTGTATTGAGGGTGCAGTCTTTGATCACAATGTCAGTGGTCGTGCCAGTTTCCGCAATGATGATACCATTTTTTGGATTGAACTCTTCCACTAATGCGGGGTTCACCATGGTCAGACGCATGTAGTACGTGGAGCTATCATATGCCTGTAAAATATTTTCCTTGAATTCCGCCCCGTTTGCCAATTGTTCTTGGGCAGGCGTTACGGTACTTGGAGATGCTGACTCCCGCACCTGTGCTGCACGTGCATTGGCAAGTGCAGGAGAATTAGCCATGGTTGCGGCAACCAATTTGGCTTTATTTGACGTTTCATCAACTGAGGGTTTATCGGACATACCCTATTTATACTGAAAAATAAATGGCGACAATGAGGCCATCGACCCACGACTTTACAAGAACTGAAGCAAGAAAGCTGCGAGGTATTTAGCCTCGCGGTAGTTCACCGTTCGTATAATTTCAATACGCTAGGTGCCGGGTTCTCGATATAACCAATTGCATTCCCATTCTGTTTCACTGCAGCTAATTGCACCTGTTCACTTGGATTATTGATATGCCAAATTGCATTCCCATTCTGTTTCACTGCAGCTAATTGCACCGGTTCACTCGGATTCTCGATATAACCAATTGCATTCCCATTCTGTTTCACTGCAGCTAATTGCACCTGTTCACTTGGATTATTGATATGCCAAATTGCATTCCCACTCCGATTAACTGCAGCTAATTGAACCTGTTCACTTGAATTCTTGATATACTGAATTGCATTCCCATTCTGATTAACTGCAGCTAATTGAACCCGTTCACTTGGATTCTTGATATTTTGGATGGCTAACCCATCACGAATCACCTTTTTAATTTCCGCTGTTTCACTCTTTGTATCCGCAATATTCCCGACAACTTTAACGGGGTCAGTCGAGTCATTGTCCAGATATAAATTAGGGGAGAACATATATACCCCATTCAATTTCCTCTGCTCATTCATTGAATCTGCCCAATCAACCACCGTTTTTGCGAATGATACCGGTGCTGTCCCATAAACTTTATTTTCCACCCCGAATGCCACCTCGGATGGGTCGAATACGTTCACAAATGGTTTGATCAACATCCGGGCTATTGGGGATTTGATGTTGGTATCATCTTTGTGGATCAGGTATGCAACTAGTGTCCCATATTTGACATCCATTGCGACGTACTCTTTATTGATTCCAGTCCGCAGGTTCATGCAACTGGACCAGCCCCTATCAGTACTCATTCCCGCCACATCGTATGGGTGGCGTGAAATTACTACCAATAAATCATCGGAAACCGTCTTAACAGAGGCACGTGCTGGATCGTTATCAAATAATGATTTAATGGACGGGTCGATTTCAAATCTGGGATCGGCAATAATTTTACCGATTTTATATTGTGTATTTTTCAAACTATCAGATTTTGTCGCCAGTCCCTTCGCATAATCAGAAATGATAAACCCCACCGATGCCAATGCATCCGCCACTTTTGGATTAGGGTCGATTTCTGTACCGGCACCAGCACTGCCAATCAATGGAATATAAAGACGGTACTTCCCATCAAATATATCATTCCATTTAGCCTTGTCCCACCCTTTGACGTAGGGACGATATTCGCTTGGCTTCAATGCCTCGTTGATGATTTCAAATATTCTCATATATTATTCCTGTTATTCCTGTTATTCCTGATCACTTATAGATAGCGGCACGCTCTTTTGTCAGCAATACAATTTCTTTTCCAGTAGTGAAGTCGAACACTGGGTCTTTCAATGTGTCTGGATTTACCGCAGAAAAAATCCACCAGAGTCTGCTTGAGCCATATAATTCGTATGCCAATAAATCCGGTCTGCGATGGTACTTAGCCTCGATGATGACTGGTATTTCTGTACCATCTCGGGCTATACTAACGATTCCAACATCCAAAAAGAATCGATTCATGGGAGTGTCCCGATACGGACTAGAGTTAGCATATTCCATATTCAAATATATCCTTTATTAGAGAGACTACCAGATGCCAAGTCTGCAATACTAAATGTATCTCGAATATTCTTGATATTATATTGCACCATCAAGTCAATACTGATATCCATTATGGTCGGAACCATTTCAGTAGAATTCGATCCGTGGAATACCGGATTAATAGTAACATAATCCACATCATTCGGATAAGAATAGTTTACACTGGTGATCACAACAGGAACATTTTGATACTGACTTTCTCCGAATCCACTTAATTCCAAGACTGGCGGAGGTGTTCCCCGCATTGGGTCTTTTGTACCGAAATTCATTTTGGTTACCAATTTCAAAAAGTACAAGACCCCCAATAAGTATTCCGCATCCTCCTGTGTAGTTGCAGTGAACTTTGCGGAGTTGATATTGATTTTCGGATTCTGGGAATTAGTAAACACTTGGGGCTGATAGTTTGTATGCGTCAAACTTAATGTTGACCAATTTACTTGCTGAACGTGCGTAATAGTGGGACTATATGGGAATAGGATTCCCCCATGTTTTTTCAATGGTGCCAATACTTCATTTTGAAATAGTGGATCAGCACTTCCCCGTTTCATTCTCAAAAATACACGATTATCACTCATGACAAATTCCATTATTTAATATTTCAAATGCACTCTTGTCGAATTTCCCATACAAGTTGGCAATAATACGCATCCGCTGATTCACATTTGCATTCAAATACATGTCCCGAATTTCGGATGCAGATGACATGGGTTCCCCCAATACTGAGAATTCAACCGTTGGCATCACATAGATATATGCGTGTTCCCCGAATGGCTTCATGTCCAAATGGGGATCAAACGGCTGGAAATAATTCGGAGTCCCATCTTTCAATGGCTCAAAACTAAATCTTGGATCAATTCCCATATCTTTCTCGGATACAGCATAAACCAATACCGTCTTGCGTGAATCGAAGTTCGAAGTAATTTCAGTAGCCCTATAGGGTTGCTCTGTTTCCACGACTTTATCCAGATCAATCCCAGTCAATCCCATTAGATATGCCTTTTGAGAAAATGACAGCGGACTTTTAGGATATTCAACCTTATTGCTGGTGGCAATATAGACAGGACTAGCCCTAAACGATTTGCATAGATTGATATACGCCGTGCGATGACCAATATGCCACGGCTGAAATCTACCCGGCATGATCACTAATAATCTGGACAACTCAGTAATGCGCATTGATTGTATGTATTCCCTTTGATGTATTTATGCAAAAATTTAACTCAAAAGGTATTGACATTACGAAATATTCTTGGTATAATCGTATTATGTTGAACACTTCCACCACCAAAATCTACCTAAGTAACAAAGAGTTATTAAAAGAAATCCATAAAAGCAAGCTGACATACAGTTGGGTACTGGATCAAAAGTACGCCGAATATGATGTCATTGTTCCAACATTGGATGATATTAACCATAAGCCCACCGATAAATTCCCGGACGGCGCAATCGCCCATGCAAAACAACGCAAAGCCGATAAACGAACCGCAGAACTATGGGAAAAAGGCGTAATTAGTTGGCAAGAAAATGGCTGCAAAGGCGACAAACCAAAAGCCTCTCAATTTCGAGTCAATGCAGATTCAGTCCTAGAATCTGATCTGGTCTTTCGAATAATGACTTATTCGCATATTCCATTAGATTCATCCCGCAAGAAAACCCCAAGAAGTGTTGCTGACCGCCATGCACGTGTCAATTTTGCACCTTTCCAACACCATGCATTTATTGATGGTAAACTAACCGAAGTCGTGCGAAGTCATTGGTCCGGCACCCCGGAAGAGGGCGAATTCACGATTGACAAGGGGATCACCACCAAAGGCCTAGCCCTCATGTACATGAAACTATGCGAGCGCTATTCGATGCGGAGCAACTGGAGGGGGTATACTTACATCGAAGAAATGCGGGGCCAAGCACTTCTACAACTAAGTCAGATCGGCCTACAGTTTGATGAATCCAAGTCCGATAATCCATTTGCCTACTACACAACTGTGTTGACCAATTCATTTCGCCGAATCGTTCTAACAGAAAAGAAAAATCAGATCATTCGAGACGATCTACTCATTGAAACAGGCCAAGTTCCCAGCTTCACCCGTCAACTAGAACATGAGTATGCATTGGTGGCTGAACGAGAGAGGGCAGCGGCATTGAAGGAGTCAGAGCCGGATGAGCCGGATGAAGCAGAGACTCTACCCCCGTCACTGTTCGAATAAACCCAATAAAAGGCAACAGAGATGTTGCCTTTTCCTTTTGGTTGTGCTAGAATCTTCGCATGACAAATCTATTCAAAAAAGTTGCAGCCGCGACGGACCTACACTTTGGCCGTCGCAACAACAGCAAAGCCCATAACGATGACTGTGAAAACTTCATCGACTGGTTCATCCATACCGCCAAGAAGAATGATTGCGATACCTGCATCATTCTCGGCGATTGGCATGATCACAGGGCGACTATCCACGTCACTACCCTAACGTACAGTGATCGTTGTATCGAGAAATTGAGCAAAAACTTTGAAAAAGTGTATCTAATTCAAGGAAACCACGATAGTTTTCACAAACATTCACTAGATTTGAACAGTTTTCCCTATGCTCGTCATTTCCCAAATATCACAATCGTGAACGAAATTATGGAAGTCGGGAATGTCGCACTCGTGCCATGGCTAGTGGGGGAAGAATGGCGAAAGATGAAAACAATTCATTCGAAATATCTATTTGCCCACCTAGAGCTTCCTAATTTCTACATGAATGCACAGGTTTTAATGCCGGATCATGGGGGCCTAACCTCTAATGAGTTTCCGAATCAAGAGTACGTCTTCACGGGGCACTTCCATAAACGCCAGAGTCGGGGCAACATCCATTACATTGGAAATGCCTTCCCCCATACATTTGCAGATGCATGGGATGACGAACGTGGCATGATGATGCTAGAATGGGGCGGCAAACCTCATTACGAGGCATGGCCGGATGCTCCAAAATTCAGAACACTTACCCTGAGTAAATTGCTGGAGAATCCAGAACTATACTTGGATTCCAATACGTTTGCCAAGGTGACGGTGGACGTTGATTTGTCATTCGAGGAATCTAACCTACTGAAAGACAATTTTCAAACCCTATATGAGGTACGGGAAATCTCTTTCGTTCCTCCAAAAAATGAAGAGCATTCAGAGGAATGGGGGGATGAAAATATTGAATTTGAAAGTGTGGATAAAATTGTCCTGACACAGTTATCCGCGATTGACAGTGAAAAGATCAACAAATCCCTCCTAATTGATATCTACAACAACTTGAACTAAATGCTAATCATCAAAAAAGTAACAATCAAAAATTTTCTTTCTGTCGGAAATATTACACAAGAAATCATTTTTGACCAACACAATCTAACCCTCATTCTAGGGGATAACTTAGACATGGGCGGTAACGGTAGCCGAAATGGTGTGGGCAAAAGTACCCTCATCAATGCGCTATGCTATGGGTTATTCGGCGTTTCAATCTCAGATATCAGAAAGGATTTTTTAATCAATGCCACAAATGCAAAAAACATGCTGGTTACTGTCGAGTTCGAACAGAACGGACAGTCGTACAAAATTGAAAGAGGTCGCAAACCAAACGTATTTCGATTTATTGTTGGTGACAAAGAGTTCAAAAAAGAAGATGAGTCTAACGATGAAGCCCAAGGTGAGAACAAACTAACCCAACAAGAAGTCGAGCGTGTTCTTGGGTTCGGTTCGGAAATGTTCAAACATTTGATCGGACTCAATACCTACACTACCCCATTCTTGGGACTCAAAGCAGCCGAACAGCGAGAAATTATTGAACAACTGCTGGGTATCACTCAATTGTCTGAAAAAGCCGAATTGCTCAGAAAATTGAACAAAACCGTGAAGGATTCCATCAAAGAAGAAGAATTCCGAATCAAAGCCCAACAGGAGAGCAATAATAAAATTCAATCCAGCATCGACGATTTGATCAAACGATCCGACAATTGGGCCAAGACATGGGAAGCCGATATCCAACAAATGCAAGGTGCCATCCAAGCTTTAGAGAACATTGACATTGACGCAGAACTATTGGCCCATAAGGATTTGAGCGTCTGGCATGACCAGAAGAATCAGCAAGATGCATATAACGCATTGGTTGCTCGGTCCACTGCATGGCAACAAAAACATGACTTTGAGGTGAAAACTGCCACGAAAGCATATTCCGATAAGAATAGTTTCAACATCGAACCCGAACTACAAGCTTGGGCCGACCTAAAAGAATGGCTAAAGGTAGAGGAAGAGCAACGTCAGCTATCCGCTATGATCACTGCCCTGAATAAGAATATTGCACATGAACAAAAAGTAATCGCCAAGCTAGAAACCGAAATCCTATCCTTGGAGGATCACAAATGCTATGCCTGCGGACAAGACTTCCATGATGCCCAGCATAATACAGTCATCACTGCCAAAAAGAATGACCTGCATACTGCAAAAGATTCTCTGGCCCAATTTCAGTCCACTCTGGAACAAACCCTAGAGTTGGTGAAGGATATTGGTTCCAAGCCAGTCACACAATACCGAACTGAGGCGGAAGCCATTCGTCACTCTAGTGATCTAGCCAATTTGAAGAAGACATTGGAAGATAAAAGTGCCGAAGTAAATCCATTTGGTGAACAACTATCATCTCTATCCCCGATTAATCTTGGCCCCAAGCCAGAAGTATTCTATGGGAATATTGATGATGCCATCAACCATAAGACCACAATCGACAATCTATACAAGCAACTTGAAACCAAATTGCTGGAAACTGATCCATACAAAGAACAAGCCGATCATCTCAAGACAAATGCTCTGACCGATATTTCATGGACAGAAATCAATGAATTAAGTAAATTGCATGAACATCAAGAGTTCCTATTGAAACTGTTGACTAATAAAGATTCATTTATCCGTAAACGAATTATTGAGCAAAATTTGCAATACCTAAACCACCGGCTGGATAACTATTTGACCAAGATCGGATTGCCACATCAGGTCAAATTCCAAAGTGATCTGTCTGTGCAAATCATTCAATTGGGTCAAGAATTTGATTTCAATAATCTATCCCGGGGGGAAAGGAACCGATTGATTCTCTCCATGAGTTGGGCATTCCGGGATGTGTTCGAAAGCTTGAATCATTCTATCAACCTGTATTTGCTGGATGAAGTGGTGGATTCCGGAATGGATCAAAATGGTGTGGACAATGCATTGACAATTTTGAAGGCCATGGGGCGGGAGCAGAACAAAAATATCTTCTTGGTCTCGCATCGGGAAGAATTGATCAGCCGGGTCGAGACAATCCTCATGGTCACTAAAGAATGCGGGTTTACCAACTTCAGACTGGATAACGAACTGGCCGGAAATAATTAAAATTTTCAAAATATCCACAAAAAGCGAGTTTTTTCTCGCTTTTTTTCGTTTTATTGACGAATTTCTTTGATTTTTCATGATTTTCGACAAAAATAAATTTGCATAA
>Ga0228699_1000598_pt1 | contig 25561 bp, 16 predicted proteins | sample McNCre217_Aug_MG_FD_178016 | JGI IMG/M metagenome (GOLD analysis project Ga0228699, IMG submission 178016) | Freshwater microbial communities from McNutts Creek, Athens, Georgia, United States - 2-17_Aug_MG | ecosystem: Environmental > Aquatic > Freshwater > Creek | place: USA: Georgia... | reverse complement strand
AAATTGCAGCCGTGATTCAACAACCCGCAATCAAACAGAAGTTAATTGATTTTGGAATTGAGCCCATTGCCAGCACGCCGCAGCAATACACAGACCTGAATCGTGTTGAGGTGCAACGTTGGCACAAACTGATTCATGAACAAAAAATTTCTCTAGATTGATTTCAAGGCGAAACCTTGGCAGCCCTTGAATACAGGGCTTGCAGAACAAAGAAAAAGGCCGCCAGGTGGTTAAACCTAGCGGCCTTTAAACTTGCATATGGTGGTGGATAGTTGACTAACTAACAACCTGCTATTTTGACCACTTAGTAATTAAAAGCAAATGTGCGGTAATAGGAGGTAACAACTTAATGCCAAAAAATGCACGAAATTAGTGCGCGGCATTTCTGGATTTGAACCACAGTCCACAATTTAACAATCAGATTAACGATCTACCAGTAGTACAGACTCGAACCGAGGTCCGGAGGATAACCATCATGCCTGCGGAGTGTCGATTGCCTCGTCGAGCTTGATGACGGTCTCGAGCATGTGCCGAACGATCACGGCGTCAAACTCTTCGGCCTGATTCTCTTCATGGGTTCCCTTGTTCAGGTAGTTCCACTCGACTTTGTACTTCTCGCCGCATCCAAGTATCTCGCCAATGTACGGCACGGCATCCTGGAAAACGGTCACATCCTTCCTTCCGAGGAACTGGTGTAGTCCCGTCGCCAAGCTCATAAGGTCAGGATCTCCAGGCCCCCTCATTCCGACACTTATCTGCGCCGACAGCTTCTTATTTGCAATCTTCTTCCAGAGACGGTTGAGTTCTTCTTCGAAGGCCTTCCGGACGTAACTCAAAGAGTCGCGCGTACGCCCTTCTTCGTAGCTTCGGGTTGCCACCGTTAGGTAGTGGCGGGGCGAGTCAAGCTTCACGGTGATCTTCTTGGCGGCGAATGGCACGAGGAAGTCGATTCGGGTCACGGTTTCCTCGTACTTCTTCATCGGCACGGCATTCTCAAGGCGCTTCACGAAATCCTCGCCGTGAGTCGTGACGATGAGCTGCCTCTTACCGACCTCTTCCGGATTTAAGATTAGATCAATGATCGCGCCTCGGTGTTCGTCGTCGATCGAGTTCACGACATCGTCGAATATCAGAAACGGGAGGCGGTCCCTGGTAATTTTCGCCAACAGGATCGCTAGCCCGAGACACCGAATGTGACCTTCGCTTAAGACCTGAAGCGCGTCGCACTTGTCCCCATTCTCAAACTCAATTTCTATCTTCTCCCCAGCGGCCGTCGGCAACCTCAGCGACTTGAGCCTGTCAGAAGGGTGATCATTCTTATTGATCTCGTTGTAGAACTTGAGCGTCTTCTCATTGAGATCCGCTGCCAAGGCTAGAGGCAGTCCAGTGTTATAGGTCAAGAGCTTTTCACGGAGCGAGACATAAGCAGTGCTGTAGCTTAGGTTTCTCGCGACTCCCGGTTTCTCGGCTTCAGCCTCCCTGATTAACTCCTCGTTCTCCAGGTTGAACTTCTCGATAGCCTGCGTCGCCTCTGTCTGGTTGTTTGTGTTCGCAGTGACAAGGGTCGAGATGGCCACTATTTCCTCAACGTCCTTGGAGATGGAGAGGTTATCGTCCTCAAGATCCTTGATCGCCGCTTTGGATTTTTCAACCTTGCTGTTATGGTTCGCGGTCGCATCCTTCAGCGCCTGAAGGAGCTCGCGTTTTGCCGTTAGAGCGTTGAGGACGGTCCCTATGGCCGCCGCATCCTTGGCATGGGAGGCCTCGGCACTGAAAGAGTCAACCTCAGGTGCTCTAACGAATCCGACAGCCGCAGCGGACGGAGGTAGCTTGGTGATATTCGAAAGCAGGTTGCGCCAACCGAGGTTAAGGGTCTCCCGGATTTCCTTGATCCGCTCTTCGGCCTTCAGGGCAGCGTCGAAGTACTTCAATTTTTCCTCCGAATTAACGTAAGGATCGACCGGAACAGTGAGACTACCGTCGCGGTAGAGTTCGGAGGCGCACGCGGGACACTCGTTCCCAAATTTTTCTCGGTTCCCTAGGATCGCGGCGTAAAGGTCCCGAAGTGAAAGCTGGTGCTTGTACTGGTTAAGAAACTCTTCTGATGTCGCCTTCTCTTTGATGAGCAGTAGCAATTCGTCGGCGTCGGCAAGAATATCGTCCGTTCCGGGGTCAGTGACAGTTTTAAGATTCTGCAGGCGGCCGATTTCAGTGTTGTTCGCTTTTTGCTTGCCGCCGTTGCCTTCGGGGCCGGTTAGGGCGACCTTGATTTCCTCGAGGTTCTTGCACTTCGGATATTTCTCGAGCAACACAGCGGCTCGTGTTTCGGCAGCTTTGGCTTGTTCCGGGAGACCTTCAAGGATCGCCTTGTGTCCGGCGAGGCCGCTTGCCAGGTCCGCGAGATCTTTCCCTTTTTTCCCGACTAAGTCTAGGTAAGTGTCCAGACTCTCGTTGAACTGCGTTGCGAACGTGTTGAACTCTTCTAAGCCAAACAGCGCGGCCAACCGTGTCTGCTGGGTCGCCGGAGTATTGGCCGCCACTCGCGCGAATCCGTCGATCCGGTTTTTTTCGATAAAACAGAACTCGAAACTGCGAGGATCCGCCCTTACTTCGATTCCTTTTTCTTTCGCGGTATCTCCGTATAGGACGGGTTTCGCAGACTTCTTCGATGTGGCATTTCTAATGTAATCAGTGACGGGTATCCGCTTCGAATCCGCTTCGTGGATAGAAGCTAGCAATCCGTATTCGAGCGCCTCACAAAGACTCGACTTTCCCGTCCCGTTCGGGCCGTATACAAAGGTGTACAGCTTTTTGAATTCGAACGTGTGCTTGTCAGAAAATCCACGAAAATGCTCAATCTCCACTTTAGTAAGCTGGATGATTTCGCTCTCATTGGCGTTCGCTTCGTCGGCCGCAATTTCGAGTACTGGAGGTGTGGTCGCACCTTTGTCAACAATCAGTTTCGCCAATACTTTCCCGCGTCGGCCTCCGGCCGTCCCGACCGCCGAGATTTCGTCGAATCCCTCTAGCATCAGATTGGCCAGCTTTTTCTCGTACTCAGACAGCTTAGGGGCCGACTTAGCCAAGAAACGTTTGAATTCAGCTAGAGATTTGGTCATGTCCGTTCGCGGAGCGATTGTTATCGGTTATACGGTCAGGTACTGGTTGACGGCACGATATCTGCATTCTATGCAGAAGTTTTTTCAAGGATAGCGAATGGATGATGAACGTGAGTCCGTGAGAGCATACGGTTTTATCGACGCAATCACACAGCCTGATGAAGAACAGAATGAACTCGGTCGATCAAGCTTTCTGATTGATGCGATTCGATCCGAGGCGATCGAAGACGGTTCTGCGCTTCGCCGAGAGGCTGCTAGCCTGCTAGTTATAAGGCTCATGACAACCTTCAAGCGCTTACAGGAGCGCTTCCCGGGAGTGAGATGGACCGAGGGGACTTGGCTGGAACTGCATTTGCAGCAGAGTTACTGCGAGCCCCCAGTGTGGTTTGTGTCGGGGGCAGACAACTACGGAGGCCTAATTCAGAGAAGCAATCTTGTGGACGCCAAAATCATTGAACCAGACGGCTCCCCTGACCTGTGGAAGTCACTAACTGCATTGTGCGCTGCGGGTAAGCAAGCACCCCGCCAGATTGACACAGGTCGTCGAGACGCACGGGATACTATCGGCAGTTACCATGTGCGTGTAGTCGACGTCGGGCAGGCCAGTTTCACGGCGTTGCACCAACACATGGATCCCGAGTCCAAAATACTTGGGTACTTTGATGTCGGAGGGCCCATATTCTTCCATCACCACACGTTTCCGAACTCGTTTCCGGACAGCTCCCGAGTACCTGCGGACGGGTTCGTTGTGTTATCACATTGGGACTTTGATCACTACTCGCTTGCAGTAACCAAGTTACTAGACCTACAGAACCTCACCTGGTTTGCGCCAAACCAATCCGTCGGTCCGAACGCCGCAAAACTACAGGCTAAGCTAGGCTCCCGACTCACACTTCTTTCCACGCCAACATACACACTCGCACCAGGACTTAATCTTTGGCGCGGAACTGGCGCTACGACGGAACGTAATGGCAGTGGGTATGCATTGAAGGTCAACAGCTTAGACAAACGGGTATTACTCCCGGGAGACATACCTTACCAGCTTCTTCCTAGTCAGGCGACGAGTAATATCAGCGCAATGGCGATCACCCATCACGGCGGCAAGTGCGTTGGAACGCCACCACCGCCAGCTGCGAAGAATTCCGTAGCTGCGGTCTCGTATGGGTTACCCAACCGGTATCACCACCCTGATGCAGCATCAATCGCAAAGCACAGTACGCTAGGGTGGAACGTCCAGCCGACATTCACATCGGGAAGAAAGCGGGGAGATGTGTGGCTGTAGGTCCTCGCCGGATAGATGTTTCTGCGCTTGACGCATGCATTCGAAAGAGAAAATCCTCCTTAAAGCTACATCCCCATCGATGATGTGTGTGCTGGTGCTTACGACTATGGCGGCAAAACTCTGGCGTACAAAGCACACTGTAACTACGCTTGAAGGAACGAAATGCCGCCAAGAGCAGGATCTTGAAATCCCCCGTCACGAATGGTTTTCTCTTACATAGTGAAGGGTTGGGCACTTAGAATAAACATCTCAATTTGATGGGGAAAATGATGGGCCAATCTTTCAAGCACAGCGCAGACAGCCTTCATAGCTTTTTTTTACAGTCCGGTCGCGGTTTTTACGTTCCCTACTATCAAAGAAACTATTCGTGGGACGAAGAAAACGCCGAAAAATTGGTCACCGATATCTTCTCAGGGATGAAGCGCACCCTTACGAAGCACAACAACAGCATTTTTCTTGGAACAGTCATTCTTCACGACGAGACAAATGTTGCTGTAGGTGTCCATACAGACACCCCCAATCTTTTAACAAAGATTTCGAATGTGGTTGACGGTCAACAGCGAATCACCTCTATCGCGATGCTTGCCTGCGTATTGAGTCATAGCATCGCGGCAGCTGTGGCGAAGCTACGTGCGTTTGAAAATGGCGTGCCTGAATTGGCGAATTTAGCCGATGAACTTCACAATGAACAACCAGAAATTCGAGAGTTCTATTCTGTTGAAATTAGAAAAACGGGAGCTCAACCACGACTCAAACCTTTGATCATCAGAGCAGGAGATGTGACCGCAAATCCAGTTTCAGATCAATGGACATTAGCGGGTAACTCCCAAGACTTCTACAGATCAAATACCTCAAGTTTTTTGTCAAATTTCATCGACGGAATTCCGCTACAAGACATCAAAACGGACGAGCGCGTAGCAAGTGTTCTTGATGTTTTTCAGAACCGAATTGATACAGAAACGAACAGTGCCGACTTCGATCTAGCCAACGGATTGCTTGCTGCAAACGGGGAAAAAGACGGCAGTCTTTTTAACTTCATGGCATATCCACCAGATTTGCAGGCAATCCAATCACTATCAGAAGAAGAACAGTCGGCCTACTACGGCGGTATGTTGCTGTTGGCGGCCTGTTCATTCTTGAAAAATTCATGCCACTTAGTAGTCATCGAATGCTTAGATCTTGGATTAGCCTTTGACATGTTCCAGTCTCTGAATGCCACAGGAACACCTCTGACGGCCTTTGAAGTTTTCAAACCAATGGTCGTGCACTCATGGGGAAACTCTTATTCAACGGCCATCAAACCTGAAATAGACCGTATTGAGCGTGTATTTGAAACTGAAAGCACTGCTAGCGGCAAGGAAGATTTGACAGATAGGGTAATCGTCTCATCGGCACTCATTTTCAGCGGAGAAGTAATCAGCAAGCGCTTCAGCGACGAACGAGATTGGCTATCAGAAAAATTACCAAGACCGGCAAATGCAGCAGCGAAGGAGTTCATTACCTGTATTGCTGATCAAGCTGAGTACTGCCAACATTTCATATTGCCAAGACGTTCGGCAAAAAACTCAGCGAACTTTGGGCTTGTCACACATCTGCAAAGCTTAGGTCTCAATGCACAACAAGCTGATATGTCAGCCTTGTGCATTTTTTATCTTCGTGATGCTGGTCACCAGTTTGCTCACAGCGTGCTGAGTATTTTTTATGCAAAGCTGCTGAGAGCACAAGGCAATGCAACAAGTGTTGGTTTGGCCGCCTCAGAATTTCAATCAATTTGCCAAGCTACAGCAGCCTTCTTTACATTTTGGATGGGTGCGCTTCATGGGCGGTTCCCAGACTCAGAGTATCGACAACTTTTTCAATCAACGAGTTCGAATATTTCTGTAGCATCAGGATCTGAAAACCAAACAGTGGGTTTCATAAAAACAGCCTTTAGGAATGCACTCGCATCGCATGGTATTTACGATGCCACCAATTCTGCAGCTGCACGTACTACTTGGGTTAATCATGCAAAGCAAACAGCTTGGTACTCTAGAAAGGCTGTATGTCGTTTTGCTCTATTTGCGTCAGCTCACGATGCTGCGCCTGATTTAACACCTGGTAATGAAGGCTTATTCGTGAATGGCATGAATAACTCTTCAAACCTTCTCAACTGCAGATCTTGGCATGCAAGTGAATACGAGGTCATTGAGCATGTAGCTACGCGAGATAAACCAACGACGATCAAGTTCACTACGCACTTTGATCCAACCATATACCCAGGCAATTTCTCGGTTGTAGACAAAATTGGAAATTTGACGCTGTTGTCCGTACCGGTGAACTCATCTGTCTATTCCGAATGGCCTGACAAGGTCTTTTACTATTGGAGTCTGACCACTCCAAACAGTACTGCGACAGGAGCAACAGGCGCGGCCTTGATGTCGTCTCTGGGTCTCACCACTTTGCCACCGAGCCTGAGCGCGCTTACTTCTTCTGCTAATTATTTATCGCATCTGGCACCGCTAGCATACCGAGGCGAGCAGGGTTTACCGTGGAATTCTGCATTTATCGATAACCGATCTAAACATCTCTGCGAAAGAGTATTTGATCGACTTGAGGGGTGGTTGAGATGATCAAACTTTGGTATTTCACGCAAGGCTTTTCCACACTTTTTGATCTTCATTTGAGGCCCAAAAACTGAACAGGATCAAGCGTTTTAGGCACCAGATTGCCCTGCGCCGTTCGGCGCATCACAGTAACTTGTGATGCTGGAGAAGCGCTGTAACTGACATGCAGTGGGCGATCCGCCCCATAAAAATAAAGCCTGTCAAATGGGGTGTTCAACACAATCCACTGAGCGACTTCAAGCATGTTTTCATCATCAACGTTGAAGTCAACAGCAGCCCCTAGCCTGTCACAAACTGGCTTTCCGAGACGATTGCATTCATGGCCAGCATGCTGATCGAGCTTGGGCGCAATACGACCGTCAATCTTCGCAGAAAGAGCTGGGGACGAAAAACCGTATGTCAAATTGATCCCGCCGAAATAGTCAATGACGGGATCCAAGACCAGATTGCACAAGTCGAAGAGTGCGTTGTAGGTATCAGGGTTCAGGGGAATATTTGACAGTTGGAGTCTGGCTTGCGTCTCACCGCATTCAATCAGATCTCGAAATTTGAAATTGGTTCCACACGCCTGATCCAGCGGTGGAATCTTGGTGCTGCGAATAAGCCGCAACCCAGAAATTTCCATGCGCTTTTCCTCCAGGGCCGCCTCCAGAATTTCTCTGGTTGGATGCGTCGTGAACTGATCAAGGATGCCGGTGCTTTCAAGCTGCTCATCAAATGCAACTTGTTCTGCGTATCCATCCATGTCCTCATGCATGTATCGACTCTTGAAAAGCAGAGCAGAGGGCGGGTATTGCGGCGCTTGGTAGTCAAAGACATCGTAGTCAAGCTTACGAATATTCACTTTCACTCGCTTCACCAAGATGGGAATAGCGTGCTGGTCGAAATCATCGTATTTGAGAAGCGTCAACTTCCCAGAGCCGATATGAATCTTCACCAGTTGAATGGAGCTGATGTTGTTCCAAAGCAAGAGTCCACAATTGATATAGGCACGCAATACAGCGGGCAACCGTTCAACCATTGAGACATGCAACTGGAGTGAGTGCTCTTCGTCTAGCCAGCCAAGTCCGTCGGCAGCCGCAGCTTTGCATGCTTGCAAGATCACATCTGATTTGCCGGAATCCAGTAGCAACTTCAAGGCTTCCGAAGTGGCTGTCTTGTAGTCGCCAAAGAAATGGCGAACATCAAATCGAAGCGTTGGCTCCAAGTCCTTGTAAGGAGACTTCTTTCCAAACTGGAGTGATGCAATGTAAAGCTTGATCTCGTCTGCACGGGTCTGTGCTGCTTTCTCTAACAGGCCCAGGTCGTAATGAGTACGAATAAGCCTAAAAGCACGGGTGAGCGAAATTTTTTCCTGAATTTCACTTAGCTTCGGGACTTCATGAATTTCGGGAAATCGACCCAAGTCAAGAGTGAGCGCCCATAAAGTATCAAGCGTCGGGCGTAACTCGGTGAACTCTCGCTCTACCTTGGTGAAACGAGGCTCGCGGATTTTTTCAATCTTCGGTGATCTAGGCAGCCTCGGGCTGAGTCTTGCACTCAACAACCTTCGTGCGACGTTCGAACTCTTGTAACGGCTTACCAGGAATCGTTGCTCTGCATCTTTGTCCCGGAAGACAAGGGCGATGCCTGGGCCAACCATGATCGGATCTTGGTCCAGAATCTTTTCAAGATAGTCTTTGAATTCGTCTTGTGAGAAGTATTTCTGGAATGTGTTTCTTGCAGTCAGAAATCCATCCTGGTAAGGCTTCCCGGGACGATCATTCGTGTACAGCATCACCGAAACAACCAGGGCCGTAGAGGCAAGTGAGAATGCTCTCTGTATGGCCTCAACGCGCTCCGCAGGATCTTCAATGACGTTGACAACGAATCCAAGATTCACAATGTCAGAAGCGATCTGTGGTTGGTCTTGCGCAAAGTGAGGATCCCAACCCGCGCACCGAATCCCTATGCTCTCAAGTCCCTTGAGATCATCCCCGCGTCCGCAACCATAGTCAAAGACAGAGATTTGATCATTGATCAATCCATGACCGATTAGCAGTTGCACGGGAGCTGACAGAGTACTTCGGCTGAGTGCTGTCAGGTGTCTTTGTACTTGTGCCTCCCCCAGAAATGTTGGGGATTCGACCTCATCTTCAATTGTGTTGCCTATAGGTACGAAATGCTTGTTTTCGAGCCGGAATCCCTTTTCTGAAATCAGTCGCTTCCAGTTTTCTCTGAACCCGATTGGTGAGGACGTCGAGAAAAACCCTAGGTCTTCCGCCAACTTGGTTGTAGCGACCCACCCCTCCCGGCCTGGATGGTCATCAGCCACGAGCAGTTCTTTTCTGTGAAGAATTGGCGGGTTCAGTGAGCTCGAATAGGAGCGAAAGGTGACGAAGTTCCTATGCAAATCAATAGCCCAAGCACCGTTCAAGGTCGGAAAAGGGTCTTCATCAAAGTCCAGGTACTGCAAGAAAGACAGCCGCTGCTTGTGTCGATTAATTTTGACCACATTGCAGGCAGCAAGGTCATCCTCGGCCATCAACTGAAGACCAACTTGCACGAGCTGATTTAATTCAGAATCTTGACCGAGGTGCGACAAATATTCGGCATGTATGTAGAGATCGTTGAGGACCTTTTTCCCAATCGAGTGGGAAGTCCTAGTGCTGCCAGCGGGTTCCATTTCGCCTTACCTTGTCGTCTGACTATTTTTCAAGAGTTAACTCAGGATGATCTTCTAAAACTCTTTGCGCAATCGCGTCAGGGTCGTCAGCCACTTCACTGTAAGAGCCCAGTTCATCTCTCATAGCTTTGACAGTGGCCATCACGACAGCACGAGGAACTTCTTGAATTCCGTAATACTCTCGTTGGCTCTCATCATCAAATACATCAAGAAGATTTTGATAGGTGATGTACTCTTTCCATGCTTTGGCGTCCAGACGAGCCTTGCTTGAGTGCTCAGAAATTTTCAGCTCTGCATCGCCCACGGTTAAATCATCATCAAACGGGATTGACCAGTATTTAAGATATTCTTTGTGTGAATCCTGTGCTGGCAGTTTTTTCGCAAATGCATCGAACTCAGATTTCTTTGTCTTCAATCCGACAATCTGAAGTTGAATTTCAAGATAGTCATCTGTTCCGTGATAGGCGCGCACTAGACGGCCGTAGACAGCATCTAAAGACTTTGTCTTGACAATCTGAAGCGAAACATCTTTCGGCAAATACCCCAAGAAATACTCTCCAGAATCTCCTAAGCCGATAACTTTTATGGCATTCGCGTCTTGAGGGTTGTCCTGCTCATGTTCTAGACGCAATGTCTGATTCAGATCATCAATGAACTCTATGGCAGCCTCACGTCGATGGCCCAAACCTTTTACCCCCATGTTTTGAAGGAATATTTGGTACCCTTTTTTAATCGGTGGAAGAAACATACTGGCCTTATATGCACCACGATGATCCCCCCTTTCACGCAACTTAGTTGCTTCATTTTTCTTCTGATTTTCAGCAACCGGTCTTTGATGCGGAACTTCTGCTGCTACGGTCTTAAGTGAGTAATTTTTCTCAGAAACAAAATTTCCCGGTGGCTCTGCACAATTATCTGAAACGATAAGATCAGGTTCCGGCGTATTCAACCTGTCTTTTTCCAAGACTGAATGCTTGAAAGCTTCTGCCTGGTGGCTCTTCTTGCTACCGAAAAAAACCAGTAAGACAAATCCAACTGCGGCAATAGCAAGAAAATACATCACTTGAAATTCCTATTCTTAAAATCATCTAGACGAAGAACGATCACCAGTCTGGATCATCATTGAATATTGCACCCCTACCTGTGGCGATATCACCAGTTCTGATGCTTCCGTCTGAATTCATCGAATCCCCCAGACTGGTAAAAAGACTCCCATCACTTCCAACCACGGTGTTGTCACTTACCCGGGTGTAAACAGTTCCTTTAGTTGACACGCTTACATCATCGCTGACTTGATTGATGACATCTCCGTTGGTCGAAACCCACGTCTGATCGCTAACCTTGGTCAAAATCTCACCATGGTTGCTGTCAGAAATCCCCAAAAGACGCTTAAAGAAGGACATGTTTAACTCCTTTTTTCGTGAAATATTCAGCCATGAAGCCAGCTCTGGAGAACGAGTCCCATTGCCAATGTATCGAGCTCACAGTACCGCAGGAGACCTCTGCGCAAACTTATCCTGGCATCGGGCTGCAGATCTTCGAACAGCAATCTCGGATAGTGCGCCACCTTGATTGATCCTCTCAGCTTCCTCACCCTCGGTCTGGGCCCCCAAAAAGTGCTCCCATGACTCTGAACAACAGAATAGCCAGGCAAGCGACAAATCATGTCGTTTTTAGAATATTTCTAGTAAACTGAGCTTTGCAATGCACCAGACCATCAATAAGCGACGCGGATTGTCGCTTAAATGCTTACATTAGAGGGCAAATGAACGACACCCTGATGCGCCAGTGGGCAATGATGCGTTTGATCCCAAGATTTCCTCGCCGCATTGATACCCCCACCATACACAGCCAGTTGCTTGGTCAGGGGATGGCTGTGTCGCTACGCACGGTTCAACGTGACTTAAACAGCTTAGCCACGACATTTCCGCTGGACTTTGATGAATCAAAGCCTCAAGGATGGTGTTGGCAGGAGGGCGCTAGCCAGCTAGAGATACCCAGCATGGATGCACATGCAGCACTGACATTCAATTTGGTCGAACAGTACATGCAGAACATGCTGCCCAGATCTACTTTGAACCAAATGGCTCCCTGGTTCAACGCAGCTGAGGGCGTGGCGAACTCACAGGTTTCTTCCGTCAGCAAATGGCGCGACAAGCTCCGTGTGATCCCACACACCCTAAATAAGGTTCCTGCTCCGATTGACCCAGTGATTCAGGCAACCGTATACAGCGGTTTGCTCAATGAGAAGCAAATCCAGGTGACATATCGAGCTATCAGCTCCGGCGTGGAAGCCAAGACCTACCCAGTCCATCCGCTTGGGTTGGTCGTGATGGAGCAAGTCGTCTATCTGGTGTGCACTGTCAAGAATTACCAAGATGCAAGGTTCTTAGCACTGCACAGAATTGACAACGCTGAACTACTAGACATACCAGTTGTTCAACCGACTGACTTTGATATTGACGAATTCATCCTGCGAGAGTTCGGCATACGCTTAGGAAAAGAACCCTTCAGCCTAGTTCTCCGGGTACGTGGCGTACTGACAAAATATTTGGCTGAAACTCCGGTTTCTACCAGTCAAATCATGACGCCGATTGACGATGAATGGACGAGAATTGAAGTGGTTATTCAGGACACCGTTCAGTTACGAAATTGGATTCGCTCGCTTGGTTCTGATGCGCTCATCGAAAAACCCCAATTTCTCCAAGAAGAGTTCCAGCGGGAATATGAATCATTGCTATCACAATACAACAATCTCAATGCTTTCATAACTCCGGCAGAACAGCCATCGAACTCCCCTGTCAAAAGCATGTTTTCCTCTATGCCGAGTAAGCGTCAATGAAATTTGAAGATCTCTTGTCTAGGGCGGACACCGCGCTCTCCGATTTGATGCCCGAAGGAACGCTCAGCATCGTTACGGCCATCGATTCCAAACTTGCCTATCCTAAGAATTTAATCAAGGTTCTGCTGCAGCTAAGGCCTGCAGACGCTCTGCTAGATGATGCAGCAACAAGAAATCAGCTGCTGCTGATGCTCTCTCCCAAAGAAGCCAAAGACCTGGCGACTGTTTTGAATTGGGACCAGACAGGTGACGTCTACGCCTTTTTGGAGAAAAATAAATTCAAACGCGCACCAGATAGGGAAGCGCTTTTCGGTTTCTTCAATGTCGAAATACCGGTTACGGAGGTCAAGGAACTGACTCCATCGGTTGTCGATGTTTCGCCAGTTTTTGCACTCTTTCCGCATCAAGCTAGAGCACTCAGAAAAGTGGAGTGGTACCTAGCTCAAGAGCCCAGGCGAGCACTGCTGCACATGCCTACAGGATCGGGGAAAACGCGAACGGCCATGAATGTAGTGGCCAACTATTTACGCGAAAGAGACAAGGGTGTTGTTGTTTGGCTTGCCCACTCAGAAGAGCTATGCGAACAAGCATGGGATGAATTTAGAAAAGCTTGGAGCGCACTGGGTATCCGCAATGTGCCCCTCATCCGATACTGGGGCCCTTATGAGGAAGACCTTCGCAATGTTCAAGACGGGGTGATCATTGCGGGTCTTAAGAAAGCCTACTCCCGGCTGCTCAATGACGATGGGCAATTCAGAGCGCTTAGTACAAGGGATCCTCTGGTGGTGATGGATGAAGCTCACCAAGCAATTGCCCCCACCTACCAGTTAATCATTGATCAATTGTTACGTCCTATGTCTTCAGCTCAGCTGCTAGGACTGTCTGCAACACCAGGACGCACTTGGAACGAGCCTGATGCTGACCGAAAACTCTCAGAGTTCTTTGCGACGCGCAAAGTGACGCTCAAGGTAGATGGCTATGACAATCCAGTCTCGTATTTGATCAAACAGGGGTATCTTGCAGAGCCGAAGTTCACGCAAATTGAAATCGCCGCCCATATTGCCTTGACGTCTGACGAGCAGGATCGGATTCGGGAAACGTTTGAGCTGCCCTCCTCTGTTTTGGACAGATTGGGTGACAACGACCAGCGAAATTTGTTGATTGTTCACCACGCTGAACAGTTACTAAAGCGGCACAGTAGGGTCATCTTGTTTGCCGCATCGGTGCGTCAAAGTGATTTGCTGGCGGCGGTTTTGTCCGCTAGAGGTCATTGGGCAGCAAGCATTACTTCAAAGTCCCCGAATGGACGAGCGGAGTCTATTGCTGCTTTTAAAGATGACGAAGATCGGCCAAAAATCCTTTGCAACTTTGGCGTCCTGACGACTGGTTTTGATGCGCCACGAACCAGCGCAGCTCTCATTGCTCGCCCGACTCTTTCATTGGTGCTTTACAGCCAGATGGTTGGGCGTGCCATGCGAGGCAAAGTTGCAGGTGGAAATGAAACGTGCGAGATCTTGACGGTGGTTGATACAACACTGCCGGGTTTTGATTCTGTTGTTGATGCGTTCTCTAATTGGGAAGATGTTTGGAGTGATAAAGATGACTAAGGTTGAAATTGTCCCAGCTCGTTTGGCTGTTAAGGCCATGCGGGACAACGGTTATAAAAATGCGGCTTACGCGATTGCCGAATTAATGGACAACTCTATTCAGGCTGGTGCAAACCGTGTCGAATTGTTGTGCATCCAGAAGACTGATTTTGTGGAGCAGCGTTCGCGTCAGCGTATTGATCGAATCGCAGTGCTGGATAACGGCCGAGGCATGAATAAAGAGGTCCTGAGAATGGCCCTTCAATTCGGCAACGGAACCAACTTAGAAATCGCAAGTCAGACCCACATGGGTAAGTTTGGCATGGGATTGCCAGCTTCATCTGTTTCTCAGGCTAGGCGTGTTGATGTTTGGTCTTGGCAGAAGGGAATCGCATCAGCGATGCACACCTACCTGGATATACAGGAAATTGAGCGTGGAACTTTAGACGAGATTCCTGAGCCAGTTCCTACGGAGATTCCAAAAGAATGGCTGGGCTGGAGTAAGGAGTTTGGTGACTCTGGCACTTTGGTGGTTTGGTCCCAAATTGATCGCTGCATTTGGCGAACAGGCCGAGCAATTATTGAAAACTCTGAGCAGCTCATTGGTCGGATGTATCGGAAATTTTTGGAAGACGACAACGTCAAAATTCGTCTTGCTTGTATTGAGAGCGAAAGTCTCACATATTCAATCGATGAGTATGCTCGTCCTAATGATCCCTTGTATTTGATGGTTGGTACATCTACGCCTGCTCCATACGATGAGCAAGCCATGTTTGAGCCCTATCCAGATGCCAGCTCATATGAGACAAAACTGCCCATCAAGCTGGGCGATCAAACTCATTATGTGTATGTGCGTTGCAGCATGGCAAAGAAATCCGCTCGTGAAGGTGGAACAGCAGGTAACCGCGACTATGGTCGGCATGCGGCAAAGAACGTCGGCGTTTCAGTAGTTCGTGCAGGGCGCGAGTTGGAGCTAGATCCATCTTGGGCTTCGACCACCGACGCTCGAAATCGCTGGTGGGGTGTGGAGGTTGAATTTCCTCCTGCGCTTGATGAAGTATTTGGCGTGACCAATAACAAACAAAGTGCTCGCAATTTTGCCGAAGTCGCGAATTTGAGTTACGACGACCTGCTGACAGAGGGAAAAACTATCTCGGCTCTCAAGGACGAGATGATCAAAGATGGCGACCCCCACGCCTACTTGCTTGAAATTGCCGACTTCGTCAGAAAGCAAATCAAACGCATGTTTGATCTCGTTGATCAACAGCTCAAGAATCAAAGGAGTCGCGAAGCAAGACACGACACCACAGCGCATGATGCGGAGAAAGAGGCGACAGAAAAAACTCGCGAACGACAAGCGGCAGGCAAGCGTGGGGAAAGTGATGAAGGCGAGAGCAAGCCTATTGAAGAGCGCAAGAGTGATATTGCCTCAAGCCTTACAGAGCAAGGCTTGAGCGAAGACGATGCAAAAGAGATTGCAGAATCAGCAGTCAACGACTCCTTAAAGTATGTGTTTGCTGAAGCAAGTATTGACAGTCCTGCGTTCTTTTCGGTTCAGCCGCGCGGCGGCGCATTGATCATTACATTGAACACCCGCCATCCTGCTTATTCGCGACTAGTAGATGTCCTGGAGCGGGACAAGAAAGATCAAAGCACTCAAAGCCTTGAGGAACGCCTTAACAATGCGCTCAACGGACTGAAGCTTTTGCTGATGGCATGGGCACGCTATGAAGATGAACAAGACTCTGTTCGTCGCGAAGATGCTCAAGACGCTCGTGTGGACTGGGGACGCATTGCTCGACGCTTCTTGGATCGCAGCGAATAATCAAACATGAGTCGATACTCTGAAGGTGAACAGTCATTAGCTTTTCCGTTTTCTGGTCAACTGATCGATGGAAAAACTGCGGCAAGGTGGCTTCTGGCCAAAGTAGGTCCCGCTCCTGCTGGAGTCTCTCTTTGCTCTGCATTTCTGAGATCAGAAGCACTACGGACTCTTTACCCTTCAGAGAACTCAACCCACGGCGGTCGCATACTTGCGCGGTGGAGATTGGGTGACTTGTTAAGCGGCGCATCTGACTTAGATGCATACCCTCTAGCTAAGCAGTTAGGGCTTGCTTTTTATATCCGCCAAGATTTCCACGGAAAAGTTTTCTCCATACCTGGAAGCGGCGTTATTGTTGGAAGTGCAAATGCGACGCTTTCTGGATTTGGTCTGAAAGAATCCGCCAACTCTGAGGTATGTACTCTGGTGCCGGATTCTGAAGCAAATCAGGCTCTGTTAGATGAGATTTTCGACGGCGCAATTGAAATAACAGATACTCTTTTTCGAGAGATTTCATCTGTGCTGGGATCGGCGACTATGAACACAACAGAGGAAATGGAGTGGCCTAGCGAGTTGCTAGATAAGCTGCAAAACATGGAATTTTCAGGTCGACTTTTTCTTTCAGAGTGCTTTGTGTCAACGCCTGTACTTGATGAGAGTGGTGCACGCTTAAGCTTGGATGAACGCGACTTGCACTTGCTAGGAATTAACGGCGTAGATCTGAATTCTGATGCGTTGAGGCGTGCTTTCAAAACGACTCGTATTTATCGCTGGCTTGTGCATACGCTCAAATCTTCTGGCGGAGAACTGTACTTCGGAGCATTGACAGAGTCTTTGCACAACACGCTATTAGATGACCCCGTTGTTTATCGCCGAGATGTAAAGTTAGTCCTACAAACACTTCTGCAATGGTGTCAATTGTTGGGAGGGATTGGGGTGCTAGTTGATCGCCCCAACCACTCCCAGCGCGTCCGAATTATTTGATTTATTTATGACAAACGAGGCAGGCCCCTCCGCCTTCATCGTCAAGATACAGGTCATCAAGGTCGAGGTTTTCTGAAGAGCACACCCTCAACGGATTTATGCGCCGGTTTGCAAGCTCACGCTGCTTTCTTGCTTCGAAGTCTCGCTTAATTTGATCCATTCTTTCGGGTTTTTCCAGCTCAGCAAGCGGTTCATTTTGTGACCATGTGAATCGAGTCCCGTTATCGATGGCAGTCTTCTCCATATTTTTGGCGTTCTCAAAGGCCTCTGGGTGACGTTCCTTCAGACGAACCCATTCGATCTTTTGTTGGAAAAAGCAGAAAGTACAACCACTGCGTGATCGCCAATCGTAGTACTTGGGAAGGCCAATGCCTGAAGCCTCCAGAATGTCCAGAACATCTTCTTTGTTCAGACCGTTTTCACGAAACGGCAGCTTTACCTTTAAGTTCTTATGGTGAGACTGCATTCCATCACGATGCTCTTCATCAGCTCTGATAGCGACATAGGAGACTACTTCATCACCTTTGTTGAGCCATTCATTAACCCATGCCTTGAAGGGCTGGAGTTTAAGTTTGATAGTGCACCAGCGCGTTTGTGGCGACGGAAGAAAATTTCCATTGTGGCGCAGCCAGAATTTGAAGTCGCGATCTGGATTGAGATAGTTAATTTTTCGACCAAGCAATCCCTCCAACTTTCCAAGAAATTCGTACACCTCGGGTAGCTCTTCACCTGTATCAGTGAAAAAGTACTGGATGTCTAACTCCGGAAAATTCTCGCGCATATAGATGGCGAGAGCGGCACTGTCTTTACCGCCAGATAGACCAAGAACATGGTGTGTACTCATGTTTTCACCTCATCTTTTAGAGCAACCTTAATGCCGATGTCGGCAAGCGTTGCAAAGATTAATCGGGGATCAATTTTTTCAAGGATCGGCAGAATCTGCGTGACGGTGGCGTCAATTTTTGATTGATCAGTTTTCGAAACCTCAATGGTGCGGCTCAGATCATTTCCTTGGCCAGCCGAAAGAACAATATTGAACACTTTCCTGGCCGAATTGCGTCCACGTAAACCTGCGAGAGACTCCGCTTTTCGGAAGTCCATCGCTAGTGAACCGATCTGAATGATGGCGGCATCAAGGTCTCGGTCTACCCAGCTATGTGAAGGCTTGTTGATCGCATTGCTGATCAGTGATTCAACGGCAGCATCTGAATCTTCGAACTCCTCCAATCGCGTAGCAAAGGATTCCAATTGAAAGTTTCCAGTGATACCTTTGACGGACTTGGCTCGATTACGTAAATCTTCAGCGGATCCATTTCCGTGCTGGAGCGAATCCAAAACAATTTTTCGAATCTCGCGTAACTTTGTCGGGTATGCGCTTTGTAGCTCAGAAATCACAGAGCTGAGCTTATCAACCAGATCGCCTTCGGAATCCGAGCCAAGGATTGTGGGCAGGTCGGCGAACAACACCTTGTTCGGATCGCTTGCCTTGAGAAGCATCGCACGTACTTCCTGTGCTGAATTAGAAACACAGTTCGTTCGTTTGGTCCAGTTGGGAAGATCGACAACTATAGAGACTAGTCCACGAGCAGTATCCAGTGGAGAAATTGAGCTTACTTCTGCATTGGGGAGATGCGGAGCCAAAACTTTTTCAGCAATGGCCTTGGCAAGACTGCTCTTGTTTTCTCCAGCGGAGACGTACTTGAACTTGATCAGTTTCGGATCATTTAGCAACTCATCAATGATCACTTCGTTAATGTTCGGGGTGAACACGTTGTCAAAGTAAATCGCAATGTGCGCCTTATTTGCCAAGAAAAACGCCAAGGCAATAATTGGCATCACCCCTTTCTTGAGGCCGTAGGGGGCGCTTTGCCAGAGAGCATAGACTTCATCAAGGCCAAGCTTGTCATCTGCGTTCTTGAAAATCTCTTCTGTGTGGTACCAGAGTTCAAGGTAGGTCGAACCATTTTCGCCATCGTCTTTGGGTTTACCAAAGCCCCAGCCCAAGCGACCGCGATTCATGTGCAGGCCTGGTGTATTCAAGACTGTGTAGTACAGGCCCGCATCTGCAGGGTAGCCTTCGTACCCAAGTTTTGAAATGCCTCCGTCTTTAAGCATTCGATACATCAGCTCTCGGCGAGCCTTGACGATGTTGCTTGAAAGTTCATCGCGGTTGATCAACTCGCTGTTGATGATCGGTGTGCTGTGATAAATGTTTTCAGCAACTGTTGATGCAATTGCAGAAACAGTCGAATTCTTCTCATCGTTGAGTTTTTGACCTTGGCGCAACCATGTCGCCGAACGAAACGCATCGGTCAGCTCATCTTGAAGAGCGTTACGTAGGCTTGAAATTCTGGAGGTGAGTTCCCGTCTCGCTACAGAATCGCCTTCAAGCTCTGTCCGAGTTGTAAACACGCGCTCAGCTGCCGCCAGTTCGTGAGAAAGTTCTGTGACCCGCTTCCCATTCTTGGACACACCAAAAATTATTGGGGACTCCCTGTTTTCCAAAGAGATTTCTTGGATGTTCGTCAGAAATTGTTTGTCGGTAATGGGGGTATCAGGAACGCAAAGAACGAATGTTCCAACGCTGCCTGGAGCAGCCTTGTAGTCAGAAATAAAGGTGGGTAACTCACAAAATGGAACGATGGTTTTGCTAAACCAACGCATTGTTCCTGTCTCGTGGTAAAGCCTTTTGGCAATGACAGGATTCAGGTCCGTGAGTTCCGAGATCAGTTTGCCGTTGAAGGCTGAAATCTCATTTCGGGTGCTGCTGATGGCCCCTTCGATGTCGAAATCGCTTCCCGCAAAAACACCATAGGCATTCAGGTGTTTGCGTTCAATCAATATTTTCCAGTCAACGAGCTCGACTAATGCGCGCTTCACTGCACTCTTGTCTGAGCTGTTTACGCATGAAATGATGGTCTCTTCGTCAGCTGCAAGTGCAGCGCCGCTTCGGAACATTTCGATCAAGGCGACTGTTTTGGCCACATCGCTGTGTATTGCTTGCCCTTTTGCCTCTGCCCGCTCCACAGAGTCAACAGCCTGCGCCCAGCGATGACCATCTGGCGAAGCCAAGATAGCTGGCTCAGAGTTGGCCCTCAGGTAGTCCCAATAGTTTGATGGGCGATACATTGAATCGCCAGAAACCTGATGCGTTTGCAAAAATTCGGCAAAGCCAAGAGGCTCACGTGATGCCAGGAATCCGAAAATGCTACGTTCATTCTGACCGAATTTCCGACGGGAAATGGGCCCCAGCAACGAGGTAATTGCTGGGTGAAGTGGCCAGCACGCCAACAAGCTCTCTGCAAGATTCTTTGGAGCTGCTGGACGACGAGTCTTAATGTTATTTGCAATGACTGCACAAGCTTGTCGCGCATCAGAGACATCAATGTTTTCGGCTCTCGTAATCGATTGGCCAATCAGCTCAATTACTTCATCAGTTGCAGCGACCAAAGGAATGTCGATATAACGACCTTGAATCTTTGCCCAATCGTCACGCGTCTGCCTACCGAGTGCCGTGGCATAAGCTTCAAAAGGTTGATGCAAGATGCCGACAACGACAAAGTTTCCGTTGGTTCGGCTGGCAGCTTCTGCCAACTGCTGGAAGAAGTAGATGTCCTCCGAGCTATCGATGGCGGCGTTCTCCAAGAACTTTCCCAGCTCATCGATGATCAACAAAAGCCCCTGCTTATTGCTCTCCGCAAGGGTTACAAGCTCAGCAATTACGTCTGCATTCTTCTTCTTGGAAATTACAGTGCCCGTTCTTTTCTCGATGACTGCGATCAGTTGGTCGCGCACACTGACTCGCTTACCTACGACTGGAAGGACGGTCCAACCAGTGCCTTTGGCATCAAACGATTTGTAGATTTTCGAATCACTTGGAAGTGCAAGTATTTGCTTGGCACGATCACGCAGTTTTTGATTTTGGCCGACTAGCGAGCACAACATCAACGCAAGAGACGACTTGCCTCCGCCATAAGGCCCCGTCCACGTGAAAGCTCTTTGCTTTGTTTCCAAAAGCTGCTGCGCCATATTTTCCAAAAGCGACTGGGCAGTTCCCTGGCAAACGTAGCCAGAAAGCGCATCCTCACGACCAAAGTCATCATCGATTTGAATCGAACGCAAAAACTGTCGAGAGATTTCAACAACAGAGCTAAGAGTGTTTTCTTTCAGTGCCATGTTTAGTCTTTGCTGTAGGCGATTTTGAGCAGCTTTTCCTTCAGTGCCTTGACGCTCTTTTCGGAATTATTTTTTAACGTGACTTGTCGCAACCCAGCTTGCTCAGTCCACTGAATCTGTCCGTTCGTGATTTGTTCCAATGAAATTAGCCGCTCAGCAATGCCGTTCTCATCAATCTTGAATACGCGCCCAGGAGATCCATAGTCATGCGCCACACGATCAAAGGCCATGACAGATCCAGAAGCCTCGAGACGCTCCCAATAGTCGAGTAACGCATATCCGAAAATTCCGTCATGTAACGATCGCTTAGCCCCCCTGCGGAACTCAAAGGAGTCTTTTGAGTTGTGAACAATCAGTCCCAACTCACCCAGCAAAGGCTCACTCAAATCTTCAGGGGAGTCGCTGTTAGCGCGCGGAACGTAGCTTCGAATGCAGCACTCCACATCTCGCTTCAGTGTTGCCTGCGAGATTTTTGCCTTGATGTTCTCCAGTTCGCCTGCAATTGCCTTGCCGATGAAGTCTCTGTCGAACACCTGCTGCACCACATGATTGAACAAGTAGTACCAAGTCGTCGTGCGATCAGGATTGCTTGCAAGAAACCAATGCATCAACCAAACGGTTGAAATGTTTTCGCAGTAAGGGTCTAGCCCATGAAACTCGTTGAAGAGTGCATCCGCTACAGATGTAACCTTGTACGAGTCATTGCTCTCTTCGAGAATGTTGCATGCAACGGCCCAAAAACGAATTGAGCTGACCATGTTTTTTCCAACGCCGAAGTCAACGATCGCTTCTTCGTCAGCAAATATGTGCTTAGGTGCCTCGCCAAAATAAGGGCGGTTTTCCACGGCATCAAAGGCCTTTTTTAGCCACAACTGCCGCAGCGGAAAGGTCTCATGACCCGAGAACTGAGGCTTTTTTCCAAGGATCGAATCATTCATTTGATCATGATACCTCTGAAACTGGAGAGGTTAACCAGTTCGCTGCGTTTTCGTGAAATACTGTTGTTTTGTACAGACTTTAACGGCCCCCTAGAGTATTTACAGCCATTAAAATACTCTAAATTCATATTAAACAAATACTTAACTATCTTTGGTAATAATAAAACTCCCTACAAGCACCTAAGGTAGCGATCCCCCATCGGAGTAGGGTTGCCCATCCTTGTGTGTGGCCGCTTGTGGACTCGCTTGAGATTGCTCGCGGTGCCACTTTTGAAACGCCAAAACCATCAATGTAGTTTGAGCGGCGTCAGCCACTAATTGTTCACAGCCTCTTGCGAGCGCAACGCCTCCGGAATTAGATACAGCGTCGGGGGAGCTTGCTGCAGCTCGATTGGCAATCTCGGGAACGGAGGGCACGGAGTTAAGACCGTGGCTGGACTCGAAGCGCATCCCGTCATCATCAGGACGCATGACAGCCCGAAACCCAAGCAGCAGCTTCTTTTTTTCCTGAAAGTCATTGGATATCTCCTGATTGATAGATTGCTGGGATTGAACAATGTCAGCTACAAGTTGTTCCTGGCGCGCCAGAACCGTGGCTGCACGGATCTTTTCCTCATCCCACTTTTTTTGAACCTTGCGTTCACCGATCTGTTCACCACAGATCAACACCGTGAGCAATAACAGCGCACCCATGGCATAAGTCCATTTCACAAAAAAAATCTTGCTGAGCACACTCATTTCTCCCCTCCGTCAAGCGCCAGTAGCTGATGTCTTTGAATCACACTGATCACTTTGTCTGCATAAGACGGATCTGTGGCATATCCTGCTTTGAGAAGCGCACGGGCAAAGGCATCAGCGGTCAAACATGCAAAGCAAGGCTGATATCGAGGGTTCTGCCTCAAAAAGTTGGCATGGTCATCGATACTGGATGGCCAACTAGCGTACTTTCGCCATCTGGCCGGAACAACTAGCCATTGCCCTTTGATGAACTCACGCGTGTTCAAGGTCAGCGTTTCGCCCCGCCACCGGCTGTCGGCCTTGATCCCAAAAAGGTTGTTCCCAGCTTTTGCAAGACCTGATTCTCCCCATGCGGATTCAAGTGCCGCCTGAGCGATCGTGATGCTGGCGGGAACCCCGGAATTTCGCTGGGACTCCATTGCTGGCTTAGACAGCCGCATGATGAACTCGGCAGGTATCACAGCAGCTCCTTCACATCTTTAGCTACCTCATCAATCGAGGCATCGCGCCTCTCCACGATGAAGTTAAAAATCCACCGCACCAATGCCCAACCGGGCAAGCCGCAGGCAAAGATCAAACCGCCCATGGCACACAACCCCACCGTTGAGAACGCCCAGTGGTGAAGCTGGAAATACTCGATCGTGGTTGCCCCACCTCCAATGCTTGAAACTACCGTACTGATCAACCCCACTGTCCACTCGCGCTTATCGCGAGGTGGTGTCATGAGCATGACCACGACTGCGGCAAGCGTGGCACCACTGGCTGCTGCAGCAGCCGTTCCACCAAAGGCTTTGTATGCAGCGGCGGCTCCGGCCACTCCGCTACTTGTTGGTTCTGGCATTTCTTAACTCCAAAAAAATACCCGCCTGAATTTCTTCAAGGCGGGTTGTGAACAACTCGTTCGTTTATGTTTGATCAGCGGTGTGAACTGCAGCGCTTTCTGCCACGCAGGTCACCTCCACCAAATCAGCCCGTGGTTTGACGCTCATCACGCGCGCCATCTGGGCCCAGGTCTGCCCCACACCAAATGCAAAGTACGTTCGCTCCTCACCTCCACCAGTTTGGATATCAATGCTCGGCGCTTGCTGCAAGACGGCATGCCTGTCAGTCGCACCGCGCGTCACACCAATCGGATCAGTGACTGAGCCATCCAAGCGTCTGAGCGCGATGTAGTGATTTGCTCCCACCAGCCAAGGCAAGCGTTCAGAACAGAACAAAACCTTTGATGTGCTATCCCAAGACAGGGTCTCACCACTTACACCCCAGCTGGGCATGTCATGGCTGATGGCCACCAAGTCGCCGTAGGTTGGAATGAGTCCTTCGAGCTCAGTCCTAAAAGTGATGATTCGCCTGCGGTACCGATTGGCTGCGGCGATGTACTTTCCCTCACGTGCGGCTTGCGATCTGTCGGTGCAACCAAAGAGCTTCAAACGCGCAGGTTTGGACAGAGTGGACCCAGTAAGAGCGACTGTGATCTCGTCCGGTTTCCAGCTCTTGGGATTGAAGTATTCAACTGTGACCGCATCCGCAGTGGCATCGCCGGGCATCACATACTGAATCTTCAAACTGCTTCGGACGATGTTTCGGGTGGAGAACAAGGCCACAGGAATGGTCTTGGGCTCATCTCGAACAATGCGCACGATCCCGCCTTGCAGGAATGGCACTGCGCGACCCGCTCTAGAAATCTGCCCCATGGCATCCCAAACGGTTAGGTTCTGGTCAAACACACCATTGAACGTATCGTCACGCGCAGACCACACACCATCCAGCCGAGCCAATGCATTGAGATCAATCTTTGCATCAGGCAACCCCGCCCCATAACTCGCACGCGCTGCATCAGCAAATGCCCAAGCTATCGAGCGTGTGGCTTGGGGCGCGCTCCAGCCCGTAGCCTTTGACCAAACTGGCAACTTGCGCGTCACCAAGCAGTTCACCAAACGCGATGATCGCTGAGACAAGTTGTCCGTTGCGCGCATGCGTAAAGCCAGCAAAGTCAAATCTGATGGCAACGTTGGATTGACCAGATAGCCCTTGGCCTGCCCCCAGCGAAGCTCATGTCCCGCTCGGGTACTGGTGTCTTTGGTGTCTAGCCTTTGAACCCGCACCTCGTAGCGCCCTGCACTCACCCCATATTTGTAGGTTCTGCGCTGCGCCGTGTTGGTCGCAGCAGAGTAGGACTCATCAGCAAGGTGAAGCCATCCAGATGTGGCGTCTCCATCGTCGTTGATGGTTCTTGCCTCAACCCGCCATTGAACGGTTCGGCTGTCCAATGCCCCACTGTCAGTTGCGTAATACAAACCCCGCATCATCACAACATCAATGCCGATCTGATTGACTTGGGTCCCTGCGGGATTGAGGGCGAACGGACCGATGATGCTCCCGCCTGTATCGGCGACTGCAATCAACTCCTGCCCTGTCACTTCAGCGGCTGTCACAACATCGTTGTTGAACAGGGTGTTTTGACCACCTGGTTCAATGACTTGCGCCTGCACTTCTTCAAACGATGCAATTGGACTGTCATCAATCGACAGCTCTTCAAATTGAAAGTGCCCAATGCCGATCACATGGAGCTGGTGCAGGTACTCCTCGTTGTCGAGGTACTCCGTATAGGGCATCGCTGCCAAATCCGGATAAATCAGATGCTGCCCATACACAACAGGTATCGGCTGCGACAGCCGCCCATAGTTACCTCGGGCCTGCAACGAATAGGTAGGACTTGGGGAGGATGAACTCGCAGTCGCATTGGGCAGGCTCTGATTAGGTAGCGGCACCAACGCGCTAACAATGATGGAACCCGTCACGGCAA
>Ga0228699_1000593_pt1 | contig 25807 bp, 20 predicted proteins | sample McNCre217_Aug_MG_FD_178016 | JGI IMG/M metagenome (GOLD analysis project Ga0228699, IMG submission 178016) | Freshwater microbial communities from McNutts Creek, Athens, Georgia, United States - 2-17_Aug_MG | ecosystem: Environmental > Aquatic > Freshwater > Creek | place: USA: Georgia... | reverse complement strand
GAAGTGGACGCAGGTGCAGCAACCCCGCGGCGCATCAGCCCATGCCGCGGGTGGGGGATCGGAAGAAGGTGAGGTGCGGCCGGGTCAGCAGCAGCGTCGGCAGGCCAGGCCGGCATGCGGTTCAGGCATGCCCTCGGACAATTTTTGAGTTTATCACCGGGACTTGCGGTGCCCGGCGGCCGGGGCCACCGCGGCCGAGGCGCGCTCGACGGCATCGAGACTTTCACCTCGGGCCAGGAACCTGGCAGGATCCTGGGGCACGCCGCCCAGCAGCACCTCGAAGTGCAGGTGCGGCCCGGTCGAGCGGCCCGTGCTGCCGACCAGCGCGACCTCCTGCCCGCGGCGCACGACATCGCCGGGCTGGACCAGGATCTGGGAGGTGTGGCCGTAGCGGGTGACCAGGCCGTTGCCGTGGTCGATCTGCAGCGCCAGACCGTAGGCGCCGTCCCGCTCCGCTTCCAGCACACGGCCACCGGCCGCCGCGCGGATGGGGGTCCCGATCGGAGCGGCGAAGTCCAGCCCGGTGTGCAGCGCCGCACGGCGGTTGAACGGATCGATGCGGAACCCGAATCCGGAGCCCACCGGGGCATCCACCGGGGCGATGCTGGGCACCATCAGCATCTCCAGCCGACGCGCCAGCAGCCGGGATTCGACCAGCACGAAGACATCACCCGAGCGATCCGCCTGGGTGTCGAGCAGATCGAGCAGCTGGTCGAGCTGCGTCCCGGAGTGCCCTGCTGCCGGCACGAACGGCCCCCCGCCGCCGCCCTGGCTCACCGGCAACGCCGGCACCGGGCCAGGGCCGGAGGTCGAGGCCTTGCCCGCGTCGTCCAGGGCCCGCAACTCCTCGGGCTTGAGCCCCGCCAACCCGGACACCCGATCGCCGACGGCCTCCAGCTTGAGCAGCTTGGCCTGCAGCTCGCCCACTTTCTGGGCCAGGGCATCGATGTTGTCGCGGGTGTAGCGTTCACGCTGGACGGCATCGCGCCCGACCACCGGTGCGACGATCTGGCTCACCACCGGCCAGCCATCGCGGACGGCCTTGAGAAAGACGAAGTGGTAGACAGTGCCCGACAGCAGCAGCATCGCCACCACGAGCGCCGACAGGATCAGCCACAATTGCACCGGCCGCACATGCATGGAGCGCGTGCGCGCCAAGCCGCCATGGGTGATCAGGATATCCATCGTCGCTTCATTCCTCTGCTGAAACCGGCTGCCAAGGCAGTGCCGGACGCCATGCCCCTGGGTCAGGTACTGGACCGATGCGAACCCCTGCTGCGCCTGCAGCAGCGGCTGGCCGCGGCCAATGCCCACATGGAAGCCGTGCGCCCGTTCCTGCCGCCCGTGCTGTCGAAGCACGTGCGGTCGGGTCCGACCGATGCCGAAGGATGGACACTCCTGGCTGCCAATCCGGCCGTCGCCGCCAAGCTGCGGCAGCTGCTGCCCCGGCTGGAGGCCGCCCTGCGCGAGAAAGGCTGCGCGACCAGCCGGATCCGGATCCGGGTTCAGGCCACGTCGATCACCTGATCACACCACCCGAACCAGGTGGCAGCTGCGCCGGCCTGCTTGTGACATTTTGCATGCAATTGCAGATCCAGCCTTTCAAGGGCCTGAGTAAACGACTCAGGCTTTGCCTTGATTGGCCACGGCCGCAGCAGCCTTGGCGGCGGCTTCGGCGTCGCCGAGGTAGTAGCTGCGGATGGGCTTGAGGTCGGCGTCCAGCTCGTACACGAGCGGGATGCCGTTCGGGATGTTCACGCCGACGATGTCGTCATCGCCGATGTTGTCGAGGTACTTCACCAGCGCGCGGATCGAGTTGCCGTGGGCGGCGATGACGATGCGCTTGCCGGCCTTGAGCCCCGGGGCCACCGACTCGTTCCAGAACGGCAGCACGCGGGCGACGGTGTCCTTCAGGCACTCGGTCAGCGGGATCTGCTCGGGCTGCAGCTTGCTGTAGCGCACGTCCTGGCGCTGGCCGCGCGGGTCGTTGGCGTCGAGCGCCGGCGGCGGCGTGTCGTAGCTGCGGCGCCAGACCAGCACCTGCGCATCGCCGTACTCCTTCGCCATGTCCGCCTTGTTCAGGCCCTGCAGCGCACCGTAGTGGCGCTCGTTGAGGCGCCAGCTGTGCACGACCGGCAGCCAGGTGCGGTCCATCTGGTCCAGCGCGTGCCACAGCGTCCAGACGGCGCGCTTCAGCACCGAGGTGTAGGCGACATCGAAGTCATAGCCGGCATCCTTGAGCAGCCGGCCGGCCTGCCTGGCCTGCTCGACCCCGGTGGGCGTGAGTTCGACATCGGTCCAGCCGGTGAAACGGTTTTCCAGATTCCAGGTCGATTCACCGTGGCGAATGAGCACGAGCTTGTACATGGCGGTCAGCAGTCGGGTTGCGGTCGGGTTGAAAAATTACCGTGAATTCTATAATCCGGGCCCTGAGCAACCTTGGCCGGCGGCCCGCCGGCGCCCACACCTGTGAACTTCCTCCTCGACAACTGGATCTGGCTGCTGACGGCCGCGGCCTCGGGTGGCGCGCTGCTGGTGCCCATGCTGGGCAAGGGCGGTGGCGCGGACGCCGTCTCGCCGACCGAAGCCGTGCAGATGATCAACCGCGAGAAGGCCGTCGTGATCGACGTCTGCGAAAGTGCCGAGTTCAGCGCAGGGCATGTGGTCGGCGCGCGCAGCATCCCGCTGGCCACGCTGGAAGGCGGCAAGGGTCTGCCCACCAACAAGACCCTGCCGGTGGTGCTGGTGTGCGCATCGGGCGCACGCGCACGCCGTGCCGTGGCGACCGTGCGCAAGCTCGGTCACCAGCGCGTGCATGTCCTGCAAGGTGGCATGGCGGGCTGGCGCGAAGCCGGGCTGCCGATCGAGAAATCGGCCTGACGCCACCAACCACACCAGGACCAGGAACCGCCATGAAGTCCGTCAAGATGTACACGACGCAGGTCTGCCCGTACTGCGTGCGTGCCAAGCAGCTGCTCAAGCAGCGCGGCGTGGCCGAGATCGACGAGATCCGCGTCGATCTCCACCCCGACCAGCGCGAACACATGATGCACATCACCGGCCGCCGCTCGGTGCCGCAGATCTTCATCGGTGACACCCACGTCGGTGGCTGCGACGACCTGATGGCGCTCGACAGCGCGGGCGGACTCCTGCCACTTCTGCAGGATTGATCGCGACCCGCTCCCTGCAGGTCGCCCGCACTGAGGGCCGCCGGCAACACCTGCTGGCGACATCCCGCACGAGATACAGGGTTTTTTCGGTGGTCGGGCGCACAATCTGCGGTTTTGGCTCACGACGAATCTCACGATTTGTCCCCTTCTGGTGACCACCGCACATCCGCAGCGCGCCACGCCACGCGACATCGCTGCACTGACTCTCGGCGCCCTGGGCGTCGTCTACGGCGACATCGGCACCAGCCCGCTGTACGCGCTCAAGGAAGTCTTCCACGCCGGGCATGTCCCGACGACACCGGACAACATCCTGGGCGTGCTCTCCCTGATCTTCTGGACGATGACGGTCATCGTCTCGCTGAAGTACGTGCTGCTGATCCTGCGCGCGGACAACAACGGCGAAGGCGGCCTGATCGCCATGCTCGCGCTGGCCACCCACGCCGTGCGCGACCGGCCGCTGCTCTACCAGGCGCTGATGGGTGTGGGCATGTTCGGCACCGCGATCTTCTATGGCGACGGTGTCATCACGCCCGCCATCTCGGTGCTCTCGGCCGTCGAAGGGCTGGAGATCGCGTCACCCAACCTGCACCCCTTCATCCTGCCGCTGACGCTGGTCGTGCTGACGGGGCTGTTCGCCGTGCAGCGCTTCGGCACCGGCGGCATCGGCAAGGCCTTCGGGCCGGTGACGCTGGTGTGGTTCGGCGTGCTGGTGGCGCTCGGCCTGCCGCATGTGCTCGACAACCCCGGTGTGCTGGTGGCGCTGAATCCGCTCTACGCGATCGGCTTCTTCGCCGCGCAGCCGATGGTCGCGTTCATCGGCCTGGGCGCCGTGGTGCTGTGCGTGACCGGCGGCGAGGCGCTCTACGCCGACATGGGCCACTTCGGCAAGCAGCCGATCCGCATCGCCTGGTACGGCTTCGTGATGCCGGCGCTGGTGGTCAACTACTTCGGCCAGGGCGCGATGCTGCTGCAGAACCCCGAGGCCATCGAGAACCCGTTCTTCCTGATGGCGCCGAAGTGGGCGGCGCTGCCGCTGGTGTTCCTGGCGACAGCGGCCACCGTGATCGCCTCGCAGGCGCTGATCACCGCCGCGTTCTCGGTGACGCGCCAGGCGGTGCAGCTCGGTCTGCTGCCGCGCATGCGCATCGTGCACACCTCCGTGCGCGACCTGGGCCAGATCTATGTGCCCTTCGTGAACTGGGGCCTGTACGTGTTCATCGTGCTGGCGGTGGCGCTGTTCAAGACCTCGACCAACCTCGCCTCCGCCTACGGCATCGCGGTGACGCTGGACATGACCATCACCACGATCATGACGTTCTACGTCATCCGCCACGGCTGGAAGTACCCGCTGTGGCTGTGCCTGATGGCAACGGGGTTCTTCTTCGTCATCGACATCGCCTTCTTCGCGTCGAACATGCTCAAGCTGTTCGGCGGCGGCTGGTTCCCGCTGGTGATCGGCATCGGCATGTTCACGGTGATGCTGACCTGGAAGCAAGGCCGCGCGATGATGAGCCACCGGCTGCGCGACGAGGCGATCGACCTGCCCTCGTTCCTGGGAGCGATCTTCGTGAACCCGCCGGTGCGCGTGGCGGGCACGGCGGTGTTCCTGTCCGCCGAGCCGGGCCTGACGCCGAACGCGCTGATGCACAACCTCAAGCACAACAAGGTGCTGCACGAGCACAACCTGTTCGTCACCGTGCGCCACCACGACATCCCATGGGTCGGTTTCGACCAGCGCATCAGCATGGAGTCGCTCGGCCACGACTGCTGGCAGGTGACGCTGAACTTCGGCTTCAAGAACGAACCGGACGTGCCACAGGCGCTGCAGCTGCTCGCCGGGCGTGGTGTGCCACTCGACGAGATGGACACCAGCTACTTCCTGTCGCGCGACATCGTGATGCCCACGATCGGCGACGGCATGGCGCTGTGGCGCGAGAAGCTCTTCGCCAACATGCACCGCAACGCGGCTGCGGCGGCGGACTTCCTCAACCTGCCGACGAACCGGGTGGTGGAGCTGGGCTCCAAGGTCGAGATCTGACCAGCACGAGCGCGGCCAGCGCACCGCAGACGGTGCCGCTGGCGTGCGCGAGCGGCGCCACCGCGATGTCCCAGCCCGGTGGGGTGACCAGCGTGTGCGCCCAGGCCCGCTCCCCCAGCACCTTGGCGCACAGCCCGGCCAGCAGCAGCGCGCCGAGCACCCGCTCGCGATGCCGCGGCGCCTGCCGCACCAGCGCCACCCCCGCCACCGCCACCCCCGCGTGCAGCACACCGGACAGCCCGCCGTAACGCAGCAGGTCCGGCGCGAGCAGCAAGCCCAGGTGCGTCAGCGGCCAGGCCAGCGCCCAGGCCCAGGCGGCCTCGCGCGGCAGCCGCGCCACCCAGCCCAGCAGCAGCACGAGCGCAGCCCCCGCCAGATTGGCCAGCAGGTGCCGCGTGCTCAGGTGGACCCAGGCGGCGCTCCACCAGCGCCACGGCTCGCTCCAGACCAGCGCCGGCACCCAGGCCAGCGCCATCCGGGCCAACCCGGGCCGCAGCGCGATCAGCACGCTCGGCAGCAGCAGCAGCCCCCCCACGCCCAGCCAGGCGTGGTGGCGGCGCAGCCTCAGCCGAACACGGCGCGCCACAGCGCCAGCACGGCCTCCCGGTGGCCCTTCAGGGGGCCGAGTTCGGCCATCTCCACCTGCGTGGGCGCCTCGTCGAGCCGCGCACGGTGCTGCACGCGCCGCAACGCCCGGTAGGCATCCGCGGCGGCGAATCCCACTGCGGCGGGCAGCAGCCCCGCCTGCTCGGCGCGCTGCAGCAGCGCGATGTTGCCGACGTTGTCCTGCAGCGCCGGGTGTGCGGCGCTGTGCGCCAGGACCAGCCACTGCACGGCGAACTCCGCATCCATCATCCCGCCGCGGCTGTGCTTGACATCGAAGCGGGTCGGCCGCACCGGATGCGCCTCGCGCACCCGCTCGCGCATGGTGGCGATCTCGCGCTTGAGCGCCTCCAGATCGCGCGGGGCGGTCAGCACGGCGCGGCGTGTCGCCTCGAACCGCTCGGCCAGCGCGGACGCGCCCGCACACCAGCGGGCACGGGTGATGGCCTGGTGTTCCCAGGTCCACGCGGTGTTGCTGCCACGCCCTTGCTGGTAGCGCTCGAAGGCGGCGATCGAGGTCACAAGCAACCCCGAGTTGCCGTTCGGGCGCAGTGCAGTGTCGATCTCGTAGAGCGCGCCCGCCGCGGTGCGCAGCGAGAGCCAGGTGATGAGCTTGCGCGCGAAGGCCGCATAGACCTCGCTGGCGCGCTCGTCCTCGTCGTCGTAGAGGAAGACGATGTCGAGGTCGCTGCCGTAGCCCAGCTCCTTGCCGCCGAGCTTGCCGTAGGCGATCACCGCGAAACGCGGCTCGTCGCGGTGGCGCGTGCGCAGGTGGTGCCACGCCCAGTGCAGCGTGCGCTCCAGCGTGGCGTCGGCCAGCGCGGAGAGGTCGTCGGCCACCTGCTCGACGGTGATCTCGGCCTCGACGTCGCGCACCAGCGTGCGGAAGGTCTCGGACTGGTGGGCGCGGCGCAGCGTGTCGAGCAGCTCGCCCTCGTCGGCCTCGCCGGAGCGGATCCAGGCCTGGTGGCGCTCCTCCAGGTCCCGGGCATAGGCGAGGGCGTCGAAGCGCTCGTGCGTCAGGCGGGCATCGGCCAGTTCGTCGATCACGCCGGGGTGCTGCATCAGGTAGCGCATCGGCCAGCGCGCCAGCGCCAGCAGGTGCAGCAGCCGGCCCAGCACCTCGCCACGTTCGGCGAGCAGCGCCAGGTAGCTGTCGCGGCGCAGCAGCGGCTCCAGCCAGTCCACGAAGCGCAGCAGCGCGGTCTCGCCGATCTCGGGTGTCTCCTGCGTCAGGCGGCGCGCGCGCACCAGCAGCCGGGCCAGCCGCGCCCGCCCCTCGTCGCGCAGCAGGGCCACCCGCGGCGAGGCCACCAGCAGCCGCAGCCGCTCGGCCAGCGGCGCAGACAGGCCCTCGGTCTGCGGCAGCTGCTCCAGCGTGGGCGGCGTGCCGTTGCAGCGGATGCAGGTGCCCGGGCCACCCCGGGCCGGGGTGCTGCGGCCGTCGTGCAGCAGCGCATCGAACTCGGTAGCGACCAGCTCGCGGTGGGTGCACAGCGTGTCGAGCAGTTCGCAGGCATCGACCGTGCACGCCAGGCGCATCGAGGCGGCGATCCAGCGCAGATCGGCGTCCACGGTCGGCAGCAGGTGGGTCTGCTGGTCGTCGAGGTACTGGATGCGGTGCTCGACCCGGCGCAGGAAGGTGTAGGCGGCCGCCAGCTGGTCGGCCGTCTCCCCGGGGATCAGGCCGACACCGGCCAGCCGCTGCAGCGCCTTGAGCGTCGGGCGGGTGCGGATCTCGGGGAACTGCCCGCCGCGCACCACCTGCAGCAGCTGCACGGTGAACTCGATCTCGCGGATGCCGCCGCGCGAGAGCTTGACGTCGTTGGCCCGCTCGGGGCGACCGGCAGCGCGGCGATTGGCCTCGTCGCGCACTTTCCGGTGCAGCTGGCGCAGGCCCTCGAACACGCCGTAGTCGAGGTAGCGCCGGTAGACAAACGGCGTCACCACGTCGCGCAGCGCCTTGGCCCGCCCGGACACGACCGCGTCCCGTGGCGCCACGACCCGGCTCTTCAGCCAAGCGAAGCGCTCCCACTCGCGGCCCTGCACCAGGAAGTACTCCTCCAGCATCGCCAGGCTCACCACCGGCGGGCCGGAGTTGCCGTTGGGCCGCAGCGCCAGGTCGACGCGGAAGACAAAGCCGTCCTCGGTCACGTCGCCGATCAGGGCCCGCAGCGTGCGCGCCACCAGCGAGAAGTACTCGTGCGCGGAGAGGATGCCGCCGCCGCTGGCGTTGCCAGCGGTCTGGCCGTCTTCCTCGTAGACGTAGACGAGGTCGATGTCGGAAGACACGTTGAGCTCGCGCGCGCCGAGCTTGCCCATGCCGACGATCCAGAAGTCGATCGGCGCGCCCTCGGCGGTGTGCGGGGCACCGTGCAGCGCGTCCTGCTCGGCGCGGGCGGCGGCCAGCGCGGCTTCGAGCGTCACCTCGGCCAGCTCGGTCATCGCGCGGGTGACGACCTCGACATCGGCCTGTGCCTCGACATCGAGCACCACCAGCCGCTCCATCACGAGCTGCCGCGTCAGCCGCAGCGCCGAGGCCAGGCTGCGGCCCCGGGCCAGCCAGGCATCCAGCGTGGCCTGCATGGCGGCACGGTCAGGCGGACCATCGGCCAGCAGCGCGAGATCGGCCCCGCGGACCCGGCGCACCCGCTGCACGTAGCGGCTGTGGTCGGCGGTGGCGGTCGTCACCGCGGTCTCGGACGAGGTCTGCATGGCATGCTTTCGGGTCTGTGCTAGCTTCGCTGTGTTCAATTCACCGGCGCCTGGTTCGGCTGCATTCATGCCTGTGGTTCCCTGGTCATCCGATCTGCTGCACTGGAGCCGGCGCGCCGGCGGCGTGGTGCTGCGCGTCGCATTCTGGAGCATTGCAGCGGTGGCCGCGCTGACGTTGACCGCGTGGCTGATCCTGCAGTGGGGGATTCTGCCGCGGCTGGACGCCTGGCGTCCCGGGCTGGAAAGCTGGGCCAGCCGCTCGCTGGGCATGGATGTCCGCCTTGGGGCACTGCAGGTCACCGGCGACGCGTGGGCCCCGGTGGTGACGCTGCGCGACCTGCGCATGGTGGATGCGCGCGGGCAAGAAGCCTTGCGCCTGGCGCGGGTCGAGGCGGTGATCACCCCGGGTTCGCTGCTGCCGCGCTCGCCTGCGCGCTGGTGGCCGCACGTGCAGCGGCTGGAGCTGGACGCCCTGCACCTGGCGCTGCGCCGGGACCGGCGCGGACAGATCTTCCTGGCCGGGCTGCCGCTGGAGCGCACCGACGCCCGCGACGAGGATGGCCGCGTGGCCGACTGGCTGTTCAGCCAGTCCGAGATCCGGCTGCGTGGCGCCAGCCTGTCGTGGCACGACGAACAGCGCGGCGCCGACCCGCTGGTGCTCACCGGCGTCGATCTGGACCTGCGCAACCCGGTCGGCCGGCACGTCCTGCGCCTGAGCGCCACGCCGCCCGAGGGCTGGGGCGGCCGCTTCTTCGCCAGCGCCGAGATGGCGCGGCCGCTGCGCTCGCTGCTGTCGATGGCCGGCTTGCAGCACCCGGGGGACTGGCGGCAATGGACGGGCGTCGTGCAGGCGGACTGGCCGCTGGTGGATGTCAGCCAGCTGCGCCGCCATGTCGATCTGCCCTTCGACCTGATGGAAGGCCGCGGCCGGCTCGCCACCCGCATCGAGGTGGCGCAGGGCCGCCTGACCGGCGCCACGGCGGATCTGCAGCTGCAGGCGGTCACGCTGCGCCTGGCCAGGGGGCTGCCGCCCGTGGCGCTGCGGCGCATCGCCGGCCAGCTGGAAGTGCGCCACGGCGACCAGGGCAGCGTGGTCCGGGCCCGCCAGCTGTCCTTCCAGTCGCAGCCCCCCGCCGACGCCACCGCCAGCACGGCCACCCCCGACCCGAGCCTCTGGCCCGCCACCGATCTGGAGCTGCGGCTCGACGGCCCGGCGGGCGCGTGGACGGGCGGCGCCTTCAAGGCCTCGCTGGTCGACCTCGGACTGCTGGCCCAGTCGGCTGCCCACGTGCCGCTGGCCGGACCGATGCGGCGCCTGCTGGACGCCACCCGCCCGCGCGGCCAGCTGCGGCAGTTCGCCTATGACTGGACCGGCGATGCGGAACGGCCCGTCCACTGGCGGGCACGCGGCGAAGCCGACGCGCTGCAGCTCGCAGCGGCCGCAGCCACCGCCGCGCTCACGGCCACCGCCACCCCCGGACGACCGGGCCTGCGCGGCGGACGCGTGCGCTTCGACGCCACGGACCTCGGCGGCCAGGCCGATCTGCGCATCACCCGGGGAGCGCTGGATGTTCCGGGCGTGTTCGAGCAGCCCCGCGTGGACCTGGAGCGCCTGCAGGCCGACGTGCGCTGGACGCTGCGGCGCCCGGCCACGGCACCACCCGGCAGCCGCCCGGCGATCGAGGTCCAGGTCCGGCGCGCGGTCTTCGAGACGGCGGACGGGGCGGGCGAATTCTCCGGCCGCTGGCACAGCGGCCCGCCCGCCGGTCCGGCCTTCGGCGCCGGGGGCTGGCTGCCCGGGCGCATCGACCTGGAGGCCCGGGTGCACCAGATCCGCGCCGATCGCATCCACCGCTACCTGCCGCTGGGCATCGCCGGATCGGTGCGCGACTACCTGCGTGCGGCGCTCGTGGCGGGATCGGCGCACGACGTGCAGGCCCGCGTGCGCGGCCCGGTGCTCGACTTCCCTTACACCCGGCCTGGCCAGGGCGAGTTCTCCATCGCCGGCCGGTTCGAGCAGGTCACCTTCGACGCGATACCCGGCAGCCGCTGGCCGCGCTACACCGATGGCGCGGGGCACCTCGTCGTCCAGGGCCACCAGTTGCGGCTGCAGCAGACCCGCGCCCGGCTCGGCCAGACCGGCAGCGGGCACTTCGCGCTGGAGGAGATCGAGGGCCGCATCGACCACCTTGCCCACGACCCCGTCCTGCACCTGAAGGGCGTGGGCCATGGCACGACGGCCGACGCGCTGCAGTTCCTGCGCGAGAGTCCGGTGGATGGCTGGCTCGACCACGCATTCACGCCCGCCCGGGGCGACGGCCAGACCAGGCTCGCGCTGCAACTCGCCGTGCCGCTGGAACACGCCCGCGACACGACACTGCAGGGCCGGGTCGATCTGGTCGAGACCCGGCTGCAGATGCGCCCGGACGTGCCTGCGCTGGACGCGCTGCAGGCGCACCTCGAATTCACCGAACGCCAGTTCCACCTGACGCAGGGCCAGGCACAGGTCGCAGGGGGCCCGCTCGCCTTCGACGGCCGCCTCGACGAGGCGGGCGTGCTGCGCTTCGCCGGCCAGGGCCACGCCACGGCACAGGGTCTGCGCGCGCTGGGCATGCTCGATGCGCTCGCCCGGATCGCGCACCAGTTCGACGGCCAGACGGACTACCGCCTGCAGCTCGCGCTGACGCCGGGCGGCCCGACGCTCCAGGTGGACAGCGATCTGGTCGGACTGGCGAGCCGTCTGCCGGCACCGCTGAACAAGCCCGCCGCGCAGCCGGTCGCGCTGCGTGCGCGTCTGCAGCCCCAGACGCAGGGCGCCGGCCCGGACACCGCGGCGCTGCTGGAGATCGAGGCACGCACCGCCAGCGCGCCGCTGCTCTCCACCCGGCTGCTGCTGGACGGCGACGCCATGGGGGACCGACTGCGCGGGCAGCTCCAGATCGGCCACGCTGCGCAGGGCCCGTGGCCGGACCGGGGCATCGACATCGGCATCGCGCTGCCGCAGCTGTCGCTGGACGACTGGCAGAGCTGGCTGCAGCGGGCGCGGCAGGCCGGCCATCTGCCCTCGGTGGACCGCGCTGGCCAGGCGGACGAGGCCGATGGACTGCTGCTGCACCAGGTGCGGCTGCAGGTCGCCGACCTCACCGCCCACGGCCACCGCCTGACGGGTTTCAATGCCACGCTGGAGCCGTCCGGCCTGCCAGCCCGCAGCTGGACCGGCACGATCGAGGCCGACCAGCTGGCGGGCCGGGTCACGCTGCGCACGGCGACCCCGCAGGCCCCCGCCGCCCTGCAGGCGCGGCTGAGCCGCCTGGTGCTGCCCTGGCCGACGCCGCCGCATGCCGAGTCCATCGCCCGACCCGGCGCCAGCGCGGAGCCGTTGCCCGGGATGGACGTGGTCGTGGACGATCTGGTGTTCAGCGGCCGGCACCTCGGCCGGCTCGATCTGCAGGGCGAACCGGACCCGGAGACCCGCTTGCCCGCCAGCGTCACCGGCGCATGGCGGCTGAACCGGCTGTCCCTGACCCGGCCCGAAGCCCGCCTGAGCGCCGTGGGCCAGTGGGATCCGGCGGACCGGGACGCACCGGCCGGCGTGGGCGCCAGCCGCCTGACCTTCCGGCTGGACGTGGACGATGGCGGCCGCTGGCTGGACCAGCTGGGCTGGCCGGGCACGCTGGCGGGCGGGCGCGGTCACCTCGGCGGCCAGCTGCGCTGGCCCGGCCCGCCCGCAGCGCTGACACTGGCACAGCTCGGCGGCACGGTGCACCTCGACTTCGACAGCGGCCAGCTCCTGCAGGCCGAACCGGGCGCCGGCCGGCTGTTCGGGGCGCTGAACCTGCAGTCGCTGCCGCGGCGCCTGTCGCTCGACTTTCGGGACCTCTACCAGAAGGGATTCAGCTTCGACCACATCGATGGCGACGTGCAGATCCGCCTGGGCGCAGCCAGCACGCACAACCTGCGCGTGCGCGGCGTTCAGGCCATGGTGCTGGCCGAAGGCAGCGCCAGCCTGACCAGCGCGACGCAGGACCTGCGGGTCTGGATCGTGCCGGACCTGAACGCGGGCGCCGCCTCCCTGGCGTACGCGGTGATCAACCCGGCCATGGGGCTGGGCACGCTGGTGACGCAGTGGCTGCTGCAGCGCCCGCTGACCGAGGCCGCCACGCGCGAATACCGCGTCACCGGCGCCTGGCGGGCGCCGCAGATCTCGCCGGTCGACCGCAGCCGCGACGCCCGCCCGCGGCCGGACAGCGACGCGGCGATCGGCGCCGAAGCCGCCGTCGCGGCCTCCGAAGGCACCGCGTCCGCACCCCTTCCCCTGTCTGTACCCATGCCCCGAAAGGACCGTTCCCCATGAAGATGGCCGCTCTCCAGATGGTGTCGACGCCCCGGGTCGAGGACAACCTCGGCCGCGCCGCGGAACTGGTCGCCCAGGCGGCGGCGCAAGGAGCCGAACTGGTCGTGCTGCCCGAATACTTCTGCCTGATGGGGCGGCAGGACCGCGACAAGCTCGCGGTCGCGGAGCCAGCCGGCGATGGCCCGATCCAGACCGTGCTGTCCGGCCTGGCCCGCCAGCACCGGCTGTGGCTGGTCGGCGGCACGCTGCCGATGGCGCTGGACGGCGACCCCGACCATGCCTCGAACACCACGCTCGTCTTCGGGCCGGACGGCGTGCTCGCCGCCCGCTACGACAAGATCCACCTGTTCCGCTACGACGACGGCGAGCGCTGCTACGACGAAGCGGCCACGCTGCGCCCCGGCGAACAGCCGGTGGCCTTCGACGCCACCGCCCGGGACGGCGCGGTGCACCGGGTGGGGCTGTCGATCTGCTACGACCTGCGGTTCCCGGAGCTGTACCGGCGCCTGATGCAGCCGCCCTGCAGCGTGCTGGTGGTGCCCGCCGCCTTCACCTGGCCGACCGGACAGGCGCACTGGGAGCTGCTGCTGCGCGCCCGGGCGGTGGAGAACCAGTGCTACGTCATCGCCAGCGCCCAAGGCGGCCGGCACGAGAACGGCCGGCGCACCTGGGGCCACTCGATGGTGATCGATCCCTGGGGCACCGTGCTGGCCGTGCAGGACGAAGGCGACGGGGTCGTGCTCGCGGAGCTGGACATGGCACAACTGGCACGCGTGCGGACCCAGCTGCCGGCACTGCAGCACCGCCGGTTCTGAGCCGCGCCAGCGCGGTCCTCAGGCCGCGTGGAAGCCGAGCCGGCTGCGCACCCAGCGGCCGCTGCCCCGGCACTTGCGCGCCAGCCAGTCGACGGTCATCTGCACCGGCGGACCCATGTCGCTCGGGTCGAGCGCGCGGTAGACCATGCCCGTGCGCAGCACCGAGCGCAGGTAGCCCCCCCAGCCCAGCCGACGCTCGCGGGAGAGCCTCTGGAACGCCCGGAAATCGGCCTTGGCGCTCAGGTAGCGCATCCCGACCCGCCACGTGGTCGGCGCGACCACCGGGCGGCCGCACACCTCGCTGTAGACCAGCCACGGCAGGTTGAAGCCGGCCCGGGTCAGCAGCAGGCTGTTGGCGCTCAGCCGCGGATTGACCTCCAGCAGCATGAACTGCCCGGTGCGCGCGTCGCGCTTGAAGTTCATCACCACCATGCCGCGCAGTTTCAGCAGCGCGAGGATGTCGCCGGCCTCGGCCTCCAGGTCCGGCATCGAGACGGTCTCGACCAGGCAGCCCGTGCCGACCTGGACCGGGAAGGTGCGCCACTTGCGGGTCGTCACCACGCGCTCGACCTGCCCGCTGCGGCGGATCCACGCGTGCACGCTGTAGTGCAGGTCGTCGCTGCCGGGCACGTAGTCCTGGAGCAGCACGTCCAGCCCATGCGGCGCGATGCGGCAGCACACCCGCATCAGCTCCGCCGGCTCGTCGATCACCATCGCCTTGGCCCGCGCGATCTCGGGGTCCATGCCCGGGCGCATCCAGGCCGTCGGCTGCGCCGGCTTGAGCACGACCGGATAGTCGATCACCCGGCTGAGCGCCTCGACTTCTTCGAGCGTGTGCGGCGTGTACGTCGTCGGCACGGGCAGGCGCAGCGCCTGGGCCATGGCGGCAAAGCGGCGCTTGTTCATCATGCGGTTCACGGTGTCGGGCGGGGACGAGACCCACAGCGCCGTGCCGACCAGATCCGCGTGCAGCGACGCCAGGGCCCGCAGGTCGGTGTCGGCGGTCGGGAACACCGGCAGCGCCTGGCCGTGCCGCACCCGCAGTTCGCGCAGCACCCGCAGCAGCAGCTCCGGGCGGCGCGTGAAGTTGCGGGCGCAGATGTATTCGATGCAATGGCGCGAGTAGCCGGACGGCGGAAACTCGTATTCGCCGATGACGATGACCGGCACCCCCTGCTCGCCCAGCGAGCGCACCATGTTCAGATCAGCCCCCTGGGCACCGAGGCAGGCAAGCACAACGGCAGGGCTTCGGGGCGGAGTGTGGATGGCAGGGTTCATGACGGAGAAAGATCCGGTCTGGAGACATGGACCGGACACGCAGAAAACAGGCCACGTTTTTACCGGATCAGGCGCGCTGGTGGCGCGGAGACCCTCCCCGTCAACAGGGGGGTGCGGCCTCCGACTCGCGCAATCCGCACGCTCCGCCTGCGCCGGCCGCTCAGCGTCCGCCAAACATCATGCGGCGCGCCAGCAGCGACTTGAGCGGCCCCACCTGCCCCAGCACCGCCAGCCCCGCCCCGCGCAGCGTGCTCAGCCCCGGCCACGGCCAGGTGAAGCTGCGGGCCAGAAAATCGGTGGCGGCGATCATCGCCCAGCGGTCCGGCGCCCGCTGCCATTCGACCCGGCGCAGCGCCTGATCGACATCGCTGTCACGGGCGAGCCGGGTCACGAGTTCGTGCGCGTCGCGCAGGCCCAGGTTCAGGCCCTGGCCGGCAACCGGGTGCAGCGTCTGCGCGGCGTTGCCGATGCGCACCGTGCGGCCCTGCACCAGCGTGCGCTCGGCGTTGAGGCCCAGCGCGAAGCCCTTGAGCGGGCTGATCGCCACCAGCCGCCCCACCCGCGCCGGCAGCAGGTGGGTCAGGACAGCCAGGCGCTGCGCCTCGGTCAGATCGGCCACGGCGTCGTCCGCCCGGTCGACACACCACACCAGCGCCGCGCGGCGCCGCACGGTGCGCCCGTCGCCGGCCAGCGTCGTGCCGGGCAGCGGCAGCAGCGCGACCGGCCCCTCGGGCGTGAAGCGCTCGTGGGCCACGCCGGCCTCGCCCCCTTCCAGCCCGACCGTGCCGACCCAGGCGGTCTGGCCATAGTCGCGGGCGACGGCCTTGCGGGCCTGCTCGGCGAACACGCCACCCTCGGCGATCACCGCGAGATGGTGCACTTCGACCAGGGCCCCGCCAGCCCCGGACGCCGCGCCGACATCGATCTCGACCCCGCCAGGCACCGTGCGCACGCCGCTCACCGCGCTGCCCCAGCGCACGGAGAGCCGACCCGGCTCGCGCGCACAGGCCGCCAGCCACGCCGCCCGCATCGGCGCGGCCAGTGCGCCATAGGAAATCACCGCACCCAGCTGCGGCACACCTTCGTCCGCCGCGCGGATCAGCAACTCGGGCGCAGGCGCCTGGCCGAGCAGATCCAGCAGGCCCGGCTGCTGCTGCGACACATGCACGGCCCGGATCGGCTCGGCGCGCTCGGCCATGTCCGCCCAGACGCCCAGCCGCTGCAGCTCCAGCACGCTGCCCTGCGACAGCGCCAGCGTGCGCGGATCGCCGCGGACATCGTGGTCGACGGGCAGGCGGTCGTAGACACAGACCTGCGCGAACGGCAGGCGGCGCGCCGCCGACAGCGCCAGCGCCAGCCCGACCGGACCGGCACCGATCACGGCCAGTTGCAGCGCCGGGACACGGGCGCTCGAAAGGACAGCGGACATCTCGACTCCTGCGCGGTCAGGAGGATGACCGCGGGCGCATTTTCTGCGCAATCCAGTGCCGGGTGAGCTGGCGGGCCGGACCGGAATCCCGCAGGCTCAGCACCTGGCAGACCAAGGGGCGCTTCAGCAGCGAGCGCACGTAGCCGCCCCAGGTCAGGAGCCCCTCGCGGACATAGCCCCGAACCGCGCGGAAATCGCTCTGGCCGCTGACATACCAGATCCCGGACCGGCGCGGCGGCGGCGCATGCTGCGCCAGGCCGCAGACATCGCAGTAGGCCAGCCACGGCAGATTGACACCGGAGCGCGTGGTCAGAATGCTCCACTGGCTCACCCGGGCATTGATCTCGAGCAGCTTGAACTCGCCCGTGCGGCTGTGGCGCTTGAAATTGAGGTTGGCGATGCCGCGGTAGCCGATGCGCTGCAGCAGGTCCGCTACCATCGCCTCCAGCGCCGGCTCGTGCAGGCTCTCGACATAGCAGCCGCTGCCCACATGGGGCGGCTGGATGCGCCACTTGCGGCCGCAGAACGTGGCGCGGACCTCGCCCTGCCGGTCGACGAAGGCGTGCACGTCGTAGTGCTCGGCATCGTCGCCCGGCACATATTCCTGCAGGATCAGCGCCAGCCCGCAAGGCGCCAGCGTGCGGCAGATCTCCAGCAGTTCCTCGCGCGACGGCACCACGATGGCCTTGGCCTGGCGGATCTCGCACGGCAGCTGCGGGTGCTTCCAGGCCGTCGGCAGCGAGGGCTTGACGATGGCCGGATAGGTCAGCGCACCCGCGGCCTGCTCGGCCTCTTCCAGCGTGTGCGGCGTGAAGGTGCGCGGCACGGGCAGCCCGACACGCAGGGCCAGCGCACTGAAAGCGCCCTTGTCCATCAGCGTCCCCACCAGCGCCGGATCGGCCATCGTCGAGCGCATGTACGGCCCGGCGGCAGCGCCGAGCTGGCTCAGCACCTCCAGGTCCGGATCGGCCGACGGGAACACCGGCAGCGGCCCGCCATGGCGGCCCGACAGGTCCGCGAGTGCCGCCAGCAATGCTTGCGGATGCTGGCCGAAATCAGGCACCTGCACGAACTCGATGCAGTAGCGCGAGTAGCGGGACAGCGGCTCGGCGTATTCACCGATGACGATCACCGGCACGCCCTGCTCGCCGAGCGAGCGCACAAGATTCAGATCCCCTTCCGGGGCACCGGCGCACGCGAGCACCACGGCGGGCAGACGTCCCCCCGCCAGAGATAAATTGTTGTGCATGCAGATAGGCGAGGACAGGGAACCGGGGACGGGTTCCAGCAAAAACCGATTTCAGACCGAGGCCCGCAGAGGAATCAGGCTTCTACCTGCGGGATTATTGCGTCAATTTCAGGTTTGGGCTGCCTGGCCTGCCGGGAATCTCGCAAGCGCCGGGTGGCCGTCAAGGCACAGGACGCCATGCGGCTGGAGGGCACCAGCAGCAGTCCCAGCGCCCGCCGACCCGGCCAGAGCCGGTTGATGAACGAATCGGCCGAGGCGCCGCTGTCGAAGGACACCAGATCCGGGCAGTGCGTGCGGACCTGGCGGATGAACTCGACCTCGTTGAGCATGCCGGGACCGAGCTTGCGCAGCTCCGGATCCCAGCCGACCTTGAAGGCGAAGCCCATCGACCCCGACACGAAGTTGCAGGTGGACGCCACCGCCCGGCCATCGACCCGCAGCTCGGTGAACAGCGCCCGGTCGTCCTGGTCGAAACGCGCCACCATGTCGCGGAAGAAGGCCTCGCCGGCCGGGGTCGAGCGCATCGAGGTGCCGGACTCGCCTTTCCAGCCCAGGTGCTCCAGACGCAGGAAATCCTCGACCGACGCCTCGGGAATGCCCTTGCGCAGGCAATGCCAGCGGACCTCGCCCTGTTCGGCGAGCCGGCGCATGCAGCGGTTGATCTCGTTGAGCTTCTTGCCGAGGGTTTCGCGCAGCAGGTCCTCGCCGCAATCGGCCACCGTCAGCATCGACCGCTCCTGCGGCCCCAGCATCTGCACCGGCAGACGCTGCGGCGAGAGTTGCCGGACCACGTCGGCCAGCGGGCCGGCGGTGTCCACCTTGGGCAACTCCAGTCCTTTCCACACGCAACCCGGCCGGGCCAGGAAGCCATGGATCGCCTCGATCACCGGCCGGACCGCATCACCATCGACCAGCAGCCCCCCCAGATAGGTGTGTTCGGATTGGTACGCCGACAGGTGCGGCCACGGAAACACCCGGCTCCCCACACTCCGCCGGAACACGCCGACCGCGGCCAGCTCCTTCAGCCCCCCCGCCGCCCGCTCGACCCACATCAGGACGACCGAGGCACCGGCATCCAGATGCTGCAGGGCCGGCAGCACGAAGTGCGGCGACATGAACGCATTCGGCTCTGCAGCCCGGACCTCCAGCGCGGCCCAGGCCTGTCGATCCTTGTCGCTCAGCTCCGCCGGCTGGCGCAACCTGATTTCCCACTGTGGAACTGCCACGAATTCTTCTCCCTTTGCGCCGTCGATCCTTGATCCGTCCCGGCCTCTGCCAACCATGCACCAACGCCCTTGGGTGCCTCATTCTCGACGCCGGTTTTTACAGCAATCCTGACGAGAAACGTGACAAATGAACAGCCCCCGTGCAACAAGATGCAACAGTCAGGGGCAGGGTGTACGTATCACTTGTTCTAGATGGAGATCGGGTCGACATCCAAGGCCCACCGAAGCACACGCGTGGCCGCCGCCGAGGACAGCCCGTGCAGGCCCGGCCGCCACTGCGCCAGCAGGCGGTGCAGCGCCACACGCCCGGACGCCTCGATCAGCATCTGCGCCCGCTCGACATCGGCGACCCGGTGGATCGGCGCGGGCACGGGCGGATAGACCAGCACCTCCTGAGCGCCGGGCAAGGCCTGGGCCTGGAGCGCTGCGGCGTCGAGAAAGGCCAGCGCGGCTTCGGGCGTGCGCGCATCGGCCCGCAGCAGCGCCTGGAAGGAAAACGGCGGCATCCCCGCCGACGCGCGCTCGGCCAGCTGCGACGCGGCGAAGGCCTCGTAGTCGTGCCGGCGCAACGCGGCGTAGAGCGCGTGCGCGGGGTGCCAGGTCTGGATCCACACCTCGCTGCGCCCGGCCAGCGCCGCATCGCGCCCGGCCCGCCCGCCGGCCTGCATCAGCAGCGAGAACAGCCGCTCCGGCGCCCGGAAGTCGCTGGAGAACAGGGCCGCATCGGCCTGCACCGCTGCCACCAGCGTCATGCGGCGAAAGTCGTGGCCCTTGGCGACCATCTGCGTGCCGACCAGCACATCGACCTCGCCCGCGTGCACGCTGGCCAGCTGCTGCGCCAGGCTGCCCTTGCCGCGGGTGCTGTCGGCATCGATGCGGCCGATGCGGGCGCCGGGCAGCAGGTCGGCGAGCTGCTCCTCCAGCCGCTCGGTGCCGCGGCCCATGGGCTGGATGTCCGGGTCGCCGCAGTCCGGGCAGGCCCGCGGCACCCGCTCGGTGATGCCGCAGTGGTGGCAGCGCAACGTACGGTCGAGCTTGTGGAAGACGCGCCAGGCGCTGCAGTGCGGGCAGGCACTCTTCCAGCCACAGTTCGTGCAATGCAGCACCGGCGCGTAACCACGGCGGTTGAGCAGCACGAGGCTCTGCTCGCCGCGGTCGAGCCGCTCGCGCAGCGCGTCGAGCAGCGGCGGCGCGAGCGGATGCGCGCGCAGGGCCTGCTTGCCGAACTGTGCGGCGATGCGGGCCAGGTCCACCACGCGCACGGCCGGCAAGGCGCCGCCGCCGATGCGGCTCGGCATCACCAGCCGGCGGTAGCGCCCGCCCCCGGCGTCGGCCGGGCCAGCGTTGTACCAGCTCTCCAGCGACGGCGTGGCCGAGCCCAGCAGCACCGGCACCTGTTCATGGCGGCCCCGCCAGACCGCCAGATCGCGGGCCGAGTAGCGCGCGCCCTCCTGCTGCTTGTAGGACGGGTCGTGTTCCTCGTCGACCACGATCAGCCCGAGCCTGGGCATGGACGCGAACACTGCCATGCGCGTGCCCAGCACCAGATCGGCGCGGCCCAGGTGCGCCGACAGCCAGTGCTGCAGGCGCTGCGCGGGCGTCAGGCCGCTGTGCAGCGAGACGATGCAGCGATCGGGAAAACGCTCGGCGAAGCGGGCTTCGAGCTGCGGCGTCAGGTTGATCTCGGGCACCAGCACCAGCGCCTGCCGCCCGGCCGCGAGCACCCGCTCGGCCTCGCGCAGGTAGACCTCGGTCTTGCCGCTGCCGGTGGCGCCGAACAGCAGGCTGGGCGGCGGCGGACCCTCCGGCACGCTGGCCAGCGCGTCGAGCACCGTCTGCTGCTCGGGCGACAGCGCGGGGCGTTCGGGCGCGACGACCTGCCCGGCAGCCTGGGTCGCGGCGGCCAGCGCCTTGTCCAGGCGCTTGAGCCGGCGGGCGAGCTGCGCCGCGTCCAGGTCGCGCAGGTCGGGCGGCAAGGCGCTCAGGCCGACCTCGCCCGGACTGCGCTGGTAGTAAGCGGCCGCAAACGCCACCAGCCGCAGCCAGCCGGCGGTGAACGGCGGCAGCGGGGTCAGCGCCTGCACCACGTGGCGCAGGACCGGCGCGTCCTCGCCCTCGCCGCCCTCCGGATCCTCGGCAGCCCCCCAGACGATGCCGCAGACCTCGCGCTTGCCCAGTGGCACCCGCACCAGCGTGCCGGCCGGCCAGGGATCGGGCGCGAGGTAGTCGAGCACGGCGTCCAGCCGACTGTGTCGCGGCAGATCGACCAGCACGCGCAGCCGGTGCGCCGCGAGCGGCACAGGGATGTCCACTGAACCTGTGGATAAGGTTGGGGACAAGCTGGTCAGAGCACGGTCAAGTGCTTGTCACACAAGGCATTTTCCTAGATTGCCTCAAAATCAGGCAATCCGCATTGCACGCGAGTGGCGATGCACCGTCTCGACCAGCACCGTCACCGCTTCCGGCGGCGTGTACTGGCTGATGCCGTGACCAAGGTTGAAGATGTGGCCGGAGTGCGCGCCGAAGCGGTCGAGCACACGGCAGGCTTCGGCCTCGATCTGCGCCGGACCGGCGAACAGCACGTTCGGGTCCAGGTTGCCCTGCAGCGCGACCTTGTGGCCGACACGCTCGCGCGCCTTGCCGAGGTCCATCGTCCAGTCGAGGCCGATGCCGTCGGTGTCCAGTTCGGCGATCTCGTCGAGCCAGAGGCCGCCGCCCTTGGTGAAGACGATGCGCGGGATCTGCACACCGTCGTGCTCGCGCTTGAGCTGGGCGAGCACACGGCGGGTGTAGGCGAGGCTGAATTCCTGGAACGCACCGTCGGCCAGCACGCCGCCCCAACTGTCGAAAATCATCACGGCCTGTGCGCCCGCTTCGATCTGGGCGTTCAGGTAGGTCGCCACCGAGTCGGCGTTGACCGCCAGGATGCGGTGCATCAGGTCCGGGCGGCTGTACATCAGCGACTTGACGCGCCGGTAGTCGTCGCTGCCACCACCTTCGACCATGTAGCAGGCCAGCGTCCACGGGCTGCCCGAGAAGCCGATCAGCGGCACACGGCCGTTCAGGGCCTTGCGGATGGAGGTCACCGCATCGAACACGTAGCGCAGCTTGTCCATGTCGGGCACGGCGAGCTCGGCGACGGCGGCCTCGTCGCGCACGACCTTGGCGAACTTCGGCCCCTCGCCCGCCGCGAAGCTCAGGCCCAGGCCCATCGCATCCGGCACGGTGAGGATGTCCGAGAACAGGATTGCGGCGTCGAGCGGGTAGCGTTCGAGCGGCTGCAGCGTGACCTCGGTGGCGTAGTCCACGTTGGTGGCCAGCCCCATGAAGCTGCCGGCCTTCGCGCGCGTGGCGCAGTACTCGGGCAGGTAACGACCGGCCTGGCGCATCAGCCAGACGGGGGTGTGGTCGGTGGGCTGGCGGCGCAGGGCGCGCAGGAAGGTGTCGTTTTGGAGGGGGGCGAACATGGGGGGATTGTAGGAGGCCGCACTGCGCGGCCTCCTGCGCACCTGCACTGTGTTTGAGGTACCCTTCCAGCATGTCGATGCGTGACTTTCTGCACGCACTGACGCATCAATGGAGGATTCGACATGCTGGGACGCCTGCGCTCGTGGTGCTGGATGGTGGTGGGTGCGCTGGCGCTCGGCTCGCTGACCGGCTGCGGCTACAACGATTTCCAGAAGCTGGACGAGGATGTGAAGGGCAGCTGGTCCGAGGTGCTGAACCAGTACCAGCGCCGGGCCGATCTGGTGCCCAACCTCGTCGCCACCGTCAAGGGCGAAGCGAATTTCGAGCAGGAAACGCTCACCAAGGTCGTCGAGGCCCGTGCCAAGGCCACCAGCATCCAGGCGACACCGGAGCTGATCAACAACCCCGAGGCGTTCAAGAAGTTCCAGGCCGCCCAGGGCGAGCTGAGCGGCGCGCTGAGCCGCCTGCTGGTCGTCACCGAGAACTACCCCAACCTGAAAGCCAACCAGGGCTTCCAGGACCTGCGCGTGCAGCTCGAAGGCACCGAGAACCGCATCACCGTGGCGCGCAACCGCTACATCAAGACGGTGCAGGAGTACAACGTGCTGGCCCGCAGCTTCCCGACCAACCTGACGGCGATGGTCTTCCACTACGAGGTCAAGCCGAATCTGGCCGTGGCCAACGAGGCGCAGATCAGCCAGCCGCCGGCCGTGAGCTTCGACAAGCCCGCGGCCAAGTAAGTCGAACGCACCGTCACCGCGCACCATGACCATCCTCCTGCGGGGTTTGCTGACGCTGGGGCTCTGGCTGCTGGTCGTCTTCGGCAGCGCAGCCCAGGACATCCTGTCTGTGCCACCGCTGACCGGCCGGGTGATCGACCAGACCGATACGCTGCAGCCTGACCAGCAGCAGGCATTGGTGACGCAACTGGAGACGCTGGAGCGCGAGGCTGGTGCGCAGGTGGTCGTGCTGCTCGTGCGCAGCACGCAACCTGAAGACATCGCGGCCTACGCCCAGCGCGTCGGCGACACATGGAAGATCGGCCGCCGCACCGTCGGCGACGGGCTGCTGATCGTCGTCGCCACACAGGACCGCAAGGTGCGCATCGAGGTGGCCAAGACACTCGAAGGGGCCATTCCGGACCTGATGGCCAAGCGGGTCATCAACGAGCAGATCACGCCGGCCTTCCGCCAGGGCGACTACGCGGGCGGCCTGTCGTCGGCGGTGCGCGTGCTGGGGGGCCTGATCAAGGGTGAAGGCTTGTCAGCGCCATCGGCCTCTGACCAGGGTAGCAGCGCCCAGGACGGCCCGGACCCGATGATGTGGATCCTGCTGACCGTGGTCATGCTGCCGATGTTCGCGCGCGCGCTGGTCGGGATCTTCGGGCGCAAGCTCGGCCCGCTGCTGACCAGCGCCGGCGCGGGTGGCCTCACCTGGCTGATGACGGCCAGCCTGGCGGTGGCGGGGCTGGCGGCGGTCGTCGGGCTGGTCGTCGCGCTGGTGGTGGCGGTGATGCACTTCATCTCGCCGACTGTCAGCCGCGGCCGCTCTCTGCCCATGCCCGGTGGCTGGGGCAGCGGGGGTGGCTGGGGCCACGGTGGCGGCTCCTCGGGCGGCGGCGGATTCTCGTCCGGCGGTGGTGGTGACTTTGGCGGCGGCGGCGCGTCCGGCGGCTGGTGAGCGCTCGATGAACAAGACACGACAGGCCGCACACGACAGACCCATGCCCCGGCACCACCGCACCTGGCGCCAGTGGCTGCGCCACCTGTGGTCCGACCGCTCGGACATCGCCCAGGTGCTGGACGCCGAGGCCCTCGCCCGCCTGGAGGCGCACATCACGGCGAGCGAGTTGCACCACAGCGGCGAGATCCGGCTGTGCGTCGAGGCCGCGCTGCCCTGGCGCTATCTGCGCGCAGGCGCCAGTCCGCGGGACCGGGCGCTGTCGATGTTCGGCAAGCTGCGGGTCTGGGACACGGAGCACAACAACGGTGTGCTGGTCTATCTTCTGCTGGCCGACCGTGCCGTGGAAATCGTCGCCGACCGCGGACTGCACCGGCACATCGACCCGGACCAGTGGCAGACGCTGATGGCCACCATGGAGCCGCTGCTGCGCCAGGGCCAGCATGAAACCGCGCTGCAGCAGACCATCGCGGCACTCGACGAGGCACTGCGCCACTGGTTTCCGGTGCACGGTGGCGACCAGCGCAACCCCAACGAACTGCCCGATCCGCTCGACCTGCGCTGAAACAGCGAACGCCAAGCCGACGCCAGACGGACCAAACCCGCCTCAGGCGTGAACCTGGGCGGGCTTGGCGGCGCGCGTCGGGCAGCGGAGCTGCTTACTTGCGGCGGAACTTCTGGATCGCGGCGATCTGGGCGGCCATGGCGGCGAACTCGCCCTGGGCACGGGCCAGATCGATGTCGCTCTTGGCGTTCTTCATCGCTTCCTCGGCCAGACGCTTGGCTTCGACCGCCTTGGCCTCGTCCAGGTCGTGGCCACGGATGGCGGTGTCGGCCAGCACGGTCACGCGGTCCGGCTGCACTTCGAGAATGCCGCCAGCCACGAACACGAACTCTTCTTCGCCGTTGTCGGCGCGCTCGATGCGCACCGCACCGGGGCGGATGCGGGTGATCAGTGGCGTGTGGCGGGGCAGGATGCCCAGCTCGCCGTTCTCGCCCGGCAGCGCGACGAACTTCGCTTCACCCGAGAAGATCGATTGTTCTGCCGAAACGACGTCAACGTGGATCGTTGCCATGTTCTTCCTTCGTGGGGAGTTGAAGAGGAGTCAGCAAACCAGGGGTGGCGCACCGCATGCAGCCCGCCACCCACCAGGGTTCACTGCATCTTCTTCGCCTTTTCGAAGGCTTCGTCGATGGTACCGACCATGTAGAACGCCTGCTCCGGCAGGTGATCGCACTCGCCGGCGACGATCATCTTGAAACCACGGATGGTTTCCTTCAGCGGGACGTACTTGCCCGGCGAGCCGGTGAACACTTCGGCCACGTGGAACGGCTGCGACAGGAAACGCTGGATCTTCCGTGCACGGGACACGGCCAGCTTGTCTTCCGGTGCCAGCTCGTCCATGCCCAGGATGGCGATGATGTCGCGCAGTTCCTTGTAGCGCTGCAGCACCTGCTGCACCGCACGGGTCGTGTTGTAGTGCTCTTCGCCGACGACGTTCGGGTCGACCTGGCGGCTGTTCGAATCCAGCGGATCCACAGCCGGGTAGATACCGAGCGAAGCGATGTCACGCGACAGCACCACGGTGGCATCCAGGTGGGCGAAGGTCGTGGCAGGCGACGGGTCGGTCAAGTCGTCGGCAGGGACGTAGACGGCCTGGATCGAGGTGATCGAGCCGACCTTGGTCGACGTGATCCGCTCTTGCAGACGGCCCATTTCCTCGGCCAGCGTCGGCTGGTAGCCCACCGCGGACGGCATGCGGCCCAGCAGAGCGGACACTT
>Ga0228699_1000590_pt1 | contig 25848 bp, 29 predicted proteins | sample McNCre217_Aug_MG_FD_178016 | JGI IMG/M metagenome (GOLD analysis project Ga0228699, IMG submission 178016) | Freshwater microbial communities from McNutts Creek, Athens, Georgia, United States - 2-17_Aug_MG | ecosystem: Environmental > Aquatic > Freshwater > Creek | place: USA: Georgia... | reverse complement strand
CCACCATACACAAGGGCTCGGAAACTCTCCGAGCCCTTTTTCTTTGCTCCAATGACCTGTATCCACGGGCATCCGGCGAGTGACCTTAAGGACGCGACGACTTCACTTTTCCAGAAGGTGAGTTTTTTCTGTCGTTTTCTCTCTCTATTCTCTGTTTTCTTAAGGACATGTCCACAAGGGGAACCTAGGTTTCATGCGGGTTTAAGGGCAGTCGTTTAACCCTAATTGTGGATGGGCATAGGGGATTTGAATGTGTTCTCTTTGATTCTTTTTTTCTTTTCAAGATACTAACTTCAAAATGTTGATTTTGAGTATCCAAGTCCGTTGTGCAGCGTCTTCCGACTTTCAGTGTTCAGCGCTGTACGCACGCTAAACAGAAATAAGCAGTCATTCGACTCGGCGACTCTGACCTCAGTAGTGTCAGACATTGAAGGTGTACCAACAGCAGGATGCGCGATAGCTACTCGCTGGCGGAGCCTCCAGCGAACGTGGGGGCGATCGAGTTACAGGGATTTCAACGTTACTTGCGCCGCAGGATTTCCGTAGACATCGTGCAGCAGGTCGCAAACAAGGCGTCCAGCACGGTTTTAAGCTTGCTGATGTCGTACGTGCCGGTTGCGATGGCCTCTGAGCTCGCTTCGTAGAAGGCTTTGGCGTAGCTTTCCTTGAAGTCCAGCGATCCTTGATAGATGCCCATTGACTCCTTGAAGTTGGTCCACGTTACTTGCGCTTCGGGTCGACCGGCCAGGCGTAGATCCAAATAGCACTCGATGGCCGCAGCCCGACCGTTTATGTCGGTGCGCACAACACCGCTTGGGCCGCGTGCAGGGAAGTCGCGCAGTTGATCGAGGTCGGGCAGCAGCATCGCCCGCATGTTGACCGGGAAGCTGAACCTCTGCAGGCTGCGATACGCATCGGCGCCCTCGGCGTCGTTGTCGAAGATGAACACTACGCGGTTTTGGACGTCGATCTTGACGAGGCCTTCGGCGAACTTGGCAAGATTGCCAGTACCCGAGAAGGGGTGACGCTCTTCGATGTCGATGAATCTGAAGAAGTCCTCGACGTCTGGCCGGATCAGCGAAAGGCCTCGCTTCAGGATGTGTGTATCAGACGTCCCCTCGGTGGCCAACAAAAAGGTCTGAGCACGGCGGGCTCCGGCGACGAACTCTTCGTTCTTTGCCCAGCCGGCATCAACGAAGTTCCCGTAATCCCAGACAACGTCCAGCGTCAGGTTTGCCGGGTTCTCGGCGAGGACACGCAGCACTGAATAAGGAGAGAAAAAGCCAATGAGGCCACCGAAGTAGCTGCGTTCAGAGTAGCCTTCGATGTCGCGATCCTGGTCACCTTGAGGCAATAAAGCCACGGCGGGATCGGCAGCCAATCGGGCGCGCCATTGCTTAGACCCAGACTCAGTATCCGGCCGGTATTCGTCGTCAAGGTCAGATACCGGATACCTACGGATGAACTCGACGAACTTCGCGAATTCCAGCCGATCGGACCGAGTCGGCGAAGGGGTGCCATCGTCCTCCTCGTACTGCTCCGTGCCCTGCGTCACCTGCATTTCGTACTCAGCTTTGACCGTGGACAGCGTATAACCGAGCAGCTCGAGCCGCGGCAACATCGAGCCGAGCGAGCGGCAAAAGCAAGCCTCGCTTTGCGCAGGATCCTCTTCCGGGTGCTTATCGTAGTAGCTGTAGTCGATGTCCGGGTGGCGACGATGCTGACGATCAGATTCCTGAAATAGCATTCCGTGGTCGACGCCGATTTCCCACTTGTTGTAAGTGAGGGTGATGGCGCCCACAGTCAACGTGATTGGTGTCGTCATAGGCGGCTGAGTTTTTGTGGGAGAGATAAAAGCAGGCTATCGCAGTTTAAGCTTGGGCAACTGGCACCAAGTGACCGTGACCGTGACCGCGTTGCCGGCAACCACGCTTGTGTAGAAGCGTGCGGCTCTCAAAAGCTGTAATCGGCCGATGACTGTTTACGTATTGCTCAGTCCAGTCGCAGCTGCTGGACGGCACCTAGTGGATGTTCTCGGGCGGAGTCCAAAGCGCAGCAGTGCATTCAGCCGATGGTCCTCCGTCAGTGCACGCTCTCCGCCGCATCTCGGGCTTTTAAAAGGTCACAAACTCTATCGGTCGGCTGCTGCTCTACGGCAGCTGCGCAACAATTTCTCTGACGCCTTTTAACGGCAAGGTGACGAGATGTATCTATGATGGTGATAAGAGGGCGAAGAGGCGTTCTATGCTGTACCTAGGAGAGCATTGATCGGGACTAGCCCAGTTCATAGGTGATGTTCTGGAGGCCCTTACTCGGTGAAGATCAGAAAAATAAAAATCAACAACTTTCGGGGCGTGCAAGAACTTGACTGGAGCCTTCCCAAAGCCGACATCTTCTGCCTGATTGGCAAAGGGGATTCTTCTAAATCAACTATCCTTGAGGCTATCAGGTATGCCTTCTATCCTCAGTGGAACCTGATCCTTAGCGACGCCGATTTCTACCAATGCAAGGTAGCCGACTCTATCGTCATAGAAATCACTATTGGAGCCTTGACCGAAGCCTTCTGCGCCTTGGACAAGTACGGTCAGTATCTCCGCGGCTGGGATTCAGCGAACCTCAAGCTCACTGACGAGCCTGAAGATCACCTAGAGAGTGTCCTGACCGTGCGGCTGACGGTCGACAAAGATCTTGAGCCCAAGTGGATGGTTGTCTGTGATCGTCACCCTGACGGTGTGCAGTTCAAGCAAGGCGACAGGCATAAGGTCAGTGTCGGCCTCATCGGCACCTACAGCGAGAAGCAGCTTTCTTGGGCTACAGGCACGGCGTTGGCGAAGCTCACTGAAGCCCAGAGTTTGAACGAGCTGCTGGCAACGGCTTCTCGCACGGCCAGAGCCTCGTTGGATGCCAACAGGCCTGTCACCCTAAAGAATTTCGATGCTGCGGCAGAGAAGTCGCAGGAGGTCGCGAAGCTGTTGGGTGTGCCGGTGTCGGATGCTTACAAGGCACACCTCGATCTAGCTTCAATCAATCTGAAGGTCGGTGGTTTGGCCCTCCATGACGGTGACATTCCTCTTCGTCAGCTAGGTCTTGGGTCAAGGCGAATGCTGCTGTGCGGCATTCAGAAGATGGGTTTGGAAGAGGGGCACATCACCTTGTTTGATGAGGTGGAGTTCGGCTTGGAGCCGCACCGAATCACACGTCTGATCAAGCATGTCCGTGAGGATCAGAGAGGTCAATACTTCCTCACAACGCACTCGCCCACAGTCCTGCGGGAACTCATCGTAAAAGAGCTCTACGTCGTGCATAGCAAGGGAGGTCTTGTGCAGATCACTTCCGCAGCGAAGGACGGCCTCGAACAACTTGAAGTGCAGGGAAAGGTTCGCTCCAGCACCGAAGCATTCTTGGCGAAGAAGGTTGTGGTTTGTGAGGGTGCTACCGAAGTTGGGTTTGTGCGAGGTTTTGACGATCACCAGGTCGGCAAGGGAAAAGATCCGTTGTCGTATCACGGCGTTGCCCTGTTGGATGCGAGAGGTGCCAACAAGATCAAGGATTTAGCAAAGGCGTTCAAGTCGCTCGGATACGACGTTTCAGTGCTTGCGGATGCAGATGCTGAAGATCAGTTTTCGATAGCTGATGCAGCGGAACTCACGAAGCTCGGTGTCCCAGTGCATGTGTGGAGCGACAAGTGCTCGCTTGAAGAGAGAGCATTCCTAGATCTTCCTTGGATGAGCGTCTTGGGTAGCTTGAAGCTCGCACAGAATGAGCTGGGTTACCCGGCTTATGATCAGGTTCGATCCAGAGTTCAGGAAGCACTTGATCCAGACCTTGAGAAATGGCCTGAAATCGAAAAGCTACGAACCGCTATCGGATCCGCCGCAAAGAGGGCTGGTTGGTTCAAGGACACCACGCGGGGAGATCAGTGGTTCAAGGTCGTGAGCCCTGCGTTCAACGACGCCGCTTTTCTGAAGAGGAATTTGGCCGTCGAACTGGAGGCGCTTTGGAGTTGGGCTGAGCATGTCTGAGGACCTGGCACTCAAACTCAGCGACTTCACTAACAGGGGGTATGTGATAGCGCCTGCCGGCTACGGCAAGACGCATCTCATCGCCATGGCAGTAAAAGCTGCTACCAAGCGGCAGCTAATCTTGACCCACACCTTCGCGGGCGTGAACTCCATCAAGACCAAGATGAATGTTCTTGGTGTGCCTGCTTCCAAGTACCAGATCGACACGATTGCAAGCTGGTCACTTCGTCTTTGTCTAGCCTACCCGAAGACCTCGGGGTGGAAGGCAGAGCACCCAACTAGTAAGCAGTGGGGCAAGCTATACGAGTGTTGTTCTGTATTACTCGGGAAACAGTTCGTGCGCCGTGTCGTCGCTGCCACCTATGCCGGTGTCTATGTAGACGAGTACCAGGATTGCTCCAATCTGCAGCACTCCCTAGTCTGTGCCTTCGCTGATTTCATGCCGTGCAGAATTCTCGGCGATCCTATGCAGGCCATCTTTGACTTTGGTCGTGACGAAGGCAAACCTGTCGATTGGGCAGTGAGTGTCTACCCGACCTTCGTGTGCCTCGGTCAGCTAGAGACGCCATGGCGCTGGAAAACTGCCGGCGATCCGAACCTCGGGGCTTGGCTCAAGAAGGCAAGGGAGACCTTGGAACAGGGCCAAAAGATCGATCTTCTGAGCGGCCTGCCTGCATGTGTGAAACGTGTCCACACGACCCCTGAATTCCTGAAGTCAAAGCAGTATTCCTCGCTCATTGGGTTACTTGGGCACAACGACAGTGTGATTGCTCTTCATGGCGGTGATCAGCAATCCAAGAATAAGACCCATCTCTTGGCAAGAACCATGGGTGGTCGGTTCTCTTCCATTGAAGAGGTTGAAGGCAAAGACCTTCACTCGTTCATCAAGAAGCTGGTTTCGGCCAAGACAACCCAACTGGGCTTCCTGATGGCGCTGGAGTTCGCCAAGAAGTGCTTCACTGGTATAGGCGACATCTTGTCCGCAGGCACGAAGAGAGGTGAGGTCGCAAAGCAGAGCAAGGGGACCAAATATCCTTTGGTCCTGCATGCCGCGAATGCTTACCTAAAGGAGCCGACCAGTGCTCACCTTAAAGCCTTCTTCTTGGCCTTGAAAGCCAACCCCGAAACGTCTGCCTACCGTCGCGATCTGCTGTATCGCTTTCTCAGCGTGCTGACGATTCACATTGAAGGTGGGGGGGGAACCCTGCCGAAAGCGGCAAACTTGTACCAACGCGATATGAGGCACACGGGGAGGCCGATCCGCCACCGGAAGCTCATCGGCACAACACTCCTAGTGAAGGGGCTGGAGTACGACCATGCGGTTATCCTCGATGCAGACACTCTCGACGCGAAGGATCTGTATGTCGCAATGACCCGTGGCGCCAAAACCCTGACCATAATAGGCGAGCAACGGCACCTGCCAGCAAGGTAATGACATGACCAAGAAGCTATAGCTGGTTGACCTGGAGAACAAGCGCAAGGTTGAACGCAACAGATACGAGGACAACGCTATCTACTCCGAATGCGGCTGGTGCCACCAGAGAGTTGACATGACAGGTGGCTTCTACGACGACGGTGCATGTATGTTTGGCGACTGTATTGCTAGATATGCAAGATAGTCAGGAGCAGTCCCTTTGCTTAGAAAAATTTCCCTTTGAACGTCTGCTGCTGAGAAGAGATGTCACTGCTTTGTCGATGGGTGAGCAGCTGTTGTCAGCCTAATTCTGTCAAGGGTCAACATTACGCATACATCCGCTTTCAGGACAACGCCATCATTTAACTGGCAAGCTGTGGCTGATTCACTTAAAAGGAATGATGACGTTACCAAAGTCTTTGATCATGCTGTCCTATTGGCTTAAGTAATGGTTGTCTTGAACCATTCCTCTTTATCTAAAAGCTCATACTCCCTAGCCAGGTAATCAAGACGTTGCAGCCACGGATCGATGAGTAGCCGAAGTCTTGGCCGATCCGCCTCATCAAACAATGGCATATTTTCAACAAAACTTACCAGTTTCGAAGCGTGACTGCCCATTGGCCAGTCGTTGCAATCCCCAAAATTTGAGCCTTCAAAACTACCAAATTTATTGAGGTTGTCCACTAGGGACTGGTAGTTTGGATCACCAGCTGAAATAGGCTGTGGATAAGACTGGATTTTTAGTCTGTAGTGTTCGCTACCAAGTTGCATCGTCCTTCGAAGCTCCAGCAAAATTGCCCTGACTTGATCATTGGTAGTAACCTTGACCCAAGGAGCCATGATCCGTTTAATTTCTTGATCTTCCGATCCAAGCTCAATTAGGTTTGCTCGAACTCGTTTCACAACCTCATATGCGGATTGCGTGCTTGGGGCACTATCCCAACGTCCTGTTTTGGCATTGAGAGAAACAATAGATTCGCTCGAAAGTTCTGCGATTTTTCTTAATTGTTGTAGGGTTGCTGCTGCCTCACTAATAGCTTTATCCAATTGTTTTGTTCTAGCCTCAAGCCCCCACCCTTTTAAAACTTCAAATCGATCAACCGAAGATGCAAGCAACAAAAACAATCCCGCCGCCAGTCCAGTTGTAGCTTTGCTCCCATCATCGGAGGTCCATAAAACAAGTACCCCTTTCACAAGGCAGGCTACTCCGAAAAACAGCAATGTGCCATTCACAACCGTTAAAGCAATTTTTGAACATTTGTTAGAGATAGAGGCTTGGTTCATTAGCAACTCAATTCCGTGTGTAAAGTTTCATTATCTTGAACGTGCGTCAACTATCGGCCAGTTGCTGACATTGGCTGTGGCCTAATTCTGACCTAACGCTGCCGTCAGTGTTTAGGGAGGCATAGCATTCAGATTTTCGGAAATCGAGCGGGGATTTAAACAGCTGGCCGGATGCTAGGCAAGAGGCGTTCCAAGCTCATCAGAGCGGCATCTGCGCTTTGTAAGTATTGCGCCTGGACAATCGCACCGTCTATTGCCAATGCCACAGCGTGGGCATCAGGCGTGTCGGCTTCAGATTCCGGAAGTAGCACCGCGATCGCATCGGTCATGCGCTCTTTGTGCATTCTGGCGATGTCTATGACTTCAGGTTGGGCGACACCGAGCTCCACTACGCAGTTGATAAAAGCACAGCCCCGAAAACCGTCATCATCAAACCACTCTCGCAGAGTTGGTAGCAACGCTCCGATGCCAGGATGTTGTTTGCTATGTCTTCGCAGGGCATCTGTGAACCAGCCCATCCACATCTCATGTCGATAGGACAGATAGGCCTGAATGAGTTCGTCTTTACTGGGAAAGTGGCGATAGAAGGTCACCTTGGCAACGCCGGATTCCGCAATAACACGGTCAATCCCTGTGGCGCGAATTCCATAGCCGTAGAAGAGCTTGTGCGCAGTCAACAAAATGCGCTCTCGGGGTGGCAGTTCTTTTAAATCAAAGGTGGGAAACAGAGACATACAAAGATTGTAGACAAGTCTGTCTACTTTTGCTAATATTTATGGGTAGACAGACTTGTCTGCATGCGTTTAACTCACTCTTATGAAGGCCACTATGCAAACTCGCCCACCACTTCCGCCGTTCAACCTTGAAACGGCTATTCAGAAAGCGCGCCTAGCAGAAGATGCTTGGAATTCACGCGATCCTGCTCGCGTTGTACTTGCTTACAGCACAGATACCCGCTGGCGCAATCGTGCGGAGTTTCCTGTTGGAAGGGATGCCGCGCAGGCATTCCTAGAGCGCAAGTGGGCGCGTGAACTCGACTACCGCTTGATCAAGGAGGTGTGGGCGCACGATAAGAACCGTATAGCAGTTCGCTTTGCTTATGAGTGGCACGACGACGCAGGGAACTGGTTCCGAAGTTATGGCAATGAAAACTGGGAGTTCAATGCCGAAGGTTTGATGACACATCGACATGCAAGCATCAACGATCAACCTATGAAGGCAACTGACCGAAAGTTCTTCTGGTCGCTGGGTCCTCGTCCCGATGACCATCCGAGTTTGAGCGAGCTGGGACTTTGACAGGGTCCTCGTGGCTACAGTCGAAAACTTGATTTCATGGCGCAGACCATGCAGTAACGTTCGTAAGTACAACTGAGCAGGGCAAATTGCAGTTGCTTTTCCTTCACGCTTGGTTAATACATTCTGAATGTCTGCTACTAGGCCATGAATCCGAGTTGCCAGAAGAGTGCTTTGGGTCGGCTGCTGCCCGTGACCAAATGGCAGCCCCTAGCCTAAACCCGGTGTTTGACCGAAAGTCTCGACTTTCTCTTACTGCTCATACGGCTCCAAACTCTTGGTGTAGCCGCATGGCACTCTCTCAATAGAGATCGGGTGCGGTATCAAAACAAGTGCCCAGCACGATTGAGCTGAATAGACGAAGCGACCGGAAACATCTGCAATCAGTAGAATGGCTTTACTATGATAATTTCCGAGAAAATTACATTAATATTTGCATTGCGGGAAAAATCATGCTATGATTCATTTCATGACAAATTCCAAGAAAACTTCACACTCATCCAGCAAGACTGGCAAGAACAACCTCACCAAGAGCGGTGCCAGCGAACGCTGGAACAAGCAAGCGTTGTTTGACAACTTCTACGCTTGCACCCGCCAGGCAGTTACGGACTGGGAAACCTTCTTCGGCGTGGAAGGTATGGCCGAACAAGTTTTGGGCGAACCGGCTCATGCTCATCAGAACGCAGAGCAAGTGCTGCGAGAGTCGAGTGCTTGGGAAACGCTTATGGCACTGTACGACTATGCAACAGAAGGTGTCACTGCAGGAAGGGAGGAGGAGTGCATCGTGATTGATGCTGGATCCATCCTGAAGCTACTTCAAACCGAAATGATGTGGGTATCTGAAGAATGGTTTGAGATTCTCACAATGGGCGATGCCCGTTATGGGCTGGACGAAGGCGAAGCGATGAGCATGGAACGTATCGCACTCCTAGCAAACGTTGACATTAGAACAGTCCGCAATGCCGTGAGTGCTGGCGATTTAATCGTTGAGCAAGGAGTCATTGACAACTCGATGGCCCGTCGTTGGCTCCATGGTCGTAGGGGCTTCAAACCTACAGTGGTGAGCAGCAGTGCTGAGAACCTAGCTCTTGAAGATGTCAAAACCGCCGTTGATTTTGGTGCCTTCTTGAAAAAGCAGCGCGAGCGGATTGGGCTCGGTAGCAGTGGTCAAAAGTTGACGATCTTTCATCCCTGTGCGACCGCTACCACGATCCACCAACTTGAAGCGGGCGTATTCATGCTCCCGTTAGATGCTGTTTTCCGTGTAGCGGACTTTTACCAGCTCAGCCGCAAAGCGCTTCTTGAATGCGTCATGCGCGTCTTCTTCTTGGAAGAGCTCGACACCTTATCTGATTCGCTGAAGTGAGGAGGCCACCTATGCACCAACTTATTGCAACACGTCATGCAAAAGAACGCATGCAGCAGAGAGGTATCTCTGAGATGCAAATGCAGTTGATCCATTGTTTTGGGGTAGATCGCCTCCAAAAAGGTGGAAGCTATTTGTCTTATGTGCCTGCGCAGACCATCCGAGAAATTAGAGCCGCCCTGGATGGGCTTGGCTCAAGGGCAATCGTTAAATCCGAGAACGAAGTCGTCATCACGGCCATGCATCAAACCCGCAAAGTCCGAACAACTAACTACAGAGCTTGAATACCATGAACATGAACACCACACTTTTCCAGAAATTCCAATCAGTTCTGCGTGCCACTGACGCTCCGACTGTTCGTGACCCCCGTCTGTTGATTGATCAAGAAGGCGCATTGCAGGTGTATTACGCGCCGTTTGAATACATCAATCCGACCGCACGGATCGTTCTGGTTGGAATCACCCCAGGTCCAACACAAATGAGCAATGCAAATGCAGAGGCACGGCGTGTGTTGCTGGCTGGCGGTTCAGATACCGAAGCAATCCGAACCGCCAAGCAAGTTGCGGCATTCAGCGGTGAACCTATGCGCAGTAATTTGATCAAGCAATTGAATCACTGGGGTTTTCAGCGCTGGCTCGGAGTCGATGACGCTGCTGAGTTCTTTCTCGGCGAGCAAAAGCTGCTGCAGACGACCTCATTGCTGCGCTACCCGGTGTTTTTTAATGGCGATGACTATCGAGGCACGCCGGATATGACCAGAGCCCCACTCTTGCGGAAACATCTTCTCTCGGGTTTTGTAGAAGAGGTGCAGGCATTGCCCAATGCTGTTTTTCTGGGCCTGGGGCCCGCAGTGCAAAAAGTTCTGGATAAATTGGTTGCCGACCGTGTTTTGCCTGCTGACCGAGTCATTGGAGGTCTGCTCCATCCTTCAGGCAATTGCACGTATCGGATCAATTATCTGATCGGCTCCAGGAGTGCACCACCACCACACGCGACCAACCCCGGGCCATATGACAGAGGTCGCGCAGCATTTGTATCCAAATATCTGGATTGACCCAAAGCCTGTTTATTTCAGTGATGCTGCTAAGACAGTACAGCAACTACACTCCCTGAATGACATTTTCCCTACGAATCTTCGTTGGAATTCTATTAGCTACCGGGCTATTGACAGTCTTAGGTGTAGCATTTTTCGTTGAACCTGGGCGCATTGAGGTGACTCACCACGATATGCGTCATCAAGATGGTGAGGCGGGTTTTCGAATTGTTCAACTTTCAGATCTTCACCTGCAGGCCTTCGGAGAGCATGAAAAGTCTTTAGTAAATCAGGTGAAAGAATTGCGACCTGATTTGGTGGTCTTAACTGGTGACATGATTGATCGCGCTGATGCGGTCCCGCTGCTTAAAGCTTTCGTCGAAAATCTGGACTCAACTCCTCTGATTGCAGTCCCTGGCAACTGGGAGCACTGGAGTGACCTTAACTTCGAAAACTTACGCGCAGCTATTGAGAATAAGCAAGACAATCATCTCCTGCTCAATGGACAGTCATCCTTTACGAAAGGAAATCGCACAGTTCAACTGATAGGTTTAGATGATTTCACAGGGGGCAACCCCGACTTAGGTCTTTTAGAGCGAATTGAATATTTGCAAAAAGAGAAAGTAACAACTGTTCTTCTGCAGCACTCGCCCGGATTTTTTGACTTATCCGGAGTTCGCAGGATCATGGGGCCGAGTCGACTTACCTTGTGCTTGTCTGGACACACACATGGGGGGCAAATTACGATTGCGGGCTGGGCACCGTTTACTCCCCGAGGAAGCGGCCACTTTGTGGCAGGCTTTTACGATATACCAGGCTGCCGCCTCTACGTCTCCAGGGGGGTAGGGATGTCAATAATCGCTGCGCGCTTGGGATCCCGCCCGGAAGTTGCCGTCTTCGATCTCTAAGGGATCGAGCCGCATCACAATTGAACTGGATACTGAAGATGTTTTACCCAGGCCCGCCCCCACCAAAATGGTTCTCGATCATGTTTTGTGCTTCAGCAGTGATGGGGTTGATCTACTTCTTGGTGACCGATTTTTGGATTGGCATTGCTATGACCCTATTTTGCACAATTGGTCTTTGGGGTGAGATTGCGGGATTTTTGCGAAGGATGCTCAAAAAGAAGAATGGCGACATTTGATCAAGTTTCTCCGTGATGGACGAAACCTGTAGCCGACAACTAATTGTTCAAATAGCGTGTCTTCGTGCTGCACATTTCTTTTTGCTCCTCTAACTGGCTTACCCCAAATACTCTTGCCAGAAATCAAGGCACGCTCGTATCTTTGGTAGACGATGCCTTTCTTGAAGCATCACTCCATAAATAGGAATTGCTTCTTGTGCGAAATGTTTTTGTAAAAGCGGAACCAGTTGACTGCTCTGAACAAATGGCTTGGCAACAACATCCATGATTCGGGTAATGCCAACGCCATGGATTGCCATGCTGAGCAAGACAGCCGAATTGTCCGTTCGAGCTTGTCCTTTGACTTGGTAGACCGATTTTTCATCTGACCGCTGCCAGTTGTTCATGGTGGGTACACGGCTGTTGGCGATCAGCTTGTGTGCGTTCAAATCTTCGGGAGTCTTTGGCGTGCCGTACTTCTTGAGGTAACTCGGCGAGGCGTACAGAGATCGGCTTGCAATACCTATTTGCCGAGCAACCAACAGATCACTTTGGACACTCCCTGTGCGAATAGCGATGTCAATGCCATCCCGGGCCATGTCTGCAATTCGATCATCTGCCGCAATGTCTAGGTGAATGTCTGGGTGCTTCTCTCGCAATCCGACAAGGCTCGGGGCAATCAACGTTTGTGCAATGGATGGACTGACTCCCACACGCACCCAACCACTCGGCCCATTGATTTTTCCTGTCAACTCGCTGCTTAATTCGTCTGTGGTTTCCAGGAGTTGCTTTCCATAGGACAGGAATGTGTCGCCTTCGTCTGTCAGGCTCAAACCGTGGGTGGTTCGATGCACCAATCGAACACCGCAAGCAGCCTCTAGCCTTGCAAGCGACCGCGTAACGTGACTCACGGGGACGTCCTTTTCTCGTGCTGCTGCAGACAAGGTTCCAAGCTCTGCCACGCGGGTGAACAGCAGAAGGTCTTCTAGATGAAAGTTCATGGTTAGATCTTACTTGTTTTGCAAAAAACGGTAAACCAATTTGCATTTTTGACTATTTCTGTCTATCGCTTAATTCAATAAAGTTGCATCCACGACTTAAACAAGGAGCGGATCATGCAAATTTCAGATACGAGAGAAACAGCGGCTGTCAGCAATGTCCGGGCTACGAATTCCCTGGATCAAAGAAATAACGAACCACAAGACGAGGGCTGGTTGGCCGATGTTTATCGGTATTCATCAACAGTGCATCAGGCCCAAAGAGCATCTCAACGCATGCTCGATCGACTCAAGCGGCATCAGGCCTCAAACGTGAAGTCGCAGTCTTAATCAATCAAATAAGGAGATTCCTATGCCAATACTCAACGTCAAAGTCAGTGGGACTGCATCTGCAGAACGCAGTCAAAAAATTGCCAATATGCTTTCAAAGCATACGCAAGAAATTTTGAATAAAAACCCGGAGTTGATTTCAATTGCCATTAGCTACATCGATCCATTGCATTGGATCGTTGGCGGAAAGACGCTTGCGGTACAAAAGAAATCGAGTGTCTATGTAGATATAAAAGTTACCGATGAAACCAATACCAAGTCTGAAAAATCTGAGTACATCAAGGCGGTGTTCACTGGCTTTGAGGACTTGCTTGGAGATTTGCATCATGAAAGCTACATCTATGTAGAGGATGTGCGAGCCTCTGCGTACGGGTATGGCGGGCGGACGCAGGAGTATCGTTATCAGCATTCTTAAGCGCGCTCTAATTTGAAATTGGCTTCAACAGAATTTCAATTCGGGGCGCGCAAAAATCTCTCAAGCTGTTATCGAATGATCGCTGATAGTTGACTCTGTTCTTCCCAATCGGATGGGAAAGTGTTTCGAGTCAGCCACTTCATCGTTAGCCACTCGGGTTGCGTTCCGTTAAGAATGCTGTCGATGAGGGTGGGCGACAACAAGGTCATCCTCAGTCGCTCATTCACCGTACTGGCCTCTAGGCCTTCTTTGATTGCGATTTCGGACCCGCTCGCAACGATCCCCTCATCAATCAGACGCGCCCAATAAAAGGCTCGGGCAAGCGCATGCAAGAGTGCGCGATTGGTTGAAGGCTTTTTCAAACGATCTTCAATGACTTGGTCGCTCACTGGGATGGTGACCTTGCGTCCACCACGTTGTCTGAACTTGAGAGGTTTGAACGAAGGCACATCTATGGCAGGGGACGCCAAATTCGAGCCTTGCTGTGATCGATCATTCATGCAGTCTCCTCTGTCTGTGATTTACTTGAGTTCATGGCCTTCACAAACTCGCCCAGCGCTTCATAACGCATAAGTACCTCAACCCCGCTTGGACTGACCACCACGCGTTCGATGAGACTGTGAACAATTTCAACTTTCATTGGCATAAAAAACTGGTCCCAAATCTCTGCTGTTTTGCGCAGCAACAAGACAACAGCCTGTGGCTCGTCAATCGATGGATTGATCTGCTGGATTTGTTCCCAGCAGGCATGCACCATCTGCTCGCTGCGCAGGTATTCCATCAATTTTTCCGTGACACCTGCTTCCAAGGTTTGCGCGGGATAGTTCCATGATTGGGCAGCCTCGGCCCCCTGATGCATCTTCTTGTTGATCACGTAGTAACGGTAAACCTTGCCACTGGGTTTGCGGGTAGCCATCGGGATGAGTAAATCACCTTCCGTTGTGTAGGCCATGCCTCGCAGCAAAAAGTCATTACGATTTTTACGATCCCATGTTTTTCGGCAACGCTGGCGACCGTCCTCGGTGAGGATGGCTTGCACACGCTCCCAAGTGGCCTTGTCAATCAATCGCTCGTGCTGTGCAGGGAAGTTCTCACCCTTGTGCAAGATCTCTCCAATGTAGGTTCGGTTGTGCAAGATCTTGTAAATGCTCTGCTTGCAGAACGCTTTGTTGCGCTTGCTTTGAATGCCACGCGCGTTGAGATCCTTGACGATCTTGGTGGTAGATTTTTCTTCAATGAATTGCTCAAAGATCTGCTGCACCAGCTCAGCCTCTTGGGGCTCAATCTGCAGTGTTCGGTTGTCAACTCGGTAGCCCAGTGGTACGGAGCCTCCCATCCACATGCCTTTGCGCTTAGATGCGGCGATCTTGTCCCGGATACGCTCTCCCGTGACTTCACGCTCAAACTGAGCAAAGGACAGCAGCACATTGAGCATCAATCGCCCCATGGAGGTGGCTGAGTTGATTTGCTGGGTGACCGAACTAAAACTCACGCCGTGTGCGTCAAACACTTCCACCATCTTGGCAAAGTCAGCCAATGAGCGGGAGAGTCGGTCAATTTTGTAGACCACCACGATGTCGATCAAGCCAAGCTGGATGTCGGAGATCAGGCGTTTGAGGCCGGGACGGTTCATGTTTCCGCCGGAAAACCCTGGATCCTCATAGAAATCCTGCACCAGCTCCCAGCCTTCTGTTTTTTGACTGGCCACATAAGCGATGCCAGCTTCCCGTTGGGCATCGATGGAGTTGAAGGATTGATCCAGTCGTTCATCGGAAGAGACGCGGCAGTAGACGGCGCAGCGATTGCGTTTGATCCCATTCATGTGTTGTTACCTTTGTTGAGTCCAAAGAAGGCCGGGCCAGACCATTGGGTGCCTGTGATGTGCTTGGCCACAGCGGAGAGTGAGGGGTATCTGTGCCCATCCATTTCAAAACGACCATCCGTGGCGACCGTGACGTGGTAGTCACGGCCATCGAACTCGCGAATCAATACGGTGCCCGGAAGCAGCGCTGTGATGGGGCGGGTGCTGGTTTTGATCTTGGAGAGTCGTTCACCGAAATCGGCCAGCAGGTTGCGCGTGTCGGGGTTGAGGCCGCCAAACTTCATCTCCTGCAACCGGTAGCGCAGACGTGCCTCTATTTGTCGGCGATTGGGATGTGGAGGGCGGATCTTGAAATGTTTGTCCCACAGCGTCCAAAGTTCAGTAATGGGCATGCTTGAGATGGCTTTTAACTGGGGGCCTATGTCACTGGTTATTTCTAGTTTGGGAGCGGGGGAGGCGACGGACGTCATTAACGAACTCCTTGTTTTGTTGACGGGTTCGTATTGACGCTCTGCTCGGCATGGAAGTCGAGATACTCGTCTCTGTCAGTGGCATAAATCTGACTCTTGGAGGCTTGTGTCAGATCGTCTTTGGTCATCACAACTGCGTGTGCAACCAGCTTGGCAACTTCTGCCAGGCCGAGGTGTTTGCTGCGCTCTTGCTGGGCCCCTTTGCGGGGGCGATGAACGATGACAGCAGGAGGAAGTTCAGGTGTTTGCATTGTGAAGGGTTGGGTTCAGAAAAAACTTGCCTGAAATCGTAGGTCCAGACCCTGTTACACGTAACTCCAGGTGGCGGGGACTGTGGCGACATTGGGCCTTGAAAAGCCCGTAAACAGGCTCAATGAGCTCTAAATGGTCGCAATCAAGCGGGTTTTGAAGAGGGTTTTGACAGATTTTTCAAATACTGTATATTTATCCAGCAAATCACCAATTCCGACATCAATTCGCAGCCTTTTGGGCTCGCGGGTCGGGGTTGGTTTCCCTCATAAAAACAAGAAGGAGACAACGTGAGCAAGCCACAGACTTATGCAGACATCGTGCTTTATTTGCCCGTTGACGACACGCTCAAAACATTCATTGGTCGCCATGAGCTACCCCTGCCTGAGGGGTGGTCCTGGCAGGACAACACCCACACGTCTCGCAAGCTGATCAAGCTCATCCAGAGCTATGCCAATACGGTTAAGCGAGATCGCATCATTGCGGGCTTGCATGCGAGTTCGACACTGGCTCACCCCTTAGGCAAACAAGCCATGTTTCAGGCCACGCATGCCAAACCCAATGAACTGGTGGGGTTGATTGCTTGTAAGAACGATTTGCATCGATCGTTCTGGTTGTACGTCAATCATCCCGACTTGTTTGAAGCGGCTGCCGAGATTGAGTATTTGGATCAGCACAGCCAGCAAGCTCAGCAGCACGACCTGAGGCTGCGCCGAGAGGTCAAGCGTGATGAGATCTCGATTGCTAACTTTTGTGAAGCCATCAAGCTCTTTTACCAGCGTGAGCTAGGGTGTGGTGAAGTGTGTGTGGTCAACGTGTTAGACCGATCTCAAGGGACGCAACTCATCACGATCCACGCCAAGGACCTTGCAACGGCTCGGCTTGAATTTGAAGGGTCAAAGTTGCAGCGCCGTGTCGGCAGTCCCAACATCCACATGGTGTTGGAGTATTCGCAGGTCACAGGTGTTGCAAGAACAATCATCAGGGGCGGGGCCAAATACCACGCCATGTTGTGTGAGGCCTTCGCTACCCATATGTTGGGGGTAAGTGCAGAAGCTCAACGCATACAGCGCCCTGTGCTTGATCTGTCCAAACTCAGACTGGGATTACAGATTCCACAGGCGTTTGACGATGGGTTTGTCGGTCTTCAGGTGAAGAGTTTGCATTTGCTAAGCCCGTGTGAGCGCTTGAAGCTCGAGTGCACAGCAAGTGGCTCGACCGATCGGCAATGCGTGACTGATTTGATTGGTGCGTATTTCCAAAATGAAAATCCCTTGAGCCGTGGCTGGGAAATTCATGCGGCGACGCTCAACCTGTACATGGCACCTGCACAGGGTAGATCTAGAAGCCCATTGGTGAGTGTTGAAGTAACTAGCAAAGGGCGCTTGAACCTGCACAAGTTTGATGAGAAGTTGCGCACCCAACTCGAAGGTTATCTTGTGCATCTGGAGATCCTTGAGCCTAAGCAGGCATTGGATTACCAAGTCAGTGGGGCAGCGACCAGTGGCCGTCCCAAGAGTCTTTTTGAATGATGAGGTGAGGTCATGCCTGCCAACAAAAAAGCTCTGGCACTGGCTTCGTTGCTCATGACACGGGGTGGGTATTCGTACGAGAGATCCATCCCCAAGGGTCAGATGGTTGGTTTGAAAATTCTGAGCGAACTCAAAGCCATCGTGCCAGGCCCGATGGACGCACGCTATGCCAGCTGCTCGTTTTGTGGGTTACACCGTGGATCAGTTTTTCGGCTGGACGGTGAGATGCATGTGCAGTGCCCTGACTGCGGTCCTTACAAGATTGATTTGTCAGAGCAAAGAAACTGGTCGCTAGATATCGAATGGATGATCAGAAAACTCCGTGCAGCCTTAAATATCTCAGCGCACATCTCAGTCCACAAGCTCTATGAAGGTGTGTGGCAAATTGGGGCGTACAAGAAGCGAGCAGTGATTCTGGCCGAGCGTATTGAGCTTGTCGTTGCAAATGCCTTGAATCTGTTTCACGGGAAGACGCCTCGAGCTGACAGTTGGGTGATCACGCCAAAGCCATTAGGACGAACGTCAACGGATCCACTCTCAGGCACGGCGACTTGGTGGCATCTTGAAGATCGCTTTGCTATCCATGGCAATGGACTTCGATTTGTTGGAGAGGAGGGGGATGTGATTGAAGCGTTGGCTGAGCCCGGATCTGTAGCAGTGCATGGGCCATTCTCTGAAACCTTTGAATGGGTGCATGTTCCGGACTGGTCTAACGATCCCATTCGCTTAACTGCAGCGCAGGCGGCAGTCTTTAGAGTTCTCTGGCGGTATCGAGGGCAGCCGCAGTCTGCCGAAACGATCATGAGTAAGGCGCATCTGTCTAGCGACAAGCTGATTGATGTGTTCAAGATCAAGGCGGCCAAAAGAGGTGACCCAACGTATGAAGGCCCTATGCATGTCTACGAAACACTTGTTGTTCGAAATCGTCGACTAGGCTTGTATTCGTTAAGACCAGTTTCGTACCCTGCGTAGCTTTAGTGCTTGATAGTACGTTGACGGTTTTTTACTGCTTCTTCAAATGACTATCGCCCCAAGTCTCACATGCGTTCTCAGCTTTGACAACGGGATAGCTGTCCATGCGTGTGAGTTTTTGCATTAATGGCGAAGCTAGAAAGTACTTGTGCCCACAGCGCAGACCCGTAGGTGAAGTTGCGGACGGCATTACATGCACACACGAATCACACCTTGGACTAGGCTGGCTAAGTGATTCGGTTTGAGGCATAGTGAGACTATGCGTTTAACAAACTCACAGTCATTGAGGCAACTAATAGTAAAGCCATTGACCAGTTAAAGATGTGACGATATAAGGTCACCTCGAAGTAAGGGCGCATACGAGCACCCATCAACACCCAAACACTAATGCTAGGAAAGTTAATCAAGCTAAAAAGTACAGACGTGATTGCAATTAGAAAAACGTCAGCATCCTTGGGTAAGTAGTTGCTGAAGTACCCAAGAGCCATTACCCATGCTTTGGGATTGACCCATTGAAACGCAGCAGCGCCCAAAAAACTAAGGGGTTTTGCGCCAATCGCCTGTATGTCTTGAGATTCTGGAGGGCCGCTTTTTGCTATGCCCCACGCAAGATAAATCATGTACGCAAAGCCGACGATTCTCATCACGGTAAACACAAAGGGAATATGTGTGAAAAGTTCACCAAGACCTAACCCCACAGCTAGGAGCATCACGAAATGCCCGCATGAAATACCAAGCATGTGAGGCAACGTTTGCCGTATACCGTGGTTCACACCTGATGCAAGCAACATCATGTTGTTAGGGCCGGGTGTTACAGATGTAACAAACGCGAACAGCGCCATTGATGTCCAAAGCTCGGCAGATATGGACAATGGCATTTGCATATGTTTAGTCTTTATGCGGCAACAGTCGCCTTAATGGGCCTGCAGTCGCCGCAGAAGAAGTGACTTTTGTCTAGGAGTCGCTTAAAGCTGCCCAGTGCTCGTGGTTTATGCAAACCACACTTCATACAGCTCATGGTGTTGACCATGCCGCCGGTCACGCCAAATGGACTGCCGCCAACTTTTGCTTTGTAGCGTAGTCCATCTTCAGCAATTTTTGTTTCAGTTACTTCTCTGCTCATGCTTCAATTTTATAAAATTGAGTACGAGGGTAAGTGCCTAAGGCAAAGGTACGTTTAGGTATCTTGTCTTGTGGCTTGTTCCAGTGCCTTGCCCATGCTCTCAAAATATTTGGCAGCAGCTTTAGTGGGTGACAAGTACTTGGTGCGGCGGTTTGTACCTTCAAACACTTGGTCAATCAGACCAGCTTCGCGCAGTGTGTCCAGTTTGCGGTGAAGTGTTGCAGGTGATGCAATGCTGCTTAGCTCCATTGCGTTAGTAACAGTGAGTGGTGAACCGTTTGCGTGGGCAACAGCAATTTCTTCCAGTAAACGTATGGCACTGAGGTCTACGCCTGCAATGTCGTCGTTGATAGCATGACTGAGGTTAAGGAAGCGAAGGTAAACGGAGCTGTTAGCCATGCCAGCTCCCATTAGTTTCTAGTGCCGTGTGCCGTGTGCCGTGTGCCGTGTGCCGTGTGCCGTGTGCCGTGTGCCGTGTGCCGTGTGCCGTGTGCCGTGTGCCGTGTGCCGTGTGCGCTGTAATTATTGGCATGGGTGTGCTCGTGCATAAGTTAAAGCTAATCTGCCAATGATACAGAAACGACAAGATTTGTCACTCGTTAGCAAATGTCCTTGCCGTTAAAGCCCCAATTTTCAAACAGCACATAGCAAAACGTACCGTTATAGCTAACCTTAGCTAGGAGCATTGACGACGGCGGTATATAGAATTTATAACAATTATTTGTAGGCTACAGCGACATGGTTGATACAGGTTATCGCTTGAACGATCAAGACATGCGGCAGATGTTGAGCATCATCGACAAGCTCAACAGAAGCACAAATGGCAAGCAAATTCGTCAGTCCATAGCAGATGACATATTGGAATTGACGTCTGCAGACATGTTTGCATCATTTGTCTGGAATGAGCCACTGCAAAGATTTGAAGATGTTGTTTACCTCAACATGTCTAAAGAAAACTTAGACAAGTACGGGGCGTACTACCAATATCGTGACCCCATCACACCTCATTTGCAATTGCGTAGAGAAGCCACTTTGGTGAGCGAGGTTCTGGCACAAGATGAGTTGGAGAAAACAGAATTCTTTAACGACTTCTTGCATGCAGATGGACTGAAGTGGGGAATCAACCTGTATGCCTACGATGGTGATTTAAATGTCGGTGATTTGAGAATTTGGCGAAGCGAGGACAGAACGCCGTTTGGTCAGCGTGAAGTGACTTTGCTGAACCTACTTAAACCGCATTTCACCAATGCCATGATCAACTCAAAGGCTATGACGCTGATGCTGGAACAAACATCAGGCTGGCATGATCTTTGGGAGCATCATCCCAATCCTTGCTTTGTGTTGAATAAGCAATTTAAAAACATACATCGCAACAAAGCGGCATTGAAGCTGATGCAATCGTTGTCGCTTAGCGAGCAACTACTGATGTTGGATTCAGTCGTGCAGTTCGCCAGAGTAGGTGCTGGCAACGAGCATTGGAAAGCCTACAAGTTTTCTGTCGTGAAGAGTGAAATTGAATCTGATGAACACCATGGGTTGGTCATGGTTCAGCTCAACGAACGATCGCGAGTCGTCATTGATCAAGACTGGATTCTCAAGCGCTTCAACTTGACTGCGACTGAAGCCAAGATGTGTTTGTTGATGATGCGTGGGATGACGGACCAGTCAATGGCTGAACATTTGTTCCGTAGTATTTGGACTGTTCGGGCGCATACGAAAAGTATTTTTGAAAAGCTAGAAGTCACTGGACGTGCCGAACTTGCCCACTTGATTACGACCACAGTGGCTGATATAGAACTGCCTGAGTAGCTAACGTTATGAGCAATGCCATAGCTAAGATTAGCTAGGCAGCAGGCAATTCGGCAAATCCTGTCCACGACTTATCCCAGCGGCGGCAGCAACATGCCTACTTATTAGAGAACTAGTGCTACCAATCAGTACTTGCAGGGGTAGGCATTCTTCTTGCGGGTACTTTGGCAATCTCATCAATATGGAATTGTCGAATGTCAATCAGTAGCTTAAACAGTTCAGTTCAAAACCAGTATCCGCAAATTAGTGCTCCAACATCAAGTAAAGCAACAGATGCAGAGGCGGCTATTGCACCAATTAAATCAATAAGCACTACAGCTGGAAGCGATACGGTAACAATTTCGGCTGCAGGGCAGGCAATGGCTAATGCAGCCACTGGTTTTACAACTATGCTGCAATTCTTTGATGCTGGGCGATCTTTAACGGCAGATGACAAGGCATTGATTGGCTACCCCAACCCCAGTAACCCTTACGTTACGAGCATGGCCGCAGCGATTAGCGAGCTACGTGAAAGTGGTCACATTAAAGGCAAGATGACCAGCGAGTACTACAAAAACGATGATGGAACACTAGCTAGTGTGTTTGATGTGATGGCACAGGACAAGCAGTCACAGGCTGATTTCGCTCCACTCAAAAACCGCATGATGGCAAAGTTTTCTGAGTATAAAAATGGTACGGCAGACGAGGTAACAAAACTTGCTAATGACAATTTTTTGTTGAACCTCGGGCGTGATTCACAAGGCATATCCAGCACCAAAGCTAAAGCAATGATGCGTGATTACACGGTTTGATAAAGGCCGATACGGAGTAGTTTATGTCCATATCAAACATCAATAGCGCAGTTCAAAATCAATACGCATCAATCAGTACACATGCGGTCAAAAATACAGCAAGCAGCAATTTGATTGATCCAAGCAATCAAAAAAATGTGGCAACAGACACCGTGAGCATCTCAGCGGCTGGGCAAGCACTATCTGATGCAGCAAGCGCATCAAAAGAAATTGGGGCGTATTCAGCAAGCGACTACTCCGATCAACTAACAGAGGATGACAAGAAAGTCATTGCCTCATTTCCTAGTGATGAGCCATACAACTTGCTGCGAAACGGCATTGCATTTGCTGTAGAAGCTGCAAGAAAATCTGGCGAGCTTAAAGGTCCATTAACACTTGAAGGATTGCTTGGTAGTTCAACTGATCAAGGCGGATTGCTTGCTGATCTTCCCCAAGATGTTCGGTCGAAAATTCCCATGCTAGCTTTGAAGAAGGTAATGGCAAACGGTGCAGCTGCTATAAAAAATAGTTCAGCAGATGCGCTGGCCAAGATCATTAGTGATGTATTCCAAACTAGTGATCAAGCTCAAGCAGGTTTGAGTCAAAGTAGTAAAACCAAAAAGATGATTTCAGATTACACCGTTTAGACGAAGTAGATTCGCAATCTCTAGTTTTTCTTGACTTGAAAATTTGTAATTGCTGACTGAAAAGTTTCACAACGAGGTGTCTACCGGTGGGCAATGCGAATTTTTAGACTATTGAATAGGGAAATTCGGTATCTGTGAAGTAACCGATTAGGAAGCAGCGCCTTTCAATGTAAAAACGGCTGTTCAATAGGGTGCAAAAGTCCTACGGTCGGAGAGGATGCAGCTACAACGGAAAAACGCTTCCAGCATTAAAAGGGAATTTGCTCTTCACAAATTCGACGACAGCTACTCCGAATTTTTTTGCACACTCTTCTGTAATTGAAGTCAATAAAACTTCAAATGAGTCATCAAGAATGGCCCACTTTTCTGGCCATTCACCTACTAGGGGCGCTTCGGGCGGTTGAATAGCCGGCAGCAACCGATGGACCATCCAAGCCACTTCCACGTAGCGGTTCATGTGGAGGGCGAAGTCAATTTCTCGGAATTTTGGAACGATTGACAAGGGTTCAGACCCTCTCAGCCAGCCTGTCGTACCAGCCAAAGAAAGACGGGAGCCGTGGACCTCTAAATCGAAGTTGTCACCCACCTTCTGCATTTCCTCGATGGTGTCTGCTGACAACCCACTGGCCTTGCCGAGCATCACATCGTGTACTTCCCATTCGTTTTTTTTACGCTGCTGCTTGAGTGCCTTGAGATCCAATGGCTTGCCGGGGTCGATGCCCTCAATGGCATAGAAGTTGGTGAGCTTCTGCAATGCGGCAGCCGTCAGGACCACATTGTCGAATGTGTTGCGGTGGATTGTGTATGCCTGAAGAGGATATCCATGCAGTGCTAAACGTTCAGCCCCCACCAGAGACTGAACATTGTTGTTGAGTCTGGCGACGAAGAGGGGGTACTGCTCCGATAAGGGAGTCTTCACCTTTGGCCGACATTCAGTATTCAGCCTTTCTATCGTTTCCAAATAGAAAGCCTTGAAAGAGTCCGACAAGGCCAAGTAGCCGCTCATAATTTCGGCAACTTTGAGGCCGTAGGCGGATTCTTCTTCAAAAATCATGTGCACGCGGCCAAAAGGCTCCCCAGCATAAACGGAGATGTCCTTGAGGCGATTGATGAATTCAGCGACAGGCAAAGGCATAACGCCAGTCTATCAAGCGTCATAGGCCGTTTTTTATCTGGACATCAAAGTTGAAAACACGTCTCTAGTTCAGCTTGATCTTCCGCAGACAGGCCAAGTTTCTTGGCTTTTTGTCGCCATGTGCTCAACACCTTTTGCAAGCGCTCGAGGTCTGCGTGTGCTTGGGCAGGCGTTAGACGATAAAGCTCTGCTGTGCTGAGAACCGTCTCTAGATCCGGTTCTGTGCTGGCGTCATCTATGGCCAATATATGGCTGTCTTTTTTCGTAGATGGGTTCATGTCATAGGCAGGTGCCAGCCGCCACCCGTTGGGTTCTCGAATGAAGCCATGGTTGCGTAGATGATCATCTCGATTGGCCACGCTTACGTTAAACAACACACGACGGAACAACTCACGCAGGTCTTCGGCCAGCTTGTCCTCAACGCCGCTTTTGTTGGCAATGAATTCGGCTAGGTCGAGGTAAGAAGATTCTTCGCTGTCGCTGCGACCTAAAGCAGCCATCGCGGACGTGAAGAATCGTCGGCGTCCGTCTTGTCGATCAAAACGACGCGTGATGAAGGTGTGGTAACCAGAACCAACTTTTTCTAAACGGGCTGGAGCTAGGTTCAGCTTGAAATCTCCAGCGAGTTCATGCAAGAGCATTTCACGCAAAGCCCAATCGTGATCATCATCAGCCCCAGGAAACTTGGCTATCCACAGATGGCCTTGCTTGTCTTGCAAGTTAGCTTTGGGTCTGGCACCGCCCAGAGATGCGCCAGGTGCGACCAGTACCCTCAGCCACTGTTGCAAGAGATCCAGATCTTCTGCTTTTTTTCGGGTGAGTTCCAAGGCTACGGCTTGGAGTTCTCCAATGTGCGTCAACGCGGGTGCCGACAACGCCTCGTTGGCTAGACAGCTACCGTCAACGAATGAAGGAGGCAGGCCCTTGCTGAGTTGTCTATCGCTTTGCAGAGCAGAAAACCGTAGCGCCCCCATACGCGTCGCGTCTTGAACACCAAGAAAGAAATCCCATGCGCGTAGTTCTCGACGTGCACGCCCTTGTTGTTTGGCTTCCACTACCTCGCGACGCTTCATCAGCGTTTGGCCCCAGCGGTCTGGACAACTGTCCAAAAATATGCCGAAGTTGGAGTCTTTGGGGTGAAAGTTGCCACCTGCTAAGGACAACTCAGGGTCGAGTGCGAACGCTGCTGGGTTTTTTAGCCACAAGGGTGAGTATTCAAACCGTACTGACTCCCGGCCCACTCGATGAAGACGCCCCAGATGGACCAGCGGCCCAAACGCGGGGTCATCCAGCCAAACTTCTAAGCCCTCGGGCAACTGATCTAGTGACTCTGTTTTTGGTGCAGTGCTCATTTCGAGTCCCCTTCCTTGCCATTTTCCGTTGCAGTGACTGGAGTGGCGGTAATAACCTTGCGTTTGGGGGCCCGTCGCGGAACCGCCAACCCAGCATCCTGAAGTCGACGACCCACTGGGTCTTCGGCTGCGAGGAGTGTGAGGTCTTTTTCTAGGCCAAGCACGGTCAAAACACGCAGGTAGGTGCCCAAGGTTACCGCTGGGTCACCTTTTTCAACCTTGTTTAGCGTGGGTCGTGACACCTCTGTTCGTTCGGCTACTTGTGAAACCGAGAGTCGACGGCGCAAACGCGCTTCGCGCAGCCGAAGACCCAGATCGCGCAACAGGCGCGACTGGGGAGGGTAGAGGGAAGGCGCTTTGGATGGCATAACGGAAACCATTATGAGCTATTGAATGGCATTTTGTCAAAAATAATTTCTCTTATGGATTTTATGTATTCGGGGTGAATGTTCATGTGGTCACCCACATGGAGCCATTTTGCGATTGGCGAACTGGAGTTTTCGCACAAGTTCACCAATCAGTTCCTTATCAGTTCTCCATTGATTTCCTGAAATAGAGCCGTTGTCCCTCTACTGAATCAAAGGAGTAAATATGCGGTCTACAACACCAGCCCGAACTGGGCGTACTTCCCCTCTGGGCTCCCCAGCTCATGAATCTCTTCCAGCCGAGCGCATGGTTTTCACGGAAGC
>Ga0228699_1000589_pt1 | contig 25873 bp, 25 predicted proteins | sample McNCre217_Aug_MG_FD_178016 | JGI IMG/M metagenome (GOLD analysis project Ga0228699, IMG submission 178016) | Freshwater microbial communities from McNutts Creek, Athens, Georgia, United States - 2-17_Aug_MG | ecosystem: Environmental > Aquatic > Freshwater > Creek | place: USA: Georgia... | reverse complement strand
GTATACAATTTTTGAATCTAGGTCTATCATCGACCTTATCGCACTTGCCGGAGAACCCCATGGACAGCTCAACCGCCACCCGAAGCATTGTGGATGCGCTCACCAAAGCCATCGTCGAACATCGCCTGCACCCTGGCACCAAGCTGGCTGAGCAAAAACTGGCCGACCATTTTGGCGTGTCTCGCACCCTGGTGCGTCAGGCCTTGTTTCAGTTGGCTCAAAAGCGCCTGATTCGCATGGAGCCCGCACGCGGCGCCTTTGTGGCCACGCCCTCCTCCGACGAAGCGCGCCAAGTGTTTGCGGTGCGTCGCATGATTGAAGTCGAGATGACGCGCAGCTTGGTGCGCAACGTGACGCCGGAGCAAATCAAAGCCCTGAAAGAACACGTGGCGCAAGAAAAAGCGGCCATCAGCATGGGCGATGTGCCAGGCCGCACCGACTTGCTGGGCGACTTCCATGTGCGCATTGCTGAGTTGATGGGCAACCAGGTGTTGGCCCAGTTGCTGAGCGAGTTGATCTCGCGCTGCGCCTTGATCACCTTGATGTACCAAAGCACCAACGCGGCCGAACACTCGGCCGAAGAGCATGCCGAGATTTTGAAAGCGATCGTGGCCAAAGACGAAAAACTGGCCGTCAAGCTGATGGACGAACACCTCAAGCATGTGGAAGAAAGCCTCACGCTGGACCGCAAAGTGCCCAGCAACGACATTGCCATGGCCTTGGCATAAGCGCGACACATCAACCTACACAGAGTTCACTCATGTCTCACCTCAACGCCACTTACGACAGCACAGCCGCCTATCCCCGTGACTTGGTGGGCTATGGCCGCCAAGTGCCGCATGCGCAATGGCCCAACCAAGCCCGCATTGCGGTGCAGTTTGTGTTGAACTACGAAGAGGGCGGCGAAAACGCCACCGTGCATGGTGACGCGGGCAGTGAAATGTTTTTGAGCGAAATGTTCAACCCGCCGAGCTTTCCCGACCGTCACCTGAGCATGGAAGGCATTTACGAATACGGCTCACGCGTGGGCGTGTGGCGCATCTTGCGCGAGTTTGAAAAACGCGGCTTACCCCTCACCGTGTTCGGCGTGAGCATGGCGCTGGAGCGCCACCCCGAACTCACTGCTGCGTTTGTGGCGCTCGGCCACGAAATCGCCTGCCATGGTTACCGCTGGATCAACTACCAAACCATCGATGAAGCGACTGAGCGTGAACACATGAAACAGGGCATCGAGATCATCGAGCGCCTGACCCACACCACACACGGCAACAGCATCCATGGCGCAGGCTGGTACACCGGCCGCGACAGCCCCAACACGCGCCGCCTGGTGGCCGACCACGGCGGCTTTGAATACGACAGCGACTACTACGGCGAAGACCTGCCCTTTTGGATGAAGGTCCAAAAAACCAATGGCGACGTGGTGCCCCAACTGGTGGTGCCCTACACACTGGACTGCAACGACATGCGCTTTGCACTGCCACAAGGCTTCAGCCAAGCGGAGGACTTCTTTGTGTATTTGCGCGACAGCTTTGATGCGCTGTATGCCGAGGGTGATGAAGTCCCCAAGATGATGAGCATTGGCATGCACTGCCGCTTGCTCGGCAAGCCCGGACGCATCGTCGCCCTACAAAAGTTCTTAGACCACATCGCCAAACACGACCGGGTGTGGGTGGCGCGTCGCATCGACATTGCGCGTCATTGGAAACAAGTGCATCCCTACAGCGGCAACTAAACAGCAGGACACCCCATGAGCACCATCACGCTGAACCAAATCAACACCCTGCACCGCGCAGAAGCGGTGGCTTTGCTCACCGGCTTGTATGAACACTCCGACTGGATTGCCGAGCAAGCGCTCGATGCGCGCCCCTTTGCATCGGCTGCCGCGCTCAAGCATGCGATGGTGAAGGTCTTAGAAAAAGCAGGCCGTGAACCCCAGCTTGCCTTGGTGCGTGCTCACCCCGAATTAGCGGGCAAAGCCATGGTGAGCAAAAGCCTCACCGCTGAATCGACCAATGAGCAAACCAAAGCAGGCCTGACGAATTGCACACCCGAAGAGTTTGCCCACATCCAGCAGCTCAACGCCAGCTACAACGCCAAATTTGGTTTTCCGTTCATCTTGGCGGTGCGCGGGCCACGTGGCTCTGGCCTCAACAAGCAGCAAATCATCAGCACCTTTGAGCGTCGCTTGCACAACCACCCTGACTACGAGTTGGCTGAGTGCTTGCGCAATATCCACCGCATCGTCGAAATTCGTTTGAACGACAAGCTGGGCTACGAGCCCGCACTGGGCCACGAGGTGTGGGACTGGCACGAGTGGCTGGCCCAGTTCAGCGACGCTGGGCACGTCAACCCACAAGCCCCGCACGCAGCGCGCGAAGAACTCACCGTCACCTACCTCACCGACGCGCACCTGAAATGCGCGCGCACGATTGAGCTGGGCATGCAAGCCTGCGGCTTTGACGAGGTGCGCATTGACGCGGTGGGCAATGTGGTGGGCATCTACAAAGCCGCATCACACCACGCCAAAACCTTGATGACCGGCTCGCACTACGACACCGTGCGCAACGGTGGCAAGTACGACGGCCGCTTAGGCATCTTCGTGCCCATGGCCTGTGTGCGCGAACTCGCCCGATCTAAGCAACGCTTGCCCTTCAACCTGGAAGTGGTGGCCTTTGCCGAAGAAGAAGGTCAGCGCTACAAAGCCACGTTCTTGGGTTCTGGCGCCTTGGTGGGCGACTTCAAAACCGAATGGCTGGACCAGCAAGATACTGATGGCGTGACCATGCGCCAAGCCATGAAAAAAGCAGGCTTGAAAATCGAAGACATTCCCCAACTGGCCCGCAACGCCGCCGACTACCTGGGTTTTGTGGAAGTTCACATTGAGCAAGGCCCCGTGTTGAACGAACTCGATATTCCTCTGGGCGTTGTGACCTCCATCAACGGCAGCGTGCGCTTCGTTGGCGAAATCATTGGCATGGCCAGCCACGCGGGCACCACGCCGATGGACCGCCGCCGCGATGCCGCCACGGCGGTGGCAGAGCTTGCGCTGTATGTGGAAAAACGCGCCGCGCAACAGCCCAACTTGGTAGGCACCGTCGGCATGCTGACTGTGCCCAACGGTTCTATCAATGTGGTGCCTGGGCGCTGCCAATTCAGCCTCGATTTGCGCGCCACCACCGACGCCATGCGTGATGCGCTGATGAACGATGTGCTGGCTGTGCTCAAAGCCATTTGTGAACGCCGTGGTCTGCACTACACCCTGGAAGAAACCATGCGCGCCAGCGCCGCACCGAGCAGCCCTAAGCTGCAAGCGCTGTGGGAGCAAGCCGTGCAAAGCTTAGGCGTTCCTGTGTTCCACCTGCCCAGCGGCGCCGGCCACGACGCCATGAAGCTGCACGAGGTGATGCCGCAAGCCATGCTGTTTGTGCGCGGCCAAAACGCAGGCATCAGCCACAACCCACTAGAGAGCACCACCAGCGACGACATGCAATTGGCCATCGACGCCTTCATGCACTTGCTGCACAACGTGCAGGCCTGAGCCTCACACACCCACACCACACAACAAAACCACGAGACACCCATGACTGCCAACGCTGCCACCTACGCCCAACTCGACGCTTGGATTGACGCCCACTTTGACGAGCAAGTGAAGTTCTTGCAAGCCTTGGTGCAAGTCCCCACCGACACACCGCCCGGCAACAACGCACCGCACGCAGAACGCACGGCCGAGTTGCTGCACGCCTTTGGTTATGAGGCTGAAAAGCACGCCGTGCCCAGTGATGAAGTCAAAGCCTACGGCCTGGAGAGCATCACCAACCTGATCGTGCGTCGCAAGTTTGCCGATGGCGGCAAAACCATCGCCCTCAACGCCCACGGCGATGTGGTGCCCCCCGGCGACGGTTGGACCCACAAGCCCTACGGTGGCGAGATTGAAAACGGCGCCATGTATGGCCGCGCCACCGCAGTGAGCAAAAGCGACTTTTCGACCTTCACCTTTGCCACACGCGCGCTCGAGTCGCTGGGTCTCTCGTTGAAAGGTGGCGTCGAACTGCACTTCACCTACGACGAAGAATTCGGTGGTGAAAAAGGCCCAGGCTGGTTGCTCGCGCAAGGCCTCACCCAACCCGACTTGATGATTGCTGCAGGCTTTAGCTACCAAGTGGTCACCGCGCACAACGGCTGCTTGCAAATGGAAGTCACCGTGCAAGGTGAAATGGCGCACGCCGCCATCCCCGACAGCGGCACCGATGCCTTGCAAGGCGCGGTCCACATCTTGAACGCCCTGCACGCGCTCAACGCAGACTACAAAAAAACCACGTCCAAGGTGGAAGGCATCACCCACCCTTATCTGAACGTGGGCCAAATCAGCGGCGGCACCAACACCAATGTGATGCCCGGCAAGGTGGTGTTCAAGCTCGATCGCCGCATGATCCCCGAAGAAAACCCGGTTGAGGTGGAAGCGTCAATTCGCAAAACCATCGAAGACGCTGCGGCCTCGTTCAACCCACCGCGCGGGGGCAAGCAACTCAAGGTCGACATCAAGCGCCTCTTGCTCGCCAAGGCCATGGTGCCTCTGGCTGGCAACAAACCTTTGGTGGACGCGATTCAAAAACACGGCGAACAGTTGTTTGGCGAACCCATCCCCGCTGTGGGAACACCGCTCTACACCGATGTGCGCTTGTATGTGGAACGCGGCATCCCGGGCGTCATCTACGGTGCAGGGCCCCGCACCGTGCTAGAGAGTCATGCCAAGCGCAACGATGAACGTGTGATGCTGGAAGATGTGCGTCGCGCGACGAAGGTGGTGGCGCGCACGCTGTTGGATTTGTTGAGCTGATCACGTCAGTACTGCCCATGAGATACGGCCCTGATGGGCCGTATTTTTTTACCTTGGCATAACCTCACCCAATGGCACGCCAAATCGTCATTACATGCTTAGCACTCATTGCGAAAGTTCTGCTTTCACCAAACATGATGGTCGAATGTCAAGATGATTCATAGAACTTTTTGTAAACCCATGTTTTATACTCAATGATCATTAGCTTTAAGCACAAAGGACTCGAAGTTTTCTTTCTCACGGGCAGTGTGGCTGGCATTCAAGTCATTCATCGAAAACGCTTGCGCGAAGTACTGACCGTATTGAATGTGGCTCAAGGTCCTGAGGATTTGCAAAGACCTTCTTGGCGAACTCACCGATTGCGAGGTGACTTGAACGGTTTCTATGCCATTTGGGTTCAAGCCAATTGGCGATTGACTTTTCGATTCATTGGCACTGACGTTGAACTGCTGGACTACTTGGACTACCACTGATGGCAAATATGAACATGCACAACCCCACCGCACCTGGTGAACTCTTGTCAGGTTGGCTGACCGACTTACAAATGACCGTCACCTCATTCGCAGCTCACGTCGGCACCAGCCGTGTCATGCTCTCGCGACTGATTAATGGCCGCTCGGCCATCAGCGCCGATATGGACTTACGCTTGTCCGAAGCGCTGGGCACCACGCCCGGTCATTGGCTTGCCTTACAACAGCAACGTGATCTTTGGTCTGCGCAGCAACTTGCCAAGAAACGTAAAAGGATCAAGCAAATCCAACGCCCCTCACTGACTGATGCGTGAGGCGTAACGACACACCGTTGGATCAAACCAGGTTTGCGAGTATTCGGCCAGGGCATTGTTGGCCGTCCATGACAGCCGCTCGATGAATCCCGCCGGTGCGCCCACTGCCAGCCCAAAAGGCGGCGCGGCCCAATTGGGCGCAGGCGCGGCCGCAATATGGTCCTCCACCCGCGCGATCCAAATCTGAAAACGATTTTGGTAAAACAGGTACATGGAGTCGCCCAACTCCTCGGCTTGAAGGCGATCGGTGTGCGCTGCATCAAACCAAATTTCTTCTAAGGCTACCGGCACCTGGCTCAAAAAACGCAAACGCCGCACGCGCCACACTTTGGCCTTGGGGTTCGTACCCAAGATCGGCACATGGTTGGGCCGTGCACACCGCTGCACATCCAAAATATGCGCCGTGGGCAGGCCCGGCCCGGTGGTCAGCTCCAAACGAAACAGCTCGTAAATGCGCTGTGTGCCCTCGGCGCGGCGCACATAGGTGCCCGAGCCTTGAATCCGCTCCAGCACCCCTTGCTCCGACAGCAAGGCCAATGATTTACGCAAGGTGCCCACCGCCACCGACAGTGAGCTGGCCAACTCGGCCTCGGTCGGCAAACGCTCGCCGCTGTGCCAATAACCCGCCTTGATTTGGCGCGTCAGCAATTCGGCGATTTGCAAATACACCGGCAAGGGTTTGGCAGGGGTGGCGGGTTTCATGTCGACAAGTATCGCAAATGCGTGGAAACACCCATGCCAGACACCGCAAATTCATATACCATTCATTTACTTTTTCAGCGGGAGATTTTCATGAGCATTGTTCCTGTCCGCGGCGCCGATGTGCAAGGCGCCGAAGTCGCTTGGTTTGCCCCCTTGTGTTCAGACGATTTCCGCCACTTGGGCGTGCCCGATGGCGATTTGCGCAGCAACTGGGCCAACACCAGCCGCATCGTGACCCGGGCGGAAGAACTGGGCTTTCGCAACATCTTGTGTCCCTCCTCCTACCAAGTGGGCCAAGACACGCTGACCTTTGCCGCTGCCGTGGCGCCCAAAACCTCACGCATGAACTTGCTCGCCGCCATCCGCTGTGGCGAGATGCACCCCGCCATGCTGGCGCGCACGGTGGCCACCTTGGACCACATTTTGGAAGGTAGGCTCACGCTCAACGTCATCTCGTCGGACTTTCCTGGCCAGCAAGAAGACAGCGCTTACCGCTATCGCCGTTCGTGGGAGGTGGTGGAAATCCTGAAGCAGGCCTGGACCCAAGACGAGATCAACTACGAAGGTCAGATCTACAACCTCAAGGGCTTGTCCACCGACCCGGTGCGCCCTTACCAAACCAACGGCGGCCCCCTGCTCTACTTCGGTGGCTACAGCCCCGATGCCTTGGCCTTGTGCGGTGCGCATTGCGACACTTACCTGATGTGGCCCGAACCCAAAGACGTGCTGGCACAACGCATGCGCGACGTGCACGCCCACGCGGCCAAACACAACCGCTTGCTCGACTATGGTTTGCGCGTGCACATGATCGTGCGCGACACCGAGACCGAAGCGCGTGAATACGCCCGCGAGCTGGTTTCCAAACTCGACGATGGCAAGGGCACCGAAATTCGCAACCGCGCCTTGGACGCCAAGAGCCTGGGCGTGGCACTGCAAAGTCAGAACCGAGAAATTGCCGACGAAGAAGGCTATGTCGAACCGCATTTGTGGACCGGCGTGGGCCGCGCCCGCAGCGGCTGCGGTGCCGCTTTGGTGGGCAGCGTGGACCAAGTGCTGAGCGAGATCCACGACTATATGAAAATGGGCATCCGCGCGTTCATCTTCTCGGGCTATCCGCACTTGAACGAATGCGAAATCTTTGGCACCAAAGTGCTGCCCCATCTCAAAACCGTGTCGCTCGCCCAGGAATATGGGCGCGTGCCCGCCACCACACCGCCCACACCGCTGGGCACAGGAGTTCGCAAATGAGTCAGTCCCCCGTGAGTCGCCTCACCCTACCCAACGGCCAATCGCTGAGTCGCATGGCCTATGGCGTGTGGCGCTTGAGCGAAGCCACTGACACCTCGGTCAAGGCCAACCTGGCACGCATTGAAGCCTGCTTGGCCCAAGGTATCACCACCTTTGACCATGCAGACATTTATGGCGATTACCGCTGCGAAGCGTTGTTTGGCGAAACGCTCAAGGCGCATCCTGGCCTGAAAAGCAAGATTGAAATCGTCACCAAAACCGACATCATGCTGCTGTCGCAGCAGTGGCCCAGCACCCGCGTCAAGCACTACGACACCTCGCCCACCCATGTGCGCGCCAGCGTGGAGCGCTCGCTGCAACGCATCGGTGTGGACGTGATCGACCTGCTGCTGATTCACCGCCCCGATCCGCTGATGGACGCCCAGGCCTTGGGCGAGTGCCTGGATGACTTGATCCGCAGCGGCAAAGTGCGCGGCGTGGGCGTGTCCAACTTCATGCCTTGGGATGTGGACTTGTTGCAATCGCGCATGACGCACAAGCTGCAAACCAACCAATTGGAAGTGAGCTTGCTTCACACCACACCGCTCATCAACGGCCAAATGGCCCATGCGCAACAGCATGTGATGCCGGTGATGGCATGGTCGCCTTTGGGCGGAGGCCGTTTGCACACCCAAGCCCACACAGCGGGCACGGCAGCCGCACGGCTTGCACCCAAACTGCAAAGCCTGGCCCAGGCAGCAGGCACAGACACCACAGCTGTGGCCATCGCCTGGTTGCTGCACCACCCCGCCCGCGTGCTGACGGTGATGGGCACCAACCAGCTGGAGCGCATCGCGCAATTCCACCAAGCCGAGCGCGTGCCCATGGACCGCCAAACTTGGTTTGAACTCTATGAACTGTCCTGCGGGCACGAAGTACCCTAACACTGGGCACGCAGCGCCTGAAAGACCTCATGCAACAACCTACAGACGCGATGGACTATCGCAAAGCCTTGTCCAGTTTCGGCACCGGCGTGACCGTGGTCAGTACCCACTGGCAAGGCCAAGACTCGGCCATGACCTGCAACTCGTTCAGCTCGGTCTCCCTCAACCCGCGCTTAGTGCTGTGGAGCATTCGCCGCGAGTCCCACAGCCACGAGGCCTTCACGCGCTCGGGCGGGTATACGGTAAGCGTATTAGCCCAGCACCAAGCAGCCCTGGCGGGGCAATTTGCCAGCGGCAGCATGGACGAGCGTTTTGCCAATGTACCTGTGGATCGCCTGGACAGCCAACGCCTGCGCCTGCGCCAGGCAGTGGCTTGGTTCGATTGCGATTTGCACCAGATCATTGAAGCTGGAGACCACCACATCTTGTTGGGGGCCGTGCGTGACTTTGGCGTGTCCGATGCAGCAGGCTTGGGCTTTTACCGCAGCCAGCTGTCGCAATTTGCGGCACTGCCCGCCTGAGCGGCTGCGCATCAGGCGCTGAGCAAGACAGCGTGCCCCTAGCCTTTCAGGCCGCCTTGGGTCAGGCCACCGACCACGCGCTCTTGGAAGGCGGCGATCAGCAAGGCAATCGGCACGATGGACACAATCAGCGCCGCAGAAATGATGGGCCAGGGGAAGGTGAACTCGCCTTGGTAGAGCGCAATGCCCACAGGCAAGGTGCGCACCGCCGGACTGGAGTTGAGCGACAAGGCGAGCAAAAACTCATCCCATGAATTGACGAAGGCCAAAATCCCGGCCGTGAACACGCCTGGTGCTGACAGCGGCACCACCACGCGCCACAAGGCCCCCATGCGGGTGCAGCCATCGATCATGGCGGCGTTCTCCAAGTCTTTGGGAATGCTCTGAAAAAAGCTCACCAAGACCAAGGTGCACACTGGCATGTTCAACACCACATACGGAAAGATCAGCGCGGCATAGCTGTTGAGCCAACCCAAGGCGCGCATGGTCTCAAAAATCGGCACCAGCAAGGTGACCAATGGAAACATGCTGGAAGCCACGATGCAGGTCAGGATGATTTGGCGGTGCTTCAAGTTCAGACGGGCAATCGCATACGCGGCAAAGGCCGACACCACCAAAGACAACAGCGTGGCACCGGTAGCCACCCAAAGACTGTTTTTCAAATAGGTCAGCAAGGGCTGATCGGTGAATGCGCGTACGTAGTTGTCCAGCGTGGGCGCATGCGGCCACCAGGTGATGGGCTTTTGCACCAGCTCTACTTCGGGCTTGAGCGAGGTGAACAAAATCCACACGGCTGGGAAAAATCCGTTCACCACCACCATGCCTGCCGCTACCCAGCGCAGCATGGGCGACGACCACAGCCCGTGTTGTTGCGCCATGCTCATGTCGCGTTCTTTCCAATGTGGTTCAAGTAAAAACCGGTGACACCCAACGAGATCACAAACATGAACACCGCCAAGGTGGAGCCAAAGCTCAAGTCGGAATAGTCAATGGTGTATTTATGAATCAGCATGGCCAAGGTTTCGGTGGCTTCACCGGGGCCGCCTTTGGTCATGGTGTACGGAATGTCAAAGGTCTGCAGCGCGGTGATGGTTCTGAAAATCAAGGCCACGATGATGCTGGGCATCAACATGGGAATGGTGATTTGCCAAAACTGTTGCCACAAATTCGCACCGTCCACCTCCGCGGCTTCGTACAAAGAGCGGGGAATCATTTGCAAACCCGCCAACAAAATCAGCGCCATGAACGAAGCCGTTTTCCAAATGATGGTCAAGCAGATGGCAGCAAACGCCCAACGCGGCTGAAGCAACCAGCTGACGGGCTCGTTTTGTAGCCCAAGGCGCATCAGCACATCGTTGACCACACCGTATTCGGTGTGAAAAAACCACGCGAAGATCAAACCCGCAAACGACAGCGGCAAGGCCCAAGGCAGCAGCAGCGACAAGCGCACCGGCCATTTGCGCTTGAACGGCAGATTGGCCAACAAGGCCAAAGCCAGTCCTGCCAACAAGGCGCCGGGCACGGTGATGAGGGTGATCAGCAAGGTGTTTTGGGTCGCGTTCCAAAACAAAGGGTCGTGCCACACGTCCACATAGTTTTGCAAGCCCAAAAACGCCCCACCCTTGTCGATGGCGAACAAGCTGTTGTAGACCAGCTTGCCGATGGGGTAGACCACGATGGCGAGCAGCAACGCAAACGCGGGTGCCAACAGCATCATCGCGAGCGTTTTCTCGCTGGGGTCGCGCAGTTTGGAGAGCATCAACGCATCAGGCGACCGACACGTGCGGCAATCTCGTCCACACCGGCTTCAGGCGTTTTGGTGCGGGCCAAGATGGCGCTGGTGGTGGTGCGGATGATGTCCGACACCTGGCCGTAGTCGTTCACCATCGGACGGCTTTGCGCCGCCAACACCACGGGCAAGGCATCCTTGAACCAAGGCACCACTTTGTTGACTTCGGCATCGCCGTACACGCTTTGGAACACCGGCAAGATGGAGCCCTCTTTGGCCACAAACGCGCTGGCTTGTTTGGACGACAAGAACTTGATCAGCTTGCCTGCCTCGTCTTTGCGTGTGCTGTAGGCGTTCATGGCCCACTGCCAGCCACCCATGCAAGTGGCTGATTTGCCACCGGTCATGGCGGGCAGTGGCATCACACCAACTTGGCCTTTGACTTTGGAATCGGCATCGTCTTTGAAACGGTCATAGGCAAAGCCCCAGTTGATGGCAAACACCACTTGGCCGGCTTTGAACTCGTTGACGGTGTCAGGCGTTTTCACCTCGGCCACGTTCTTTTTGATCACGCCTTGGTCCACCATGCTCAACCACGCGTTCAAGCCTTTGACGGCTGCCGCTTTGTCGAGTGTCAGCTTGCCACCCGCGTCGTTGAACTGCTTACCTTGGCCCCAATAGGGCAGCAAGAAGGTGCAGACCGCACCTTCAATCGGCGCACCTTGGATCGACAAGCCTTGCAAATTGGCATTGCCTTCACCGCTGGTGATTTTCTTAGCGGCAGCAGCCAGCTCGTCCCAGGTTTTGGGTTCGGCCACACCGTACTTGGCCAGCAAGTCTTTGCGGTAGTACATGAACATCGCATCGCCTTGGCTAGGCATGGCGTACACCTTGCCGTCGATCACATTCGATTGCTGATAAACGGGCAAATAGTCGGTACGCAACACCGCAGGGCCGCCGACGTATTTGTCCAGCGGCTCGATCCAACCTTTGGACGAATACTGCGCAGGGTTGACGATGTCGATCAAGAACAAGTCAATCGCCGAATCTTTGGCATTGAGCACGGTCGACAGGTACTGGCGTTGCAGCTCAGAGGTTGCGCCGCCTGTTTCAATCTCCACCTTCACATTGGGATTGGCTTTGTTGTATTCCTGAAAAAGTTTTTGCTGCAAATCAGGGCGCTGATTCGGGCCCACAAACACACGCAAGGTGGTTTGCTGCGCCCAAGCGGCGCCAGCACTCAAACCGGCAGCCAAGGCCAGGGCGGTGAATTTCAATACGTGACGTTTTTGCATGGCATGTCTCCTGTGGGTAAATACAAAAATCAGGTCAAAGGGCTTGACCCGTGGCGGCGTTGAACAAATGGAGCGCGGTGGCGTCCAGGTAAATCGTCTGCGGGCTGCCCGGTGGCGCTTTGAAGTCGGGCGCACAGCGCGCCACCAGTTCGGACTGTCCAACTTGAAAGGTCACCAAAGTCTCAGCGCCCAAAGGTTCGCTGATGACCACGTGTGCTGGCAGCGCCACTTGCGCCACCCCCTCGCGTGGGCTCAAGGCAATGCTTTCAGGCCGCACACCAAACACATGTTGGTCGGCCGCTGCGGCACGGGCCAGCAAATCGGCGGATAAGGCCACATGCGCACCGCCCACATCGGCCCGACCATCGGCCACCGAGCACGGCAACAAATTCATGGGCGGGCTGCCCGTGAAGCTCGCCACAAATTGGGCAGCAGGACGGTTGTAAATCTGATCGGGGCTGGCGTATTGCATGGTGCGCCCGCCACTGAGCACGGCGATTCGGTCAGCCAACGTCATGGCTTCGACTTGGTCGTGCGTGACATAGATGATGGTGGCGCCCAAACGCTGGTGAAGCTTTTTGATCTCGCTGCGCATCTCGCCGCGCAACTGCGCGTCCAAGTTGGAGAGCGGTTCATCGAACAAAAACACCTTGGGCTGACGCACGATGGCACGCCCAATGGCCACGCGCTGGCGTTGGCCGCCAGACAGGGCAGCGGGTTTGCGATCGAGCATATGCTCAATGCGCAGCAAACGCGCGGCATCCATCACGCGGCGATTGATTTCAGCTTCGGGCATTTTGCGCAAACGCAAGCCAAACGCCATGTTGTCGAACAGGCTCTTGTGCGGGTACAGCGCGTAGTCTTGAAACACCATGGCAATGTCGCGGTGACGTGGTGCTTGGTCGTTGACGCGCACGCCATCGATCAGCACATCGCCGCCGCTGATGCTCTCCAAGCCCGCAATCATGCGTAGCAAAGTTGACTTGCCGCAACCCGAAGGCCCCACCAACACCACGAATTCGCCGTGTTGAATGTCCAAGTCAATGCCATGGATGACGTTGTGCTTGCCATCGTAGCTTTTGGTGACTTGTTGGAGTTGAACGGATGCCATAAATTGAATCAAAAACGAGAGAACGCTTCACGCCAGAGGGGTGAAGGAATGATATAGAACTTAGCCCGTCAAACGCCCCGGGTTATCGCCAAGGCGTAGGCACCCTGGGTCAGGTCAATCGCTTGGCCGGTGCGGGCAGACTCTTGCGCCGCCAAGCCCATCACGACCGCTGCCAGTCCGTCTTGCAAGCTCACCTCCACCTGGCCTTCGCCGCGCACCACCGCGTTGAAACGTTGGTGTTGGTAGAACGTGGAGCCGTTGTGGTCACCGGCTGCCAAAGCCACCGCGTCCACCGGCACATCCAATTCACGCGGGCCTTTGGGCTCGCGTGGGCTGATGACGAGTTTGGGCGTGGGCGCCTCACCCAAGTGCTCGGGCCAAAAACGACCAGGGCCAGGCACAAAACACTCGACCTTGCCACGTGGTCCGACCACTGAAATTTCCTCTTGGTAGCGGGCACCTTCGGCAAACATGCACAACTCCAACAGCGCGCGCTGGCCCGACGCAAAGTCCACCACCACATAGGCGTTGTCCAAAATATCGGGCGTGCCCAAGGGGTAGCGCTCATCCAAATGGTTGTGCGCGACCGAAGCCGAGGCGTAGACCCGCACAGGCTCACTCTGTGTCAGATGGCGCATCAGATCAAAGAAGTGACAGCACTTTTCAACCAGCGTACCGCCGGTGTATTGGTTGAAACGGTTCCAGTCGCCCACCTTGACCAAGAAGGGAAACCGATGCTCACGGATCGACAGCATGGTCACCGGACCGGTGTTGTTTTGCTGATGCACCTCTTGCGCCAACAGGGCCACGGGCGGCATGTAGCGGTATTCCATGGCGACCCAAATCGGTGCGGGGTAATCACGCGCCAACGCAGCCAAGGCACGGACATCGTCCAGCGAGGTGCATGCCGGTTTTTCCAGCAACACAGGCAAGGGGCGCAGCGCCGCAATCTCGCGCAACTGCTCGGCATGGCGGAAATTGGGGCTGGCAATCAACAAGCAGTCCACATCCGAAGCACTCACAACTTCGGCCAAACTGCCCACGCGCTGGGCCTTGGGCACCAAGGCCAAACTGCGCTGGGCCATGGCGTCATCGGGTTCATAGATGCGCGTGACCTGTGCGCCTGGCAACAGGGCGATATTGCGTAAATGCTCTTGTCCCATCATGCCGCAGCCGATGATGCCGTAACGAATTGACTGATTCAAAACCCAGACTCCTGAAAATAGTGGACCACTCAGACCTGTGGCGCCTTGCTATTGTGATCACAAATGTCCCCGTTTCCTGTTCTCATCTGGCGGGACGAAGCACAAAGTAATCAAGGGTTTTTGCTAGGAATCTCTTGCCTTGATTCTGTATACAGTTTTGTATGCGATTAAATCCAAAGGAGCTCCTATGACTGCAACGACTCATCCTGTTGACGAGCGATTGCCGACCGGCAAACTCGCCGCACTCGGCTTGCAACACGTGCTAGTGATGTACGCCGGCGCCGTGGCCGTGCCACTGATTGTGGGACGCGCCTTGAAACTCAGCCCCGAGCAAGTGGCGATGCTGATTTCAGCCGACTTGTTTGTGTGTGGCCTGGTCACTCTGATTCAGTCCTGGGGTGCCACCCAGTGGTTCGGCATCCGCTTGCCCGTGATGATGGGCGTGACCTTTGCAGCCGTGGCCCCCATGGTGTCCATGGCCAATGCCAACCCGGGCGATGCAGGCGCGCAGCTCATCTTTGGCGCCATCATTGGCGCAGGTGTGATCTCGATCTTGATTGCCCCCATCGTCAGCCGCATGCTGCGGTTTTTCCCACCGGTGGTGACCGGCACCATCATTGCTGTGATTGGCATCAGCTTGATGCGCATTGGCATCAACTGGATTTTTGGCAATCCCGTGGGCCCTACAGCGCCGTCCATCGTCAACCCCGACCACGCCAAATGGTTGGCGGATGCCGCCGCTGCTGCATCGGCACCCGGTTCGGTGCTGCCCCCGGTGCCCAAAGATTTGGCCTTGGTGGCCAAGATGCCCAACCCCAAATACGCTGACCTCACCGGCGTGGGCATTGCCGCTTTGGTGCTGGCCTCTATTCTGTTGATCTCCAAATACGCCAAAGGCTTCATTGCCAACATTTCGGTGTTGTTGGGCATCATCATCGGTGGCGTTGTCGCGACCTCCATGGGTTTGATGAACTTCGACAAAGTCGGCAAAGCCGCTTGGTTTGATGTGGTGCTGCCCTTCCAATTTGGCATGCCCGTGTTTGACCCCGTGCTGATCGTGACCATGACCTTGGTGATGATTGTGGTGATGATCGAATCCACCGGCATGTTCCTGGCCCTGGGCGAGATGACCGACCGTCATGTGGACCGCTCGGCCCTGAGCCGCGGCCTGCGCACCGATGGTTTGGGCACGCTGATTGGTGGCATCTTCAACACCTTCCCCTACACCAGCTTCTCGCAAAACGTGGGCTTGGTCGCCGTCACAGGCGTCAAGAGCCGCTTTGTGTGCGTGGCCGGCGGCATCATCTTGATCATCTTGGGCGTGATTCCCAAAATGGCGGCTTTGGTTGAGTCCCTGCCCACCGTCGTGTTGGGCGGCGCAGGCTTGGTGATGTTTGGCATGGTGGCTGCCACCGGCATCCGCATCTTGGCGGGCGTGGACTTCAAGCACAACCGTTTCAACAGCTTGATCGTCGCGATCTCGATCGGCATTGGCATGATCCCGCTGATCGCCCCCAACTTCAAGCAATGGATGCCCCACAACCTGCATCCCCTGATTGAGTCGGGCATCTTGTTGGCTTCGTTGTCGGCCGTGTTGTTGAACCTGTTCTTCAACGGCGCGAATGCTGACGATTCCGCAGCCATCGAAGCCGCACGACAAGCAGACAGCCACTGATCGACTGGATTAACTGCACAAAAAAACCAGCCTTCGGGCTGGTTTTTTTATGCTTCCAAGCTGCTAAGCAGCGTCAGATGTCGCTGGCAGTTGACTTAGACGGCGCCTCGCGTGTTGGTGTAAATCGCATACAGCGAATGGCTACTGGCCATGAACAAGCGGTTGTTTTTGGCGCCACCAAAACACAAGTTGGCACAACGCTCAGGCAAATGGATGTGGCCGATGGCCTGGCCATCCGGCGCAAACACGCGCACACCGTCCAGCGCAGCCGCATCGGCCGCAGGTGAGCCATCGCTGCCCCAGCCGCACCAGAGATTGCCCTCCACATCGATGGCGATGCCATCGAGTGCACCATGGCCCTGCGCATCAATCACCACGCGCGGGTTGCGCAAAACGCCGTTGGCCGCCACGTCATAAGCCCACACCTGGCGATGCGGTTTGGCACGGCTCGCCACGATGTACAGCACCGACTCGTCGGGCGAAAACGCCAAGCCATTGGGACCTGGCACGTCGGTCAGCATTTGGTGCAGCACACCTGTTTGTGGGTCGATGCGGTAGACCGCATGGGGCAACTCGGCCGGGGCGGGGTCGCCCTCCCAATCGCCGCCAATGCCAAACGGTGGGTCGCTGAACCACACCGTGCCATCGCTCTGGCAAATGATGTCGTTGGGCGAGTTCAGGCGCTTGCCCTCGAAGCGATCAGCCAACACCGTGAGGCGGCCGTCGTACTCGGTGCGCGTGATGCGGCGTGACTGGTGCTCGCAGGTGAGCAAGCGCCCCTGCTTGTCGCGCGCCAAACCATTGGCATTGTGCGAAGGCGTACGAAATTCACTCACCTGGCCGGAGGCGTCGTCCCAGCGCAAGATGCGGTTGCCGGGAATGTCCGACACCAACAGGTAGCGCCCATCACCAAACCACACCGGGCCTTCGGCCCAGCGCATGCCGCTGAACAGTTGCTCCACGCTGCTGCTGAACAAGCGCAGTTTCAAAAAGCGCTCGTCCAGTACTTCCAGACACGGGTCGGGATAGCGGGCGTTGGTGGCAAACGGGATGGAGGGGCCTTGGTTCATACGGGTGTCTATCAAGAGGTGTGGACCGCGAAGCTTATTTCAAAATCAGGTTGGGCAGCCACATCGAGAACGAGGGCACATAGGTCACCAGCATCAAGGCGGCAATCAAACCACCGTAGAACGGCCAAATGGTTTTCATCACCGTGCCCACCGACACGCCACCGATGGTGCAGCCCACAAACTGGGTGGTGCCCACAGGCGGGGTGTTCAAGCCCAACGCACAGTTGATGAGCATGACGATGCCAAACTGCTCGGTGCTCATGCCCATTTGCTGGCAAATGGGCAAGAAGATGGGGGTGCAAATCAAAATCGTGGCCGCCATGTCGAGGAAGGTGCCCAGCACAAACAAGATCACGTTCACACACAAGAAGATGACCCAGGGCGTGGTGCTGAAACCCGACAGCAAATTGCCTGTCAGCTCAGCCACACCGTACAAGCCAATCAAGTAACCAAACATGGAGCTGATGCCAATCAGCAGCAGCACCGCACCGGTGCTCTTGACCGCTTTGGCTGCCGCCTTCATGAGCTGTTCACGGGTGAGCTTTTTGTAAACCACGGCGGCCAAGAACAAGGCCCACAGCACAGCGACCGAGGCCGATTCTGTGGCGGTGAACGCACCCGACAAAATCCCCGCGATGATGATGACCACCACAAACAAACCCGGCAGCGACTGCACAAACGAATGCCCCACCACGGCCCAACCGGGGAAGGTGCCTGCAGGGTAACCGCGCTTCACGGCCACCGCATACGCGGCCACCAAGTTGCAAATGGTCAACACAATCGCCGGCACGATGCCGGCCAAGATCAACGCGGCAATGCTCACCTTGCCGCTGGCGGCCAGCGTGAAGATGATGAGGTTGTGGCTGGTCGGCATCAAGGCGCCCACCAAGGAGGCATGGGTGGTGACGTTGACCGCGTAGTCGGCGTCATAGCCCTCTTTTTTCATTTGCGGAATCAGCACCGCACCCATGGCCGACACATCGGCCACGGGCGAGCCCGAGACACCACCAAACAAGGTGCAAGCCAACACATTGCTCATGCCCAAGCCACCGCGCACATGGCCTGCCAAGGATTTGGCAAAGTCCACGATCTTGTCGGCAATGCCGCCATACATCATGATTTCACCGGCGAAGATGAAAAACGGGATGGCCAAGAACGAGAACGGGTTCATGCCCGAAATCATTTGCTGAAAGCCCACCGCCAGCGGCAAGCCTTCGTACAACAGCGTCGCCAACGACGACAAACCAATCGAGAACGCCACAGGCACGCCCAGCAGCAGCAACAGCGTGAAGCTCACACACAAAATAGTCAGTGCCATGCGGGTTCTACCTCTTCATCGCGCAGCAAGGCGATGATGTGTTCGAGTGAAAACAAAGCCACCAAGACGCCCGCCAAAGCTGGTGGGGCGTACTTGAAGGCTTCGGACAGTCCCAGGGTCGGGATTTTGTAATCCCACACGCTTTGCGCCAACAGCGCGCAGTTGTAAGCCATGATCAGGCCAAACACCAGCACCAAGGCGTGAATGAGCAGCTCCATCTTCAGGCGCACGCCCTCGGGCGCCAGCACCAGCAAAGACTCCAAGCCAATGTGGCCCGCATCGCGTACGCCCACCGCCATGCCCAGCATGGTCACGTAGAGCACCAGCAACACGGCCCCACTCTCCGCCCAGGTGGGCGTGTCGTTGAGCACATAACGGCCAATGACTTGGTAGAGCACAGCAACAATCAGCAGGCCTAAACCTGCGACGCCGATCTTCATACAAAGCCGCGCCAAGGCGGCACAAAAGCGTGTGTACATGAACGCCTCAGTTACTTGACGGCGTTGATGCGCTTGACCATGTCTTGCAACTTGGGATCTTTCAAGAACTTGTCGTACACGGGCTTCATGGCGGCTTGGAAGCTGGCTTTGTCCACCTCCACAATCTCAGCGCCGCCTGCTTTGACGATGGCCAATGACTTGGTCTCGCGCTCATCCCAGAGCTTGCGCATATACGTCACCGACTCTTTGGCCGCCGCACGGATTTGCTTTTGCTCCTCTGCCGACAAGGTGTCCCACACCTTTTTGGAGAACAACAAAATTTCAGGTGCCATTGAGTGCTCGGTCTTGTTGTAGTACTTGGCCACTTCGAAGTGGCGTGAGCTCTCGTACGAGGGGTAGTTGTTTTCAGCCGCGTCGACCAAACCGGTTTTCAAGGCGGTGTAGACCTCGCCATAAGGCATGGGGGTGGCGTTGGCGCCCATGGCTTCGAGCAAAGACACCCACAAATCGCTTTGTTGCACACGCACCTTCAAGCCCTTGGCATCGGCCAAAGTTTTGATGGGCTTTTTGACGGTGTAGATCGAACGCGCGCCCGAGTCATAAAAGGCCAAGCCCACAAAGCCTTGGGCTTCGCAGTCTTTCAAAATTTCTTCGCCAATCGCACCGTCCAAGACCTTGCGCATGTGCTCGGTGGAGCGGAACAAGAACGGCATGGTGGGCACCATGGTGGCCGCGCAGATGTTGTTCATCGGCGCCACGTTGACGCGGGTCATGGCCAGCGCGCCGAGTTTGGTTTGCTCGATGGTGTCTTTTTCTTGACCCAAAGCCGATTTGGCAAACACCTTGATGCTGTGCTTGCCGTTGGTGATTTTGCTCAGCTCTTCGCCCATGTGGCGCACGGCTTGCACCGTGGGGTAATCGTCAGGGTGGATGTCCGATGAACGGAACTCGGTGGCCTGCGCGCTCACAGCGAACAGCGATGCAGCGGCTGCAGCGACCAAGGTGTGCATGAGGTTGAAACGTGGGGTCATGGTGGAGTCTCCTGTTGTGGTGTGTCGAAATTTAAAACGGTCCAGCTTTGACAAAACCGCCGCCTTGGTAAACCACGGCGGGGTCTTGGATGTCAAGCCAAGCGGGTTGACGAGCCTCGACCGCCGCGCGGAAAGGCTCGGAACTGTCTTGAGGGCGGTAGCCAATGTGTTTGCCGGGTGTGTTGTCCCACCACACATGGTGGTTGTCTGACATGCCGTAAATCACGCTGTAGCCCACCACGGGTGAGCTGAGGCTGGCAAGCACCAAGCGCTCCAAGTCGTCATAGCTCATCCAAGTGGCCAGCATGCGGCGGTCTTTGGGTTCAGGGAAAGAAGAACCGATGCGCAAGCACACCGTCTCAATGCCATAGCGGTCAAAGTAAAAACGGGCCAGGTTCTCGCCAAAGGCCTTGCTCAGACCGTAGTAGCCATCGGGGCGCACCGGCATGGTGGCGTCGATCACTTCGTCTTGGCGGTAAAAACCGGTGACATGGTTGGAGCTGGCAAACACAATGCGGCGCGTGCCGTGAATGCGCGCGGCCTCGTAGAGGTTGTAGGTGCCAATGATGTTGGCTTGCACAATGTCGTCAAAGGGCTGCTCGGTCGAAATGCCGCCCAAATGCACCACCGCATCCACACCGTCGAGCAAGGGCAACACCGCCGCACGGTCTTGCAAGGCGGCGGGCATCACTTCTTCGCCAGGAGCTGCGGCGCCCAACTCAGCCAGATCACTCACACGCAACACATCGCAGCGCGCTTTCAAGCGCGGGCGCAGCACTTGCCCCAAACCGCCGGCCGCGCCTGTGAGCAACAGGCGTTTGAATTTCAACGAAGCATCAGCGGACATCAGGATCCCAACCTTTCACAAAAACATCTGGTGTGCCCGCTTGCGCTCAAGGGGCAGTTGTCGTACAAGTATGGTCATGCTTTGAACGCGCTCTGTCAAGCGCGCAAACCCAAGGGATTTCCCGATGAATACCGTTGTTCCCAACCGCCCCAAATCACGCAGCATCGCCCACGACTTGGTCGATGCGCTGGGCGACCGCATCCGCGATGGGCGCTTGCAGACAGGCGACAAACTGCCTGCCGAAGCCGCCATCATGAAAGAGTTTGGCGTCAGCCGCACCGTGGTGCGCGAGGCGATCTCGCGCTTGCAAACTTCGGGTTGGGTCACCACCCGCCATGGCATTGGCACCTTTGTATTGGGACTGGGCGATGCCGCCCCCTTTCGCATCGCGCCTGAACAGCTGGCCACGCTGCGCGATGTGATTGCCGTGCTCGAATTGCGCATGGGCATCGAAACCGAAGCCGCTGCACTGGCGGCCATGCGCCGCACCGAGCAGAATTTGGCCGACTTGCGCCAAGCCTTGGATGCCGTGTCCGCCGCCATCGAAGCGGGGCTGGATGCAGTGGGGCCCGACTTTCAATTCCATTTGGAAATTGCCCGCGCCACCCAAAACCTCCACTTTGTCGATTTGATGGGCTCTTTGGGTGCCTCCATCATTCCGCGCGCTCGGCTGCAAACGGATCCCACGATGACCGACGAACGGCGCGATTACTTGCGCCGCGTCAACGCCGAACACGAAAGCATCTTGAGCGCCATCGCCACCCAAGACAGTGACGCCGCCCGTGCAGCCATGCGGACCCATCTGGCCAACAGCAAAGAACGCCGACGCCGCGCCCAAAGCACCCACGCGCCCTGGGTGTGAAGCGAGCCAATACTCAGGTTGTACGACAACATAGCGCAGCATCACACCGGACCCAAAGTGCACCAATTTGACCCATGGCGCCCCATTTCAGGGAGCTCTCATTTTGTATACAAACCAAACTCGCGCACAATTTGCGCCGCAGTGGCTGGCAACGCGGTGTTTTCTAGTAGGCACCTTTATTGCAAGCGATGAATGCATTCACCTCACGTTCCGCCTTCAGGAGTCTCCATGATCAAACGCAGCTTTCTCAAAACAACCCTCGGCTTGGCACTGGCCGCCAGCTTCGCCGGTGTGTCGGCCCAAACCACGCCCTTGAAGTTTCAACTCGATTGGCGTTTTGAAGGCCCCGCCGCGTTCTTCTTGGTGCCTGTGGCCAAAGGCTATTTCAAAGACGCCAAGTTGGATGTGACCGTCGACGCCGGCAACGGCTCGGGCGGTGCAGTCAACCGCGTGGCCTCTGGCGCCTACGACCTGGGCTTTGCCGACTTGGCCGCCTTGATGGAATTCCACGCCAACAACCCCGATGCCCCCAACAAGCCGGTGGCCGTGATGATGGTCTACAACAACACCCCCGCTTCGGTGATGGCGTTGAAAAAATCAGGCATCAAAACCCCTGCCGATTTGGCGGGCAAAAAACTGGGCGCCCCCGTGTTTGACGCCGGCCGCCGTGCCTTCCCCATCTTCGCCAAGGCCAACAATGTGCCGGCTGTGAACTGGGTGTCGATGGACCCCCCATTGCGCGAAACCATGTTGGTACGCGGTGATGTGGATGCCATCACCGGCTTCACCTTCACCTCCTTGCTCAACATCGAGGCACGTGGCGTGAAGGCGGATGACGTGGTGGTCATGCAATACCCAGACTTCGGCGTCAAGCTGTATGGCAATGCCATCATTGCGTCGCCCAAGTTGATCAAAGAAAACCCAGCCGCCATCAAGGCGTTCTTGAGTGCGTTTGCCAAGGGCGCAAAAGACGTGATTGCCGATCCAGCCAAGGCCATCGAAACTGTCAAAGCACGTGACGGCATCATCAACAGCGAACTCGAAACACGCCGCTTGAAGCTGGCGATTGACACCGTGATCAACAGCCCAGATGCGCACGCAGAAGGCTTCGGTCAAATCAAAGGCCCACGTTTGTCCTTGATGGCCTCTCAAGTGTCTGACGCGTTCAACACCAAGACCCGCGTCAAAGCCGACGACATCTGGAACGGCTCGTTCCTGCCCAGCGCCAAAGACCTCGACGTGTTGCCCAAAGGCAAGAAGTAAGTAGGCCCTGCTGCATGAGCGCTTCTCCTGAACACTTCGTCGACTTTCAAAACGTCTGGCTGGCCTACAACGAAGAGTTGCTGGCGCAGAACCACTTTGCGGTGGAAGACATCAACCTGCAGGTCAAACACGGCGAGTTCATCGCCATTGTGGGACCCTCGGGTTGTGGCAAATCCACCTTCATGAAGCTCACCACGGGTTTGAAAAAACCCAGCCGTGGCGAAATTTATGTCGATGGCCAGCCCGTCAACGGCCCCCTCAAGATCAGTGGCATGGCGTTTCAATCGTCTTCATTGCTGCCTTGGCGCACCACGCTCGACAACGTGCTGCTGCCACTGGAAATCGTAGAGCCTTACCGCTCCAATTTCAAAGACAAGAGGGCCGAATACGAAGACCGCGCCATGAAGCTGCTGCAAAGCGTGGGCTTGAGCGGTTACGAGCGCAAGTTCCCGTGGGAGCTTTCGGGCGGTATGCAACAACGCGCCAGCATTTGCCGCGCGCTGATTCATGAACCCAAGATGCTGTTGTTGGACGAACCGTTTGGTGCGCTTGACGCCTTCACACGTGAAGAGCTGTGGTGCACCTTGCGCGACTTGCATGCTGAACAAAAGTTCAATGTCATCTTGGTCACCCACGACTTGCGTGAATCTGTGTTCTTGGCCGACACCGTGTATGTGATGAGCAAGAGCCCAGGCCGCTTTGTGGTCAAGCGCGACATTGACCTGCCACGTCCCCGTGACTTGGAAGTCACCTACACACCAGAGTTCACGAACATCGTACACGAGTTGCGCGGCCACATCGGTGCCATGCGCAAAGATGGCGTTCAACTGGGGCAGTAACCACACCATGAATCAAAAACAACTCGAAACCTGGGCGCCTTGGGCCTTGCTCGTTGCCACCTTGCTCATTTGGCAAGGCCTGTGCTCGCTGTTCCATGTGTCTGAATTTGTCTTCCCCTCGCCGCTGCGCATTTGGCAGCAAATGGTCGAGTACCGTGACGTGATTGCCGGCCACGCCTGGCGCACCTTTTGGGTGACCATGGTCGGCTTTGGCATTGCCATCGTGGTGGGCGTGTTGCTGGGCTTTGTGATTGGCAGTTCGCGCTTGGCTTATGCCGCCGTGTACCCACTCATGACCGGTTTCAACGCTTTGCCCAAGGCCGCTTTCGTGCCGATTTTGGTGGTGTGGTTTGGCATTGGTGTGGGCCCTGCCATTCTGACCGCCTTCTTGATCAGCTTCTTCCCCATCATGGTCAACATTGCCACGGGCTTGGCCACACTCGAGCCTGAGCTCGAAGACGTGTTGCGCGTCTTGGGTGCCAAGCGCTGGGACGTGCTGGTCAAAGTGGGTTTGCCACGTTCGATGCCTTACTTTTATGGCTCGCTCAAAGTGGCCATCACCTTGGCCTTTGTCGGCACCACCGTGTCCGAGATGACCGCCGCCAACGAAGGCATTGGCTACTTGCTGATTTCTGCCGGCTCGGCCATGCAAATGGGCTTGGCGTTTGCAGGTTTGGTGGTGGTGGGTGCCATGGCCATGATCATGTACGAACTGTTCAGCTTGGTGGAAAAACACACCACAGGATGGGCCCACCGAGGCTCACAAAATCACTGAGTTTCGACAATCTCCCCAGCCGCTTCACCAGCGGCTTTTTTACGCCTTTTCTATTCAATGAAAACCCCAACCTTATCGAATATCTCGCCTTAATTCGATAAATTGAACATATTTACGAATATCATCAAAGCCACATTCGCCCGGCGCGCTTTCAGACTGCAAAGTAGCCGGTTTCTCTCTCTTTCAATGGCGATATCCATGGCATCTTCCACAGATCACACATCCGAGAGTCAACATCTTGGCTCCACCACTGCCGACAAACTCTTTATGTTTTTTTTGCTCTTGGTGGTGATTGCCGTCACGTTGCTAGGGGTGGTTAACTACAAAGAAGCCCTCAAAACTGAAGCTTCAAAAAGCAATGGCGAAGCCTGGGTGGCGTGGTTGACTGAGACCGGCACCACGCGCTTTGAAGCCGACACCCAACACCCCGCGTGCAAAGGGGGTGTCAAGCCTGCAGCCGATGCCAAAGCCACCGACGCCGGCACATGGGGCGCATGCTTGGCGCACATCTTGGCCACCACCGATCTGAAAGACCAGATCAACCCTTTCTTCGACAAAACACCTCATTTTGTGGCGGCTTGCGTGCCGTCTGACCGCACGCTGATGGGCGCGATTTTGTTGGAAGACCTCATGCCCACCCCCCCTGGATCGGCCACCCCCTTTGTGGCATCACAACTGGTGGAAACCGACGCCATCGATTACAAAATGCAATTGCGTCTGTCTGTGTGTGACAAGGGTGGCTATGCCATCAAAGTTGCTGAATTCGAATTCTGAGGTCTGACATGCAAACACCAACCAAACAAGACAAGTTTCTAGAAGACCTCGACGTCAAAGCCATTCTGGGTCAAGACCAAGAAGTCCATATCGACCGCCACTTGCCCATGCGCAAGTGGTTGTACTCGTGGCTGCTCGACCCCCACATTCCTGGCAACTTCCAAAAAGACCTGGACAAGTGGATCAGCTACTTGATCATTGGCAACTTGTTCAGCTTGATGTTCGAACATGTGCCAGCGGTGTACGAACCCTACAAAACATGGTTTGAGTGCTTTGACATTTTCTCGGTGGCCGTGTTCACGATTGAATACGTCTTGCGCTTTTACCTCGCACCGGAAGATGAAGAGTTCAAGACGCGCAAGAACGCACGTCTGGGCTTTGTGACAAGCCCATTTGCCATCATTGACTTCTTGGCGGTAGCGCCGTTTTACTTGCAGGCCTTTATTCCCATCGACTTGCGCATCTTGCGACTGCTGCGACTCTTGCGGATCATGAAGTTGTTCCGCGTCTTGATTCCTGCCATTGCTGAATTCAAAGAACTCAACAAAGGCCGCACCTTCCGTCAAAAAGTGCACGCCTTGGTGTTTCCCAGCAACCACGGCGGCACCATGCAACACATTTTTG
>Ga0228699_1000586_pt1 | contig 26031 bp, 20 predicted proteins | sample McNCre217_Aug_MG_FD_178016 | JGI IMG/M metagenome (GOLD analysis project Ga0228699, IMG submission 178016) | Freshwater microbial communities from McNutts Creek, Athens, Georgia, United States - 2-17_Aug_MG | ecosystem: Environmental > Aquatic > Freshwater > Creek | place: USA: Georgia... | reverse complement strand
AAAAATGGCACGGCGACAATTGCAAACTAAATCCAAATAAGCCAAAATAATAAGCACAGCCAAAAACAAAATAGGGAGCCAATGACTCCCTATTTTTTCACATCATTGCCCAAATCAAATCAAATCAATCGACCGATGCTAACCACAATGCCCCCGAACACTGTGAACACCACATCCATAATATCCACGGAATGTGGTCCACTTTTCCAATCACCACTTTCTAAATGGTTCACCAAAGCGTCGTAACATTCTTTCAATATTGCAATCACAGTACACAGCACAAGTCCGAACCATACAGAGTATAATCCTCCAATGGCTGCAATAATTGATCCATAAAAATAATGGGCAAGTTTGTCTTGTGCCAGAACCATTTTGCCTAAAATCTTCTCCACGGTATTCACTAAAATATTCATCATTCCCGTCCAATTCGTTCCAGTTCAACCATAGTGGCAGAAAGGTTGATTTCGGGATCGGCACATAGACTGTGGTTAATGATGCCTTGTCGAATGATCATAATGGCTTCATCTTTTTGGTCTTCATTGGCCCCGAAGAAGTCTAGATTTCTGTACAGGAACTTGTACATATCATTGTACTCTTCCAGTTCAATTTGGGAGCAAATCAGATTTCTGGCGTCACGGATTCGTTTTTGCCGAAACAATGAAACCATTTCTAGACGATAGTCTTTGCCATTATCGTCATCATTGTTTGCCGGTAGGATCAATTTCCCGGAAGACGAATACTGTTGAACTTGGTTGATAGTTTTGCGAAGGTCCGGATAATGTGCCTTGGTGAATGCAGTCAATGTATCCAGATCAAAATCCACATTCTCGGCGGCTAGAATTTTAGCCACACGGATCATAAATTCTGTTTCATCCAGATTTTTGAAATGGAATGACTGGCAACGACTATGGATAGCCGGTAGAATTTTCTGTGGGTAGTTGCAGGTTAGAATGAATCGGCAGACATGGGAATATTCTTCCATGGTATGGCGAAGTGCTTGTTGGCCTGCTGGGGAAATACCGTCAGCCTCATCCAGAACGATGATTTTGAAGTCACCGAATGGCATTGTTTGTGCAAAGTTGGTGATTTTTTGACGGATCATTTCGATGCCGTTTTCTCGGCTGGCATTGATAATCATGACATCGGCTGGTTCAACTTTTAGTTCGTTGATGATGACATGGAAGATGCTGCTTTTGCCTGTACCGGGGCCACCACTCAGTAGTAGATGGGGGATGTATTTTTCATTAATCCACGTTTGGACTGTGCGTTTTTGACTTTCATCAATCCAAACGTAGTCGTCGATAGTTTTTGGGCGGTATAATTCCACCCATAGTTCTTTCAGTGCCATTCTTTTCCTCTGGTGATTTGCTACTTTTGGTAGTGTACCACGGCTGGGGGTGGGTTGTCAACCAGTTTGATTGATCTCCCCATTTCGTTAGGCAACACTTTGTATTACTATTGTGGCGGAGTGGGCCACACGACATTAACTGGATATCCTGCCTGAGTAGTTATATCCCTCAATTGCTGACGATAACTTGCCCATGCATCCTTAGTTGGCTGAGGTACATCGGGGAGTTGCGTCCAGTCTGAGTCTTTTAGCAATTCGCTCCTACGATTCAGGACATCCAGTTTAGTCAACATCGTGTCAACAACCCATTTTTCATTATTGTAGTCAAACATCCAATACCCGCTATCGGGTTTTGGTGGAAGCTCAATCAATTGATTATTTTTTACATAAAATTTGGTAATATCAATTGGGGCTGGGCCGATATTTATGTAATTAGGGTTTTCATTATAATTCTCAATATTAATTAACTGAAAAATCCTACCAGTGTCATCATAATAAACATAATAATTCATACTTTATTCTCCATCGCGATAATTGCTGTTATAATATCAGCACTTCCGCCCGATCCGGAGTATCCAGTTGGGCCAAATGTCAATACGGTCGGGCTCGTGTTTTGCATCGGGGTAAAAGACACTCGGACACTGATCGTATGGGTCCCAGCGGGCAAGCTCACGTGTCTGAATAGTACGCTGCCACCGCCTGCAGCCTGCTTCGAGGTACCAAAAACCGGTGCTTGCCACTGCTGAAACACTGCGTTTTGGGTAGGTCCTATGGACCAATAAGCAGTTTGGCCGTCAACCTGTAAGGTGAACACTACATTAAACGACTGAATGTTTGGGTTAGTCCCAAACACCACGTATCGTAAGTTAGCCCACACGTTAAGGGGAGCACCAGTTGTGGTAATGGTAGTTGTTTCCCCGCTGTATACAGTCACTTGAGTGTCGGTTGTCTTCGGAATAACTGATGCAGCAATATCACCGCCACACTGTGCATTCGACGCTGCGCCCACAACGATGTAAGGCGTATCCAGCTTTGTACCGGCACCGAAAATGATGTTCCCGGATGAGTCTTTGATTGATAGATTGCGAGTGTCAATGTTATTCGCCGTTAGTGTTCCAACTTGCGCCGAACCAATCGCAGCAGTTGCGATATATGTGCTCACATTAGTGGTGTCGATTTTGTTCAATGTGGCGAAACTGCCTGCACCCAATGCACCTAAACTAACATTCGAATTTAGGATGCCAGCAGGTGCATTGGTCAAATCAGTTTTAACTGCACCAATTCCGGTAGCCGTCACATTCGAATTCAACCAACCGGGATCAGGCGTGACATAACTAGACGATAGCGCATTTCCAGCAGCAAGGATAATATTTCCGTTGGCATCCTTAATAGATAACCCACGAGAGTCAATCTTATCCGCAGTAATAGCACCCGCGCCAATGTTATTCGCAAGAATGGTCCCATTAAACACCAACGTAGGCGTAGTGCCATTCAAATTAATGCTGAACGGGGCGATTGTACTGCTTGCACCGGGTTTGTACATCAAGAACTTGTCAGCGTTGATTGCAAATGCACTGGTTGGAGTTGCCGTAGTTGCATCCGAAGCCAGCCCGAATCCACTGATGTATCCATTGTTGTCAACTTTGACCGTATATTGTGCCTTCAATCCATTGGTGGTTGATGCAAGAGTTTGGATACTGGCAGTATTACCATTTACGGTGGAAGTTAATGTTGAAATCTGGGAAGCCAGTGCGGTGTTGGCATCCGCACGGGCAATTTGTTCCGTTGTAATTGCAGCAGCATTCGCATTAACCGAAGCCACTACTGTATCAATCCGTGTGCCCAATGCAGTGTCTGCGGTTGTTCTTGCAGTCTGTTCTGATTGAATTGCAGCCGTATTTCCATTCACTGTCGCAATGACAGTGTCAATTCTGGTGCCAATCGCTGTATCTGCATCGGCCCTTGCTGTTTGCTCAGAGGTAATTGCTGCAGTATTCGCGTTCACGGTTGCAATTACGGAGTCAATTCTAGTGCCGATTGCAGAATCAGCCGTGGTTCTGGCGGTTTGCTCAGCCGTGATTGCAGCGGTATTTCCATTCACCGTTGAGGTCAATGTGTCGATTCTAGTGCCGATTGCAGCTTCTGCGGTTGCTCTCGCCGTTTGTTCTGTTTGAATTGCGACAGTATTGTCTTTCACGGATGCAGATACGGTGTCAATGGCAGAACTGAGGGCCGAAACCGAATCTGCTTGTGTCTTAATTTCTTGAGTAATAACGGCAGTATTATTCGCAACAGTGGAGCTAAGTGTATCTATCCGTGAACTCATGGCGGAATCGGCAGATGCCCTCACCGTGGATTCAGTCGTGAGGGCTGCAGTAATGATGCCGTTCGTTACTGTATCCACTGCAGTTGCAACCATACTGTTGACATTGGTCACCAAACTGTCCATTGCACTAGTGCGAGCCGCCTGTTCATTTTTAATGGCGGCAGTGTTGCCATCCGTGATTGCACTTAACGTGTCAACTCGTGAACTCAATGAAGATGTAGTAGTGGTCGCTGTATCCAGTTTTGTATTGATTTGTGCAACATTGGATGCCACGCTGCTGGACAGGGTTGTATACTGTTGCGTCAGTGCGGACGTTGCATTTGTTCTGGCATGTTCTTCGATTTTAATGTTAGCTACTGCACTTTGAACAGTACTAGACAGTGATGCAATTTTATCCGCCAATGATTGCTCATTCGTGGCGCGAGCCAATTGCTCTGCATAAATGTCTGCAGAATTTGTACCGACTTGGGCAACTGTGCTATCAATTCTAGTACCCAATGCAGAATCTGCAGTAGTTCTCGCAGTTTGCTCTGATTGTATTGCGGCAGTAGTCTCATCCGTGACTGAAGTTAACGTGTCAATTCTAGTGCTCAGGGCAGAGTCCGCAGTGGTGCGTGCCGTTTGTTCTGTCTGAATTGCAGCAGTGATGGCAGCAGTGTCCATAGCAGATAGTGAATCCACCTTGGTTGCCAATGCAGAATTTGCAGTCACAACCGTGGACAACTCGGAATTGATCTGGGCCAAACTTGTTGCCGTACCGGAAGATAACGTATCGATTCTATTACTTAATGCAGAGTCTGCAGTGGTTCTTGCGGTCTGTTCAGTCTGAATTGCCGAGGTATTATCCCCCACTTTTGCATTCAATGTATCTACCGTGGAAGATAGTGCAGAATTTGCCGAAGCCAACGTGGTTTGTTCTGAGATAATCCCAGCAATGCTGGTGTTCACGGTTGAGATAGCAGCATCAATCTGGGATGTCAATGCAGAATCCGCATTGGCCCTTGCTGTTTGCTCATTTTTAATCGCGGCGGCATTACTATCCACCGATGAACTCAAGGTATCGATTCGAGTACTAAGTGCAGAGTCTGCAGTAGTCCTAGCAGTTTCTTCAGATGTGATTGCCGATGTATTGGTATCAACTTTAGAGCCCAGTTGAGTCAACTGTGTAGTCAAATTGGATTGATCCGTGCTAAGTGTGCTAATATCACTGCGAATGGTACCAAGGCTCGTATTCGTCGAGCTTGTCAATGTCGTGATTTGCTGACCTAATGATGATACTGCGTCGGCTCTAGCAGTCGATTCCGTTTGAATAGCGGATGTGTTTGAGTCAACCTTGGCGGATAGAGTTGATACATCGTTTGCCGTGGCCGATTGTGCTGCAGTTGCCACATTCAATTGATTGTTGAATTGGGCCAAACTGTCAGCAGTGTTCGTGGTCAATGTGTTGATCTGATCAACAATTCCCGATTCAGCCGTGGCACGTGCATTAACTTCTTGTTGAAGCGCTGCATTGGTGGTCCCCAATGTAGCATCGATTGTGGTAACAGAGTGCGTCAGTGCGGCCAAGTCAGTTGCAGTTGCAGTTTGTTGATTACTTATACTTGCAATAGAATTATTAACGGCTGCGATCTTTTGATCAGTTGAAGACACCACGGCATCAATTGCCGATGCGCGTGCAGTTTCCTCGGATTTGATTGCGGCAGTATTACCGTCAACCGTTGCAGTCAATGTGTCAATTCTTGAACTCAGTGCACTGTCTGCCGTTGTTCTCAAATTGATTTCATTTTGGATTGCACTGGTGTTTGTCTGATAATTGGAGACCAGTGTGTTCAATGAATTGATAGTAGTAGCATCTAATGCACTTAGTGTCGAAATTGATGATCTAACTTCTGCCAATCCGGCATCCGTTTTACTTGATAACGTCGTGATTTGTTGAGTCAGTGCAGTATCTGCGTCGGTTCTTGCGGTTGATTCGGCGGTAATCGCAGCAGTATTGTTCCCAACATTTGACTCAATTGTATCGACCTTAGTGCTCAGTGCAGTACGAGCGGTTGATTCAGTGGTCAAATCTTGACGAATCTGCGAAATGTTCCCATTTACATTGGTTGTCAATGTTAAAATTTGACTGCTCAATGCATCATCTGCAGTTGTTCTTGCAGTTTGTTCTGCTTGAATTGCGGCAGTATTTGCACCGACATTGGTGTATAGCGTATCAATTCTCTGGGATTGGGCGGTATCTGCTGTAGCACGGGCCGATGCCTCCGATTGAATGGATGCAATTGTTGCATCCACTGAACTCACCATGCTATCAATTCGGTTGCTCAATGATGAGTCCGCAAGTGTTCTCGCAGCTTCCTCAGTCTTAATTGCCGATAGATTTGCATTTGTGCTGGCGGACAGTTGACCAAGCGCGATTGCGGTCGCTGATTCAGACGTGGTTCTTGTATTAGCTTCTTGAATAATTGCAGCAGTATTTGCATCAACTTTGGATGAAATGGTATCCACCTTGTTGCTGAGTGCTACCCCATCTGCGACGGCAGTGTTCAAACTATTTCGGATTTCTGCAAGGCCCGCACTGGTGGATGCATTCAATGTCGTAATTTGATCCGATAATGCAGAGTCCGCCGTGACTCTTGCATTTTGTTCTGTCAAAATATTTGCATCAGTCGTATCTAGCTTTGCAGACAACGATGCAATCGATGTTGCATTGGCATTGATTGCAGTGCTTTGCGTATCTTGAACTGTTCGAATTTCGGAAATACTTTGATTGAATGTAGCAGCATTATCCGTGACTACTTTAGTCAATGAATCCACTGCTGAGGTTCTGGCAGTTTGTTCCGATTGAATCGCGGCAGTATTATTGCCGACTGTTGTGCCCAACGTTGAAATCTGGGAAGCCAATGCATCAGTCGCAGTTGTTCTGGCAGTTTGCTCAGCCGTAATTGCAGCAGTATTTTGCCCAACACTGGAGCTTAGTGTATCAATTCTGTCACTCAATCCTGTGTCCGCACTAGTTCTGGCAGTTTGCTCGGTATTGATCATCGCAGTGATCAATGCACCCGCATCCACATTCAGGGTAGTGGCAGTTAATGTCTGAATTTGCTGAGTTAGTGCACCCGTAACATCAGTTAGTGTTTGTTGCTTGGTTTCAAGCCCTGCCATGCTGTTACCCAGTGTGGAGGATAGCATCGTGATTTCTTGACTTAATGCAGTATCTGCATTTGCTCTAGCCGTTTTTTCTTCCACAAGTCCCGCATTAGTCAAGTCTGTTTTCGCAACAAGATCATTCACTAACGTGCTTTGTGCGGATAATGCATCTGCTTGTGTCTGTTGAGTGGTTTGCAGTCCTGCTATATTTGAATTCACATGTGCATTCAGCGTGGTGATCTGAGAACTCAAACTTGAATCCGCCACCTGCCTTGCATTTTGTTCTACCGATATGGCGGCATCTCTTGCGGCAGCTTCAGTCGCCAATGCATCGGTCCTTGCCGTTACTTCTGCGTTGATTGCAGCATCTCTTGCAGCGGCCTCATTTGCGAGTGCAGTATTGCGTGCAACTGTTTCATCGTGAATGGCGGCAGTTCTATTGGCTACCTCACTGGCAATTGCGGTGTTTCTTGCCGTGGCTTCTGCTAAAATGGCATCTATTCTATTTTGGGTTTCAGTGGATAATGCCGTGGCAGCGACTTGGGCTGCAGCGGCAATAGCCGCATCCGTCTTGTCACTCAATACCTGAACGGCGGCAATTCTAGTTGCAGCCTCGGATGCCAGTGCAGTTGCCCGTGTAATTGACTCAGACGCCACTGCGGCTGCATTTGCCACTGCGGCTGCAGTAATTGCGTCATTCCTATCTTGCGCTTCTTTTGATATCGCAGCGGCCCACAGTGCTGCATTTGCAGAAATGTCTGATGCGCGTTGCATTGCCTCATTCAAGACAGCAGCCTCTCGGGTAGCAGCCTCTGTTGCAATCGCATCGTGTCTGGTTGTTGCTTCTGTGGCAATAGAAGCAATCCTTGCATTGGCCTCTGCAATATCGGCTGCGATTCTTGCGTCAGACTCTGCCTTCAGTTGATTATTCAAATCATTGGTGGCGGATGCAATAGAATTGGAAAGTGTAATATTTTCAGCAGCAATAGCGGCATTACGATCACGAACTTCACTGATTAGTTGGGCAGAAGCTTGGAGGTCTGCATTAATTCTGGCACTTTCTTCTGCTGCAATTGCCGCAATTCTTGCATTTGCTTCTTCAACCGCCGATGATATCCTTGCATCCGCCTCTGCCTTTAATTGATTGGCGGCTAAAATATCAGCATTGAGACGGGCAGTTGCCTCTGCATTAATTCCTGAGCGCAGTGAATCCAATAGTGAAATTACATCTGGACCAAGTACGCTTAGGTTTGCCTGACCTTGAATTAATGGCAGAATTTGGTCAATTGTCAGCCCATTTGCACCCACTACATCCCATTTTCCAGAGTGGTATACGTTTAGAATGGCAGTTGATGAGTCAAACCACAGTTGCCCCTCGACTGGATTGATTGGGGCCGTGGTGGAGGCGAACGTGGACACCAATTGAGCAATGATGGCATCGTAATTTTTTGATGATCCACCGGCTGGTGACGGGACGGAAACTACTGTTCCATCTTGGCGTTTAATTTGAATTGACATGGGCTGATATATCCAATAATTAGTTCTTATGGTTGTATTTATCTCGGATTTTGATTTTATTGCCCTGCGCCAACCAATAAATACCACCATAACTAGGACAATATATGACCAGCTTTTTCAGCCAATATCCGGAATTTGTGGAGTTTGACTCCAGAAAAGATAGAGGATTCAGCCAAGTAACCATCGAATCACTGGATAATAGACATGCCGCCATGGCACCAAAATGGCTGGTCCATGGAAAATCTGTTCTGGACTTGGGTAGTTGTATTGGCGCAACAGGTCAATGGTGCTTGTCCAATGGTGCAACGCACTACACCGGGGTAGAAGTGCAGCATACTCTGGCAACCACGTCAGGTGCATTGTTATCGAAATACTGGGATAAGTCTAAATTCTCAATCATTCAGCAAGATATTCGCGATTTTCTGGATAATCAAATCACAATTGGTGCAAAATACGACATTATTGTCATGATTGGGGTGATTTATGCATTCTTGGATACCCACACAATCCTTGATAAATTGTCAAAAATTTGCACAGATTGCGTGGTCATTGACAGTGTCTATCCTTGGCATATGCCTTCGCCGGATATTTCTATTATCCAAATAGCCAGAAATCAGCACATCAATGGATCGACATCGGATACTGTATTTTCAGGGGCCGGGGCAAGACCAAGCCCGGCAGCATTAAAAATCATGATGGAATCAGTTGGATTCGCGGATCGTGATGGTCTTATTTTTCCCATGAAATTATCGGATAAATCCGTGCATGAATCTTATTCCACTGTTCTGGCTAGGCCGGATGATCAAGTTGACTTGCCCGCCAGATATTTGATGAGGTTTCACAAAACAAATTCACCCGTGATTAAGCAAGTCGGTGATTTGGTCAAAATCAATAAAACGTCCACGGCAGAAACAATGCTTGCTCGTCCCACCATCCAACAGGCAGAAAGTTGGTCATTCGATTCCGGAGTTGCAGACAGATTTCAGCAAGAAGCACAAAATCATATACCGGATTACAGCCGGGTCATCGACTTATGTATCGAGTGCACTAAAATTGTGCATAAGTCCAATTTCGATATCAAAATTATTGACGTTGGGAGTGCACTAGGAAATACCATCGACAAATTTATGCAAATTGGGTATAAGAATGTATATGGTGTTGATAACAGTCCGGCAATGCGATCAAAAAGCCTACACCCGGATGTCGTCACTATCTCAGATACCTTGCCGACCGGGCCATGGGACTGCATTTTAGCCAACTGGACATTGCACTTTATTCGAGAAAGGCGGGAGTACATTCAATCCATGTATGATCATCTAAATTATGGCGGGTTCGTCATTATTTCCGACAAAATGGAGCATAGCATGGAAGTCGAGGAGATGTACCATAATTTCAAACGAATGAACGGGGTGTCAGAGGATATCATTCAGACCAAGAAGAGGTCATTAATGGGCGTACTAACCCCAAAACCGCTGTCATGGTACGTGGATACCTTGCGGGAAATTGGATTTGTGGACATTCAAGTGATAAACACTCGATATATGTTTTCCACTATATACGCCAGAAAACTATAACCTAAATAGTCGTCAAATGAGAACTATCAAATGAAACCACCAAAATATTTAATCGTAAGCCTTGAAAACATCAGCATTCTCGTCATGACCGAGAGCATTGTGATTGCAAATGCACTCATATCCGGTTCAGGTGATGAAATTATCCGATACATTGATCCCATCATTAGTGCCGACTACGATATCATGACGGAAGAAAAGTTCAATGAGGGGTTTTATACAATGGACGGCAAAAATCGAAACCGTCTGGTATTACTATCCGATGAGTACATTACCGATTCACTTCGGGAGAAAAAGAAAGTACTCAACTTCAGAAAATACTTACTTGAGATGCTAGAGTCATTCACTGCATCCGCATTGGTTAGGCAAGTTCGTCATAAGTGGAGTGAATTCGATTTGGTTGCGATGGAGCAAATTAAACAATCCGACCCAGCTACCGGGAACTATACATGGATGATGGAAGAGTACTCCAGAATCATGGGGATGCCGGTAGAACATGCCTACAAAGAATTGAAAATTCGAATTGAATCAGATATTTTAACAAAATTCAGAGTTCAGGCATTGGCAGAGAAATGGAAAGATGCCATTAATCAGACTACTAGTGAATCGGACAAGAGCACCATCATTGCAGGAATGGGTCGAGATTTTTGGAAAAATAACACACTATGAACAGCCTATACTATTTTAACCCACTGTCGTTTTCGCAGTTCCCCATCAATCAAGATATTGCGAATTGGTCTAAAATCTACAAATTGATCAATTTTGCGGTCGGCATGAATGATCGAACCGGAACACTAAAGCAACCAGTTCGTCAATCCATATATGCAAAATGTGAGTTGCCCGCATTGGACCCATCATTTAATCTATCTTATTCAGATTGCTGCGATAAACGTGCAGCAGAACTATATGAGTTGTCCGTGACTACTGGGAAACCACTAGGAGTCATGTGGAGTGGCGGCATTGACAGTACCATGATCTTGGTGAGTTTTCTCCGTAATTACTCAATCAATGATCTAAAATCCAGAGTAAAAGTAATCATCAGTTCCGAATCTAAAATTGAAAATCCGGAATTTTATAAAAATTTCGTTCTTCCAAATTTTGAATTCGTGAACAGCGAGCATACACCATGGCTCATGGATGGATCAATGATCATCGTTACCGGGGAGTTCAATGATCAATTGTTTGGGAGCGATATGATGAAGACATTCATCTCAAAACGTGGTGCCCATATGCTTTCTAGTCCGTATAACCGCGATACCATGTACTCCTATTTAAACTCAAGTATCAATGACCCCAACGTGACCAACACCATGATCAATGCTGTCATTAATTCATCCAATGTATACGGCATCAAATTGGACAAAATATCAGACTTTTTTTGGTGGTACAATTTTTGTTTTAAGTGGCAAAATGTATATTTCCGCATGTACTCGCTCATGTCTCCCAGAAATTTCCACAATTTGAATACTGAATTCGATTCCGTGTATATGCAGCATTTTTACCATAGTGATTACTTTCAATTATGGAGCATCACACATCCTGAAGTTCGAATCATCATGGACTGGAAAGAATACAAGATGGAGGCTAAAACTGAAATCTACAAATTCGACAAAAATGAAGAATATTACGTGAACAAAATTAAACGGGGAAGTCTGTACACCGTGTTCGGACAGCGCCCGCTTCTGGATGGTATCGATTCCGACTTCAATCCGATTGCAACAATTGATCCAACCATCTGGTACAATCCAGACAATTTCTTTAAATATTGAACTTGTGATATAATTGCAAGTTAGGCCATGATTCCGTTATTCACCCCGTCTCCCAGAATCGACTTGCATAATTGTGTCATGCTCATGGCAGAATATGCAAGTACTGGTCTATGGGATTCACGGGGGAGGAATATCAGTGTCACTGCTATCATAGATTTGATCAGTCCAGAACTCGTGGATGACATTTTTTCATGGGCGGCAGAATATGAGAAATTGGAGGAAAACGGATATGACTATGAATTTTCAACGACACATCTGAAGTCCCATGCATCACGTGGTAGAAGCCTTGCGGGTAGGCTGCAAGCAGAAATGCCGGATTGGTCCATTGCGTATTTCGATGATAACCTCATGGAATACGAATACATCAATGATCCTGTATACAACCCGGATGCATGGCAATTTAAGATCACTGCGGATAACTACAATCCGCCCATGGTTTCAAACGATCCACAGATTGAAACCATGTTTGACTGGTTGGATGACAATGAAATTGAGTATAGATATCGGTGGTGGTGCTCATCCTTTTGGTTCAAGAATGAAATGGATGCCACTATGTTTACCCTTCGTTGGGCTTGAATTAACATTGAAAGAAAACTAAAATGAAAAAGAAATTGCAACCCATTACGGGGAAAGTCCCCCGAGTTAAACGCCGTGCCATCGAGCTTTTTGCGGATACTAGATTCTTTGAAAAGAAAGAAGTTAGCAAAAAAGTATACAGTCGAAAGCGAAATGATAAACGTGATATTGACAGACAAGAATAACCCCGAGAAAAATCAAAAATTCCGGGGTTTTTGTTTGGAGGTTAATTCAATCTCTGCTACAATTCATGCATCGCAACAACTTGAATCTAAATTCCAGATTCAGCGATTTGACAGATAAATCAAATTCTGTCAGAATTCACTTCTCATTATTTTTTATTGGAGTAACCAATGTCTGCAACCGAAAGCCGCACTGTTAAGATTTCTGAAGCCAGTGTTATCATCAAACATGCCCTGAATAAAGATCGCCCCGTTATGCTGTGGGGTGGCCCCGGTGTTGGCAAATCTGATCTGATTGCTCAAATCGGCGAAGCCACTGGTCGCGAAGTCATTGACGTTCGTCTGAACCTGTGGGAGCCCACCGATATTAAAGGTATTCCATACTACAATTCAGACGAAGGCAACATGTCTTGGGCACCTCCTGCCGAACTGCCGACCGATCCTGACTGCAAAGCCATTCTGTTCTTGGACGAACTTGTTTCTGCAGCTCCTGCTGTGCAAGCTGCTGCCTACCAACTGATTCTGAATCGTCGCGTTGGCACCTACCAACTTCCCAAGGGTGTCGGTATTGTTGCAGCAGGTAACCGCATGTCTGACAAGGGCGTGACCTTCCGTATGCCTTCTCCACTGGCAAACCGTTTCATGCACTTGGAATTGCGCGTCGATTTCCAAGATTGGCTGCAGTGGGCTTTGACTCATAATATTCACCCAGATGTGGTGGGCTACTTGAGCTGGGCCAAGGCCGATCTGAACAACTTTGACCCCAAAGTACATGATCGCAGTTTCGCCACCCCCCGTTCTTGGAGTTTCGTGAGCGAAATGACCTCTGATGATATTTCCGAAGGTACATTCAGCGATATCGTGGCGGGTTGCGTGGGCGAAGGCGTTGGTCTGAAGTTTATGGCGCATCGTAAGATCAGCTCCAAGCTTCCCAACCCCACCGACATTTTGAATGGCACAGTCAAGGACTTGTCTATCAAGGAAGTCTCTGCCATGTACGCACTGACCACCAGTATGTGCTATGAACTCAAAGAGGCATACCACACTCTGAATAAGGAAAAGCGTCTGGAAGAGTGGCACCCCATGTGTGAGAATTTTATTCAGTACATGATGGATAACTTTGAGCCAGAAATGACAATCATGGGTGCACACACTGCTCTCAAGACACATGAACTGCCATTCAAGCATAAGCAACTGAAGAACTTCCCGGAATTCTTCAAGAAATATGCCCACTTGGTCATCGACATCAAGTAAACCAAGAGCCCCTTCGGGGGCTTTTTCAATTGTGCGGATTTGACATTTAATTAAATCTGGAATATAATCTCGCCAAGATCAACTCTTACTTTTCACCATATCAATGACTACAATCGTTAATTCCGTTCAGCGTGACCGTTTCACCAAAGCACGAGTCAAGTTGCTCTTGCATCATCCCTTTTTCGGCACTCTTGCAACCCGTCTCAAAATCGTAGAGGCATCCGATAAATTTGACACTGCCGCCACTGATGGTCGCCACCTGTACTACAATGAAAAATTCGTGAGCACTCTCACGGATGGCGAACTGATGTTTCTGGTGGCCCACGAAATTTCCCACGTATTTTTCTCCCACATGTTGCGCCGTGGTGATCGCAATCCAGCAATCTGGAATATGGCGGGCGACTACGTGATCAACAATATGTTGGATCGTGAGCGCATTGGCGAAGTCATCAAGGGTCCCATTCTGTTGGATCATCAATATGACAACATGACCACGGAAGAGGTCTATGACAAGTTGATTGAGAATTCTGTGAAGATTCAGATGACTCTGGACACCCACATTGATATGACCAAGGACGGGGAGAAGGATAAAAATGGTAATCCAATCACTGTAAAAATGAGCGAAGAAGAGCAGAAAGCATTCCAAGATGAAATGCGGGATGCAGTTCTCCAAGCTGCTCAGGCGGCAGGTGCTGGCAATGTTCCTGCAAACGTGGCCCGTATGATCAAGGACCTTACCGAGTCAAAAATGCCTTGGCAAGATTTGCTTCGCATTCAATTGACCAGCATGATCAAGAATGACTATTCATTCACTCGTCCCAGCCGGAAAAGTTGGCACACTGGTGCAGTGCTTCCCGGTATGTTGCCAGCAGAAGAAACCGATGTCTGTATTGCAATTGACACATCAGGCAGTATGACTGGTCAAATGCTGAAAGACATGCTTGGCGAAGTGAAGGGTATCATGGAATCGTTCGACAGTTGGAAAATTAAAATCTGGTGCTTTGACACTCAGGTTTGCGCCGTGCAAGATTTCAGCAGCGAGTCCGGGGACGACATTTCCACCTATGAGCCTGCCGGTGGTGGTGGTACTCACTTCGAGGTTAACTGGGAATTCATGCGGGATAATGATATCCAGCCAAAGCAATTCATCTTCTTCACGGATGGATACAACTGCACGGATACATGGTGCCCGCCCGGAATGGAGAACTATTGCGATACGCTGTTCATCATTCATGGATCGGATACCATTGAATCACCCTTCGGGACTACTGTATATTACTCCTGAACTTGGCCTGAATTAAATTTCAAAATAAAGTCAACAAGCCTCAAAAACTTGTTGACTTTGTCATTTGTGCATAGTATAATTGGGCATGTGAATCGGTTTTCACATGTTAATTAACAAAGGAAAATTTAAAATGCAAATTACTCTTCAAGACCTAAGCGTTGCTGCTCAATTGATCGATCTAGCCACTAAGCGCGGCGCATACAATGCGTCTGAAGCTTCTGCTGTGGGCGAAGTGTTCAATAAAATTGCCACGTTTCTAAAAGAAACTGAGGAAGCCGCCAAGAAAGAAGCCGATGGCGAAGAAGGCGCAACTGAAGGCGCAACTGAAGGCGCTTCGGTGGACGCCCCTGAAACCGTTCAATAATCAAGGAAAAATAAAATGAAATTTCTACGACATGTTGGAACCATGCGCGATACGGGTCACCGTGTCGTAGTTGTGTTCCGTAAACTCCCGGATGAGCCCAATAGCTGCCTAGTTGTTGAATCAGACGCTCTTCCAGATCGTTACCATCAAAATCTGATGGATTCTGTGGAAAGCATTACTGCACAAGAAACCATGGAATTCCATGATTATGCCCACCGTCAGTATTTTTCAGACGGCAGCAACATGCTTGCCACCTTGCACCAAAAAGGTTACTTGATCAAAGTTCCAACGAACCGTGTTATCATGCGCCCCCGCATTGATTTGGAGATTAATCTGTCTGAATTGAATGCCGGTATTGATCAGGTCGAATCTGGTGTCGAATCTGAAGAGATTGTACAATCCAATTCGTTTGAAAAAGATGATGTAATCAGTGATGCTGCCTTGGCTGCAAATCTTCGCGCTCAAGCAGAAATGTTCGAAAAGCAAGCCGCTGATCTGCGTGAACAGGCAAATACTCTTGATCCAGTTAAACCTGCCAAGAAAACTCGCCTATCCACAAAAAGTAAGACTACTGCTTAATTACTGAAAATTTAATTCAGATTAAAAGCGACCAAAAGGTCGCTTTTTCTTTTGGCTTCTGATATAATTAGGTAAATAGTATAGTGGATTATGAATCCATACAACAACTAAGAATTGAAAAACAAACATGGCATTGATCAAAAGAGATAGAAGTTTTAACGACATTTTGAGTGACGTGATGATGAATGAACTGCCCGTGAGCTTCATTAAAAGTATCACAGTCCATCTACGTAATGGGTCAAGCATTGTTTTTGACGGGGATGATCTGGTCGGGGTTGAAGACGTAGATTCATTGATCCAAGATGAAATTTTGGAAGAATACCGTGAAATGATCGTGGACGTGCAAATTGCCATGGACAATGAACTCCTGAAGCAAAGCGTGAATGGCTATGTTAGCAACTTGTTAGCAAAGCACTTCGACGAGGAAAAATGAAAGCCATCTTTGCGGTTGACAGATTAGGCGGTATTGGGCGAAATGGTACATTACCATGGCCCAAGAACAAAGAAGACTTTGCATGGTTCCGGGAACATACTCTCGGAAAAACTGTAGTCATGGGCCGGAAAACATGGGATGATCCCGCTTTTCCTAAACCGTTGCCCAATCGAACTAATATAGTAGTCACTAGTGGGCATATTGACATTCCCGGGGTGCATACTGTACAATTAATGTATGACCAGTCCATTCCACCCGATGCAATCATCATTGGCGGGGCACAGTTAATTCAATCGTCCATTTATTTGATTGATAAGATGTATCTGACTCGATTCAATGAAGATTATTCATGTGATACCTTTATTGACATCAAATCAATATTGGAAGATTTCACATTGATTGAAGGTAGAACTGGGACAGGTTTAATTTTTGAAATTTGGAAAAAGAAAGTTTAAATGAAACAATATTTGGATTTATTGAAAGATATTCTAGAGAATGGAGAACATCGCGAGGATCGTACTAAAACAGGTACGATTTCAGTATTCGGTCGCCAGATTCGATTCAACTTGCAAGATGGGTTTCCTGCAGTCACCACCAAGAAACTAGCATGGAAGGCTTGCGTTAGTGAACTGTTGTGGTTTTTAACTGGGGACACGGACGAACGCCTCCTTGCTGAAATTCTGCATGGAACACGTGACCCGGAAAAGAAAACCATTTGGACCGACAATGCACAAGCACCTTACTGGAAACCCAAGGCTAAGTTTGACGGGGACCTTGGTCGAATCTATCAACAGCAATGGAGGTCATGGAATCCGCACCAAGTAAAATGGACAAGTTCGAGTGAGTCCGAACCAGTCTACATTGATCAAATCGCAAATGTTATCAAGAGTATCAAGGAAGACCCATTCAGTCGCCGACATATTGTCTCTGCTTGGAATGTGGGAGAATTAGATCAAATGGCATTGCCACCATGTCATGTCATGTTCCAATTCTATGTGAGCACTGATAAGAAATTATCTTGTCACATCCTAATCAGGGCAAACGACATTTTACTGGGTGCCCCGTTCAATTACGCAAGTTATGCACTATTGACCCACATGATTGCACAAGTTTGCGAATTGGATGTGGGAGAATTGGTGGTTAGTACTGGCGATACGCATCTGTATAAGAATCACATCGAACAGGCAAAGGAGCAATTGAATCGGGAACCATACCCATTACCAAAATTGTGGTTGAATCCGGATATCAAAGACATTGACAAATTTACAATGGATGATATCAAGTTAATCGATTATCAGTGCCACGCTGCAATTAAAGCACCAATGGCAGTCTAAACAAAAGGAGCCATAGGGCTCCTTTTCTATTTTATGGCTAAATATCTCAATGAAATTACTTATACTTGGTGGAATCAAATTCATCGGAAAATCCCTTATTGATCTTGCAATTAAGCAAAATCATGCAATCACCTTAATCTCATTAGATGATCCCGGCCATAAGGATAAACTCGAATGGATCAACATCAACAGAAACAATTTAGCTGAATTAACTTTCGCACTTTCCGGAAAACAATTTGATGCCGTGATCGATAACATTGCATATCGCCCACAACAAGTCAAAGATTTGTTAAAGGCATTGGATGGAAGAGCGGCCAGATATGTACTGACTAGCTCCGTTGATATCTATACTAACTCTGAGCTTAAAGTCATAGATGAAATCAATGATGAAAATTTAACCCCGATACAATATGCAACTGGAACCAATGCATATCTCAGTGGAAAACGGGAATGCGAGGTTGCTCTCAGATCGGACGTGACCATACAAGAGAAAGTCATTATTCGTCCATGTATTGTGACCGGCCCAAATGATAATATAAACATAGCGAATACTGGGACACCTAGAAGTCTATGGTATGCAGCACGGGCAATCAATAATTATCCCATATTCATACACAGAGAATACAATCACGTATTTTCACTTGTCCACAGCGACGATGTTGCATCTGCATTATTAATTGCAGCACAGCACCCGGATGCAACAGATAGGATTTTTAATGTTCGTGGAGACACATCGTGGACACTCGAAAGCTACGCAAATGCCCTAATACGTATATGTAACTCCAATTCCAAAATAGTCAAGTCATTCAACGATGAGTTGGCGGCAAATGGAGTTTTGGCGGCTGGTGAAAAAATTATTACCCCATATATGAATGGCATCAATCAATTTTCGTTATTCGATACATCTAAGATAAAAGAGCTAGGATGGGCCCCAATGTCTGATGATCAGATGCTAAAATCACTGACAGAAAATACAGATGCTCTTACCAAAACGTTGGAATCACATCGGAATCTAATACAAAAAGAATGTGATTATGCGGCTTCACTCATATCTGAATCGGAACCTGATTTGATTTTGGGGCACTTCAGTGGGGTCAATAGTCTTATTTCAATCGGGACACATCGTGGGGATCAGTCAGTCGATACAAATTCATTGTATCACTCAGCCATTAAAGAATGCCTAAGTAATGGCATTAATACAATCGATACTGCCGTGACATATAGAAACGAAGAGAGCGAGAAGACTATTGGCAATGCTATCAGGGAATGTATAGATGGCGGGACTGTGACTAGAAATGATATTTGCGTTATTACAAAGGGTGGGTTTTTGCCGGTTCCAGAAAAAAGAATGGTCGGCACTACACCGCATGAGAACTCATTTGGAAGCACAATTCGACCATCATACATTCAATTCATGTTAAATCAGAGTAGGAAAAATTTACAACTCTCAACCATCGACATCTACCTATTGCATAATCCAGAAAATTGTCTAAAATATCTTAGTTCTCGTCAATTTTATGAAACTATTTTTCTGACCTTTAAAATGCTAGAGGTTCAGGTAAGTATCGGGAATATCCGAGAGTATGGAATAGCAACATGGACTGGGCTATTTGTATCAGAAATGGACCAATGCTACATCGACTTGAATAAAATTTTAAAATGTGCAGAATTGGCTGGGGGGAAACATACACATCATTTCACCACCCTTGAATTGCCATTCAATTTGTCAAATAATTCTGCGTATTCTAAAAAATCACAAACCATTGATGGCACCCCGGTATCTGTTTTTGAATATGCAAAATATAAAAATCTGAAAGTATTCACTAGCAATAGCGCTATGTATGGAAATGCGAACAACGTGATTCTAAGTCACGTTATCCCGGATTCAAGTCATCTATCTGCAACTCAAAAACTTCTCAAACTTAATAAGAGCATGATGTACACTACATCGGCAATTGTTGGAATGAAGGGCGCAACTCACGTGTCCGATGCGATTGCCGTATTATCAGAAATTGATTTCAATGAGGATTCAATCTCGGGAATATTAGATGCATTTAAGTTCAAAAGGTTAAGCTGATGGTGAATTGTAGATAACTTTCCACAATTCACTCAGTTTGTCGAATTGTGATAGTGCGGATTGGTCAAATAAATTAGCAGCTTCAATTGCGCACAGTGCATCGAAGTTCTGCCGACCAACGTCAACTATATCTCCATTAATTTTGGATACCGTGGTTACCCCATTTCGCATAGAATTATTAAGGGTCGAGGGTCGGTTTATTTCCCCAAATAGAACAACTAAGTCTGCAGCTTCTTGCCCGATTTCTTCAACTAACATATCCATATCAGACTGCTTATCCAGACACTGTGACTTGAAAATATTTGTGCCAAATATAGAGTGACAGGCACCGGCTAAACACGTTGTTTCTGGGCGATGTGCTGCCCTCAATAGATCATACGTATTGATTAGATGTGTTGTTAATACCCGCGAGGAATGCGGGATATCATCTGCGCCGATACTATTGAAGAAATCTAGTAGTTTAGTCCTAGTCGGATCAACTGGTATTGGGGTTTGCTTGATATTGGTTAGTGTTAATTGATCAATCGTCATGCCCTCTGGTAAACTAACCTTATACATTAAAGTGATTCTAAGTGCGGGGCATATTCTGGTAAGACCTCTGGCGGTATGCCATTTATTTCCGGGAAATACAAGTCCTTTGTTGAATTTGGGAAGCTCGGCGTAGGCGATATTATTTCCATCGTATATGATCGTTTCCCCACCCCACTCACGTTTCCATTCTCGATTCATATAAATGACAAGCGTCACATCTCGGTCTCTTGATGAATCTGTGTGCGGGTACCCCTCTACGCCAAATGTGTGGGCATTTGTATAGCATCGAATAAGTGTTGCACCGGGGAAGTAATTAGACTCTAGGTATGTCCATGCATCTTTAATTGCACCCGTTAACTTACCGCTGATATCAGAGGTATTGTCATTTTTTACTCCACCAAAATCGTGATTCCAGTGGGCGTATCCCATATCCTCATTCGACCTCCATCCGTACTTCCATTGAGACGATCTAATAGTCGCCTCAATCCTAGATATCAATTCAACGGGGAGTATGTTTTCGATTGGGTTCACATCAACCGCCACCGCCTGCGCCAGCACCTGCGCCGCCATCACCGCCCGTACCCGCCGCGCCTGTACCTGCACCTGCACCCGCATCGCCCGTGCCTGCTGCGCCTGTGCCTGCACCTGCACCTGCATCACCCGTACCCGCCGCGCCTGTACCTGCACCTGCATCACCCGTACCCGCCGCGCCTGTACCTGCACCTGCATCACCCGTGCCTGCTGCGCCTGTACCTGCACCTGCATCACCCGTGCCTGCTGCGCCCGTGGCGGCAGACCCTGTGCTGTCGCCAGTTGCGGCGGTGGACGCTGCATCGCTGGTAGCAGCGGTGGATGTCCCCGTTGTATCACCGGGGGTGCCAGTGGCGTCACCAGTACCACCCGTTGTATCACCTGTTCCGCCACCCGTCGCGTCACCAGTGCCACTTGTATACCCGCAATCTGGGCTATTCGCCATGATTAATGCACTATATTCCCCACCAGTGCCATTTGCGTAATATCCCCATTTATCGAATCCACGGCATTCTGTTCTCAATAGTGTTCCTGCAGGAATAGTTGTCATCCTTGCAATAATTTGTGCCTCAGCATTCAATGCACGATTTGCCTCTGCATTGATGGCGTTGGTATTAATAAGATCACCGGCAATACGTGCAGCAGTTTCCGCAGAAATGGCATTTGCAGTAGCAAGGTCATTTGCGATACGAGCCGTTGTCTCGGCTGAAATGGCATTTGTATTAGCAAGGTCGCCAGCAATACGGGCAGCAGTTTCCGTAGAAATTGCATTTGTATTGGCAAGGTCATTTGCGATGCGCGTGGATGTTTCGGCTGAAATGGCGGCTCTATCTGCAAGATCGTTTGTAATACGAGCAGATGTTTCCGCAGAAATAGCATTTGTATTGGCAAGGTCACCAGCAACACGTGCTGTAGTTTCAGCAGTAAGATTATCCAATGTAGCGTACCGATTGACTTTATACGTTACCCCACCCTCATCTGCACTACTTAATGTCATACCGGCACCAATCGTTGGGAATGAGGTAGAGTTAATACCTGCCAATAAATTTGAAGTATCAGATTTTGGGGTAAACTCAGCATCACTGCTGATAATCATTACCAGTTTGTTGTTGACATAGTTGGCAAGGACATAATGAGAGGAATCGCCAACATCCTTCACAATGATGGATTTCGCTTGAGTCCCACGATAATTCGTATCAATTACATGCCATGTATTGTCCGACAAGAACACATATAATTCATCTTCTTGTGAATTATGCCACACTTGTCCAATCATAGGATTAACGGGTGGGACTGGATTTGAAAAATTCTCCAGCATATTCACCAAGTTTTCACCCATAATTTCACCGTAGCCCGGAAAGTTTTTACCAACCAAACGAATGCTGGTGGATGTATCAATTTCCCCATCCGGGACAGATGTCAGTAATGTGCCATTTGTTTTATTAATCTCGTATGCCATTGTGTATGCCTTGTATTTTTGTATTTATGCGACCCGAATGCGCAGGGTATATCGAATTCGGAACAATCGATTCGCCGCTTTTTGTACTGGGTGGAAGATAATGTGACTCAGTAGCAGCCCAGAATTCAAAGTGTCACCCTTACTTTTTAAGCCAATTTCGTCAAATACGAATGCCCCGTTGAAGTCCGATGCGTTATCAAGGGCATCCTGTGATACATTTGCCAAATTAAACTTTGATCCAACTGATGGCTCCGTGTAATCCAATATTGCATTAACAACCAAGTCAGTATAGTTTAAGCCAGATAGATGAGACGAGGTGATGTAATTCTTCGTGCCATCCACATTATTTGGATCATTCTCATCCACCACCTTGTAATAAGTTGGACTATACAATTCTGCAGTGGATGATGTAACCCGGGGCGCATTATAAGAAATCACACCTAAGTCATTTATAACTGTGCCCCCATTGCCGAAATGGACTTCATACACGGTTCCACCTTTATTAGAAAAACTTCGCGCCATGGCAACACTGATATTCTCAGGGTTAATTGCATTTCGATTATCCACGATAACCTCTCCGGTTGCATCGTCCCAGATTTTCAAGTGACCTTCTACACTAAAATCAACATTTTCAGAAAACATAAAATAAGCCTTTTTATATGGGTATTTATCTTTAAATCAATCCCCCTGATCCTGCAAAATCAGTAATGCGTTGGAATTCATGGAATCTTTCAAGGTTTTGCCCAAATCGTTGAATGCAATGCACCCATTTAATGGATTTTCAAGAGTGGTCGAGTCGGTATCGGCAATTACATCGAGTCCCGCTGGATATTCGCCAATTCCAAATCCTCTGATCAACTCCGATAGAGTATTTCCATCCTTAGACTGGTATTGGATTCGTTCTCCGTTAATAAACACGTAAGATTTCTCGATAGGATCGGGGATCATAGTGCCGTCCATGAGGATGATTTCCGTATCGTCGGGTAGCAATGTTTCTGCCAGTTTAGTAGTATCCTTGCGACTCAATCTAGTATACCGTTGAACTCCATCCGACCCAACATTCATCCGGAATGCGTAGGTTTCGCCATCATATTTAGATACGACCTCAATAACCAATGCATCGCGAATTATGGTTGGGACCAATTCCCCACTATCTTCGCCCAATTCCCCAAATTTACCTCCAGTAACGATGACCGGGTTGGCGATGCCGAACCTACCCCCACTGTATCGGGTTTGTTTAGGCACAGCAGGTTCCTCGAATCGCTCAGCCCCTAAAATATTAGACGGCCCAATGGAATACGCAACTCGGTTATATTTGAACTCAATTTCGGGACTCATTGAGTCCTCAACACTGACAGCGACTGTATCTGCCACCGGGCGAGTATCAATGACCCTTCGAACTTTTGTCCGATATGGTTTAATTTCGTTGATGTAATCAATATACTGTTGAACAGTATCCTTGACAAAGTATGGCTTCTGGGATAAATTATCCACATCCAAATTGTCAATATACAAGTAAGAACTCTTAGTGATCCAGTCCACTGCATCATTTTCCGAGAAGATATAACGAACCATATCAAAGAAAAGTTTGTTATAGTTAATAGAGTATTCCCCAGTGAAAATATCTTCTCTTAGTGCAGTCACAATTTCACCGAACTCAATGCCCGGATCATTGTCCCATGCCGTGAAGTCCCATGGGGACAAGTCCCAAGAAAACTGCTGCTTGACGCTATTAAACAAATCTTGCGTGAATTGAATAGTTGCATTTTTCTTGTACATCAGTGTTCTTTGATTGTTTGCGATCAAGTAAATTGCATATCTGGTTGAATTCTGTACCAGAACATAGACCCCATTCAACGTCATGTCAATGTCGGTTTCCAGCGCGTAAGTGTAAGATACTGGGGCAAAACTGTTGTAGTCCGGCGAGACAAAATCGATGACGTTATAAAACTTACTGATATCATAAAGGTGTGTACCCTTGGTGATAGTTCGCAAATGTTTATCCCATGCTGGTGCCATTTCAAATAGGTCCATGCCTGCCAATAACTTATTCGCGGATGCAATGAATGTCATGCGGGCCGTGGTTCGATCCTTGATCCATGTTTGCTGCAATGATTCGCCGCCGTTTCCGAAACGGTCATACACATCTAATCGATAATTTGGCACATCTCTTCGACTTTGAATGCGAATTCGATTGTTCCCATGAATATCTTGGGGCAAGATTTCATAATCGTACAATTTGTAGAATGGACGAGCCGAGAATGCACTATTCAAGTCATCAGGTGTGATTGCCCGAACCACTCGATAAAATACGCCATCATAGGAGAATATATCACCGGCATGGTACATTGAATTGGCGTCATAGTTTGCCCACACGTGAATTTCAGTGTTGCGATCAAATCCAGCCAAGCTATCCCGTAATTTGCCATGTAACCATTCTGGAATCTTCGTGACGCTGTCATTTTCCCGGAGCAATATCCACTGGCTATGTACTTCCGGTGCCATGTCCATATTATTGTCGGGAATCTGCCTAAATTGAATTTGAGCAGTCGTGCTGGTATTATTCAAAAACTGAGATACGCCAGACATGATCATGGTGCTACTTGAAATTGGAGCGGCCCATGCAATGCCCATATCTGTTGGATTTTGGATAACAGCGGCAATACCAGAAACAGACAACGTTTTATCCATTCTGGCGGAAGAAATTGTATCCACCCCTTTGACCCAGAAATAATACAAGGTCGAAATAGTGCCATCAGAATTCACGGATTCCTTGGACGAATAACTGTAAATTGATTCCTGCCCAATCTTGGTAACTTTTGCTGACCCGGTAGGAACAGTGCCATTTACCGGGGTCGCATTTTCAGATGCTGAATTGTATTCTAATGGACCCACCGTGCTTTCAATCCATTGATACACGTCCACCGTTGCACCCGGGAACAATTTACCCCAGTTTGAGTGACGGTACTCTATACTACCCTGTTCATAATTCAAGAACTTGCTGGTACTCATATCCCACCAAACTGTTCCCACTTGATCTGGTCCCCAGTTTGAATTCTCATTGACTTCAATTTCAGCATTGGTGCTGAATGAATACAATGCCGGATCGTTCGCACTCTTAATGTCAATATTTCTGTCCGCCGCCCGTGGAATGAATCCTTTGAATGGATCATAGATATCCAACTCAATTAATTCACGGTTAGAGTCACGGTCATACAAGGTAATGGAATGAATAAGTCCAGTATCGGTCAATAATTGCCCAGAGGACACCACCGATACCATGTCTGGCATATTGTTCCCAGCAGAATCAACCTTCAAAGTTTCGATTCCACCATTATCGGAATCAACATAAATCAATTGACCTGCCTTCCATGCATAACGTGGGTCAGTCGCGATCTGCTGGTGTGTTAACTCTGCAAATCGTGTAGGCATCAGTTGGACGACAGTGCCGCCGCTAGTGGCACTGGATGCCACTGCATCAATCGTGATCGAATCCGCAGTGACTGATTTAACTGAATGAATACCATCCACCCCACTACCCATGGTCATAATGAGGTCACCCACTTTTAGGGGATGACCAGCAGTAAATGTAATAGTGGGCGGTGCAGTTGGGGATGTTGCATCGGGAGTCACCGTTTCAATTGTAATTCCAGTATTTTGCATGACCAACATATTCCATCCCAATGGGACATGCTGAGAAGAGAATCTATCCGTATTGAGGCCATCCAATTGACTTGTATAGTCAGA
>Ga0228699_1000585_pt1 | contig 26106 bp, 26 predicted proteins | sample McNCre217_Aug_MG_FD_178016 | JGI IMG/M metagenome (GOLD analysis project Ga0228699, IMG submission 178016) | Freshwater microbial communities from McNutts Creek, Athens, Georgia, United States - 2-17_Aug_MG | ecosystem: Environmental > Aquatic > Freshwater > Creek | place: USA: Georgia... | reverse complement strand
AATCGAACCCGACACCGCCAGTGTTATGGCGGAAGGACTCTTGACCCGCAACACACCGGTGTACTCACCGGGGAGACCTTCCGGCAGTACGACGGGTTTGTTGACGGGATCAGGGGCTTTTGCAGAGGGAGTCGGGTTGGCAGGTCTTTCTGAAGCCAACATGTCCAGCACAGGATTGCATTGCTTGAAACCTTCCACTGCGAGGTCATAGGCAAAGGTGTAGGGCGTCCTTCCCTTCTTGTCCTTCGCGCGCAAATCGCTGCCCATATCTATCAAATGCTGAATCACCACCGGATTGCAAATGACCTGACGTGACAAATCGATTCGCAGTCCGTTCATCAGCGGTGTGAGACCCGCAGCATTCGTCTGGTCGATGCGACCCCCTGCTTGCAGAAATCGGTCCAGATTGCGATTGGCGAACTGGGTGAAAGAGGTGTTGTAGGCGTGATGAACAAAACGAGATACAAAGTGAAGCGGACTATCCCCGTTCACATTTTGTAGATCGGCTCTGGCTCCACGTTCAATGAGCTGCCGGATCGGACCGTCAAAGTCATCCATCTGGCTCCAATTGGAATATTCCAAGACATTCAGAATGACCTGGTGGAGCGGCGTGTTGCCTGTGCTGGGATCCCGCACGTTGGGATTAGCGCCGCGTGCCAACAGCCACTCTATCGACTTGGGAGGTGCAACGCCAACAAACTGACCTGCTGCGGCCCAGTTCAGCAGTGGAGCGTCTCCGCAGTTCATGCAATTGATGTCTGCCCCTTGTTTGAGCAGCATATCTGCCAAGTCTAGGTTTCGGGCTTTGACGGCGTTGTAGAAGTCCTGCGTCACTTTTGCAGGAGGCGGTAGCTCAGGCGCCCTTTTACGCACGTCAGCGATTTTGGGAACCTGTGTCTCCGACTTGCTGCTGCTTGGGGAGACCTTTGTCAGTTCTTTCGCTTTCGGTGCGGGTGCGGGCTGCTTGGCAACGGGTGGGGGGCTATCCGTGTACGACGGCAAGGATTGGGCCTGGGCCATCGATACGCTGACTAACAGTGTCAAGGATGCACTGGCAGTGATAAGTGTTCGCTGCATCTGTAGCTCACCTCATTCAGTTGACTGGCGTCCCCAGTTGGGTGAAGAAGAATGCATCACCGGACTTGACCAGTTGATACATCCATTGCTGTGACTCCATTTTTTCGAGACTGGTCCAGTACTTGACCGCGCCAGCGTATGTGCTGGTACGGGTTGCCGCCAGCCAGTCTTCTGGGTAAAAACGAATTCGGGCCCGGACGTTGGCAACGTTTTTGCCGATGGCATCCACCCCTGCGTCGATAGCTTCGATAGACTGGACCTTCCACACCCCCTTTCGGATACAGGGGTATTCCATGTTGGTTCCTTGAATGGTGACCAACTTCTCTCCCTTGGCCGTCAAGTTGTAACCCTCCACCATCTCCTTTTTGTTGCTCCAAAGGCTGACCATTTCCACCGTTGCCTTTTCTGCATAGCCACTGGCGACCAGCAGGTCAGGAACTGTCGAGTTATCCACGCGCGGCAGGCGCCCACGAGGTCCGACTGCGACGCGATCACAAGGGGGACTCTTTTGCAGTCCTTCATTGATGACTGCTTCGACTTTGGATTTTTCTGTCAGTCCGCTGTTGCATGCAGACAGCACCGATACGAGCAATAGCAACGCCATGTGTTTCAGCACAAGGTTCTCCTGAAATCGAACGGGGATGGCCTGCATCGGCGATGCAGGTGTTTCAAATGGACCGTGGTCCAGTCACATCACTTTGTTGACCATCAGCTTGAACAACAACATGGGCATTTGGAGGGGCCACAGAACAAACATGCTCAGTTTGGTACTGAAGACGTTGTCCAGCGTGTTGTAGTGGGGGTGCCACTCAATCAGGCCACGCATGACGATGCGGGTCATCACAAAACCAGAGGCTACGTAAACCCAAGCAATTCCAGAAAGGAGATTTTGAGGAAGGATCTTAAAGAGGACGACATGTACAAGGATCGCAGCTGCATAAATGGCAACCGCCTTCAACAAGGTCATGGAGGGTTCGGACACAGAGACATCGTCGGGTGCGACGTCCATACCGGCCTCCTGGTTGGCGCTGGTCGCACCACAGGACTGACAGAAATTGAATCCGGTTGCGTTTTTGTGTCCGCATTGGCCGCAGAACACAGCTACTCCGGCGCTTGTTGCATCGCTCATAAATCCTCCCAAGGTAACAATTAGTGTGTGTATCAATAAATATACCAAACTCAGACTCATTGGGTGCCAAAGATCACCCTTAACGTTCAACAAGCTCTGGGTCTGCGTGTGCGTGAACTGCGTGCCGAGCGCGGTATTACCCAGGAAGAATTTGCGGAACGTTGTGGGGTTTTTAGGACCTACATGAGTCGGGTGGAAGCGGGCAAAGCCAACCCCACGATCACAATGCTGTATGTGTTTGCCGATGCACTGTCGGTCACCATTCATGAGTTATTGGCGTGGCCCACCGTGACCCACGTCCCCAAGGTCCGCTCCAAAGAGAAGATGTCCCGCGGACGGGTGACCAAGTAGTCAGACTGTTTGCAACATCGACGTGAACCGGTGCAACGTCCAGGTTCTTGAAGCCCGAGGCTATTGACACCTCTGAGCTCTCTCTTATGGATGGGGTCTGCTCGACTTTCAGTCAGATTTACACGACCAGGCGGGGATTGAACTGCGTGTTCTCCAACACCGCCGCTTCCATCGTTTGGATGGTTCGCCGATTCAGGACATACCCCGCAGGATTCGCAATTACCCGGCAGCGGCCGACCTGGTAGTCAAGCGAAAGGGGTTGTGTTCTCAGCGTACAAACACGTGAATACCGTGCTGTGGCAGCAGGTCGTACAGTACGTAATCTCTGTAGTGATTCGCCGCCCGCAGGAACTGGAATACAGACGTAGCTCTTGCTTCTTCGAGGCCTACCTCTTTGTCTACCAAGTATGCACGCTCGGTTGCAAATGACGCTTCGTCGTAAGGTTCTAAATCAAAGACCCGCCCTAGTAAGCTGCCATCGGCAAGTGCGTCGCCCCACGCTGCCTTGCGGCCTTCCATGTCAGCCTCAACCTGCAAAATTTCTAGGACCTTGCCGCGGATCTGCTCAAAGGGAATGGGAGCATGGCTGGTCAGTTCAGGGCGCGCGGCGGCGAATTCACAGAAAAGCTTGTGCAGCTTTTCGCTCGCCAGTAAGAAGGTTTCGGTGTTGTTGCGCTCACCGGATTGGCGTCCGTCTGCATAGGTGAATGACCAGGTGAGAAACGGACGATCAGGGTAAGTCGTCGCGCCGCCATGGCCCAGTCCCACCAAGTTCGCCGCAGTGGCTTGCGCACCTTCTTGTGTGCGGGAATAGATGTCCTTGATGAAGTTCTTAGCCTTGCTGAGGATGTAATCCCTCACGGAAGGGTTGTTCACCTTGAGTTCAATGGATTCAAAACGCACCTGGTTGATGTCAGCCGCAATACCAGAGAAGCCGTAATGCGCAAAAGTGTCTGCATACACGTGAGCGGCAACGCCCAGCATCATGGCGCCATAGTCGCCCGCAGCCTCTTTCAATGCCCATTGGGTCATTTGGCGTGCGATCTCGCTGTCAGGCTGGCACAGTAGCTTCTCTTGCAGAGTGCTGCCTTGGTTGCCTGGTAGAAAGTGGAACGGAATCCAGACGTTGCGCTGGTCGTATTTGTCCAGATTTTCCTTATTGATCGGATGGTGGCCGGTAGCATCGCCGTGGAAGTAGCTTCCGTCCTTGAAGGTGATATCAACGGTGTCAGAGTCATCCACGTATTCAGCGGCGGTGGCGATTTGACGCGCAGTAGTTGGGTTCAGGCCTGCAGCCAAGGCCAGTGCGTGGGTGCCATAGAAGTGCATGTCGGTTTGCATGGTGGGTTCATATGTGTAAGGTAATGTGTAAGATTGTAGGGTTTTCTCTGGTTTTTGTCAGTTAACTTGTAAGATTTCTGTGTCAAACTACGGAAACTGGGCAAACAAACCCCGTCAACGGAGAAAAATGGCAACTGAAAACTTCGAAGCGCTTGGGACACTTCCCAATGCGCCTTTGGTGCTTGTGCTGGCGCAAGTGCTTTTCGTACCCAGTACGCCGAATGGATTGGAAGACCTGCGTGCGAAGGTAATTGACGCATTAGGGGGCGAGTTCCCCCACATCGCCCCGCTGTATCTCTTCAATGTGCAAATTAATGCTGTGGAAGGTGGTCAGCCTCAGCAGTTGGGACAACAAACCCTGACGGGGTATGACCTACGCAGCGCAGATCAGCGCTCAGTCATACGTTTGAGTTTGGATTCCATGACCTTGGCCGTGAATTCATACAAAAGCTTTGAAAGTTTTATGGAGACATGGTCGCGGTGTCTGGCATCGCTATCGACAGTCGGCATCAGTCAAGTAAGCCGCGTTGGCTTGCGTTACGTGGATTTCATTTACCCCACATCTAGTCGAGTTCCCGAGGACTACTTTGTGCCTCCCTTTGATTTCCGCGGATTTCAACCTGTTACGGGAGCTACTGGGACTGCGCAGACCAATGCCTTAATCCAGGAGTTCCCTTTTGAAGAAGGGCGCATGCGAGTGCAATACGCCAGAGGGATTGGCAACCCTGCCCTGCCCGTTGAACTGCAAGGCTTATTGGAGGTGGCGTCCATTCATGCACGGCCTTGGATGGTTGGTCCTACTGCGGTTTTTGATACAGACCGCAGCATTGATGGTTTGCGCCCCTCAGACCTCACTTCTTTGCAGCAAACGTTTGAGTTATTGCACACTGGAGTGTCTGATGCATTTAAGCAATTCATCACTCAAAGTGCTAAAGACGAATGGTCAACATCAAGGGAAGCATCTGCATGACTGCAACTCAAGAAAACACCACGGAAAGTTATGCCGAATTGAGCAACAGTTTGGCTCCGACCTATTTCAAATCGTATTCTTGTGTGGGATCAGGTGGTTCCGCAGTGGCTACGATGAAGGGGCGCTCAGCTCTCTATGACTCCAGTGTGATAACGCATATTGTGCGCGGCATTCATAGCCACACTGGCGCCGTATTACGACAGGCATCCGGTGGATACCTCGTCAGTGGCCACCTGATAGAAAACCGTCATCAGGGCCTAGTGCGCGAGCAAGGCGCGGTGCCTGCAGTTCTGAAGTCATCAGGATCCACCCGTGTTGAGTCATCCTCTGTGGTGCCAGCCGTAACTGAAGCAGCGCTCTCGTTGACCGATTTGCTTCTGACCGTTCGGACCGCTTTCGGACTGTCTGTAAGCCAAATCGCCAACGTCATGTTGGTGGAGCGCGTCACGATTTACGCTTGGATGCAAAGCAACTCGATGGATAGTGTGCGTGGACACAACCGTGAACGACTTAGAACATTGCATGGCATCGCGGCTGAATGGGCGTCAAAACCTCCTCTTTACGGCAAGTTCTTGCGTGAAAACCTTCCTGATGGTTCATGCGTATTTGATTTGTTAACTGCCCATGAAATTGATCCATCAGCCTTGGAACAGGCCTACAAAGCACTTGTAACAATCCAATCGCCGGACAAGCGCAGGTCTGCACAGCAACGACACCAACGCGAAACCAATCGGGCCGTGGGTTTGGCATTGGGAAATGCCTTTAAGAACTTTGGTTCCTAGCCCGGGGAGCTGCTTCTGAGTGCTGTTTTAGATACGTTCGCCGAAGAGTTCTGTTCTCTTCTTGGGCATGAAGAACTTGTAATGGTGCAAATTGCCGGGCCTAACGGGTGCGGTAAAACTACTTTCTACAAGCAATTCTTGCAGCCGGCCATCCTAAGCTCCGGCAAGGAATTCGCCTACATCAACGCAGATGACATTGCACTGGAGATGCGCTCGTCCGATAGCGCGCCGGTCGGTTTGGACCAAGTACTAGCGGAGCAAGCCCGCAATGAAGCTGACTTTCGGCGCAACCAATTGCTTGTTGAAGGTTTTAAAGAGTCGGCCATTTTCGAGACAGTTTTCTCTGATCCCAAGGGCATTCGGATCGACTATCTCAAGCGTGCCAAAGCGGCTGGATACAAAGTAGTGCAGATATTTATTGCCGTGACGGATGTGAACTTGTCTGCCAAACGGGTGGAGCAACGGGTCGCAGAGGGTGGCCATGACGTGCCATTTAATAAGCAGGTTCAGCGATTTGAACGATCGCTGGCTAATGGTCGATCTGCGTTGGAGATCGCCGATCTTTCTTTATTCATGGATAACAGCCAGACTTATGTTGGCCGTACTTACTCACACGATCCTGTTGCTGTTTTTCTTGGGAGTGACCCGTTGGAAATTGAGAATTCACCGCCTCATTGGTTCAAAGCGGTATATGGCGAAAATTCGGATGCCTCATGATTTACATGAGACCAGCGCGCTACACCAACCTACATAAGCGCTCGTTGTAGGGTTTCACTACTCCATTCATCACTCAGTCAGACTTCCACGACCAGGCTGGGATTGAACTGCGTGTTCTCCAACACCGCCTCGTTCATCGTCTGGATGGTTCGTCGATTCAGGACATACCCCGCAGGATTCGCAATCACCCGGCAGCGGCCGACCTGGTAGTCAAAGCTGTCATGCACGTGGCCATGGATCCAGAGGTCCGCTCCATCCAGAAGCTCTCCAAGATCGCTCACAAACGCGGCACTCAGCAATTCATCTTTGTATTTCTGATGAACTGAATGGGGATGGGGACCATGGTGGGTCACCACCACCGTCTTGCCCTCAAAAGGCTTCTCCAACTCCTCCTTGAGCCAGCGTCTCGTGGCGGTATGAATTGCCAAGGCATCCAAAGGAGAAAACGCCCCGCTATCCAAACGGATGCGGCGATGATCATTCAGGCGTTGTTTGGCCTCCTGCATGGCGAGTAACTGTGCGTATCGGGGTTCAAAGAGCCGGTAGTCTGTCCACAGCGTGGCCCCCAGAAACCGGACTCCCTGGATCACGATCGCATTGCGTTCGAGGAAGTGCACACCGGCCTCGGTTGCACACACCTGCATCTGGCCAAGCTTTGCCCTGTAGACGTGACCGTAATACTCATGGTTACCGGCCACATAGAGGATCGCGGTACCTTCCTTCCAGCGACGGAAACGCTGGATGCCCTGGAAGCCATCATGGATGTCGCCGGCGAGTACCAGCACATCTGCATCAGTGTGCTCAATGAGGCTGGGCTCTGCACCCTCCAATTTGGGCAGCAGATCGAGATGAAGATCGGACGCGATTTGAATTTTCATACGGATTTCAAACGAGCTCGTGGTGAGCGTAGTGGGGTTCTTTGATTGGGAGAAGGCTGCCACGACCCCTTGCTCCCTTGCACTTCTGCTGTTGCGTGTTTCGATACAACGCTCAGCGGAGGCTTTAGGAGCAAGAGGAGTGGCGGGGTCTCAGCGTGTTGTTGGACTCTGCTTAGCTTCGGAAGTCGGCCCTTCAGTTGGGTCAATCTCCAGCAAGTCCCAGCAACGCTTGGTTCCGACAACACACAAGCCTCCATAGAGCTTGTTGCGTCTCCATTCCAGGGGGGTTCCCTTGGACACCGCAGCCGATCCTTCCACTAGCAGCGTCTGCTGATCGGTATTGATCTGGGTATCGAAATGCCCCAAGTGACCCACGTACTGGATGCTTTGGACTGTTCCCACCATGAGGGTGGGCTTCCCGTCGTTGGCTATCCAGCGATCCACTTGAGGGTCCATTCGGATGATGATCAGGATAGGGAAGACCAATATCAGCGCAAAGACAAACAGCAGCGAAGTAGTGCCACCCAGTTCTTTCTGCTCTGTGTCGGTTCGGTCTCCTGCCTCATGGTCCTTGAGCGCTTGGAGAGCTTGCAAGGACGACGGGGAATGTTGGTTCAGTGAATAAGGGCTACGGCTCATGATGTCCTCCGTTGAACAAGTTGACGTTGATGGATACGCTGGCGATGGTTTGCGATCTGGCGTTGCAAACGCATGCCGTGGGGTGAGACGGGGCGTTGAAACACGCCTCGTGCGGATACAGGGTTGGAGTAAGCCAAGGACTTCACCTTGGAGCTGAGGTAGCGGCCCTTGTGAAGGCAACCCAAGGGGTACGGACTGGCGTAGACCGCGAAATAGGGAAACTGTCTGCAGACCCAATAGAGGCGTGTCCCAGGCTTCCATGAGATCACACCCCTCGGAATACGCACAGTGCCATGGCGTCCGAGCCTTGTTGTGAAACTGAAAGAGCGCTTCCGCTTGGAAGGCCCCAGTGTGAGCCTTGCTTGGCCCCTGCGTGGACGGCCTGTGTAACGACGGTTGGCGATTTTCATGAAAGGGCTTTCGGAGTGGCGTGGACATCGCGGTAGCTGGTGCCGGGTACAAAGCCGATGGAGGCCTTGCTGCCAGACTTCAAACGAACCTCCTGCTCCAGCAGTTGAAGCAGCTCCGTGCAGATGGCCTCCACCGTCTCGCCGTGCGCAGGCGCAAATCGCTGCCGGCGTTGCAGCATCGCGAAGTCCCCGGGGGTCAGCGGATACAGGCGCTGCAGCTGGGACTTTTGCTGAGGACTGAGCGCGAAGTCCGTGGACTTGTCCTGTCCGGAGATGTCACGGAGACATTGCAACAACAGGGTCTGTGCCTGCTCAGGTCGCAAGGGCAGCATTTCCACCTTGGCATCCATACGGCGCAGCACGGCCTCGTCCATATAGTCCATCCGGTTGGTGGCCAGCACCACCACGCCCTCAAAGTCATGCAACTGCACCAGCAACTCATTCACCTGGGTCACTTCCCAGTTGCGGGTGGCTCCGTCTCGCGACGCCAGCAGGCCGTCAGCCTCATCCAGAAACAGCACCGCCTCATGGACCTGGGCGAAATGGAAAGCAGCCTGAATCTGTTCTTCGCTTCCACCTACAAAGGCAGACAAGAGGTCAGAAGCCCGGTGTTCATGCAATGGATGCCCCAGCGCTTGAGCCAGCGCTTTGGCATACGCGGTCTTGCCGGTGCCGGGAATACCGTATAGCAGCACGCGTGCATGGGGATGCCGGCGAATTCCCTGTGTCAAGGCGGCCAGGTCCATGCTGGCATTTACCGTTTCCGGATTCCAGACAAAGGAGGGTGCTTCCTTGGCCTGAAGCGCACGGGTGTGATGCTTGTCGATGCGCTGTATCAGCCATTGACGGCAGGCCATCGCATCCATGGTCAAGCCAGCCTGTGCCGCTTTGTGGCGGACATCCACCAACTTGCCAATCAAGCCCGGACTCAAAGCCGCTATCTGCGCCCAACGGTCCAATTCGGCTGGCGCAATGGCAGTCGGGCACTCTTCCCCAAAATGGGATTCGAGCAATGCACGCTTGGTGTGTCGCGGCATGGGTTCGAACTGGAGGAGCACATCAAATCGGCGCAGCACGGCCGGATCCAGCATGCTGGCATCGTTCATGATCCAGATCACCGGCAGCTGGGCGTTTTCCAGAAGATGGTTCAGGCTGGCGCGGTGGGTACGCATACTTACCCCGCCCTCCTCTGTATCAGCCTCTCCTGCCGTGGATTCCCGGAAGATGTCGTCTGCTTCATCAAACACCAATACCCCTTGGGGGGTATTGCGCATGAAATGCATGCTCATACGCAGGTTTTGCAAACGCACCGAACCAGATAAGGGCTTACCGTCGAGGTGGAACACCGCCAACTCCATGGCATGGGAGGGGCTTGCAGCCAACAACGCCCGCACCCATTCCGTCTTGCCCATCCCCGGCGCCCCCACCACCAACAGGTGCCCGGCCCCCTCCCCTTTGGCGGCACTGGCCAAGGCCCCTGCCAACCACGTCTGTGCCAATGCGCTGTTGGTTTGGGTGTAGGTAAACTGCGCCAGGTCCAGATGTGATGCTTGCAAAGGCAGGATCACTGTCTGCAGCAGCGTGCCCACAGGGTCACTGTGCTGTTCCAGTCGGGTGGCAAATACAGAGGGGCAGCGCAGATAGCGATTCAGGCTATCTTCCCCGTGCTGCATGCTGGAGACTAAGGCACAGCGCACCAGCACTGAATCAAAGCGCAGGGCGTCTTTAATGGCATCGGGGTCCAACTGCAACAAAGCTGCCAATGCGAAGTGGTGGTCCGTCATGCTTCGGGCGGCAGACTCCCCAACCAAACTCCCCAGGATGCTGAAGACACGGAAGAGGACCGCCAGCTCGAACAACTGGTACTCCACCTCCGAGAGTTGTGCGGTATGACGAATCCAGTGCAGATTGCGCTGTAAGTCACAGGAACCGATGACAGGGACAGGCCCCAGTGGGTCGTAGAGCTCCCCTGAAACATGCGCACTCTCCAGTGCGACGTAAATCTCATCTGGAGTGGCCTTGGAATCGGCGAGCTCCGGTACCTGAATGAGCTCGGCAAGTTCGGCGCGATTGGGTCTGTCCGTGCGGAAATCTGGTTGGAATCCTGCGTGACCCAGAAAAATGCGGGTGCACAAATACGCCAGTCGCGCACGGCAGGCTTTGCGACTGGGTGGGCAGAACGGGCCCTCCCATTGAGAAGATGAACGAAGGCCCGCGTGACGGCGCGATGGTGACCCGTTCATGAAACCAGGTCTGACGGCTGAGGTATCAATAATGCTCATGGATATCCTTGATGAATGGCCACTCACAGAGGCTTGTTGGACGATGAAGTGCTGGTGCTCTCCAGTGAGCCGGGATGCCCCGCTTCCCGGAGTAACTGGCGCACCTGCTTGACCACCCAGTCCGCGTGAATCGCACGAACTCCAAAATGCATCTGCATCACCATGGATTCCTGTTTCAGAAATTCATCCAAGGCTGTTTGAGTTGTGAGCTCGTTCTGATGAACGTAGGCCACCACCTGGTTGGCCAGGTCCAGCATGGAGGCGTAGTCTTCTTGCACCTCTCGAGGTGAGGTACCTAGGGGGTAGAAGCGCTCGCCCACCTTGACCACACTGAGCTTGGGTTGGGCTCCAGGCAAAGTAACCGGTAAAGCTGCAATCGGAAAATCATCGGGAATACCGGGATAGTTAGAACGGTCGATAGTTGACATATATCTTCTTCTTAAATCAGTATTTATTCGGCAACAGCTTGATGACCGGAAAACGTGCTCCGGATGCGTGATGCTAAAAATGGGTATTTGCGGTACAAACGATCAAGCTCACTGTCGCAATGCAGTCGAAATCGTTCAATACCAATATCGAGCTCATCGTCCTCATTGCCGAGGCCAAGAATCTTTCGAAGTGGAGATTCCAGTTCTGGGGCTGATTTATGGAGGGCACGCAGGTTTTGACGTTGATCGTTATTCCAATCACAAAGACCTTCGCCTACACTTCCGCCGGAAACCTGCTGGCAGCTCTTAATAAACAAAAGACTTACTGACAGCCGATCTAATTCGGTAGGCCGCGCAAAACCATGACTAAGACGCGTCAAGTTGGCAGTTATGCAGGCGAGCTCATCCACGACAAACCGGATATGTCGACCATCTAAATGGGTGATGATTTTGAGAGCATTGCGACAAGATTTGGATAAGAACAAAGCCCGCGAGAAGGTCCGCAAAGGCACAGAACGATAGTCTTCAATGAAGGCCTGCATTCTTTGATCTGCGGTGGGTATAGGGTGATTGGCTGGAAAAGCGGATGCAAGATGATTCATTGACATTTGGCTTTCTAAATACAACATTTAAAAATCAAAGGACGAGTTCGTCCCTGATCGCAAAAAAAATAGTTCTGCGACTTCAATACTTATCGGGTGTGGTAGTGCCTCAACGATAGGCCCCAACTAAGAGATGAACGTCAGGGCGCGCGCGGTGGCGGAAGTAGGTGCATGTTGAGGGTGCCTTTCTGAATAATCACAATTCAAATTAGCACACTCAACAAAATCGGCAAGTCAATGCCAACGTCAAAGTTACCTTGAAGGAAGGCCGCTTGATTGGGAGATAAGACGAATCGACAAATGCATTCGGATCAGGTGATGAATGTGTCGAGAGATTTGGGGCGAATTCCCATATTCAACCTGCAATTTGTAACCCAATCCCAACTTATAAAGTGGATGTTTGAATTGAGAACTACATGCCGTTGATTTCCGCCGTACACCCACTTTGGTTCTGCCCTGCCAAATTTAGAGAGAGGGGAGTTTAGGAGGGTTAGACGTGGTGGCAATGAATGTCATAAGGCGTTGGACATTGCGAGAGAATATGTCCACACGTGAGATATCCAGACCTACAGACATGGCTCCCAACGCCGTAAAAAAGTACGGCGATAGGATGAGACTGAACCCGCTTACGCAAAGCGGGCCAGCTCCAGCAAGTTCGATCCTTATGCCGAAAAGCTCTCTTCCTGACTGTAAACAAAGGTCACAGAATCGCGGAAAAAGTAGCGCACTTATGTCAGATATAGGCGGCGGACCTTCGACCTCTTGGAATACCTGTCCAGAAGCGGGCATCCGATAGCTTACAAATGGGGGCAACCTACTTGATGAATTAATGTCAGCGGCATGCGGGGAACTTTTGTTGAAAGAAAAATTGAGGTGGAAGTTTTTGTAATTTTTCTGCGCACGAAAGTTTAAGTTGCTTCCAGCGAGTGGCTTGCACGGCATCCTTTGGTACTAGCGTTCCATCGCGGAAATTTGGCCAAACGTATAAGGCGGTCACAACCGGAGTAAGGCATTGCTGATTGGCCATGCCGTCTAATTCCACACTCCAATAGAAACATTGTTTTTCGCTGGCTTTGCTTATTAACTCAATTCCGAGTTCCGGATTGCGATCCTCGGGTTTTAAGACTGGGCAATCCAAACAAAATCCAGAGGGTGTTGATGACCCATTAAGCAACATTAGTCCTAGTACATGCTGTGCATCAGTAGAACCTTTCTTCGATGCATCTTCGTACATTTTTTTTAGCACCAACGGATCGCTAATGGGGTTAGGAATCAGACGGTCTGCATTGGCCCGCGTCCATAGGTAATCCCCCATGGGGTCGCCCTCAGCCCGCAGCTTGTCCACCATCTTCAGGTGCTCGGCCAAAAGGCTCTTGCCGCGCTCCACGGCTCGGGCGTCATTTTGGTGATTAGCTTCTTTGATGATGTATCCCACAGGGGGAGCGCATGCGGTCAACCCAACGATTGCCACGACAAGTGAAAAAATCCATAACCACCGAATATTCATACTGTTCAATCTTTAGTAAAAGGACTGCACTTCTAGCCACAGACAAACAAATTCGTTATGTCGCCACTATGCTCAGCTTCCAAGTTGCAGACCCAGAATCAACGCTCCCTCAAACTTTCATTCCCATCCTCTGCACCGGCGAGAGCTGACAAAGCAAGAATCGCTGCAATGACGAAGCGCCATCAGGCTGGAAGCGGACTTTTTGCCCGCTCCAAAGCAGACAATCAAAAGGAGGTCAAACGCTGCCGCTCGGCCGACGTAGTGGCCTTAGGATGCAGCGGCGTTTTATCTGTCATGTTCAGCCTCCACTGGTCACCGATTCGTCTCAGTTGAGCAAAGCATATCCTGGGCTTAGCTGCACTCGGGGCGCAGTTCCCACGGAGCTTTAGTTTCTGCGAGTTCAGCCACATGGCGCCTTCAGGACTCCACTCGTTGGCGCTGGGTGTATCCCTGAATTCGGAGACGAAGGCATCTTCTGACACGCGCCAGATTTCGACGCTATTTGGGTAGTACCCTGATTCGCCTGCAGAAGATATGGAAATAAACCTCTGGGCGTTGGGAGCAACATTGGGAAACCCATCCACATAAGCGACTGCCCCTGAATGATGGTGCACCACCAAATAACTACTGCCCTCCCAATACTGCACGTGAAGAACGTGCAACTGCAACGAAGGCAAGTACGCAAGGTAACTGTAATGGATGCTCCCATCACTCTCGGCTTCATTGTCAATAAAGCTCGCCACCCCTTTTGCGGTTTGCACTCGCAGTGTATTTTCCACTCGGTGAAAACTCTGCCGGAATGCTCCGTTCCCTTGGACGGCTTCTATTGCCCGAGCGCAGTGAAATGAGTTATCGAGCCCCTTGCAATGGATTAGCAAGCTGCGGTACGGATTCGGCTCGATGGTGCTCGACCACGCCGATGCCATGGTGAGACAAAGCGCGATGCCTCGCACAGCGGCTTTCAAGACGGATAACCTGATTTCAGTCATTAATTTATATTTGACTTATCAAACTCGCAATCAACGGTCGCTGGATAAATTGACCGCTTTCGCGGCAAACGAGAAGGCGGTGATTGACCTCAGGCAGACTTCCAATAAGCGGACGTTCACGTAGGACTGCTTCCGCCCCGCATTGCAGACGTTCATCGTACCTGTATTGTCCAGCTAGCCGTGAAGATCCAGAATCAGTTTTTGAAGCAGTTCTTTCTCATCACCAAATAAAAAAGCCCACTGTTCAGTGGGCTTTCATACAGAAGTTTAATTAAGCTGCAATTGCAAAATCTTCTTTGTTCTTACCGGCAAGCCATTTGGGCGCCAGACCACGGCCACTCCACGTAGCCCCAGTGATTGGGTCACGGTATTTCGCGGCGACCTTAGATGCGGGTTTATCGCTCGATTTCGTACGACGCACCGCACCACCAAAAATATCTTCTGCAGTAAGCCCATGCGCTGCAACCAGTGCTTTGGCTTGAGCAATGGCTTCAGCCAATTGCTGACTACGCTGCGCTGCGATTTGGGCTTCAAGGGCTTCTTTTTGTGCAATAAGTTCTTGCAATGTGGTCATAGTAATTCCGAAAGTACAAATGTTGAGCGAATTCGCCCGGATATAGACCTTGTCATTCTAATTGCAGTTAGTGCATTGTCAATTTAATAAATAACCTCTGGCAGGCATGGAATGAATTCCAATGCTCCTTATCACTCAGGTTCAGCCATGCCACTATCGTCATAAGCAGTCGCGCCCGTCAATGACAGTCTCTGCATGAATTAGTAAGCACGGCCTGGTTTGTTTCTAGGTGCGTGGGGCGTAAATGTTTGAAATCAAGTGACGTGGATGCATTCCGATGGATGGATTTTCAAATCGCTGCTTTTGTGTGAAGATGGTTCAAAGGATTAGACATGCCCCCCTCCGATAAGCAACCCATAGTCGCACCTCCACTTGTACGTGAAGCGATGGCGCGTCTTTTGTCATCCACTCCCAGAGGGTTCACGCCTGAACAACGCGTGGCGCTCAGTGACTACAAGGGCCCTGTTCAATCCGGCCACCCCAGTGATCAAATGCTGGAAGAGGATTGATAGAGACCGTTATTCGCTCAATCTCCTGTTCAATTACGTATGCCCAGGTGGGTGGGGGGCTTTTGTGTACTCCCAAGTATTGCTGCTACGTAACAAGGACCTGTTACGGATATCTGATGGATACCCCTCTTCCACCGGCAACCCGGATCGCTTCGTTGGATCTTAAGCCAACGCTTCACGCCGCATCTGCAGCAGCCGATCGCTATCTATATATGAGACGAGCTGGTCCATGTCTTCAGCTCTGACCCCGCAATTCATAAAGTGTTCTTTCCACGTGTTTACGGCAGTGGCCACTTCTTTGATAAGTCCTTTGGCTTGTTTTTCTGACAAGCCAAAGTCTCTGGACCGAGAAAGCGCGTTCTCTAGGGTTGACTCAAAACCCATTTTTCCGACTTCCATTCCCTGGTAGCCCAGTCCTTGGAGCGTCGGCAGGACATCGAAAGCGGGGGAGAGTGTGTACTCACCTGTCTCCGGATTCCTGAGCAGGGCATGGTTTTTTTCGTGGTCATCGGTGTTGTCGATCAGGATGTTGAACACCATGCGCCGATAGAGCTGCGCCTGCAGCTGGCTGATTTCCTTGTAAGGGCTGATCCGTCGCAGGATTTGTGCGAACTCCGGATAGCTCATCGGTAAGCCTGCTGAGCGCAAGGCGACGTGCGCTGAGACCGCGTGTAGGCGCCGGCCGGGCAAGCGGTCAAACCGTTGGACGGCTACCGCATGGGCTTTGCCCACCGGGATAGCCAGTGTTGGTGCCACATCAATTCCCGCCAACCTGGCCAATGTCATGGCGGCATGTTCTGCCATGGGCATGTCGAAATCGTCGGCTTCCGCAAACTTGACGATCCATGGCGCTCCGTCGATCTGCATCAAAGACTTGGGACGTGCACCGCCCAAGCTGCCGCCTGGGTAGACCAACCTTCTCTGCAGCTCCGGTACCTCTTGGTTGGCCAATACCATGTGTACGGCTTCTTGCATGGCGGGCAAATTGTCCAGCGTGGGCATGGGCCCGGTTTCCCAGGGCCTGCAGGTTTCGAAGTCGGTGCTGACTGTAAGCGCACCATAACGCTCGTCCCCGGCAAACAGTAGGAATTCCAACAAGGACAGACGGCGGGTTTTGATGAATTTGCGGATGACTCGTTCGCCCCAGCGATCCGGCCGGGCGTCGTCCAACGCTCCGGGCGCCGTATCGGCATGCCCCGTCAGTAGGGTCTCTGTTTGTAAAGGCAGGTCATCGGAAAGCGCAAAGCCAGATTGGATCCATTCAGACCCGTAGCGCAAACTGACGCCACGACCGTTACTGGTCAGTGCGATCTCGCCCACCAATCTAGGAGCATCCACTTGGTCCATCCACCAAAGCGCTAACTGATCCCGGGGTTTGTAGGGTTCATGCATCGGGCTTCCCTTTGGGTGCATTCCGTCGGTTGGCAGTTTGTATTTCTTGCTCCAGCGCAACTAGGTCTTGTTTCGGATCAGCCGCACTGGCAATCGCCTGGTGGACATTCATCAGCCAGGCCGCGGTCATGTAGACACCAGCGGCTACAGACGGGTCCCCTTTTTCCATGCGTCTCAATGTCGGAACCGACACTTGCAAACGAGTCGCCCACGCCTCCATGGACTGACGCCGGCGCTTGCGGGCAATGGCCAAGTTGTCACCAAGCACCTGCAACGAGCTCGCTACAGGCAAAGGCAAGGACAAAAGAGATTTGGAAGACTTGGACACAACATATATGTTACCTATTTATGGTTTTTAGTGACATATATTTTTAGTACTGACCCTGAGTCCGCCTCTATCGCATGGATCATGCTGACCTCCAGCACCGGCGTAGTGCGCTGTCTCTGTGGTTTTGCTGCGGGATCTGCGAGCGGGGGTCTTTCAGTTCTGGAGATGCCTTGGGCGATGGGGCCTCATTCGGGCTTGATCTCCAAGATCAGTTCATGCTGTTCAGGCCAGGTGACTTGAGCAGGCTGGCTGGGCTTTATGGGTAGCAAAAACGGCCTTTTTGGAGGTGATTTTTTTGGCTGTAAGTGGCCTGCTCATCTCAGGCATTTTTACCGTCGGAATTTTTTTTCACAGCACCAACACTCTCCGGATTTTATGTTTTGGCCTTAATTGATGCGGATCCGTGGTTTCTTCACACTCCGGGAAAAAATTCCGAAGGAAAAAAAAGTAGCATGGTTAATTTTGAAATAGAACAAATTCTAGGCAAATCGTATTTTGATGAATTGGGGGGGGGGTAGTGTTGTGGCGGAACTATTTGTAAACGGAAAGCGGAATCAGTTCGTCTACTGTTAAGTGGGTGCAATGCACCCACTTGGCAGTGTCCGAATGAGATTTTGGTACTTAACTGGGTGCAATGCACCCACTTAGCAGTGCTCGAATGAGATTTCGGTACTTAACTGGGTGCAATGCACCCACTTAGCAGTGTTCGAATGAGATTTTGGTACTTAACTGGGTGCAATGCACCCACTTAGCAGTGCTCGGATGAGATTTCGGTACTTAACTGGGTGCAATGCACCCAGCCGAACTAAGAAGTGACATTTCTGGGTATATTCTGCCCACAAACCTTGATAAATGCTCTATCAAACTTAATCACTGGGCAGAATTTGCCCACTCTGTGAGAAATCTCGGCCATTTGCTGTAGTTCTGGGCATATTCTGCCCACAGATCAATAAATTTGACCATATTGAGCTAGTTCTGGGCATAAACTGCCCACTCTGAGAGGAAACTCAGCCACTTTGCTGCCGTTCTGGGCATATTCTGCCCACTAAATGGCGAAATTCGATGGCTTGACTGATTCACTGGGCAGATTTTGCCCACTTGCGAGCCGAATTGCACGTAACAGTGAATCAGGTGCCCTAGCTATCCAAAACCAACAAGTCCACGATATAGCATGGTCTTTTTTTCGGGCCAGAAGACGTCTTTATTTCTCCAAGCCCAGCATCTCCATATACCGCTCAATTTCCGCGACGGCGTTTTGCGCACTCAGGCCGCTGGCCACAATCTGAGGCTCTTCGTCAGGCCGTTGATTCATCACCAACAGATCAACCAGCCCGTCTAAACCACCTCGGTAACATGCGACCGGCCGCGCAGTGATTTCCAACCAATTTCGGAGCTTTGTCCTGGCAATGTCCTTGGCCTCCTCCAGGGTCGATGCAACACCGTAATTGGTGGATCGGTCCCACGCGCCTCCGTCGAGACATCGCACAGTGAATTTGCCGTCGTCCCGCGACAAGATGAATGGTTTGCACCAATACTTGTCCAGTTCCGCCTTGCTGCGTTCTTCGTTCGGGGTGTCGTCAAAGCCTTCACGGAGTACGGGGTCGAGCATGAACTCACTCCCCTCCTCTGCATTCCTGGCGCCGTTGGCCATCGCCAGTGCACGCCAATCGGTATAGCCCGCTAGGACGGCTTGCTGGTTCAATGCGTCGGTGTACGTAAGTTGGTCGCTCACCAACTGCTTTGCGGATTTTTTGAGCTTGGCGACGAGGGTGTTGGTTGCGGGTTTGCGTGCTGTCATCAAAACTCCAATGGCGAATACTGCGCCCGCTACAGCTCCGCCTGGAGTTGATGATGTTGGATGGCTCTCTCACCGAAGTGAGTACGCCACGCGGGCGGCGGGCAGGAGCTACTGCCAGCTTATATTTTGCCTCAAGCTCCGTGACGATGCTTTTGTGCACCAAATATCTCTCGCCAGATGCCAACTTGCATGGAGTTTGAGCGCACTCGCAGGTAAGTCACCGCATGGACCAATTCTGTGGGCTGAACTTTAATGCCTCCGATTTCATGTGCAGGGCTTCCAACACAGGATGGAAACACTTCATCCCAACCATCAAACCAAGGCCACGGCATGAGCATGTGAAACCCTTCCTGGTGCTGGACACGAACCCAAGCCGTGCCGTCTTTCATCTGAAAGTAGGCTATCGATGGCATGGATTTGGCCCAGATCCAAGGCACTCCTAATAAGTCGGCATTTTCCTTGACGACGGGACGAGGCGCTGGCGCGTATTTCTTCTGGAACGCTGCATGCAAGGTAGCAAGCTTCACCTGTGCAATCTCGCGCTGCTCACGCTGTTGCTTTTCTAATTGCTCGATCAGCGCAGCTGTGTTGTCAATGAGCATTTGTCTCTCCTCAGACGACAACATCTGACCAGTTCCACTTCCGTACGTCGGCTTGCCAAGCGCGTCATCACGGCCAAATCGCTTCTTGAAACAAGTGGAGCCGAGAACACTGAGTTTTCCGTCTTCTTCAATGACGTGAATCGCACGATAGACACCATGGGCACATCCAGGTTGTTGGCACTGGACCCGGTGGTCTTTGTCGACCTGAAGTATGGCTTTAAGGGTAGCGGTCATGGTCGAGTCAAGGTTACTTGCGTATTGGCAATTTAATTCTTCCAGCGCAGGATGTTGAATATTCGTTGAGAAAACATGGCGCCGTGAATGAATATGGAAAGGTCCAGCCTAGGAGCCTTACATCGCTGGTTTAGTAGTTACTCGAGGATTCAGAGACATGGCCGGTCTTGAGATTTTGCACCAATTGCAAAAAGTGATTTTATAATTATATGAATTTAATGAATATTAAATAGCAAGAACTTTTGCAAGCTATTCTAGAACTTACTTCTTGCCAGTGAGAATAAAAATTCTATGACATCAACTTGATTGCTAACAATTTTGCCATTACATATGCTATTTTGTAGATTGGCAAAAAAGCGGCGTAAATTAACCAGTAGATACTTGTATTTCAGATTCATATGCCTTTACATATAAGTGTAAGTTTTCAAAACATTGTTATTTCTGCCATTTTCTGTGCTTAGGTCGAGCACTTAAACATTTAATTGCAATTAAATGTTTAAGTGGGCGAGCAGGAATGTTTGTAAGAAATTAATCAGCCAGTTTGGTTTCACAGCGTACATAGCCGCTGATCATTCATAATTTTAGTTTTCCTGCAGCGTCATGCAAACCTAGTAAAACACTATCTGCAAGTTGCTTTGGAAATCCTTCTGGCAACCGGTTTCGGACCGTCTCGATGACATTTGGTGTTTTCTCTACCAAGTCATTGATCACGAATTCTGCTGAGCGTCCATCTTCCGTAACAACACCGTGCCGGGTTCCGAGTGCGATCCAGTGGCGGCGCAGAATCTCGCGCATTTTCCAGTGCGGATTGGTTCCCCGTACGGCCATCGCAAGCTTGGCCTTATAAGGGGACAGTTTTCCTGGACCTTCACCAAGTAAGGGGTAGGCCGACAGAACGTCATAGAGTGGTGTGAGCCGGTAGCTTCCTTGAGGCCCGATGGCCAGGCTGAAGTTTTTCGCATGACCGTCGGTTGCACAGAGCATCCAGAACAGGATCTGGGCTTGGAAGAATGTGCGTTTGTCCTGTTCGCGATGGGAGGATCCGTTCAACAGTTCCATGATGCGGTCTACCCCGGGGCCGCCATCTGCTTCGTACTTTAGGTGGGGCGGTGTCCCGGTGGCCTGACACATGTCTTCTTGCGGAAGCCGGAAGAGCTCGTTATTTCCACCGTCATGCATCCACCGGCGATCGAAGCGCTCGACGGCGAGCACCTTCATGTCTTCAAATTGAAGAGGTTCACAGGCAGCAACCGGTAATCCGAACGCCTCCAATATCAATGCACACAACCATTCGTTTTCGACCGAATCGCGCAAGTCGAACTGAAGGTTGCCGATCAATCCCATGGGGAGTTTGAAGATGTGAGTGGTCGGGGTCTCACCAAGCGGCCGGCACCATTCGCCATTCATTCTTAATAGAGCGGTCTTTTCTTGAGCGCCGGCAATCGAAATCCGGAACTCTTCGTCTTCGGTGTGGCCCAGCACACCAGGTGCAGCCACCGCGCTGCGGAGCAGTTGCGCCACCTCCGCTTGCGAGAGCGGAGTACCTTCAGCGGTGAGACTCCCTTTGGGCTTCTCGCCCGCAGGCAGGAGTTGTAGTGCACCCACGCAATCGCGCCCGATCTGTTCGAGCAAATCAAAGGCTTCGGTCGAGTCGGTTTTGTACCGCCGCGCCACCCGCTCGCGGATCGCTTTGCTGTCGGGTAGCAGGTTCTCAAAATAGGCTTCGACTGCTGCTCCGCGGTGTGGCTGATTGCCGGGGGTGAAGGGCAGCGACAAAGACAGGGGTCTCCCGCTCGGATGACTTAGCCAGGTACTGTCGTAGTGGAGAGTCTCACCTTGAGGAGACATCGTCCAGGTGCCGACAAAGTGATGATTCACCCAGAGACCAAGTGCGCGGGAGTGTGAACGACGTCCCATGGATCACCAGGGTGTTGGAGACTTGCTTTGCGAGCTGGTAGGAGGTGTCATGTCCGCTTTGCGCAGCACGAGATCCACCCCCAGGATATTGAGCAACTTGATCAGACGCGCTGCCCCGACCGTCTCCGCGTTGCGCTCAAGGGCCGACATCGTTTGCTGCGTGACGCCCAGGCGCAAAGCAACTTCTTGTTGGGTCAAGCCAGCTTCTTTGCGGAATGCTCTTAGTAAAGCGGGGAGCTGATCCGTCGTACGAGCAGTGAACTCATTCATACAAATCAAAAGTTGTTAAGTGGTTTTACAAATTATAAACAGTAAAACGGAAATACACATCAAAAGTTGTACTCTGTGCGCCCAGGTCTGCTCGCTAAATTTGCCAACGCAAGCACATCCACCTCGTTGGAGGACTTCCCCGCCACCCCTCACAATATTGAGCGGATGCGTTGAGCGTCTTCGAGAGTGGTGGGGTTGTAAACAACCAAGCTCAAATCCGGCCGCCCATCCACTGATAGGCCCGAATATTCAAGGGCAATGCTGCCCAATACGGGGTGCCGCAAATGCTTCACTCCGTCGCCCTGCAAGCCCACATCGTTTTCGCGCCAGAGTTCCAGAAACTCAGGGCTGCGCGCGCACAACTCCTGGACCAACTGGCTAACCTCAGAGAGGGCGCCGGCGCGTGCAGCGTCTGCGCGGAAAGCGCCCACCACAAAGCGGGCGACGCCCGGCCAGTCGTGTTGCGCGGTGCGCACATCGGGGTTCAAAAATACCTGGCGAAGAATGTTGCGCTGCCCTGTAGGAAGCCGGGTGTAGTCTGTCAACACCACCTCAGCGGCACGGTTCCATGCAACGATGTCCCAGGTGGCGGTTTTCACCATGGCGGGGCTGACCTCCAGCGCATCCAACAAGCGTTGCAGCCGGGGGGAAACGCCTTGCGCAGCCTGGTAGCGTACATCCGGCAATCTCCCCAGCCCGAGCAAAAACACATGCTCGCGCTCCACCTCCGTCAGCATGAGGGCTCCGGCGATACGGTTCAGCACTTCTGCAGATGGGGCACCGCCCCGGCCTTGCTCCAGCCATGTGTACCAGGTGGGGCTGATATGCGCCCGTTGCGCTACTTCTTCCCGCCGCAGCCCCGGTGTACGCCGACGACCCACTGCGAAACCGCAGGCTGCGGGGTCGAGTCTGTATCGCCTGTCGCGCAGGTATTGCCCCAATCGGTTGGCGTTGTCATCCGATGCTTGATTTGCAAGGCCTTGCGCATGCAGTGGCGGAGATGGAAAGGATTCTTGGTCCATAGGCAGGTGGGGCTCTTGTCAGTTAAATCATTTAATAGGATAACGTCACTACTTTACCTGTATAGCCTCTCAATTGAAGATCGCTCCATCTCAACTCACGGAGCAATCCCTATGCGTATTTTTGTTACTGGTGCTACAGGTTTTATCGGTTCTGCGGTGGTTCACCAGCTCATCCAAGGCGGACACGAGGTGCTGGGTTTGACCCGCTCCGAAGACGGTGCACGCCAGCTCGAAGCCGCCGGCGCCAAGGCACACCGGGGCAGTTTGGAGGACCTGGATGGCTTGCGCCGTGGCGCCGACAGTGCGGATGCCATCATCCATTGCGCGTTTGACCATGATTTTTCGAAGTATCTGGACAACTGCGAGCAAGACCGGCGCGTGATCACAGCTCTGGGCACAGCCCTGCGAGGCACCAACCGGCCCTTGGTCATCACATCTGCAACGTCATTGGGTAGTGTCAAAGCAGGTCAGTGGGCTACGGAGGCAGACTTTCATGGCGACTTGGGCAATCCACGCGTCCGCTCAGAATTGGCCGCCGTCGACTTGATCCAAGAGGGGGTGAATGTCTCCGTGGTGCGACTTCCCCAAGTGCACGATCCAGTCAAACACGGGCTCATCACATTCCTGATTACGCTGGCGCGCCAGAAAGGCGTAGCAGCCTATGTGGGTGAGGGCACGCAACGTTGGCCCGCTGGGCATGTGGAGGATGTGGCGCGCGTGTATCTTGGCGCAGTGGAGCGTGGAGCGCGAGGTGCGCGTTACCACGCTGTCGCGGAAGACGGCATTGCAACGTGCGATATAGCTACCGTGATCGGCAATGGGCTGGGCCTGCCGGTGGTGTCGGTGCCCGAGCAGGACGCCGCCGCGCATTTCGGCTGGCTGGCCATGTTTGCGCAGCACGACATACCTGCCTCCAGCGCATGGACCCGGGAAACGTTGGGGTGGGCCCCTAAGGGACCTTCCATGCTCGTTGATCTCGCTGATGGATTGGCGCGGGGAGTGACTGCTGGGTAAGGAAGTCAGATTCAATCGAAGCAAACTTGGTGGAGACCCTCTCCCAAGTGCTATCTAAACCGGGGCGTGGGTTTGATGTCTTTCAGTGCGAGGTGCAAGCGATACACGCATTTCTTGCTCGTCAGAAAATCGAAGATGGCTCTTTGCCATCCCTGAAGCGCACAAACTCACTGCCGCCTACCAGCTGAGCAGGCAATAGCTCATCGAGCTCCTCCGCAAGACCTCAGAGAGACTTTTGTGTGGTGTAGGACTTCCACAAACCACACATCTCTTCCACCAGAGGCTCGACATACATGAGTACGGTGTCATCCCAGATTTGTTGCAAGCGTTGACGAAGTTGATTGGTCATAGGCACCTCATGCGTATACAGGTGTAACGTATCAGGCGACTGTTTCGTGCACAAGTAGGGGGTGTACACAATAACTTGGAGGTAGTTCATTTATTTTTACAAAGAGCGAATTCGGGCGGTCAAGATTTCATCGGCGCCAACACTTGGGGCAGAGTCCAGACCCGCGAAGTGCCTTTTTTTTCGTCAGTTGGCGTTACGCCATCTGGGGGTCATTCCCTCCCCTGCCCTCCCACGAAATCGCCGTTTTGCGGCTCAAAAGTCGGCGTGGTCCTGCACCGCGCGCGGTGTCATTCGCTCTGCAATGAGGGGTTGCTCCGGTGTTCGCGGCGGCGGCTCAGGGGCGCGTCACTGCGGCATCTTCCTGGTAGCGGACTTTGTAGGTCGGGGATTCTTCAGTGGGGGTGGTCCGGCGGTCGTAGACCCGGGTGGTGCTGATGTGGGCATGGCCCAGCCACTCCTGGACTTTGGCAATGTCGGCGTGGCACTCCAGCGCGCAGGTCGCGGCCGTGGCCCGCAAGGCATGCGGTCCCAGGTTCTCGCCGGTGATGCCCAGCCGCTGCAAGTAGTACTGCACCACCGAGGTGTAGACCCCCCCGGGCGTGAGGGCCGTCTGCAGGCTTCCGGTACGTGGATTTTTGACCGGGCGGAACAGGGGGCCGTCCAGGTCCTTGGCGTGTCCCGCCAGGCGCAGGTAGGCCTCTACCCGCTCCTGGCTGTGGGGATGCAGGGGCACAAAGCGCATCTTCCCGCCTTTGCCATGCACCCGCAGATGGGGAACGCCGCGGCGCTGGTACCGAAAGTCTTTGACCAATAGCTTGGTCAGCTCTTCCCGTCGCAGCCCATGGAACAGCAGGATCGACAAAATCCCGCGGTCCCGCACGCCTTTGAGCGTGTCGGTTCTGGGGGCCTCCAGCACGTCGACCGCCTGAGAGTTTCCCAGCGCCGGTGTTTTCCCCTCATAGGTTTCGACCCGCGGACGCGTGACGCCCTGCACCGGGTTGTGCAGGACGGCGTTGGACTCGCACAGAAATTCATACAAGGAGGACAGCGCGGCCAATTTGCGCCGGATGGTCGCCCCTTGCAGGGATTGGGACTCGAGGTGGGCGCGCCACGCCAGCACATGGCCCCGGCTGACCGCCCGGAAGTCCTCGGGCGCGACCAGCCCTGCGAACCGCATAAAGGATTTCAGGTCCGCCTGGTACGCCCGCCGGGTGTGCGCGCTGCTCAAATTCGCAAACCATTGCGCCTCGGGCGGCACCTCGGCGAGTTGGGCGAACTCCGCCGCGCTCAACAGTGGCTGCGGCCGGGATCCGGGGATGAGCAAGGCGTTCATTGGTGGGGGGCGAATGCAGTCTTGTGTAGGGAGGTGCCACACCCTGCCCTACCCCGGACATCTTGCGGCGCGCGGGGAAGGAGGGGGTGGACAGGCATGCAGTATTTTACTGTTGATAAAATATGTTATCAATAATAAAAACAGGTGCGACTTCGTTCGCTGTGCACCTTTCTGCCTTGATCATCGCACGATGTCTGATGGGGTGTTGGGGCTGATGAAATCTTGATAGTCGCATTCGTTCGGCAGTATCAGGGCTGATTGGCGACCTCCAACCAGTCCGCTGGACTGCTGAGGAGTGTTTTGCTACGGGCTAGAAAACCTCATTCCTCTTTCAAGCCCAGCATCTCCATATATCGCTCAATCTCAACACTGGCGTTTTGCGCACTCAGGCCACTGGCCACAATCTGGGGCTCTTCGTCTGGTCGTTGATTCATGACCATCAGGTCGACCAGCCCGTCTAAACCACCTCGGTAGCACGCTACTGGCCGCGCAGTGATTTCCAACCAGTTCCTGAGCTGTCCTGGCAATGTCCTTGGCCTCCTCCAGGGTCGATGCAACACCGTAATTGGTGGATCGGTCCCACGCGCCTCCGTCGAGACATCGGACGATGAATTTGCCATCGTCCCGCGACAAGATGAATGGTTTGCACCAATACTTGTCCA
>Ga0228699_1000583_pt1 | contig 26158 bp, 26 predicted proteins | sample McNCre217_Aug_MG_FD_178016 | JGI IMG/M metagenome (GOLD analysis project Ga0228699, IMG submission 178016) | Freshwater microbial communities from McNutts Creek, Athens, Georgia, United States - 2-17_Aug_MG | ecosystem: Environmental > Aquatic > Freshwater > Creek | place: USA: Georgia... | reverse complement strand
CGTATACCTGCGTATGCCTGCGCTGTTTGTTCCGCGCAGCGTATACCGGCGTCTTTAGTCCAGCAGCGCCTTGTTGGCGATGATGAACTGGCGCAGCCAGGCGTGGGCCGGGTCGGAGTTGTGTGACGGATGCCACCACAGGGTGAGGTTGGCATCGACGGTGCCAAATGGCGCTTCCACCACAACCACCGAGGAATCACTCGGTAACCTGCGGCCAATACGACGCGGCACAATCGCCACCAGATCGGTGCCTTGAACCACATGTGCGAGCGGCAGGTACGAATTGGTTACCACGTGGGGTTTCAGCAATACACCCAGTTCGTTTAGGCGGCGCTCAGGCGGCAGCAGGTGGGCTTTGCCAAATTTGCAAACCGCTTTGTCCGCCTCCAGGAAGTCTTCCCAGCTGATCTGACCATCCCGATAGATGGGGTTGTTGCGGTCCACCAGGCAGACGTAGTCATCGGTGAAGAGCTTGTGGTAGTCACCATTTACGCCAACACCGGGCACGGTCACGGCGAAGTCATTCACGGTTAGGTCGCGCGCGGAATCGGTTGGTTCGTGCGGCAGGGCGACGATGTCGAAGCTGATGTTTGGCGCCAACTCAAGGGCCTTGGCAAAGATCGGTCGTAGCTCGGTGGCCGAATAATCGGTGAGCATAAAGCTGAAGCTGCGGGTGGAGCTCGCCGGGTCGAAGCCGCCCTCGCTGCGGAGCGCGCGCTCGATTAGTGGCAGGGTGCGCTGCAACTGCGGCAACAGCAGCTGGCCCATCGGGGTCAGTTCATAGTCGCGACCAACGCGAACCAGCAGCTCGTCGTTGAACTGCAGGCGCAGCCGCGAAAGCGCCGATGACATCGAGGACTGGCTCATGTTCACGCGCTCGCCGGCGCGGGTAACGTTGGCCTCTTCTAACAGGGCACGCAGAGCGATCAGCAGGTTGAGGTCACGGCCGGGTCCGATCATCGGTGGGGTCCTCCTGCTTTCTGTTCTGTCAGTGCACCCAACGGTGCACCGAGCTGCCGAGTTGGTGGTATCACGCTATCAAATAGACGGTATCCAGACTTTGGTGAGGTGCCCGCGCGGCATTTCGCCTAGCCTGAAAATCGGTTCGGCCCTGCCGCACCTTCTTCGTTTGCAAAGGAGTAACTGATGACCGAGCGCAAGATCTCGCACCTTCGATACCTGGCCCTTGCCATGCCTAACTTCGAGGAGGAGCGCGACTTCTTCGTTAATCACTGGGGTCTCACCGAGGTCCACGCCGAAACCGGCGTCTCCTACCTGGGCGCCGAGGCAGTGAGCGAGCCATTCGTGCTGCGCCTGCGCAAGGGTGACAAGCGGATCGACCTAATCAGCTTTGCGGCCAACAACCGCGAGGACCTCGAAAGCCTTTATCAGGACCTGCTGGCCAAGGGCGTCAAAATGATTCACGCCCCACAGGACCTCGCCCAGTTCTCCAGTGGCTACGGCTTCCGATTCTTCGACTACGACGGCCGCACCCTAGAGGTCTCGGTGGATGTGAAGCAGAAGTCCGCCCGCCCAATCCTGGAGCGCGAGCCGATTCCGGTGAAGCTCTCGCACGTTGTGGTGAACACCACCGATCTTGCCGCCACCACCGACTGGTACATCGAGCACCTGGGATTCGCGATCAGCGACAGCCTGGAGCACCCTCAGATGGGCCGCCTGATGAACTTCATGCGCTGCAACAGCTGGCACCACTCGATGGCAATCGTTCAGGGTCCGCACTACTCGCTGCACCACATGTCCTTTGAGATGCGCGGCATCGAGGAATGGATGCGCGGCACCGGCAAGATTCTGCGCGCCGGCACTCGTATGGTCTGGGGTCCGGGCCGCCACAATGCCGGTGACAACACCTTCGCCTACTTCATCGACCCAGCCGGCAACACGGTTGAATACACCACCGAGTTGGAGACCATCCCGGACGAGAACACCTGGGTGCCTCGCAGCCTAGACGTGACCAAGGTCAGCACCCAGGACCAGTGGGGTACCGCCAACCCGTTCAACGAGTTCATTGCTCACGAGAGCTTCAACGACATTGACACCGGCATGTTCGTTGCCGCACCGCTGTAAATCCAGCAACGTCTTCCCCCTAAACCACATCAAACTTTTGCAACCCAGGAGGTAGTCATGAAGATCCACATCGGAGCAAACTGGCAGGGCTACCACCGCGCTCGCTTCCTGCAAGACTGGCTGACCGCTGACGGTCACCAGGTGGTCTGGCACGCGGCCGACCAGTATGACGAAGGCGACGACTACGTGCTGTTCGCGGTTCGCATCGGTGAGGCAGTGCTGGCATCCGAAGACAACGCCGAGGACGTCAAGGGCATCATCGTTGGCGCCGATGGCAACGGCGAGGTAATCGCGGCCAATAAGGTAAACGGTGCTCGCGCAATCGGTGGTTATTCAATTGACCAGGTCAAGGCCGGTCGTCGCGGCAACAATGCCTCGGTGATTGTGATCCCGGTTGACTACGCCGATGAAGCCCAGAGTAAGGCCCTGGTGAGCGCGTTCTTGGAGACCGGTTTCGACTACACCGTGGACAACGCTCGCCGCGTGGTAAACACCAACGAGTACGAGAACTCGGGAACCATCGAGGGTTGGGCTGCCGTCGACTTCCCTAAGCCAGCCGAGTATCGCCCGGCCGGCACCCGTGATTTTTTGATTTCCCAACTACCAGAAAACAAATAAGGAATAAAAATGGCATTTGTCTGCGCAGCTACTTGGACAGCAAAAGAGGGTTCGGCTCACATCGTGGCCGAGGCCTTGAAGCACCTCTCGCCAGCCTCCCGCACCGAGGAGGGCAACATCTATTACCAGGCCTACCAGGATGCAAACGAGCCAAACGTGTTCCGCATTTTCGAGGTCTACAAGGACGAGGCCGCTTTCAAGGCACACGCCGAGTACGAGCACTTCAAGGAGTGGGCTCTGGGCAGTGCAATCCCTGAGCTCGAGGTCCGTCAGCGCGACTTCTACGAGACGCTCGACTTCTAGACCACTTGTTGGCGTGCGGGTGCGAGTCCGCACGCCATCTTCTTCAACCGCAAAGGACTCCAATGAAGCTGTTGCGTTACGAATCGAACGGATTCGTCAAGGTGGGCATCTTTAGCCACGGACTGGTTATGGATCTACCTACCCAGTTGAGCGTGCTCGAGATTCTGAACCTGCCAATCGACCTACGCAACCGTCTGGAGAGCCAGGCTGGGCGCTACCACCGCATTCCGCTGGACCAAGTCAAGCTGCTGCCTCCGGTGGAACCACGCGTGGTGCGTGACTTCGTTTCCTTCGAAGGCCACATCGCCGGCATGAAGAAGAGCGAACCTGGTGACGGCAGCGTTCCGGAGCCTTGGTACGAGACCCCGGTCTCGCTGATGATCAACCCCTACACCCTGAAGGGCTGCGGCGAACCGGTTCCGGTGCCGCCACTGACTCAGGCGATGGACTACGAGCTGGAGGTTGCCGTCATCCTGCGCAAGCCGGCTGTGGACGTCACCACCGATGAAGCCGCAGACTGCATCGCTGGCTATGCCATCCTCAACGACTGGTCGGCGCGCGATATTCAGTCTCGCGAAATGCTGGTCGGTCTTGGTCCTTCCAAGGGCAAAGACTTCGCGACCTCGCTTGGACCCTGGATCACCACTCCGGACGAGCTTGAGCAGTACCGTGAAGGCGACCGCTACAACCTGCCGATGTCGGTATCGGTGAACGGCACCGAGATGGGTTCATACAACCTCAAGTTCATGTCCTGGAGTTTCGAAGAGCTGATTGCGCACAGCAGCCGCGGGTCATACGTAGGCGCCGGTGACGTTCTGGCATCGGGTACCGCCCACGGTGGTTCGCTTGCCGAGCAGTGGGCCAAGGCAAAGAGTCGCGAATTCCCAGCCCCGCTGAAGGCCGGCGATGTCGTCAGCATGACCGTGGAGGGCCTCGGCACTCTTTGGAACCCAATCGTGCCAACCGTCAGCCCTGGCCACACCATTCCTCGCGCCCGCCGCACCGTTTCGGAAGGACACTAATGAGCGTCGTAACCACCATCAACCCTGCCACCGGCGAAAAGCTGGCCGAGTACACCGCCCACACCTACGCCCAGATCGAATCGATCCTGGACCAGGCCGTTGCGGTTCAGGCTCAGTGGCGCCACTCCGACGTTGCGACCCGCGTTTCGGCACTGCGCAAGCTGGGCCAAATTCTTCGCGATGAGGTTGAGATTCACGCAACCCTGATCAGCACCGAGATGGGCAAGCCAATCAGCGAAGCCCGCGGTGAGGTACTGAAGTGTGCAACTACCTGTGACTACTATGCCGACAACTTGGCCGAGTACCTGGAGCCAAAGCCGGTCAAGACCGAAGCGCTCAGCAGCTATGTCTCGTACGAGCCAATCGGTGTAGTTCTGGCGGTCATGCCGTGGAACTTCCCGTACTGGCAGGTAATCCGCTTTGTTGCACCTACCCTGGCAGCCGGAAACGGTGGCTTGTTGAAGCACGCCAGCAACGTCACCGGTTGTGCGGTTGCCATCGCCGATGCGGTTGAACGTGCCGGTTTCCCTAAGGGTCTGTTCACCACTCTGGTGCTTGCCAAGCACAGCATCGTCAACGACCTAATTGCCGACAAGCGCGTGGCCGCAGTGACTCTCACCGGTAGCGAGGGTGCCGGTGCCTCGGTGGCAGAGGCCGCTGGTCGCGCACTGAAGAAGACCGTTCTGGAGCTCGGTGGTTCGGACCCATTCGTGATTTTGGAAGACGCCGATGTTGCAGCAATCACCCCGCTGGCTGTTCGCGCCCGCTTCGTGAACACCGGCCAGAGCTGCCTCTGTGCCAAGCGTTTCATGGTGGACGCCAAGGTGCACGACGACTTCGAGGCACGCGTTGGCGCGGCCGTTGCAGCGCTGAAGATTGGCGACCCACTGGACCCTGCCACTCAGATTGGGCCGTTGGCCAAGCCGGCATTTGTGGACGACATCGACCGTCAGGTACACGAGTCGGTTGCCATGGGTGCCCGCGTAGTCACCGGTGGTCACCGAATCGAAGGTGCGGGCAACTACTATGCACCGACCGTTCTGGCGGATGTAACTCCGGACATGCCAGTGTTCAACCAGGAGACCTTTGGTCCGGTCTTGGCACTAGTTAAGGCCGGTTCCACCGACGAAGCCCTGGAATTGGCTAACACCACTCAGTATGGTTTGGCCGCATCGGTTTGGACCTCCAACATGGAGTTGGGCATCAAGCTGGGAAGCCGCATCGAAAGCGGAGCCCTGTTTGTGAACACCGTGGTTGCATCCGACCCACGCCTGCCATTCGGTGGAGTGAAGTTGTCCGGCTACGGCCGTGAGCTCTCGGTTGAGGGCATGCGTGAGTTCACCAACGCACGCACCGTGGTTGCAAACCCTATGCCACGCTCCTAGTTACTCAAGGCGGCGCCAGCCGATCAGGGCCGCACCCATAAAATAAGTTGCAATGACAGACCTACGCCGCATCGACGTAAACCTCATCTTGGTTTTGGACGCAATCCTGGCCGAGATGAATCTGACGCGCGCTGGCGAGGCCGTGGGTATGTCGCAGCCTGCTGTAAGCGGCGCGCTAGCTCGGCTTCGTCAGCAATTCGATGACCCCCTGCTGGTGCGCAAGGGACGTCAGTTTGAGCTGACCCCGCTGGCCGACAGCCTGCGTCCACTGGTTGCCGAAGCCATGCTTGAGATTCACCGAACCTACGAGCTACTGCCGTCTTTCGACCCGGCCACCAGCACTCGAACCTTTCACATTGGTGCCACCGACTATCTGCTGAGTCAGATCACCGGCCCACTGCTGAATCTGCTGAAGACCGAGGCACCATCGGTGGACATCGAGTTCGGTGTTCTTGGCTTTGACCAACTGGTTAACGCCGTAGACCTGCTGCGACGAGATGTGACAATTGCGAGTTCCGGTATTGGCATCCCCGGCAAGAAGCAATCACTGTTCAACGAGAGTTTTGTCTGCATCGCCGCCAAGGACAACCCGGCAATCGTGGACGGCAAGGTCACCCTGGAGCAGCTGAGTGAGCTTGGCCAGGTTCGCATGACCTTCGGCGACAACCGCTCCCACCACATCGATGAGATGTATGCCGAATTTGGCATAGCTCCGCACTATGCAATTTCGGTGCGCGGTGTCGTGATGGTTCCGCATATGATTTCTCAAACCAACCTGATTGGTTGGGTGCCGGAACGCTTGGCGCACCAAACCATCGATGCGCTCGGTCTGCAGATTGTAGAGACTCCAATCAAGAGCCCGCACATGACCGAGGCAGTGCACTGGCACCCTTCGAAGTCCTCAGATCCAGCCATTCCTTGGCTGGTCAGCATGCTCCGCCGCGCCACCGAAGTGCTGGAGTTTGGCGACGAGTCCTAAACCCCCCGACTGGGTTTGCCAATAGCCCGATTCTGAAATGCATTCCGATTCTGGAATGTATCCGAGTCAGGTGTCTATCGGACCTAGCGCGGATCGATCCCGAAGGCCTCGGCCAACTTGGCGATCTTCTGAGCACGACCAAGGCGCGGTAGGTCGGAACCATCGCGAATCACGCGGCCGCGCGCCTCGAAATCTTCCATGAATTCGCGGGCCCAGATCACGTCGGAGTTGGTTGGGCAAATGGTGTCGTTGATGACCACACACTGATCGATTGCCAGCGCTAACTTTCCGGTTAGGCCAAGCACCACCGAGTGCTCCGACTGCTCGCGCAGAATCGGGTGGCTGGCACCAACGGTTGGGCCGTCGATCGGTCCAGGTAGGTTACCCACGCGGCTGGCGGTGACCAGGCGCGAACGCGGATAGGCCATCGCCATGTTGTCAGCGGCGGTACCTGTGTCTCGACGGTAGTCACCCGAGCCAAAAGCTAGGCGGAAGACTCCGCGGGCACAGGCGATGTAGCGAGCGTCTTCGATACCAAGAGCTGACTCCACTAGGGCGATGATTGGCTTGGCCTGGCCAAGTGCAAAGTAGGTGTCTTCCACGTGCGAGGCAGACTCGGTCTTGGCTAGCATGATGCCCTGCAGCGTGGCGATCTTGCGCAAGCGCTCGATGTCGTGGGCCCAAAAATCGGAGTTGCGATCGTTGATGCGCACCCAGGCACGGTTGCCGGCCTCAAGCCACTCGGCCACCCATTCGCGGGCCTGGTCCTTGTTGCTCGGGTCAACGGCGTCTTCGATATCCAGAATGATTTGGTCGGCGCGGGAGGCGCGGGCTGGGTCGAAAAGTTCCGGACGGGCACCATTTACCAGCAGCCAAGAGCGGGCAACATCTGCCGGAACTTCCTGACTTGAAAGCGGGTTGGTCATCATTGACTCCTTGAATATGCAAACTGCGCGGCCGGCCCGTAGAGCGGCCAGCGTCTAAATCCAACCTACCGCCAGCGGGTTCCCAATAGGTATCACCAGCCCCAATGCCTACTTTGCATGCCACTGGGTGAGAAACGCGCTGTTTCCATAAGGTTCACTCTGTGCAAGGTTGCACTTTGTGCAACGATGTTTTAGTTTTAACCGGTGACCACCGAGACCTCCCCCTCCAACAGTGCATCGAACGCGCCGACTGTCGGCCAGCTGCCGGACCGCCACCAGGCGCTGCGCCTAGAAAACAACGCCGCCATCAAGGCTGCCGCCCTTGCCCTCGCCGAGGCCCGTGGCCTCGGCAACTTCACGGTTGAAGAACTGGCCGAGGCCGCCAATGTCTCGCGCCGCACTTTCTTCAACCACTTCGGTTCGATTCACGAGGCCACCCGCGGTGCCCTCCGTGACATTCTGCTCACCGCCAGCGAGGACGTCCTTCAGTACTTCGCCGGCCAAACCATGGCCGAACCCCCACAGACCATGGCCCAGCTTTTCGAACTCACCGCCGCCGCCATCCAAGAGGTGGACGTCACCGAGACCATCCGAAGCTCCTGCCGAGTTCTTGGCCAGAGCCCCCGTGAAAACCCGCTGCATTCGGCCTGGTTCCGCGAAGTCTTTGACGCAATCACTGCCGACTTCGAGATCCTGCTTGAGCAACTTGTGCCACACATTCCCGCACTCTCCCGCACCCTGATGGTGCGCCTCATGCTCACCAGCGTGGAGGTTTGCGCCGAAGAGTGGTCGGTCACCGCACTAGAACTGCCACCCGCCGAGGGACTGGCGCGCTGGCGGCAACTGCACGGCCAGGCGATGGATCAGCTTCGCACCGGCTTCGGCGCCTAGCTGCCCCAACTCCCACTACCTCCCAAACCCTCACTAGTACCCAAACTTTCACTCCCAACAGAAACACCCAAAGGACACTCTCATGGCCGAACTTCTCTACCGCATCGGTAAATTCGCCAACCGCCGAGCCTGGCTGGTAATCATCAGCTGGCTGCTTTTGCTGGCCGCAACAGTCTCCGCAATGGTGGTGACCGGCGGAAAGTTGTCGTCCGCCATGACTATTGGTGGAACACCTTCGCAGGTGGTTATTGATGACCTTAAAAAGTCGTTCCCGGCCGCCAGCCGCGGCAGCGCCTCGGTGGTTTTCCACGTCACCGATGGCCAGTTCACCGCGGCTCAGATTGCCGCCATCGGCACCGCCCTCGATGGCGTGACCAAGCTGCAGGACGTGAACTCGGTGATGAACCCGTTCACGGTTCAGGCCGATAAAGATCACCAGGTTGCCAATTTGCGCGCCGGTGTCCGCAAGGTCACTAGCGGCAAGCAGCAGCTGGTGGACGGCGCCAAGAAGCTTGCCGACGGGCAGGCCAAGTTGGATGCCGCACAGCAGACCGTGACCCTGAACCTGGCCAAGGCCAAGGCCGGGCTGGCACAGGCCACCGCCGGTAAGGCCCAGGCAACCGCGGGTAAGGCACAAGCCGAAGCCGGTTTGGCGCAGGCTCAGGCCGGTCAGCAGCAGGCGCAGGCCGCTTACGACCAGGCCAAGGCGGCAGGTGCACCGGCCGCTCAGTTGGCGGCCATCCAGGCTCAGATCGACCAAGCCGCCGCCGGTGTTGCTCAGGCAACTGCCGGAATCGCACAAGCCGAGGCCGGCATTCAGCAGGCTCAGGCGGGAATCGATCAGGCTACCGCTGGTATCAAGCAGTTGGCCGCCGCCCAGGCAACGATTGACGATAACCAGGCCCAGTTGACCGCCGGCAAGGTGGCGCTCAAACAGGCTGCCACCAAGTTGCCGGCCGCTGAAAAGAAGCTGTACCAGGGTCAGCGCATCCTGGCCGCCACCGCCGGTTTCCGAACCGTTTCGAAGGACAACACCACCGCTCAGGCTCGCGTGATCTTCACCAAAACCGCGGACTCGGTTGAGGTTCCGCAGAAGAACGCGATCGTCGACTACCTCAAGGCTCACACCCCAGCCGGAGTGCAGGTTGAGTTCTCCAAGGAGCTAACCATGAGCATGGAGGGCATCCTCGGTGCCGGTGAAATCATTGGTCTGATTGTGGCCGCGGTCGTGCTGTTCCTCATGCTCGGCACCTTCATCGCCGCCGGTCTGCCGGTGCTAACCGCCATCCTCGGTGTGGGAATTGGCGCCACCATCACCATGACCTTGGCTTCGGTGATCGACATGACCAGCACCACTCCGACTCTGGGTGTGATGCTGGGGCTGGCCGTTGGAATCGACTACTCGTTGTTCATTCTCAACCGCCACCGCCGTCAGCTGATGGCCGGAATGCCGCTGCGCGAATCCATCGCGCTGGCCAACGGCACCAGCGGTAACGCGGTGTTCTTCGCCGGCCTAACCGTGATCATCGCGCTGGTTGCGCTGAATCTAACCGGCATCGGCTTCCTTGGTCTGATGGGTGACTTTGCGGCACTCAGTATTTTCATCGGTGTGCTGATGGCCGTCACCTTCACCCCAGCGGTTATCAGCCGCCTCGGCATGCGCGTGCTGTCCCGCAAGGAACGCCGCGCCTTGGCAGACCTCGACCCGGTCACCGATGCGCTGCCGGTAGTTGATGAGACCGCAGAAGCCAAGCCAGCAAAGGCCAAGAGTTACCTGCCGGCAAAGCGTCCGTGGATTGCCATCTTTGCCTCGGTAACTGTGCTGCTAATTGCTGCAATCCCGCTGGGATCGATGCGTCTTGGCCTGCCGGATGGTTCCTCGGAGCCAATGGACTCCACTCAGTACAAGGCCTACACCCTGGCAACCAAGGCATTCGGTGCTGGTTCCAACGGAATGATTGTGGTCGTGGCTTCGCTGGATAAGCCGGTCACCGGCTACAACCTGTTGAAGGCCGAGGCAGACCTAGCCACCGAGTTGGCCGCCGTCAAGGACGTCAGCGCAGTGCTGCCGGCCGCCACCAGCAAGGACCACACCAAGATTTTGTTCCAGGTGCTGCCAAAGACCGGTCCGGCAAATGCCGCTACCGAGCAGCTGGTGCGCGACCTTCGTGGAATCTCACCAAAACTGGCCGCCAAGTACGGTGCCACATTAGGCGTCACCGGTCTGGTTGCCAGCAACATCGATGTGAGCAAGAAGCTGGCTGACGCGCTGCCACTTTACCTGGGCACCGTGCTGGTGCTCTCGCTGCTGGTGCTGGTTCTGGTGTTCCGATCCTTCCTGGTGCCGCTGATTGCCTCGGTGGGCTTCCTGCTATCGGTGGCCGCAACCATGGGTGCCGTAGTCGCGGTCTACCAGTGGGGTTGGCTGGGTCAGGTGTTTGACGTTCACGACCCATCACCGGTGCTGTCGTTCCTGCCGACCATGCTCATTGGAATCCTGTTTGGTCTTGCCATGGACTACCAGCTGTTCTTGGTTTCGGGAATGCGCGAGGCCTACGTGCACGGCATGAACGCCAAGGACGCAGTGGTAGCCGGTGCCAGATCTGGCTTTACCGTGGTGTTGGCCGCCGCATCCATCATGATCTTCGTGTTCGGTGGTTTCGCATTTAGCCATCTGACTCAGGTTCGTCCAATCGGACTAGGCCTTGCGGTTGGTGTGCTTGCCGACGCGTTCCTGGTGCGCATGGTGCTGGTGCCGGCCGTCATGAGCCTGCTTGGCAAGAGCGCCTGGTGGCTGCCAAAGTGGCTGGACCGCTTGCTGCCGGACGTTGATGTTGAAGGCGCCAAGCTGGAGCGCAGCTACCACATTCACTAGGTTCGTTGAAATGCAAAACCCCCGGACAAGCGTCTGGGGGTTTTGCAATTCTTAGGTCCGAGAATCGACAATCCAGTCGAAGCCTTGGGCAGTGAGTTTGCGGTCGCTGGTAAATAGATTGGCGTTGAGCCTGGCAGCCTGGCCTTGAATGAGGCGGTCAAATGGATCATGGCCAATGAGGTGTTCAAAACGCCTCGCAGAGACTACGTCTTCAACCTGAACAGGCTCAAAATAAAGACCGGCTCCCATGAAAAGTGATGGGATGTCTGCGGCTTCGATTCGTCCGTGTTGTTGTTTAAATTCAAGTTCGGCGATTGAAAGAACCGAAATGCTCAGCTGTGGCGCACCTCGCAGTAAATGTCGGGTGAGCGGACCCAAGCGATGACTGTCGAGCGCGAGCCAAAAAGCGGTCTGGCTATCGAGCAAGGCAATGCGGCCGCCTAAACCCACTTGTCATCCCTAAAACTGGCTCGGAATTCCGCATCCGCGAGCTGCCAGTCCTCGTCCGAAATATCCGAAACTATCCCCTTCAGAAATCCGAACTTAACATTGTTGGTTCTTTCGATTGGGACCAACCGTGCAATCGGCACGCCGCCCTTGGCAATGATCACTTCTTCCCCTTGCTGCACTTCAGTCAGCAGTTGGGACAAATTGGTTTTTGCCGCATGGACGTTGTATTGCTTGGACATAGTTCAACTCTAAGTGGACTAACTTAGTCCAGTCAATGAAACATTTACCGCTGTTAGGTACTCAACGGTTTCAGGTTGTGGGAGTTGAAAATGTGCCCGTCTCGCTCCGCTTTGTTGGGCTAGTTTGACAACATGCGCAACTATCAGGATCGCTCGGACGCCGGCCAGATACTGGCACGGGCAGTAGCCGCAAAGATCACGCCCGGCGAATCGGTTGTGGTCCTTGGGTTGCCGAGAGGTGGCGTGCCAGTCGCGGCAGCGGTAGCCAAGGCTCTAAATGCGACGCTTGATGTGATTGTGGCCCGCAAACTCGGAGTCCCGTTCAACCCGGAATATGCATTTGGCGCTATTGCGTCCGGTGGTGCCCGCTACCTAAATCAGTCGGTGGTGCACGGCTTGGCCCTCACCGAGGACCAGATTGCCGCAGTGAGCGCAGCCGAAACCGCCGAGTTGCAGCGGCGCGAGCAACGGTACCGCGGCGAGCGGCCGTTCCCAAACCTTGCAGGTAAAACCGTGATCCTGGTTGACGATGGAATAGCCACCGGCGCTACGCTTCGTGCGGCAATGTTGGCAGTTCGAGAAATGCAGCCCGCGCGGTTGATTGTGGCAGCGCCAGTTGCACCGGCAGACACCGCAGCTGAGATTGCGTCGAAAGTGGATGAATTTGTGTGCCCGATAATCGCCGATGACTTCCAAGCGGTAGGGCAGTTTTATCGAGACTTCGGGCAGGTAGAAGATGCCGAGGTTGTTGATGCGCTCAAACTCGCTCCTTAAAGCAAAAAATCCCCGATCAAAGATCTGGGGATTTTGTGCGCGAGGCGGGACTTGAACCCGCACGTCCTTACGGACACTAGCACCTGAAGCTAGCGCGTCTGCCATTTCGCCACTCGCGCGGATGCCCTGAAAACAGGACAACTTTAGAAGATTAGCAGATATGCGTTGCACCCGCCATACCGATTGCCAGCAGGGTAATGGGACCCACTATCCAAGCCCGTCAAATAAACTTCTTAGAGACAGTAACCGAGGAGCGTTTTGGGTTTTCTAGAGAACTTCGAAAAGAGCTTGGAGCGCGTGGTCAACGGCGCATTCTCCAAGACCTTTAAGAGTGAGCTTCAGCCGGTTGAGATCGCCGCCGCCATCAAGAACGAGATGGACTCCAAGAGCAGCATCCTCAGCCGCGATCGCATCCTCGCCCCCAACGCTTATCGCGTTCGCCTTTCGTCGCCAGATTTCGCTCGCATGCGCGTACTCGGTCAGCCCCTCATCGATGAGTTGGTTGACCTAAGCACCCGTCACGCCCAGAAGCAGAAGTACCAGTTTGGTGCCGGTTTGGTCATCACCCTCGCCGAGGACAGTTCGCTGCCGATCGGCCAGATCGGTGTTGTCAGCCAGACCCAGTCGGTGGCTGTGGAATGGACACCTGCCCTGGACATTGCCGGGCAGCGCTATCTGCTGACCAAGGCCCGCACCTCGATTGGCCGCGATGCCTCCGCCGACATTCAGGTGGACGACATGGGTCTTTCGCGCCAGCACTTCGAGGTGCTGTGGGACGGCAAGAACGCCGGTGTGCGAGACCTCAACTCCACCAACGGCACCAAGCTTGACGGCCGCCCAATCAAGGAGGCTGGCATGAAGGCCGATTCCGTGATTTTCGCCGGCCACACCGAGTTCGTGTTCCGCGTGATTGCAAAGACGGTGAGCAATGAGTGATTTGGCGCTGTTCCTGGTTCGCGTCGGCTTTTTGGCCGTGCTCTGGATATTCGTATTCAGCATCCTCAGCGTCATTCGCGCCGACCTCTTCGGTCAAAAGGTGGTCAGCCGCGTAGCGGAAGCCAACCAGCCGGTAGTGGTCTCGGCCCCGGTCATCCCGGCCGCCCCGCTCAACAACACCCCAGAAACCTCCGATGCCCTGCCGGTGGTTGATGCCGCTGCAGACCTGCAACTGATTCCGTCCAAGCTGCTGCTGACCGCCGGTCCGCGCAAGGGCCAGGAGCTGCGCCTGGATCGCCGCGAGGTCACCATCGGTCGTGCCGAAAACGCCGACCTGGTGATTCAGGACGAGTTCGCAAGCACCCACCACGCCAAGCTTGTGCTGATGAACGGCGAGTGGCTGATTCAGGACCTCAACTCCACCAACGGAACCTTTGTGAACGGCAAGCGCGTTGGCACACCGATGGTGGTCAAGGCGAATGTTCCGGTGCAGATCGGCAACTCCGTGTTTGAGCTGCGAGCCTAGTCAATGTCCGTAAAGCTCATAACGCACGCTAAGTCCAATGTGGGCCGCGTGCGCCACAGCAACCAGGACTCCGGTTACTCCGGTTACCAGTTCCACTTTGTAGCGGACGGAATGGGTGGTCACGCCGGCGGCGACATCGCCAGCGCCATGGTCAGCCAGAAGGTTGCCCCAATCGACGGCATCTTCCCCAACCCGGAATCCGCCGCGCAGGCGATGAAGACCGCCCTGCTGGACGCCAACCGCCAACTGAGCAAGACCGTCCGCGATCACCACGAACTCGCCGGAATGGGCACCACCTTCAGCGGCATGATGATTAACGGCGATGACGTCACCATCGCCCACATCGGTGACTCCCGCATCTATCTCTGCCGCGATGGCCAAACCACCCAGATCACCAAGGACCACACCTTTGTGCAGCGTCTGGTTGACCTGGGCCGCATCACCGAGGAAGAGGCGCTGACTCACCCACGTCGAAGCGTGCTGATGCGCGTGCTCGGTGACGTTGAAGACGAACCAGACATCGATACCTTCAGCCTCAAGACTCAACCGGGAGACCGCTGGTTGCTTTGCTCCGATGGCCTCTGCGGTTACGTGCCCGAGGGCCTGATCGGCATGATTCTGAGCGGGCCAATCCCCGCCGAGGAAGCCGCCGACCTGCTGGTTCAGGAGACCCTGGAGTACGGTGCACCGGACAACGTGACCGTGGTCGTTGTGGATGTTGTTCCGCAGCAGGCCGCCAGCGACTTCGTTCCGCAGGCCACCTATGTCGGTTCGGCCGCTAACGAGATCATCATCGATGAGCGCCGCGGATCCCGCCTGCTTCGCCTGTTCAACCCACGTGCCCTCACCGAGCTCATGGGCAACAGCGAGGAAACCAGTGAGTTCAAGCCGGAGTCGGACGAATACCTGGACTACATCCTCAGCCAGACCCGGGTCAAGATCAAGTGGCACCGCCGCCGCCAGTGGGCAACCGTGGTGGCCATCGTGCTTGCCGGCTGCCTCACTCTGGCCTTGGGCTACGGATACACCCAGACTCGCTACTACGTGGGTGCACGCAACGGCCACATCGCAATCTTCCAGGGCATCCGTGAATCCCTCGGCCCGCTCAAATTCGGACACCTCTATAAGGTCACCGATATCCCGCTTTCGGCACTGACTCCATTCCAGCGTCAACTTGTGCTGCAGACCGTGCCGGCCACCAGCCTGCAGGACGCAAACCGCGAGATCGAGACCCTCGTGAACCCGGGAGGCAACTAATGCTTAACCCGGTCAAGCTGGTTCGTCGCTCGCTCACCGCAGCCAACAAGGCCGCCGATGCCGTTGCCGGCGCAACCACCGGATCGATCGGCAAAATCATCCGAATCGTTCCGCGCAGCCGAAACACCGAGCTAACGCTGCTGCTGTTTGCAATCGGCATGAACGCCTACGAACTTGCCCAGATTCAGCTGAGCGTGCTGCTGAAGTTGCGTCCGGATTTCTGGATTTACCTGTTGCCGCTGGCCCTGGGTGCACTGGCAATTCACGGCATGCTGCGCCTGCGCGCAAGTGAGGCCGACCCGCTGCTGCTGCCGATCGCGGTAGCCCTAAACGGTCTTGGCTTGGCGGAAATCTATCGCCTGGACCTTGCCAAGGAGCACCTGACGAACCCAAACTTGTTTGCCGGCAAACAGGTGATTTGGTCGGTGGTGGCAATGGCCGCGGCCTTCGCCATCATCGTCTTTGTGCGCAACCACTTGTTTTTGCGCCGCTTCATCTACATCAGCATGGTGATCGGTGTGGCACTGCTGCTCTCACCAGCCCTACCGGTAATCGGTAAGACCATCAACGGTGCCCGCCTCTGGATTGGCATCGGTGGCTTCACCTTCCAGCCCGGTGAGCTTGCCAAGATCGCGCTGACCATCTTCTTTGCCGGCTACCTGGTGAGCCGCCGCGATTCGCTTTCCATCGTTGGTCGTCGAATCTTTGGCGTGCAACTGCCCCGAGCCCGCGAGCTCGGCCCTATCCTGTTGGTTTGGGTTGCCAGCCTCGGTGTTTTGGTATTTGAACGAGACCTGGGCACCAGCCTGCTGTACTTTGGCCTGTTCCTGGTGATGATCTACGTGGCCACCGGCCGCGCCATCTATGTGGTCACCGGCCTCGGCATGTTTGTCACTGGTGCGCTGGTTGCCGGCCGATTCATGAGCTACGTCAGCGGCCGAATCAGCGCCTGGCTTGACCCGCTGAACCCAAAAAACTACGACGCCATCGGCGGCAGCTACCAGCTGGCTCAGGGCAACTTTGGTCTGGCTCACGGTTCGCTGCTTGGCTCGGGTCTGGGTGGCGGTCTACCTCAGCTGGTTCCGCTGGCCGAATCGGACTTCATCTTCTCAAGTCTCGGTGAAGAGCTTGGCCTTGCCGGGGTGTTTGTACTGCTTTTGATGTACCTGCTGCTGGTTTCACGCGGCATCCGCATCGGTTTTACCCACAGCGATGACTTCAGCAAACTGCTGGCCTCCGGGCTCTCGTTCGTGCTTGCCCTGCAGACCTTCATCGTGGTTGGTGGCGTCACCCGCGTGGTTCCGCTCACCGGTCTGACCACCCCGTTCCTAGCTGCCGGTGGTTCTTCGCTGGTTGCCAACTGGATCATCGTCGGCCTGTTGCTGCGAATCAGTGACTCCGCCGGTGGCGCCCAGAGGACGGTGACGCTGTGAACCGTGAACTAAGACGCATCAGCATGTTCATCATGGCCATGTTTGCCAGCCTGTTTGTTGCCGCCACCGCAATCCAATTCGGTTTTGCAGATGCGCTCAATAACGACCCGCGCAACGTGCGCACCCTCTACGACAGCTACAAGACCAAGCGCGGCGCCATCCTGGTGGCCGGTCAGCCGGTGGCTTACTCGGTGCCAAGTGGCGACTCCTACCATTACCTTCGCACCTTCGCCTCGCCTATTTATTCGGCGGTAACCGGCTTCTACTCCAACACTCAGGGAACCGCGGGTCTGGAGCAAGCGCTAAACACCTACCTAAACGGTCAGAACTCCTCTCAGTTCTTCGAGCAGGTCAACGCCACGCTTTCCGGCAACCCGGTTTCGGGAGCCTCGGTTGAACTGACCCTGGACCCTAAGGTTCAGAAAGTGGCCTACGATGCGCTTGGCAACCTGAAGGGTGCCGTGGTTGCCATCGAGCCAAAGACCGGCAAGATTCTGGCCATGGTCAGCAAACCTGGGTATGACGCCAACCTGCTCTCGGTGCACAACAACCGTCAGGCACAGGAGAACTACACCAAGTTACTCACAGATGCAGCCAACCCGCTGATCAACAAGGCCATCACCGGTTCGCTCTACGCGCCGGGCTCGGTGTTCAAGGTGGTTGTGGCCAGTGCCGCGCTAAACAATGGCTACAAGCCAACCGACACCTTCCCCAACCCTGCCAAGTACCAGCTACCTGGCACCAGCACCTACATCTATAACTCGGGTGAGGGCAAGTGCGGTGGCAAGCCTCGCGTCAGCATCGCCGATGCCCTGCGCTGGAGCTGCAACATCCCATTTGCGCAGCTGGGCATTGCACTGGGCCAAGACAAAATTCGCGCCCAGGCGGAACTCTTTGGCTTTGGTAAGTCACTCAAAATCCCAATGTCCGTGACACCGAGCATCTATCCGCAAAACATGGACGACGCCCAGACAGGTCTCAGCGCCTTCGGTCAGTTTGACGACCGCGTGACTCCGCTGCAGATGGCGATGGTTTCGGCGGCTGTGGCCAACGGCGGCTTAATGATGAAGCCGTACCTGGTTTCCTACGTGCAGTCGTCCACGCTTTCGATTCTGGATCAGTCCTCACCGAGCGTGCTGGGACAACCCCTGAATTCCTCGGTGGCTTCAGCCGTGCGGGACATGATGGTTAACGCTGTTGCCAACGGTGTGAGCACCAACGGCCAGATTCCTGGCGTTGCGGTTGCCGGTAAGACCGGTACCGCTCAAAACGGCGGCAGCCTGCCATACACCCTCTGGTTCACCGGTTTTGCGCCGGCCAACGACCCAAAGGTTGCGGTGGCGGTAGTGGTTGAAGATGGTGGCGGCATGGGTCAGAGCGGGTTCGGTAACCTGCTGGCTGCCCCGGTTGCGCGCAAGGTTATGCAGGCGGTGTTGAACAAGTGAAACCAGAAATTGGAATGACTTACGGCGGCCGCTACAAGCTTGGCGCGCTGATTGCCACCGGCGGAATGGGTGAGGTCTGGCAGGCCCACGACCAAATCATCCTCCGCGATGTAGCCATCAAGATTTTGAAGCAGGAGTACCTGGGCGACCCGGGCTTTGTGGAGCGTTTCCGCACCGAGGCCCGCCTGGCCGCAATGGTCAACCACGAGGGAATCGCCAACGTCTTCGACTACGGCGAGGACAGCGGATCTGCCTATCTGGTCATGGAGTTGGTGCCGGGTGAGTCCCTGGCCAAGATCCTGGAACGCGATAAGTCGCTCTCCGGCGAGCGCGTCTTGGACATCATGGCCCAGACCGCCCGCGCCCTTCAGGCGGCCCACGAATCGGGCATGGTTCACCGCGACATCAAGCCGGGCAACCTGCTGATCACTCCGGACCACCAGGTCAAGATCACCGACTTCGGCATCGCCCGCGTTGCCGATCAGGTGTCTCTGACCGCAACCGGTCAGGTGATGGGCACGGTCCAGTACTTAGCTCCGGAACAGGCCACCGGCAAGGGTTCGTCTCCGGCCACAGACATCTACTCGCTTGGCATCGTGGCCTACGAGGCCATCAGCGGTACCCGCCCATTCGGTGGTTCAAGTCAGATGGAAATCGCGATGGCGCAGATCAATGACGCCCCGCCACAACTACCGGAGGGCGTTGACGCCCGCATCGCGGACCTAATCCTGCAGTGCCTCAAGAAGAAGCCGTTCGAGCGCCCAAACAACGCGCTCAGCCTGGCCATCGCCGCCGAGGCCCTGATGGAAAACCCGCGCCACCGAGGCACCGGCACCGCCGTACTGCCAAATGTGCGCGCCTACTCGGATGACACCACCGTGCTGGAGGCCAAGACCGCTCCGGTTCCCAAGCCACCTGTGGTTTGGCCGTGGATTGCCGTGGTCATCCTGCTTTCCATCACCGCGTTGAGCCTGGTGTTTGCGCTGATTATCGGTGCCAACAAACCGGCACCAACCCCAACCGGCAGCCAGAGCACCAACTACGGCAGTGCCAGCCCGGTGCCTTCACTGAGCCCAAGCGCCAGCCCAACCGCCGTGACCCTGCTAACCACCGATGTGATTGGCAAGGACGTCTACGAGGTGTCCTCCAAGCTGATCAGCCTGGGACTGCAGGTCAGCACTATTCCGGGCGACCCGGTTGATGCCGCGGACCCACGCCTGATGACGGTCTACCAGGCCACCCCGCTTGGCACCCTGCAGCCGGGCACCACGGTGACCCTCACCTATTACGTACAACAAACCGATAACAGCAGCCCAACCCCCACACCAGTTCAGTAACCAGAAATAGACTGTTCACCGGGGGAACGAAGTACGGAGCAACATTGAGCGACAACCAGCGAATCATCGCCGGCAGATACCAACTGGGCAACCTGATTGGTCGCGGCGGCATGGCCGATGTCTACGAGGGCACCGACACTCGCCTTGGGCGCGTGGTGGCTATCAAGCTGCTGAAGTCCGACCTCGCCAATGACCCAAACTTCGAAGCCCGCTTCCGCCAGGAGGCTCAGGCTTCCGCTCGCATGGCGCACCCGACCATCGTCCGCATCTATGACGCCGGCGAAGAAGAATCTACCGACATCCACGGCCACCCGATTCGCCGCCCATACATCGTTATGGAGTACGTCAAGGGTGCCGTGCTACGCGACCTTTTGCACCACCGCCGCCTCACCATCGAAGAGGCCGTTGACTACACCGATGGCGTTCTGACCGCGCTGAGCGTCTCGCACGGTGCCGGAATCATCCACCGAGACATCAAGAGTGCCAACATCATGATCACCGATGCCGGTGCCGTGAAGGTGATGGACTTCGGTATTGCCCGCGCGGTTTCGGACAGCGCCAACACCCAGGCGTACTCGGTGGGCATTGTGGGTACCGCACAGTACTTCAGCCCAGAGCAGGCTCGAGGCGAAAACGTTGACGCCCGAACTGACCTCTACTCCACCGGCGTTCTGCTTTACGAAATGCTGGCCGGACGCCCGCCATTCAAGGGCGAGACCGCGGTTTCGGTTGCCTACCAGCACGTCTCGGAGGCCGTTACCCCGCCATCGGTGCACAACCCGATGGTTCCGGCAGAGCTTGATGCCGTGGTCTTGCAGGCCATGGCCAAGGACCGCAACGAGCGCTTCCAGACCGCCGAAGACTTCCGCGAGCACTTGGCCGCGGCCGTGGTTGCAATGCAGCAGCACGCCGCAGCGCACCACACCGGGTCGCTTCCACTGGTCACCGAGGACCTGATTGCACCTAACATTGCCGGTTTTGGCGCCACCACCGTGATGCCTGCCGCCGAGGTTTTCGCAGCAGGTGAGGCCGCCACCTCAGAACAGCCTCAGGTGTCTGCTGAGGCCGCCGCCAACTCGAGCGAGGCAACAAACCAGTCGCCTGATGGCGAGCCGATGAGCGAGTTTGACCGCCTGCTGCTTGGTGACGAGCCAGCAAGCTCAACTTTCGGCCGTTCAGACGGTCACCCGGTGGTTCCAACCACCACCGGCTTGTTCGATCAGGTCACCGAATCGAACGCCCAGGCAAACGCCCAGGTCGAGTACATCGATAGCGACAGCGCGCCTAAGACCCCCGAGTCGCGTCCAGGTTCGGTGTCGCGTCCAAGTTCGGTGCCGCACAACATCAGCAAGGCTGAGGGCCAGTTCACTGGCAACGAGACCTCGCTAATCACCAACCCGTTCGAGGCACTCGGCCTTGACACCCCACCGGTGACCGCCAGCAGCCAGGCCATCGACACTCAGACCAGCAGCATTCGCGTCCGCACTGCCCGCTCGGGAGCACCGTCGCCAAAGGTGCTCTGGGGCGTCGGTAGCGGTCTCGGTGTGATCATTATTGGTCTGATCATTTGGTTTATCGCCCTGGGTGGCCTGCCAAACTTCACCGTCACTCCGGGAGGAAACGCCGGTGTCGTAGTACCAAACGTGGTTGGCCAGACTTTCACCGATGGCCAGAACACCCTGACCAACGCGCACCTTTTGGTCACCCGAAGCTACCAGCAGAGCGACACCGTGCCAGCGGATAGCATCATCAGCACCGACCCACCGGCCGGCACCAAGGTGGCCGAAAGCCAGCTGGTTACCGTGTATGTTTCCAGCGGTAAGGGCCAGGTTCAGGTACCAGACCTAACCGGCCTCACCGAGGACCAAGCCACCACGGCCCTCACCAACGCCAAGCTGGCGCTGGGAACCATCAACCCGGTCAACTCGGCAACCGTACCGCAGGGGCAGGTAGTAAGCACCGATCCAATCAAGGGTCAGCAGGTGGCGGCCGGAAGCCAGATCAACCTGAACGTTTCCAACGGACAGGTGACGGTGCCTAACGTGGTCAACCTGGATGTCACCACCGCGCAGACGCGTCTGGCCGCTCCGGATGTAGCACTTACCGTATCGGTTCAGAGTGCAACGCCATGTTCGGCCGGCACCGGAACCATCGTGCTTGGTCAGTCCATCGCACCCGGGCTAACCCCGCAGGGTTCCACAATCGTGTTAACCGTGGGTTGTAACTAGTTCTACTAATTGCAAAAGCCGCCGAGGATTGCTCGGCGGCTTTTGCAATTCTGACGTCTAAAGGCGAATCGCCTTTTCTGTTCGGCTAGAGACGAACGAGCGGACTGAGCCCCTTGGCCTTCTCGGCTGCACCGGCCAGGCCGACGCTCTCCAGCCAGTTGCCCAGCATCTGGTAACCGCCCTGGGTAAGCACGCTCTCCGGGTGGAACTGCACGCCATAGATCGGCAGGCTGCGGTGTTGGATGCCCATGATCACGCCACCGCGTGTCTCGGTGCCATCGGCGGCAACACCGGCAATGGTGCGGCTGGTAACGATTAGGTCCTCCGGTACCGTGCCGGCAACCACAGCCAGCGAGTGGTAGCGGGTGGCGGTGAATGGCTCAGGCACGTGCTGGTAAACCAGCGAACCGTCGTGGCTAACCTGGCTGGTCTTGCCGTGCATTAGTTCTTCGGCGCTGGTTACGGTTGCACCCATGGCCTCGGCAATTGCCTGGTGCCCAAGGCAAACACCAAACACCGATTGGCCGGTCTGCAGCGCCTGACGCACCACCGGAATCGAGAGGCCGGCGTCTGCAGGCGTACCCGGGCCCGGTGAAAGCAGGATTGCATCGTACTTGGCCATCAGCGCAGGCAGCTCGGCCTCGGTCACCACGTCGTTGCGCAGCACCTCGGTGTCCGCACCCAGCTGCTGAAGGTAGCCGTTCAGGGTGTAGACAAAGGAGTCGTAGTTGTCCAGTACGAGAATCTTGGTCATAGTTCTTTAAGACTAACCAAATAAGGGTTTTGCCACCCGTGCGCTAGAATTTCTGCATGCCTGAATCAAGCACCCGCAAGAAGAGCGTTAAGCCATCTGCCGCTAACCAGACCGCCCGCACCGAGGGTGACGCACCAAACCCATCGTGGTTTGCACCAGTCATGCTGGGCTTCATGGTTCTGGGTCTCGTCTGGATCATCACTTTCTACGTGACCGGCGCGCAGTACCCACTGGGTTCGGGCCTGTCCGGCATCAACGCCGCGTTGAACCTGGGCAACTGGAACATCCTCATCGGATTCGGCATCATGATGGTGGGCTTCATTATGTCCACCCGTTGGAAATAGCCTGGGGAAATAGCCTGGGGAAATAGCCTGGGGAAATAGCCTGGGTCAGTAACCTGGCACTAGCCTCAGGTAACAAACCTTCGAGCTCCAAAAACTCGCGAACCCCGCCACGGCCTCTTGGCCAGTGCGGGGTTTTTGCGTTCTTGAGGCGTGAGCTAGTAGCCCAGAGTTAGACGCCCGGCGCCCACAACCGTCAGCGCAACCAGGGCGGCAATCACAATCAGGACCAAAATCGTCCGGCGCGCACCGGCCTTAGCCGAGCGCGTGCGCGAGTAAATCCAAGAAATGGCGCCACCGGCAATCAAACCGCCAACGTGCGCCTGCCAGGCCACACCCGCCAGTAAGAATCCGGAAACCAGGTTGATGGCGATCAGTCCGGTGATCTGACCGGTCTGGCCGCCCAGGCTGCGGACCACCACAAAGTAAGCGGCCATCAAGCCGAAGATTGCACCCGAGGCACCGAGTACCGGCGTGGCTGGGTCCGCCAACCAGAGCACACCAACCGAGCCACCGAAGGCGCTGATTAGGTACAGCGTCAGATACCGGCCGCGTCCCAAGACGTATTCCAGCTCTCGGCCGAAGATCCAGAGCGAGTACATGTTGAACAAGATGTGCAGCGGCGAGGTTTGGCTGTGCAGGAACGCACTGGTGATCATGCGCCAGGGCTCGGTGATGGTGGAAACCGGTGCGTACAACCACTGATAGGTGAAGTTATCGCCAAGCAGCAGCTGCAGACCCCAAACCAGCACGCAGGCGGCAATCAGGCCATAGGTGACAAGCGGTTTATCGCTGCGAACAACCGCACGTACTTTGTTGCGGGCCTGGCGCGGTGCCATGTCTACCACCTTGGCGGTGGCCCGGCTGGCAGCCGACTGCCCGGCATCTTCCGGACAAAGAAAACCGACCGCCGCCTCAATCTGACAATCCGGGCAAATGTATCGCTCGCAGCGCTGGCAGCGTACATACGCTTCGCGCTCGGGATGCCGGTAGCAGTGCATGAGGTGGCGGTCGGTGTAATTCGTGTTTAGCCGGGAATCAACCGGTGAGTGGCTTGGGCCAACCCGCTTGGGTTAGGCCGCTACCTTCTCGATGGTGATGTTCTCGATGACTACGTCCTCGAGTGGCTTGTCGCGGTGGTCGGTTGCAACCGAGTTCAGCTTGTCTACAACCTTGCGGCTGGTCTCGTCAGCTACCTCACCGAATACGGTGTGGCGGCCCTGAAGCCAGGTGGTTGGAGCGGTGGTGATGAAGAACTGGCTGCCGTTGGTGCCTGGGCCGGCGTTAGCCATGGCCAGAACGTAAGGCTCGTTGAAGTTGAGCTCCGGGTGGATCTCGTCCTTGAACTGGTAGCCTGGGCCGCCCATGCCGGTGCCGGTTGGGTCGCCACCCTGGATCATGAAGTTCTCAATGATGCGGTGGAAGATCACGCCGTTGTAAAGCGGGGTGTTGGTCTTGGTGGCACCGGTGCGAGGGTCTTTCCACTCGATGGTTCCGGTTGCCAGACCCTCGAAGTTCTCGACGGTCTGAGGTGCGTGCAGGCCAAACAGGTTGATCTTGATGGCGCCGTAGTTAGTGTGCAGGGTCGCTACAGAAGTGTGTGCAGTCATGCCTATATTGTCGCATGGGCCACCCACATCTATTGGGCTACTGCAATATTGCGGTCACCGAGTATTCACCCGCAGGACCGCTAAATTCTTGTGATTCACCCAGGGTCGGATGCGCCTTGTCGGCCTGAAAGAAGGCCTCCAGCAGGTAGGTGTCGATCTGCACATTGGCCGAGACGAAGCGGGTGCCGATCTGAGCGGGGTTGGAAAAGCGACCCTCGCCCACCAGCATGCCGCGCTCCAGTTGGAAGCCGAGGGACTCCAACTGTGCGATGTGGTGATCGAAATTATTCACGCGATAAGCCTATTGGGAATAGTGTTTATCAAGGGGGGCTTTACAAGAGGGCAAGTTCGGCGCTAACCTTGGCGTGGAACCGGCCCAAAACTAAACAACCCGGCCAGCAAATCGGAGCAAAAAATGCCAGCAGTAACCGCAGACACCATGACCCTGCCTCGCCTCAGTGCGGCCGTCGGCAGCGCGCGCTCGGTGAAAAGCGTGACCCAGGGGCCAAAAGCCTACGAGGGCGACGGCTTCCCGGTGACCCGCGCCTTCGCTGGCGTGGCCTTCGCAGACCTAGACCCGTTTGTTCACATGGACCAGATGGGCGAGGTTGAGTACGCCCCGATGGAGCCTAAGGGCACCAGCTGGCACCCGCACCGCGGCTTTGAGACCTTCACCTACATGATTGATGGCACCTTCCAGCACCAGGACAGCCACGGCGGTGGCGGCACCATCGAAAACGGCGCCACCCAGTACATGACCGCCGGTGCCGGCATCCTGCACATCGAGACCCCGCCGCAAGAACTGGTGATGAGCGGTGGCGTGTTCCACGGAATCCAGCTCTGGATCAACCTGCCAGGCAAAAAGAAGATGATCCAGCCGGCCTACCAGAGCCTGGAAAGCAACAACGTGACCCTGATTTCCAGCCAGGATGGCGGCGCCCTGGTGCGCGTCTTGGCCGGCGAAGTCGAAGGCTACAGCGGCCCCGGTAAATCTCAGACCCCGATGACCATCGCGCACATCACCCTGGCGCCCGGAGCCTCGGTGAGCCTGCCCTGGAACCTCAACTTCAATGCCCTGGCCTTTGCCCTGGCCGGCAAGGGCACCGTTGGCGAAGGCGCAAACTCGGCGCCAATCAACACCAGCCAGACTGCCGTGTTTGGTCAAGGTCACCGCGTGGTGATCACCGCCGATGTCCACCAGGATTCGCGCACCAGTGCACTGGAGATCTTCCTGATTGGTGGCCAGCCAATCCGCGAGCAGGTGTTCCAGTACGGCCCGTTCGTGATGGACAGCCGCGAGGGCGTGCTGCAGGCCATGGAAGACTTCAGCCACGGCCGTTTCGGACAGATTCCACCAAACGCACTGCAGCCGTTTCGCGGCTAACCCACAAACCGGTAGTTGCCGCTTGCGGTAGCAACCAATATGCAAATATGGCGGGATGAGCACAAAGCCGTCTCTGCTTCGCAACCCGCACTTCCGTTGGCTGTGGGCGGGTAAAACCGTCAGCGCCTTCGGCGACCAGTTCAGCAATCTGGCCACGCCGGTCCTAGCGGTCACCGTCCTCGGTGCCAGCACCCAGCAGATGGGATACTTAGCGGCGGCCGGCAGCGCCAGCTTCCTGCTGGTTGGCCTGGTGGCGGGCGCCTGGGTGGATCGCCTGGTCAAGCGCCAGGTGATGCTGCTGGCAGACCTCATTCGCTTTCTTGCGCTGCTCACCATCCCGTTGCTTTGGCTGAATGGCCA
>Ga0228699_1000581_pt1 | contig 26196 bp, 22 predicted proteins | sample McNCre217_Aug_MG_FD_178016 | JGI IMG/M metagenome (GOLD analysis project Ga0228699, IMG submission 178016) | Freshwater microbial communities from McNutts Creek, Athens, Georgia, United States - 2-17_Aug_MG | ecosystem: Environmental > Aquatic > Freshwater > Creek | place: USA: Georgia... | reverse complement strand
GCACGATGTCGAGCAAGGCTTGTTTGCCTGCGGCTTCGAGTTCGGTTTCCAACTCGTAGGCCATGTCGAAGTGGTCTTCGATGGCGCGCTTGCTGCGGCCTGTGACAAAAATCATTTCACGAATGCCGGCTTCGTAAGCCTCTTCCACCGCATATTGAATCAGCGGTTTGTCCACCACGGTCAGCATTTCTTTGGGGCTGGCTTTGGTGGCGGGCAAGAAGCGGGTGCCCATGCCTGCGACGGGGAAAACGGCTTTGGTGAGTTTATTTTTCATATGCTTTATTTCCCGAGTTTGACAAGTTGTTCTTGCACCTTGGTCAACGTCGCCGTGAAGTCAGCCACGCGCTTCTTGGCCTCTTCGATGACAGCCGGTGGTGCTTTGGCCACAAAGGCTTCGTTCTTCAACTTGGAGCCTGCTTTTTCAATCTCGTTTTGCAAGCGTTCGACTTCTTTACCCAAGCGAATCTTCTCGGCAGCCACGTCCACCTCGATGAACAAGCACACACGTAGCTCGCCAATTACGGCCACAGGGGCGGCTTGTGCGGCAGCAGACCAAGCGGCTTCATCGTCAAACACTTTGACTTCGCTGAGCTTGGCCAAGGCTTGCAACACAGGGGCGACGCTTTGCATGAAGGTGTGCTCTTCGGCACTGCCCGCAAGCGCAAACAAAGGCATGCGCGTGGCGGGTGACACGCCCATCTCACCGCGCAAGTTGCGGCAAGCATCGACCAACGATTTGACGCGTGCCACATAGGCTTCGGCTTGTTCGTCAATGCGTTCGGGTTGGCTCACGGGGTAAGCCGCAATGCTGATGGATGCAGAGGCGTCGTCAGCCGCTTTGCGACCGGCCACCACGGCCACGGTTTGCCACAGCTCTTCGGTGATGAAAGGTGTGATGGGGTGCGCCAAGCGGAGGATGGTTTCCAACGTGCGAATCAAGGTGCGACGCGTCGCACGCTTTTGCGAGTCGTCGCCCACATTGATTTGCACCTTGGCAATTTCTAAATACCAATCGCAGAACTCGTTCCACACGAAGTCGTAAATCGTGTTGGCCACGTTGTCCAAGCGGTACTCGGCAAAGCCTTTGGCCACGTCTGCTTCCACACGTTGTAGCTTAGAAACAATCCAGCGGTCGGCTTGGCTGAAGCTCAGGTAACCGTGTGATGGGCCACCGACGGCACATTCTTCTTTGGTGTGTTCTTTCAGGCCGCAGTCTTGGCCTTCGCAGTTCATCAACACAAAGCGCGTGGCGTTCCACAGCTTGTTGCAGAAGTTGCGGTAGCCCTCGCAGCGCTTGCTGTCAAAGTTGATCGAGCGGCCCAATGTGGCCAGCGCCGCAAACGTGAAGCGCAGCGCGTCCGCGCCGTAGGCGGGAATGCCTTCTGGAAATTCTTTTTCGGTTTGCTTGCGCACCTTGGGCGCAGTCTCGGGCTTGCGCAAACCTTGGGTGCGCTTCTCAAGCAAAGGCTCCAGCGTGATGCCGTCGATCAAGTCGACAGGGTCAAGCACGTTGCCTTCAGACTTGCTCATCTTCTTGCCTTGCGCGTCGAGCACCAAGCCGTGGATGTACACATGCTTGAACGGCACGCGGCCCGTGAAGTGGGTCGTCATCATGATCATCCGGGCGACCCAGAAGAAGATGATGTCGTAGCCGGTGACCAGCACAGAAGACGGCAGATACAAGTCGTAATCGGACGTCTTATCGGGCCAGCCCATCGTGCTGAATGGCACGAGTGCGGATGAATACCACGTGTCCAACACGTCTTCGTCGCGCTTCAAAGTTTTGCCCGGTGCCTTGGCTTGTGCTTCTGCCTCGTCACGCGCCACATACACGTTGCCGTCTTCGTCGTACCAAGCCGGAATTTGATGGCCCCACCACAGCTGGCGAGAGATGCACCAGTCCTGGATGTTGTTCATCCACTGGTTGTAGGTGTTCACCCAGTTCTCGGGCACAAAGCTCACTTGGCCGGTTTGCACGGCGTCGATGGCTTTTTGCGCAATGCTCTTGCCAGTGGCGTCGCCTTTGCCCACTTGGTTCATGGCGACGAACCACTGGTCAGTCAGCATGGGCTCAATCACCTGACCTGTGCGGGCGCAGCGGGGCACCATGAGTTTGTGTTTCTTCACTTCCACCAAAGCGCCTGCGGCCTCAAGGTCGGCCACCACAGCCTTGCGGGCCACGAAGCGGTCGAGTCCGCGGTATTTTTCGGGCGCATTGTGGTTGATCGTTGCGTCGAGGTTGAGCACGCAGATCATGTCCAGCTTGTGGCGTTGGCCCACGGCATAGTCGTTGGTGTCGTGCGCGGGCGTGACCTTGACCACGCCGGTGCCGAATTCTTTGTCGACATACTCGTCGGCGATCACGGGGATGGTGCGGCCGCACAAAGGCAGGTTCACCTGTTTGCCGATCAGAGCGCTGTAACGTTCGTCTTCGGGGTGCACCATCACGGCCACGTCGCCCAACAGGGTTTCGGGGCGGGTGGTGGCCACAGTGAGTGAACCCGAACCATCGGCCAAGTCATAGCGGATGTGCCACATCGAGCCGTCTTCTTCCTCGCTCTCGACTTCGAGGTCAGACACCGCGCTCATCAGCACCGGGTCCCAGTTCACCAAGCGCTTGCCACGGTAGATCAAGCCTTGCTCATACAGCTGCACAAAGGTTTCGGTCACGGTCTTGGACAGCTTGGGGTCCATCGTGAAGTATTCGCGGCTCCAGTCCACGCTGTCGCCCATGCGGCGCATTTGGTTGGTGATGGTGCTGCCCGACTCCTCTTTCCATTCCCAGACCTTGCTCACAAAGTTCTTGCGTGCTTCGGCAGGGCTGGTGCCCATGTCGTGGCGGCTGATGCCTTTGGCTTGCAACTGGCGTTCCACCACGATTTGTGTGGCAATACCGGCATGGTCGGTGCCAGGAATCCAGGCCGTGTTGAAGCCAGACATGCGGTGGTAGCGCGTCAACGAATCCATGATGGTTTGGTTGAAGGCGTGGCCCATGTGCAGCGTGCCTGTCACGTTGGGCGGTGGTAGCTGGATGGCAAACGCGGGCGCATCCGCCGCAGGTGTGCCTGTGCCACGGAAGCCAGCCACGCCATAACCGCGCTTTTCCCACTCGGGGCCCCAATGGGCTTCTAGGGCGACAGGTTCGAACGACTTAGACAGGCGCTCAAGGCCGGGTTGTTCGATGGGGAGGGCGGGCGTGTTGCTCATGGGTAGGCTTTTGACAAAAGAAAAACGGCGTGCAAAGCGCAGCCGTTGGGCCAGAGGGCTAAAAGTCACATTTTACCTAGGGGATAGAGGCGACTGCCCCCGATAATTCAGGCTTCTTCGAGAAGCCTTTTTTACTTTATGTTGTTCCTGCTCTCACCCGCCAAAGCCCTTGACTACGACACGCCTGCGGGCGATGTGCCGCACACGCAGCCGCTCTTTGTGAAGCAGTCCGCTGAGTTGATTGACATCCTCAAAGACAAATCGCCGCAAGACATTGCCAGCTTGATGAGCTTGAGCGATGCCTTGTCTAGCCTGAACGTGGCACGCTACCAAGCGTGGAGCCCTAAATTCACCGCCAAAAATGCCAAGCAAGCCGTGCTGGCTTTCAATGGTGACGTGTACGAAGGCTTGGACGCCAAAAGTTTGAAACCCAAAGACTTGGATTGGGCGCAAGAGCATGTGGCGATTTTGAGCGGCCTCTACGGCGTGCTGCGCCCCCTCGATTGGATGCAGCCTTACCGCTTAGAGATGGGTACCGCGCTGGCTAACGACAAAGGCAACAACCTCTACAAATTCTGGGGCACGCAAATTGCCGATTATTTGAACCAACGCTTGAGCGCTGAACGCGAGCCCATCATCGTCAACTTGGCTTCGCAAGAGTATTTCAAATCGGTGGACCGCAAAGCCTTGAAAGCCCGCGTGATTGAATGCGTGTTTGAAGACTACAAAGGCGGCAAATACAAAATCATCAGCTTCAACGCCAAGCGTGCACGAGGGTTGATGGCACGCTACGCCGTGACTCACCAAGTGAAAACACCCAAAGGCTTGGACGCTTTCAACATGGAAGGTTATGCTTTTGATGCCTCGGTGTCCGAGCCCGACCGCAGAGTGTTCCGCCGTAAATTGGACTGATGACTTTTATGAACACGCCTGAACAATCGCAGCTGGGTAAATCGTCGTCGTATGTGGACCAGTACGACGCGTCGTTGCTGTTTCCAATTCCTCGCCAAACCAAACGTGACGAAATTGGCATCCACGCGCAGCCCCCATTTTTTGGCGCTGACTTGTGGACCGCGTACGAACTGAGTTGGCTCAACGCCAAAGGCAAACCGCAAGTCGCCTTGGCGCGCATCACCGTGCCTGCGGAGTCGACGCACATCATCGAGAGCAAATCGTTCAAGCTCTACCTGAACAGTTTCAACAACACGCGCATTGACGATGTGGCCGAGTTGCAAGCCCGTTTGCGCCAAGACTTGAGCGCTGTCATTTGGCAGGGCCAGACCGTCAAAGCCAGCGTGGGCGTGCAGTTGGTCTTGCCCGACAATTTTGACCGTGAGCCAGTGCATGAGCTCGATGGTTTGAGCTTGGACCGTTTGGATTTGGAGTGCGATCAGTACCAACCCAACCCCGAGTTGCTCACCGCCAATTTCAACGAGGCACCCACCACCGAAACCTTGACCAGCAATTTGTTGAAAAGTAATTGCTTGGTCACGGGGCAGCCTGATTGGGGCAGCGTGCGCATCAGCTACACCGGCCCTCAAATTGACCAAGCGGGGTTGCTGCGCTACATCGTGAGCTTTAGAAACCACAACGAGTTTCACGAGCAATGCGTGGAGCGCATCTTCATGGACATCACGCGCCAGTGCAAGCCGCTGCGCTTAGAGGTGTATGCGCGTTACACGCGCCGTGGGGGCTTGGACATCAACCCGTGGCGCACCAGCCATCCACAAGCCATGCCTGCCAACGTGCGTACAGCGCGACAGTGATCAGCTGCGCAACGCTTTCACAAACGCATCGGTCATCTCAGGGCAAAACAGTGTTCCTTTGTTGCTCAAAATCACGCGTACCGCATCGGCGGGACTGCTTTCGCTCTTGGCGTAATCGCCCGATTGCAACTCTTCGTAGGCTTCCACAATCGCCACAATGCGAGCGCCTATCGGAATGTCTTTGCCTGACAGACCATCTGGAAATCCTGTGCCGTTGAAGTATTCGTGGTGTGAGCGAATGATGGCGGACACACCTTGCATGTCGTCTAAGGTGTTGAGCGTTTGTTCACCCATGGTGGTGTGGGTGCGATAGACCTTGGCATCTGCTAGGGGTAGTTCGATGAACTTGGTGTTGAGCACACGATCACTCAGACCAATTTTTCCGACGTCGTGTAGTAAGCCTGCGATGTACACCGACTGACATTCGTCGTCACTCAAACAAGCCAATTTAGCCATCTTCATCGACAGCGTGGCTACGCGGCGTGAGTGCGGCAGTAAATCAGCACGACGCAGTTCCAGTAAGTTGGAAAACGCTTTGATTGATGCTACATACGCCGCGCGTAAATCTTTCGTGCGTTCTTGTACGCGTGATTCCAGCGTATCTACCATTTCATTGAGCGATTCTTTCTGCGCTTCGGTCAGCGCCTCCAAGCGGTCATGCTCGTTGGCCAGCATGCCAAACGCAATGGAAGATTTGATGGTGCCCAAAAACTCTTCATCGTTCCAAGGCTTCGCCGTGTACCGATAAATGGCTCCTTGGTTGATGGCCTCAATCGCGCCTGACACATCGGATGCCCCTGTGAGCATCAAACGCATGGTTTGCGGCCATTGCAGCCTGACTTTTTCCAGCAACTCTTTGCCATTCATGCCGGGCATTTGCATGTCCGAGATGATCACGTTCACCGGTTGTTTGACGAGCAGATCGAGCGCTTGTGCACCACTCTCAGCAGTGAATACCTCAAAGCCTTCGAGCGACAACATGCGGCGTAGCGCCGACAAGATATTAGGCTCATCGTCTACGCACAGCACTTTGTATTGGCTGGCATCAAATGATTCGTTGCTCGCGCTCATGCAGATCCTTTGGATACACGTCGTTTGATCGGAAGGGTGATTTTGAAGGTGGTGCCTATCCCCACAGTGCTACTGACTTCCAGCTTGCCACCGTGTTGTTGGATGATATTTTGCGACACCGAAAGCCCGAGGCCCGTGCCTGTGCCTGGGTCTTTGGTCGTGAAAAATGGGTCAAAGATTTTTTTTAAAATTTCAGGCGCAATGCCTGGGCCGTTGTCTTGCACCTCAATCCAAACCTTGCGCTCATTGCAATCGGTGCGAATGTCAATTAAGCCCATTTTTCCCTCTGGCATGGCTTGGGCGGCGTTGACGATGAGGTTCAAAAACACTTGGTCAATTTGTGAGGGCGTGCATTCCACCAGCGGCAAGTTGCCAAGACTCAAGCGCACATCGGAACGATTCTTCAGCTGGTTGTGCGCGATGTTAAGGGTGGACTTGAGACCAATGTGAAGGTCAGACGCCACGTAATGCGAGGCCACGTTGGTGCGGGCGTAGTCTTTCAGATCTTGGATGATGGCCTTGACGCGACCTACACCCTCTTGCGTTTCTTTCAACAGGTTTTGCAGGTCTTCGCGGATGAAGTCGTAGTTGTGTTTTTTCTTCACCGCCAACATGCTGTCAGTGCTGGCCTCTGGCGCATCTAATACTTTTTCGTAAGCGGTCAAATACTTTTGCAAGCTCGTGAGGTTAGACGATACATAACCCACAGGGTTGTTGATTTCGTGAGCGACGCCTGCTGCCAGTTCGCCTAGTGACGCCAACTTTTCAGACTGCACCAAACGCTTGGTAGCTTCGTCCAATTTGGCTTCAAACATGTGCTCACGTTTGACCACCGTGAAATAGGCTCGCCACAAGAACACACCCAGAATCACGATGCCAGAGACCACCGATAGAACCGACAGCCAAAACGTTTGTTGACGCAGGCTGGTCAAGTCGGCGCTGTCGAGTTGGTTATAGGTTTGTAATTTGACCCAACCCAAGTCGGAGCCCAAGTTGACCTTGGCCCACGTCGTGATGTAGGCGTCATCGCGTGACTGAATCACTTCTTCGTGGCTGTCAGGGGTGGGTATCCAATACGGGTCAAACAACAAGCGTGGTTTTCGTCCCGGGTCGCGCTTGAGGCCCGATAGCACGCGCCCAGACATGTCGGTGAGCATGACCGATGCGACCTCGGCGTTGGACATGGTTTGCAAAATGCGTGACTCGACTGAGGCGTAGTCTTTCACCACCATTTGATCGGCCACTGCCACCACAAGCCCCGTGGAGAGGTTGTGTGCGGTTTGGTATTTACTTTCCCAGAGCAGATTTTTCGACTGGTAATACGCCGCCACGCCGGAACCAATTTGCAGCAAAGCCAACGCCAGCCCAATCAACAAGGCCGGTTTGATGCTTTTCCAGTGCGAGGTGCTCAGGCGTTGCAGCATGTCACGGCCCCGTCAAAACCAAAAACTTTTCCAGCTGCAACGACTCCAATGGTTTGTAGTGTTTGGCGTAGGTCACGGCTTGCGGTTGATGCAGATTGATGCCATCGAGCAGTTTACGACCCTCTTCGTCTTGCGCGAGTTTGAGCATGGCCTTTAAAAAACGCTCACGCACCGCGGTAGAGACCGATGGGTGTGTGGCTACGGGGTGAGGGGTATAGGCCGACGTTTCGTAAAGCACGCGCAGTTGCTGGCGCACTTCGGGGGCCTCGTTGTCGAGGGTGTTGTTCACGCCGCCGCCCGCGATGACGTCTTTGCCAATGACAGATCGGTACACATTGCTGTGGGTTTTGACAAACACAGGCGTGATCTCAATTTTCTTTTTGGCCAATTCCGCACGAATCAGCAGCGACGCTGCAAACGCGTTGGGCGCAGGAAAAGTGATGCTTTTACCCTTCAACTCTTCCAAGTGTTGGATGGGGCTGTCTGCTCGGACGACCAAAATGCCGGTGAGCAAATCTTCGCTGTTTGCGAGCAAAGGTTGGTATTTTTTCTTTTGGTGAGCCAGTACCGCGTGGTAGGGGTTGAGGAACACAAACTCGGGCTCACCCTTGAGCAGCTTTTGCTCAAACTCAGGGATGGTGGCGGACACGCGCAACTCAAAACACAGCTTGGCATCTTGGCCCACACGTTGCAGCAAGGGCGACCAGGTGGTGTAGATCTTGGCCGCGGTGAGCTGAGGCACCACATCAAAGGTGTAGACCTTGCCGCTGTTGGCGTCGCCTAAGCACGCGGCATATGCCGTATGACTGATGGCAGCGAGCCCCATGAGCAGAGCAATGACGGTTTGTTGGAGTGCACGCATTTGGATCACCCAAAAAAAGAACCGTCCCATTTTGCGTCAAGGACGATTGTTCTTAATTTGCAGATGAATCATCCCCAAACAACGATTCGGTATAGGGCCGTGGGTGAACGGCCTCGGCGTGTTGTCCCTGTGCTTGCCAGTCGTCAAGCTTCATCAACGAGCCCACGCGTACGCCCAGCAAACGCAGGCGACGTGTGAGGTCTACACGCTTGAGGCACAGGCCTGCGGTTTGACGAATGGCCTGCGCGTCTTGGGTGTGTTGTGTGCCTGTTTGGTCTCGCGTCACGCTTTGAAAGTTGTCGTAGCGCAGCTTGATGCCGATCGTCTTGCCGACATAACCTTTGCGTTTCAAGTCACTCGCCACCTGCTCGCACAAGCGGGTGAAGATGCGGCCCAGTTCTTCGCGGTCCGCCACGGCATGCAGGTCGTGTTCAAACGTGGTTTCGCGGCTGATGCTCACCGGTTCGCTCTCGGTCTCCACGGGGCGGTCATCTTTGCCGTGGGCTGCGTCGTGCAACCACGCGCCGTAGCTTTTGCCAAAGTGCTGCATCAGCCACACGCGGTCGTGCTCGGCCAAGTCGCCGATGGTGTGAATGTTGTGTTTGGCTAGCTTCGCTTCGGCCTTGGGGCCAATCCCATTCACCTTGCGGCAGGGCAGTGGCCAAATGAGGCTTTGCACATCGTCTTCGGTGACGATGGAAATGCCATTGGGTTTGTTGAACTCGCTCGCCATCTTGGCCAGCAGCTTGTTGGGCGCCACGCCCACCGAGCAGGTGAGGCCCGTGTCGTCAAAAATGGCTTTTTGAATCAAGCGCGCCAACACGCGTCCGCCCTCGCGTTGTCCGCCCGGCACGTGGGTGAAGTCGATGTACACCTCGTCCACGCCACGGTTTTCCATCACGGGCGCGATGTCGGTGATGATGTGTTTGAAGCGCTGCGAGTAGTGGCGGTATTGGTCAAAGTCCACCGGCAGCAAAAACGCATCGGGGCAGAGCTTGGCCGCCTTCATCACCCCCATCGCGGAGCCCACGCCAAACTGCCGCGCCGCATACGTGGCGGTGGTGATGACGCCACGCCCCGTATAGCCCGAGATGCGTGGAAAGAAGTCGAGCGGAATTTCGTGCAGGTTGTGCTCAGACCATTCGTGCTCGGGGTGCGCCACGCGCAAGCGGCCCAGCATGTCGTCCTCGCGGCGGCGGCCCCCGCCAATCACCACGGGCAAGCCTTTGAGCTGCGGATAGCGCAGCAGCTCGACGGAGGCGTAAAACGCGTCCATGTCGAGGTGGGCGATGCGGCGTTTCACGAGCGTGTCAGACGAAGTGGTCACGGCTCACACCCATCAACCGAAGCCAACCTGCGTTAAATCGCTTTTTGCACCAACCAGCCTTTGAATAGCAAAGGCTGGCGCGGCTTGCCGTCGCGCGGGCCGTTGTCTTTGTTTTCTACGCTGATGGCCAAGCTCTTCGCACCTTCCAGTGCTTGTGGGGGCACATCGAGCTGTTGGGTTTTGTATTTGTTGGTGAGCACGCCCAACATGCGCGGCGCATCGCTCTCCGTCATCGCCCACACGTGCAAGGCTTGTTCACGGCCTTCTTTCACGTCGTTCAAGCGTTGCACTTGCAGCTTTTGGTTTTTGGGGTCGTAGGTCAGCAGCATGGCGGGGGCTTGCGCGTCGTCGAGCAACACGGACACATCACGCACTTGCGGAATCTCCACCAACTTGGCTTCGAGGTGCTGAATTTGCGCCTTGAACTGCTCGTACATGCTGGCGCCCAAGGCCCAGCCGATGAATACGACGAGGGCCAGAAAAACACTCAGGGCACGCCACCAAGCGCTCACGCCGGTGGAAGAAGAGGAGGTGGTTTCAGTCATCCCTCAAGTATCCCCGACCCCGCAGGGGCCGGGCTGATATGGCTCAAGCCGTAGTTAAGCCGTGGGGAACGTGCCGGGAATCAGGATGCCCCTGTCCACGTTTTGAATGTTGGTGTGGCCGCAGAAGGCCATCGTCACGTCCAACTCTTTGTGGATGATTTGCAGCGCTTTGCTCACGCCTTCTTCGCCCATCGCGCCCAAGCCGTACACCATGGCGCGGCCAATCAGCGTGCCGCGTGCGCCCAAGGCCCATGCCTTGAGCACGTCTTGGCCGGAGCGAATGCCGCCGTCCATCCACACCTCAATTTGGTCGCCCACGGCGGCCACGATGGCGGGCAGGGCTTCGATGCTCGATTGCGCGCCGTCGAGCTGACGACCGCCGTGGTTGCTCACCACAATCGCGTCAGCGCCGCTGCGTGCGGCCAGCACGGCGTCTTCCACGTCTTGAATGCCTTTGAGGATGAGCTTGCCGCCCCACTGCGCTTTGACCCAAGCCACGTCGTCCCACGACAAGCGGGGGTCAAACTGTTCGTTGGTCCATGAGGAAAGCGACTTCATGTTGCTCACGCCTTTGACGTGGCCCACCAAGTTGCCAAAGGTGTGGCGGCGTGTGCCAGCCATGCCGAGGCACCAACGGGGCTTGGTCATGAGGTTGATGATGTTGGCAATGGTTGGGCTAGGGGGCGCGGTCAAACCATTCTTCAGGTCTTTGTGGCGCTGGCCAATCACTTGCAAATCGAGGGTGAGCACCAAGGCGCTGCACTTGGCTTTGCGGGCGCGCTCAATCATGTTGGCCATGGCTTCGCGGTCGCGCATCATGTAGAGCTGGTACATGAAGGGGGCGGTGGTGTGTGCCGCCACGTCTTCCATCGAGCAAATGCTCATGGTGGACAAGATGAAGGGGATGCCAAATTTTTCGGCAGCGCGGGCGGCTTTGATTTCGCCATCCGCGCTTTGCATGCCGGTCAGGCCCACGGGCGCAATGGCGACGGGCATCTTCACATCGAGGCCGACCATCTTGGTGGCGGTCGTGCGGTTTTCCATGTTCACCGCCACGCGCTGGCGCAGCTTGATTTTGGCGAAGTCCGCTTCGTTGGCGCGGTAGGTGCCCTCTGTCCAGCTGCCAGAGTCGGCGTAGTCGTAGAACATGCGGGGCACGCGTTTTTCGGCCAAAACGCGCAGGTCTTCAATGTTGGTAATCACGGGCATGCAAGATCTCCTAAATTTGAGACGCATGGTAGCCCGTGCCAAGGGCTCGGGGCTGTGAAGAGTGCGACAGTGAGGTTGAAATAAATTACAAAGAGTTAATAAGCGTATCCAAGACGAAGTCCTAAAGCATTCCCCTTGGCGCTGGTCATGATGGTTCCCAGTCGTTGCTCGTTTTCCGATGCCGTGATTTGAATAGACGTATAGACGCCACGTGACCAATCATGTCTCCATGTGACGGACTTGCCTCTTTGTGTAAATCGATAGTAGTTGGGGTTGGTCAAGCTTTCGTATCCATTCATGCCAACCAAGTTCCAATCATTGGTGTATTGAGATGCTGCCATGCCAACTGTGTTTTGGCCATTGATTTGGTAGATCAGTTCTAAAGATTTGGATTTTCGAACCATCTCATTGTCCAGAATTTGGATATAGCTGGGAGGTTCATCGTACGAGTTTTGACGTACCAGGCTGTTGAAACTATAGGCCCGCACATTCAATCTATCGATGGGGTAAAAACTCACCCCCAGATAAAGGGCGCCGCCTGCTTGACCTCGATATCCGCCGGCGTCACGGTTGTTCTCTTGACGTGCAGCAAGCCAGCTGAGACGAATTTCTGATGCGTTGTTGAGGTCGATGGCGTTGATGGACCAGCCCCAACGATCATTGATCGCAACGCCTTTGGTATTTGCAACATTTGAAAACTCACGTACGTTGTAGCCAAAAGCTTTGGGGCGATATATACCCACCAAGGCTTGAATCAAATAATTGCCAGGTGTAAAAGTTGTATAGGCTTGCAGACCTGGGGCCGCCAGCGTGCTTTCATTTGTCACTTTGATGGTACAGAACGGATCGATTTCTTGAATCCAAGGTGAATCTGTTTCGTAGGTGCGGCACCAGCTGGTTTTGTAGTTCACTACCCCGGCACGAAACCCCAGTTTGGGGGATAAACGGTAGTCAAAATTCAGATCGTTCACTTGAACGCCCGCGGATTGATCTGCACGTGCTTTGTAGTTCAGCGTCAGGTCGGGATTCATGTTCCATTGCCCGCTTGACTTGAGCCATGTTGAGGCGCTGTGGTAATCCCATTCTGTGTAGCTATTGGCTAGGTACAGTCGATCAACGCCTTTGAGTGGCGTTTGGGATTTGTCAGGTGTGTTGATCTGCCATACGTCTAAGCCCAATTGCACATTGAACTTGAAGGGCGGTTCGATGTGTGCGTGATCGAGGGATGTTTGTGCCGCACATGTTGGTAACAGTCTTAGCCAAACACTAAGTAGCGCAAAGGCCACGTAGCGAACACATATCGGAAGAGTGATATGCAGGTGAATCATCCTGCATATTTTACATTTTGTAGTAAGAAATAGCTATTTCATTGCGCGCGTGTTGACTTGGCCATCAATTCACGGACAGATTGAAGTGTGCAAAGTGATGTTCCGGGCTGCATGAGTGCGGATGCCCCACAAGCCATACCGTATTCAAACCCTTGGCGCAGTGGGTGGCCTTGGCTTAAGGACCAGACCAAGCCGCCTACAAAGCTATCGCCTGCACCAATGGTGGTTTGTATTTCGACTTGAATGGCAGGCGCTCGCCAATGCGCGTCGGCGCTCACCACAATAGCGCCTTCAGCTCCTAATGACACAGCCACGATTTCTGCCTGCCCCTTTCGAATGAGGTGTTGCGCTGCAGACAATTGACTGTCTTCGTCTTGAAGGGCTTGGCCTGTGAGATCGCGTAGCTCACGCAAGCTAGGTTTGAACAAATACACCCCGACTTTCAATGCGTTCGCCAGTGCGGGGCCGCTGGTATCCAACACGACACGTACCCCGTGCTGCTTTGCCAACGCGGTCAGGCGTGCATAAAAGTTGTCTGGCACGCCAGGGGGCAAGCCGCCACTGATGACCAAAAACTGCTTGGGCATGTGTCGCGCCACATAGTCAAAACACGTCTCAACTTCGCTGCTTGAAACGTTCGGGCCAGGCAATACAAAGCGAAAGTCGTTACCGCTGGATGTTTCGTGCACCGAAAAACTCTCGCGTGTTTCTTCGGCGATGGGCATCACATGGCAGCGCACTTTTTCGGCAGTCATCAATTTGTGGTGACGTTCGCCGGTGACGCCGCCTGCTAGGTACAAGGCCACGCAGTTGGCGCCCAAGCGGTGAAGCACACGGGCTACGTTGACGCCTCCACCGCCTGGGTGTTTAAGCACCTCGCCGCAACGCATTTTGTGGGTGTCAGTCACCTTGTCAATGGTGGTCAACACATCCAAGGCTGGGTTCATGGTGAGGGTGAGGATGTCAGTCATGTGTCTGATTTTGTTGATGGCGCTGCCACAAAGCATGCGTGAGGTAACCCACGATGACTGCATTCAACACCACGATGAAAGCGTTCATCCAGGAAGGCTCGCGCACCCAGTGCACCACTTCGAATGGAATATAGATGCCGCCTGACAGTGCGCCCAAATACTCTCCCCACACTTTGCACAGCCACAAGCCCGTGGCTTCAATGACGCGCAGCGCAATGTAGGCCGAGCCCAGCGCCACCAACATGTGCACATCGGTTTCGGGCAGTAAATCGGCGTAATGCAGCAAGAGGGAGGGATAGTGACCTGAGGGGTCGAGGCCAAAGCGGCCAATGAGCGTCATCACGGCCGCACGCGCATCGTGGTGCAGCAAGTCGAGCACACCAATCAATCCAGCCAACGCGGCCAAGCCTTTGGTCGCTTCAAAGATCGCGATGGCGTGGAGGGCGCTGCGCTGATCTTTGATCTCGGGCATGTCAGGCGAGGCGTTTGTGGTGACGCTCAATTTGCGCACGCACTTGCACCGGCGCTGTGCCGCCCAGTGTGTTGCGCGCGTTGAGCGAGCCGTGCAGGCTGAGGCAGTCGTACACATCTTTGTCGATGGACGGGTGAAAGCCTTGCAGCACTTCGAGGGGCAGCTCAGACAAATCGCAGTTGTGGCTGGCAGCAGCTTTCACGGCGTGGGCCACGGTTTCGTGGGCGTCGCGGAAGGGCTGGCCTTTTTTCACCAAGTAGTCGGCCAAGTCGGTGGCGGTGGCGAAGCCTTTTTTTGCGGCGTCTTCCATGGCTTGGGCGTTGACGGTGATGCCGCCCTCTTTGTGGCCCGTGGCGGGGTTGACTTGGCCGCCCACCATTTCACTGAAGATGCGCAGCGTGTCTTTGAGCGTGTCGACTGTGTCAAACAACGGCTCTTTGTCTTCTTGGTTGTCTTTGTTGTAGGCCAGTGGTTGGCCTTTCATCAAGGTGATGAGGCCCATCAAGTGGCCGACCACGCGGCCGGTTTTGCCGCGTGCGAGTTCGGGCACGTCTGGGTTTTTCTTCTGCGGCATGATCGACGAGCCGGTGGTGAAACGGTCGGCAATTTTGATGAAGCCAAAGTTTTGGCTCATCCACAAAATCAACTCTTCCGACATGCGGCTGATGTGCACCATGCACAGCGAAGCGGCGGCGGTGAACTCGATGGCAAAGTCGCGGTCGCTCACGCCGTCCAAGCTGTTTTGGCAGACTTGGGCGTTGCCGTGTTCATCGACCATGCCCAAGGTGCGGGCCACGCGTTCGCGGTCCAGCGGGTAGGTGGTGCCTGCCAAGGCGGCGCTGCCCAAAGGCAAGCGGTTGGTGCGGCGGCGCACGTCGCTCATGCGCTCGGCGTCGCGTGCAAACATTTCCACGTAGGCCAATAGGTGGTGCGCAAAGCTCACGGGCTGGGCCACTTGCAAGTGGGTGAAGCCGGGCAAGATGACGTCGACGTTTTTCTCAGCCACTTCGACGAGTGACTTTTGTAAATCGACCAACAAGTCGATGATGAGGTCCATCTCGCTGCGCAGCCACAGGCGCACGTCGGTGGCCACTTGGTCGTTGCGGCTGCGGCCGGTGTGCAGGCGTTTGCCAGCATCGCCCACCAGTTGGGTGAGGCGGGCTTCGATATTGAGGTGCACGTCTTCGAGGTCGAGCTTCCACTCGAACTGGCCGCTTTCGATTTCAGACCAAATTTGCGCCATGCCTTTTTGGATGGCGGCGTGGTCGTCTTTGCCGATGATGCCTTGGTGGCCGAGCATCTCGGCGTGAGCCAAGCTGCCCGTGATGTCGGCTTGCCACAAGCGTTTGTCAAAGAACACGCTGGCGGTGTAGCGCTTGACCAACTCGCTCATGGGTTCAGAAAACAGGGCGGACCACGCTTGGGATTTTTTGTCGAGTTGGTTTGTCATAGTGTGCTGATTTTATCGGGCGCGGCGCGGGGCCTAGATCGCCATCACATCAGGCCCGCCGCAATGTTGATGGTGAGGGCCAAGACCGTGGTGTTGTAGAAGTAAGCCAACACGCAGTGCACCAGCCCCGTTCGGCGCATGGCTTTGGAGGTGAATGACACATCCGCCGTTTGCCCCGAGGTGCCAATGACCGCCGAAAAATACAGAAAGTCCCAATAGTCAGGCAGGGACTCTTGCGGAAAAGCCAGCCCCAGCTCACGTCCGTTTTGGCCACTCAGGTAGTAATCGTGGGCGTAGTGCATGGCAAACATCAGGTGCATGAACAGCCACGAACTGGCCACGGTGACGACCGTCAGGGTGATGTGCAACAGCTTTTCTGTGCCGGTGAGCGATTTGATGGCAGACAGTTCGGCCACGATGGCGACCAAGCTGGCCAAGACCGTGGCGATCGTCAACACCAAAATGGTTTTTTGCCCTTCGTCTTGCCGGTTGGCGCGCTGGCGCATGTTGTCGTGGGTCGAGGTGGCGATGATCCACAGCGACATCAACAGATACAGCGCAACGGCCACGTTCCAACACAGCAACAGGCGAGTGCTGGCTAGGTGCGGCCATTGCGGAGGCAGGGCCAAATGCAGCCCAACGCCAAACACGATGGCGCTGACCAGTCGAATGCGGGCGCGTATTTGACGCATCAAGGTGAAGAGTGGACGTTTCATGGCCTCATTATTAGGTGCAAGCGCTGCTAACATTTGCCGCAATTGATTTCGCCACGCGCTGCGCGGCCCTGAAAAAGCGAGTTTTGTTTTGTCCACTGCCTCCACATCCCCCGTTTCTTTGACCATTGCCACCCGCGAAAGCCGTTTGGCCATGTGGCAGGCTGAGCATGTGCAAGCCTTGTTGCAGGCCCAAGGCCACAGCGTGGCACTGTTGGGCATGACCACACAGGGCGACCAAATCTTGGACCGCTCCTTGAGCAAAGTCGGTGGCAAGGGCTTGTTCGTGAAAGAACTCGAAGTGGCGCTCGAAGAAGGCCGCGCCAACTTGGCCGTGCATTCGCTCAAAGATGTGCCGATGGATTTGCCTGAAGGCTTTGACTTGGCCTGCGTGATGGAGCGCGAAGACCCGCGTGATGCGTGGGTGTCGTCCCAATACGCACACCTGAATGATTTGCCGCAAGGCGCGGTGGTGGGCACATCAAGCCTGCGCCGCACGGTGCTGCTGCGCGCTTTGCGCCCCGATTTGAAGATTGAGCCCCTGCGCGGCAACCTCGACACCCGTTTGCGCAAGTTGGACGAAGGCCAGTACGACGGCATTGTGTTGGCCGCTGCAGGCCTCAAGCGTTTGGGTTTGGGCGAGCGCATTCGCCACATTTTTGAAACGACTGAAATGTTGCCCGCCGCAGGGCAGGGCGCGTTGGGCATTGAAGTGCGCAGCAACCGCGCCGATGTGGCCCAAGCCTTGGCCCCGCTGGCCGATGTAGCCACGTGGCTGACCGTGACCGCTGAACGCGCCGTGAGCCGCGCCATGGGCGGCAGCTGCTCCATGCCTTTGGCCGCGCACGCCACGTTGACCGACGGCGTGTTGCACTTGCAAGCCGCATGGGGCGACCCATCAGGCGCGCCCGTGTTGTTGCGCGCAGAAGCCAAGCAAGCGTTGAATGCGGCTGACCCTGCTTCGCGTGATGCGGCTAACTTGCTGGGCGAGTCGGTGGCCGCTCAGCTGCGCGCACAAGGCGCCCACTAATCCCTCACGTTGCGGGCCATGCACGTCATCATCACCCGACCGGCTGGCGATGCACCCGCGTGGGTCGATGCGCTGCAAGCGGCTGGCCATCAGGCCTTGGCCTTGCCGCTGATTGAGGTGGGACCGGCCCGCCATACCGAGGCTGTGCTGCAAGCGTGGGCGCAGTGGCCCGACTTTCAGGCGGTGATGTTTGTCAGCACCCAAGCCGTGCGCTACTTCTTTGACAGCCAGCCAGCGGCTCTGCGTGCCGATGCGGGCGATGCTGCCAGCCCCACGTGGGCCAACGCCCCCCGCTGCTGGGCCACAGGCCCCGGCACGCACAAAGCCTTGCTGCAAGCGGGCGTGCCCGAAGCGTGCATTGACAGCCCAGCGGCAGACGCTGCGCAGTTTGACTCAGAAGCCTTGTGGCAACGCGTGGCCAAGCAGGTGAACGTGGGCCAGCCCGTGCTGATCGTGCGGGGGCATGACGTGTGTTCAGACGCTGCACCACTCAGCGGCACAGGCCGCGATTGGCTGGCGCAGCAACTGCAAGCCGCAGGCGCATCGGCCCAGTTTGTGGTGGCTTACGAGCGCCGAGCGCCCGTGTGGTCTGCCGCGCAAGTGGCGCAAGCCCAGCAGGCGGCCAGCGATGGCAGCGTGTGGTGCTTCAGCAGTTCACAAGCCATCCAGCATCTCGCGCAACTGTTGCCCACGCAAAGCTGGGCCAAGGCGCGCTGCGTGGCGACCCATGCACGCATTGCCCAAACGGCGCAGACGCTGGGTTTTGGCGAAATTCAGCGCTCTCGCCCTCATGTGTCGGACGTGCTTCGCTCATTAGAATGTCTGGCATGAAGCCAGCGCACGACGACACCTCCAACCTCCCGCCCTTGGGCCCCACGACTGAACCGCTTGCCAGCGCGAGTGAGTTCAACGGCGCCAACACGAGCAGCACGTCGGGCACCACCGGCCCGTGGCTCACGCGCAGCATTGGCGTGTTGGCCGTTTTGGGTGTGGTGGGCTCGGGCCTGATGTGGGCCAAGCTCTCAGGCATTCAAGAACAACTGGCACGCCAAAGTGCTGACACCGGCAGCCAAGCCGTGGAAGCGCGTGTGACCTCGAAGCAAGCCGAAGAGCTGGCGCGCGAAACCGCTGCCCGCTTGTCGGTGACCGACGCCAAGCTCAGCGAAGTGGCGCTGCAACGCAGCCAGCTCGAAGAGCTGATGCAAAGCCTCTCGCGCTCACGCGACGAAAACTTGGTGGTCGACATCGAGTCGGCCATCCGCTTGGCACAGCAACAAGCGCAGCTCACGGGCAGCGTGCAGCCTTTGTTGGCGGCGCTCAACTCAGCCGAGCAACGTTTGACCAAAGTGGCGCAGCCCCGCTTGGCCCCTGTGTTGCGCGCCGTGACGCGTGACATTGAACGCATCAAAGCCACCGCGGTGGCTGACACACCGGCTTTGTTGTTCAAGCTCGACGAACTGGTGCGTGTGGTCGATACCTTGCCCCTGCTCAACGCCGTGGGCGGCACGCCAGCGCCGAAAGTGGCGCAACCTGTGCCTGCCACCAGCTGGGCCAAAGCCATCAGCATGAGCTGGTGGGAGAAGGTGTGGTCCGACATTTGGAGCGACGCACAAAGCCTCATTCGCGTGAGCCGCATCGACAAGCCCGAGGCCAGCATGCTCGCGCCTGACCAAAGCTACTTTGTGCGCGAGAACTTGAAGCTGCGTTTGCTCAATGCGCGCTTGGGTTTGTTGGCCCGCCACTTTGACGCGGTGCAGTCCGATATGAAGCAAGCCAACGAGGATTTGGTGCGTTACTTCGACATGCAAACCCGCCAAGGCCAAACCACACTGGCGCTGGCGCGCGAGGTGCTGGCGCAGTCCAAGCAAATCGAGATTCCGCGTGTGGACGACACCATCGCGGCACTCACCACAGCTGCAGCGGGGCGCTGACATGAAAGCCGCTCTCTGGTTTGTGGGCTTGTTTGGTGTGGCGGTGGCCTCTGCTTTGTTGGCTGGAGGGAACCAAAGCACCGTCACCGTGTTTTGGTCGCCTTACCGTGTCGACCTGTCGCTGAATTTGGTGTTGTTGGTTTTGGTCGTGTTGTTTGTCATGCTGCACTTGGCATGGCGCGCCATGTCGGCCTTGTTCGAATTGCCGCACCAAGCCCGCCGCTGGCGCTTGCAACAAAAAGAACGCGCCATGCACGCCGCGTTGCTCGATGCGTTGTCTGAGCTGTGGAGCGGCCGCTACGTGCGCGCTGTGAAGTCGGCTGAAAAAGCCTTGGCCTTGGAAGAGTTGCTCACTTCGGTTCGCACCGCCGATGACCCTACGCCACGCTACGCACATCAGCTGCGTGCGGTGTCGCATTTGGTGGCCGCCGAAAGCGCACATGCCTTGCGCGACCGCGACACACGCGTGGCCCACTTGCAAGCTGTGATGGCCATGAACCGCGACGAAGCCGGTGAGACGGTCGAAGAAACCATGGAGTCCGCTTACCTAGCCGCTGCACGCTGGGCCATGAGCGACCGCGATGCGCCCGAAGCCATGCGTTGGCTCGATGGTTTGCGCCACGGGGCTGCGCGTCGCATGTTGGCGTTGCGTATGCGCCTCAAGGCCGCGCGTTTGAACCAACAACACGTGTCGGCTTTAGAAACTGCGCGCTTGCTCGCCAAGCACGGCGCCTTCTCCGATGCCGCAGGCCAAAGCCTGTTGCGCGAATTGGCCGTGGCCAGCTTGAACGAAGCGCACGACAGCGCCCAGTTGCAACGCGCTTGGGAAAGCTTAGAGGCCAGCGAACGCACACAACCCGAAGTGGTGCTGCACGCTGCGCAACGCATGCTCAAACTCAGCGGCGAAGCCGCCGCCGTCATGCCTTGGCTCACGCCCCTGTGGAACCGTATGGTGCAGCAGCCCGACAGCTGCGCACCCGCCATTCGCGAACGCGTGGCCCAAACCTTGGCCCGTGCGCTGGTGCTGTTGCCCGCTGACCCTGAATGGTTGGCCAGCATCGACCGTGCGCGCCAAACCTACCCCCGCTGGGTGGAGTTGCAGTACTTGGCTGGCTTGGTGTGCTGGCACCACGCCTTGTGGGGCAAAGCCCAGCAGATGCTAGAGCAAGCTGCCCCGCAGCTCAAAAACGCCGACATGCAACGCCAAGCTTGGCGTACGTTGGCGCAATTGGCTGAGCAAAAAGAAGATACCGTGCGTGCGCAGTTGTGTTGGAAGCGAGCTGCTGAAGTGGCGGCATAACCCAACGTACCCACAAACAGAAACGGCCTAGATTTCTCTAGGCCGTTTTCTTTTGGGGCTGATCACCCCTTGCGGGGTGTGTGTGGTTTACAGATCCTTGCGGGTCTCAACCAACACCAGTGGGCCTTCGTCCACGATCACCAAGGGCTTGCGCTCGCGTGGCACATGCACGGGCTTGGGCTCGGCGGCGATGGCGGCTTGCACAGCGGCGATGCGCTCGGGGTTGGAGTTGACCCACTCCAAGCCGCTGCCTTGGGCCACGGCTTGCATGTCGGCCACGGGCAAGGTGAACGCTTGGATGCGAGGCATGCCATCGCGTGCAGGGGCTTGCGCGGCAGGTGCAGCTTGGGGAGCCTCTTCACGCGGTGCGTGACGTGGGGCGCGGTCTTGACGCTCGCCACGAGGTTCACGCGGTTGGCGTGGCTCACGTGGTTCACGGTGCTCGCGGGCTTCTTGAGGGGCTTGCTCGTGCGAAGCGTTGTCATGTGCGGCGTGGTCGTGCTCAGCGGCATGGGCCTGATCGGCGTGTTCTGCTGAACCTTCTTCACGCGGTGCGCGGTCGCCACGCTCGCGGCGGTCACGGCCGTAGCGGTCGCGTGAGCGGCGCTCACGACGCTCGCCACCGTTGTCGTCGGTTTGCGGTGCTTGGCCTTCAACAGCCGCTGCGTTGTCGAGTGGCAAAACTTCTTGTGTGCCGTTCTCGTCAGCGCGAGGGGCGCGTTCACGACGGTTGTCGTTGCGCTCGCCGCGTGGACCGCGTTCGCGACGGCCTTGACCTTCGCCGCGAGGCTTTTGGTTGGCGTCTGCTTGGGCTTCTGGAGAAGCGTTGTTGTCGAGGGCGGCTTGGCCTTCGGCGTTGCGGGCTTCACCATTTCGGCCTTCGCCGCGTCCACCGCGGTTGCGGTCTTGGCGTGGACCGCGACCTTCGCTGCGAGCGCCTTCACCACGCTCGGCACGTTCACTGCGTGCTGGGCGTTCACCACGGGCTTCGACGCCTTCGGCGTTGCGCTCGTTGCGGCCTTGACCTTCAGGGCGATCACCGCGTTCGGCGCGGTCACCACCACGACCACCGCGACCACCACGACCGCCTCGGCCATTGGCGCTGCGGCCATCACGGCGCTCGCCGCGTTCGCCTGGCTTTTTGTCGCCGACAGCGGGCTTGGCTTTTTTGTCGTCATCGCTGCTGAACAACGAGGTGAACCAGCCCCACAAGCCGCCAGATTTGGCTTCTTTCTTGTCGGCGGGTTTGGCCTTGGCATGCGCAGGCGCTTTGGCGGGGGCTGCAGGCTTGGGCTCATGGGCCGGTGCGGGCGCATCGGGCAACACGCCTTTGATGACGGGCGTTTGCTTGTTGGTGGGCTCTTGCGAGCGACGAGTCACCGCAGTGGGGTCTTCGAACGACTCGGCCATTTTGTAGCTGGCGTCGATCTTGTCCAAACGTGGGTCGTCGTGCTTCAAACGCTCCAACTTGTAGTTGGGGGTTTCGAGGGTCTTGTTCGGCACGAGCAAGACGTTCAAGCGTTGTTGAATTTCGATCTTCGCAATTTCGGTGCGCTTTTCGTTCAACAAGAACGAGGCCACTTCCACCGGCACTTGGGCGTGCACGGCGGCGGTGTTGTCCTTCATCGCCTCTTCTTGGATGATGCGCAAGATTTGCAGTGCCGAGCTTTCGGTGTCACGCACGTGGCCAGAGCCACCGCAACGTGGGCAAGGAATCGACGCACCTTCGCTCAGCGCTGGGCGCAGGCGTTGGCGGCTCATTTCCATGAGGCCGAATTTGCTGATGGTGCCAAACTGCACGCGGGCACGGTCGTGGCGCAAGGCTTCGCGCAAGCGGTTTTCCACTTCGCGGCGGTTCTTGCTTTCGTCCATGTCGATGAAGTCGATGACGATCAGGCCGCCCAAGTCGCGCAAGCGCATTTGGCGGGCCACTTCGTCGGCGGCTTCGAGGTTGGTGCGGGTCGCGGTTTCTTCGATGTCGCCGCCTTTGATGGCGCGCGCCGAGTTGACGTCCACCGACACCAAGGCTTCGGTGTGGTCAATCACAATCGCGCCGCCCGAGGGCAGGTTGACGGTGCGGGCATAGGCCGACTCGATTTGGTGTTCGATTTGGAAGCGGCTGAACAGCGGGGTTTCGTCGCTGTAGCGCTTCACACGCGCAGCGTGCTCAGGCATGACGTGGGCCATGAACTGGTGCGCTTGCTCGTAGATGTCATCGGTGTCGATCAAGATGTCGCCGATGTCGTGGTTGAAGTAGTCGCGGATGGCACGGATGACCAAGCTGGATTCTTGGTAAATCAAGAACGCGCCTTTGGCACCCTTGGCACCGTCGATGGCGCTCCAGAGCTTGAGCAAGTAGTTCAAGTCCCATTGCAACTCAGGGGCGCTGCGGCCAATGCCGGCTGTGCGCGCGATGATGGACATGCCCTTGGGGTATTCCAATTGGTCCATCGCTTCTTTGAGTTCAGCACGGTCATCGCCCTCGATGCGGCGGCTGACGCCACCACCACGTGGGTTGTTGGGCATGAGCACCACATAGCGACCGGCCAAGCTGATGAACGTGGTCAGGGCTGCGCCCTTGTTGCCACGCTCTTCTTTTTCCACTTGCACCAACAGCTCTTGGCCTTCTTTGATGACGTCTTGGATGCGCGCTTGGCTCGGCGAGACGCCTTCGGCAAAGTACTGCTTGGAGATTTCTTTGAATGGCAAAAAGCCGTGGCGGTCTTCGCCGTAGTCCACAAAGCAGGCTTCGAGCGATGGCTCGACGCGGGTCACAACGGCTTTGTAGATGTTGCCTTTGCGCTGTTCGCGACCTTCGATTTCGATTTCATAGTCGAGCAGTTTTTGACCGTCGACGATGGCCAGGCGGCGTTCTTCCGACTGGGTTGCATTGATAAGCATCCGTTTCATGATGCGGTTCCTTCACGTAAAACATCACAGGCCCATGACGGGCCAACGATGCCAGAGGGACGCTAGAGAACGAAGGGAATTGCCGCTGAAACCGTGACCGCCGTGCTTAACGCAGCGCAGCGGTACGGTGGGTGGGCGCGTGGATAAGGGCAAGAAGTCGCGGTTGTCCTGTGGTCGTGTGCGTGGCTTGATGAGCCGGTGCAGGGGAGACAGGGCTGGTCCAGCTGGCAAAGATGCGACGCGCAACGCTGCACACAGTCGGTGGCAAAAGCCACTCTGTGCAGAGTTCCATCAACATCAACATTGCCACAACCATCGTTTTTGCTTCTCGCAGTGATCCGTCATGAAGGCTTTTCAAAAGAGCCTCCACAACTTGGGGTATTCCGTTTCAGTGTTTTCTGAGCGTCGGCTCAACTTCTGGGGCGCGGGCCACACAGTCTCTTGGGTACTGGGTCTGCGTCGCGGGCACAAAAGGGGCATCGACCTTACCGCGTTCGTCAGTACATGGTCTAATCTGTGTTAAATCAAGCACTTAGAGCAAAACGCTGGTGAATCACATTATAGGGGTTTCAAACCCCACCCCCGCCCCCTCGGTCCAAACCCTCACAGTCGACGAAGACTCGGCGGGTCAACGCCTCGATAACTTTCTCATGCGCCACTTGAAGGGCGTGCCGAAAACCCACGTCTACCGCATCATTCGCTCGGGCGAAGTGCGGGTTAACAAAGGCCGAGCCTCGGCTGAGCAGCGCGTGGAGGCGGGCGATTTGGTGCGTTTGCCGCCCGTGCGTGTGTCCGCCCAAGTGCAGGCCAAGGCCGAAGCGCCCGCCCCAGCCCGTGAATTTCCCGTCTTGATGGAAGACGAGGCCATGATGGCCATCGACAAACCCGCTGGCGTGGCCGTGCACGGTGGTAGCGGTGTCAGCTTTGGCGTGATCGAGCAACTGCGCCGCGCCCGCCCCGCCTTGGCTAACCTTGAATTGGTGCACCGCCTAGACCGCGAAACCTCGGGCGTGTTGCTGGTGGCCAAAAAGCGCAGCGCCCTCAAAAACCTGCAAGACCAGTTCCGTGACCGCGAAACGGGCAAAACCTATTTGGCTTTGGTGTTGGGCTTGTGGCCGTCGAACAAAAAGGTGATTGATTCGCCCTTGATGAAATACACCGTGCCCAATGGTGTTGGCGAGGGGGAACGCCGCGTCAAAGTGGTGGGCAAGGACGACCCGAACGGCATGCGTTCCATCACGTTGGTGCGCGTGGCGCGCACCGTGGGCCCGTACACGCTGCTGGAAGTGACCATCAAAACGGGCCGCACCCACCAAATTCGCGTGCACTTGGCCAGCCAAGGCCACCCGATTGCGGGTGACGACAAATACGGCGACTTCGAGCACAACAAGCTGCTCCAAAAGATGGGCCTCAAGCGCATGTTCTTGCACGCGTGGCAGCTCAAGTTCCAGCATCCGCAAAGCCATCGCCCCGTCAGCTTGCAAGCGCCGTTGCCGCCTGAGCTGAAAAACTTTGTGGATGGCATTCAGCCGCCCATCATCCAACCGCACCTCGACGTATGAGCACCCGCCCGCGCCAGTTTGATTTGATCGCCTTCGATTGGGATGGCACGCTGTTTGACTCCACGCAAATCATCACCCGCTGCATTCAAGACGCGGTGGTCGATGTGGGCGGCGTCAAGCCCACCCAAGAAGCCGCGTCTTACGTGATTGGCATGGCGCTCATGCCTGCGCTGGCCCATGCCGCGCCCGATGTGCCTGCTGACAAATATCCGCTGTTGGGCGAGCGCTACCGCTTTCATTACATGAAGCACGCCAACGACATCAGTTTGTTTGAGGGCGTGTTGCCTTTGTTGGCCGCCTTGCGCGAACGCCACCATTGGCTGGCCGTGGCCACAGGCAAAAGCCGCCGTGGTTTGGACGATGCCTTGCACTCGTCCGAGCTCAAAGGCGTGTTTGATGGCTCGCGCACTGCTGACGAAACCGCAGGCAAGCCCCATCCCCGCATGTTGCACGAACTGATGCGCGAGTTTGGCGTCGAGCCCGAGCGCACCTTGATGATTGGCGACACGACCCACGACCTGCAAATGGCCGTGAACGCAAACTGCGCCAGTGTGGGCGTGAGCTACGGCGCGCACGACCACGGCCAGTTTGAGCCTTTGAGCCCACGTTTTGTCGCGCACTCGGTGAAAGAGTTGCACGACTGGTTGTTGGCCAACGCTTGAGCGCCATGACTGGTTTCGCCTCGCAAATCATCCCTTTGTGCAACAGCGCTGATCTGGCCGAAGGTGGCCGCGCTGTGCCGTTTGATGTGGTGTACGCCGGTCAAACCTGCCGCGCGTTTGCCATTCGTTTTGAAAACCAGCCCCACGCCTACCTCAACCGCTGCACCCATGTGGCGATGGAGATGGACTTTCAGCCCGACCAGTTTTTTGATGCTTCAGGTCGCTGGCTGTTGTGCGCCACGCACGGCGCCGAGTACGCGCCTGATACGGGTGAGTGCGCGGGCGGACCCTGCCGAGGTGGCTTGATCAAAATTGAGTTGTCTGAGGCTGATGGCGTTGTCCACTGGCATACTGCGTACAACTTGAAACCTTTTGAATTTCTAGATTAATCTCCAAAAATACTGCTATGTCTGAACATCACGAAAACCACGAAAAACCCAGCCACAAAACGGCGTG
>Ga0228699_1000580_pt1 | contig 26223 bp, 23 predicted proteins | sample McNCre217_Aug_MG_FD_178016 | JGI IMG/M metagenome (GOLD analysis project Ga0228699, IMG submission 178016) | Freshwater microbial communities from McNutts Creek, Athens, Georgia, United States - 2-17_Aug_MG | ecosystem: Environmental > Aquatic > Freshwater > Creek | place: USA: Georgia... | reverse complement strand
CAGCAGCACAAACAGCCGTTTGCTGAAGGTGTCTCGCCGCCATTGGCGCCACGCAAGCCGCAGCCGCTGCCACATGTTCAAGCCCTCGCCTCACTGGCCCAAGGTGGCCGCAAACAGGTAGCCCTCACCGCGCATGGTGCGGATGAGGTCGTTGCCCTGCCCCGCGTCGCGCAGTTTTTGCCGCAGGCGCGACACCGCCAGGTCCACGCTGCGGTCACTGGCCTGCACACCGGGGGTGCGGGTCAGCTCCAGCAGGCGCTCGCGCGTCAGCACCTTGCCCGCGTGGTCCACCATCACCGACAACAACCGGAACTCGGCGCCCGACAGGGCCACCATGGTCTGGTCTGGCGCAATCAGCTGGCGCTTGAGCCGGTGGAAGGTCCACCCCTTGAAGCGCGCCACCGCCTGCTCGGCACTGTCGCCCCCCGCCTGGCTGCGGCGCATCACGGCGTGGATGCGTGCCACCAACTCACGCGGCTCGAAGGGCTTGCCCAGGTAATCGTCTGCCCCCATCTCCAGGCCGACCACTCGGCTGACCGGGTCGCCCTGCGCCGTCAGCATGATGATGGGCACCTGCGAGTGCGCGCGCAAATCGCGGCACACGTCCAGGCCGTTGGCATCCGGCAGCATGAGGTCCAGCAGGATCACGTCGATCGCGCCAGGGCGCAGGTGGCGGCGCATCTCGGCAGCAGTGGCCACGGCCGTCACGGACATCCCGTAAGCGCTCAGGTAAGACGCCACCAGGTTGCGGATGTCGGCGTCGTCCTCCACCAGCAGGCAATGGATCACGATGGTTCACAGGAATGAGGGGATGCCGGCAGGATAGCCACGCACGGCCCGCGTGTGTGAACGTGTCCGCCGATTTCACCCGACTTCACGCGCCAGCAACACAAGACCACCGGCCGCGTGCCCCTCTCCCGGGGGCCAAAAGTCACTGGGGCCATGTCAAGTTGCGCTTTTATACTCGGTTCGCAATGGTCCGCCTTGGCCCCAGCCCACGCTGCTGCCCAGGCGCTGTCATCCCTGGATCACCCGCGAGCAACACACATGTCAGGCTTCACCACTTCCTTCCGCACGCTGGCGCCCTTGAGCGCACTTTGTCTGGCCGCCCTCACGCTGACGGGCTGCGGCTCGACCGACGCCACCCTGGGCGCCAACAAAGGCACGGTGAGCGGCGCTGCGGGTGGCGGCAATGTGGAAGGCAACAACGACGGCCTGGAGCGCTGCAGCGAAACCCTGGGCACACTGGCCATCGACGAAGACACCAACGCCAATTGGTACTCACACCTGCGCGACCACCAACTGGGCTCCACCGTGCCGGTGCTGCGCCTGATGATCCAGCAGAGCAACTGCTTCGTGATCGTCGAACGCGGCAAGGCGCTCAACAACATGATGCGCGAGCGCGAGTTCGCCCGTGGCGATGAGGCCCGCGCCGGCAGCAACTACCAAAAGGGTCAACTGGTGGCCGCCGACTACACCATGAGCCCCTCCATCCAGTTTGCAGAGAAGACCGGCGGCGGCAGCGGCATCGTGGGCGGCTTCAGCAGCAAACTGGGCATGCTGGCCGCGATCGGCGGCAGCATCGGCCGCAACGAGGCCTCCACCACCTTGCTGCTGATCGACAACCGCTCGGGCGTGCAGATCTCTGCGGCCGAAGGCACCGCGCGCAACTTCGACTTCGGTCTGCTGGGCGGCGCCTTCGGTGGCGGCGGCTTTGGCGGTGGCAGCGGCTATGCCAAAACGCCTGAGGGCAAGGTGGTCGTGGCGGCGTTTGCCGACTCGTTCAACCAGATGGTCAAGGCCCTGCGCAACTACAAGGCGCAAACGGTGAAGGGTGGCCTGGGCACCGGCGGCCGCCTGGGCGTGCAAGGTGGTGACACCGAGGCCTCCAAGGAAGTCGACCGCGCGGCGGCCCAGAAGGCTGCCCCCGCCCCCACGACCACCAAGAAGAAGTGATCACGGGCGTTTGACGAGCGAGGGAGGCAAGCATGTCGATCCACAAACCGAGCGCCGCAGGGCGCATCGTGACCGCGGTGCTGGCGCTGGCATTGGCACTGAGTGCTGGCACGACCGCACAGGCCGCCGAGTTCAACCTGTTCTTGCAGTGCAAGGGCGAGGTCCAGTCGGGCGGCAAAACCAAGGCCGCCACGCTCAACCTGGCCATGCGCGACAACAACCAGACCGCGCTGATCCAACGCTCCAACGTGCTGCCTGTGGGCGAGCGCCTGCACTACCAGGTCTCCAAAGCCAGCTACACCTTGCTCTACAAGCTGCCCCTGCCCGGCACCCGCGTCTACACCGACTGGGTCAATGGCGGCTGGCTGGTGTGGCAGCCCAACCTCAAGCGCCTGGCCACGGTGCGCATCGCCATCGACCGCCAATCGGCCGAGCTGGAGGGCGAGCTGCGCGACTTCAACGACGAGTCGCTGGGCGAGCTCACCATGCAGTGCGAGCCCAGCACGAACGACGACGCACCAGAGCCCAAGTTCTGAGCCCAAGTTCTGCGCCCAGAATGCAAAAAGCCGCTGCATCACACAGCGGCTTTTTTCATGGCCCGACACCAGCCGGGCCAGATCAGCGCATCAGCAGATCAGATCAGCCGAAGTGGCAGATGTAGTGGTAGGCCTCGCCTTCCACCTTGATCTCGAACGACGAGTTGCCCGGCACGTTGTAGCTTTCGCCCGGGCCGTAGGTCTTCCACTCGTCAGAGCCGGCCATCTTCACCGTGCACTTGCCGGCCACGGTTTCCATGATCTCGGGCGCGCCGGTGTTGAAGGTCAGCGAAGCCGGCAGGATCACGCCAACAGACTTGCGGGTGCCGTCGGCCAGGGTCACGGTGTGCGACACGCACTTGCCGTCGAAGTACACATTGGCTTGCGTGTTGACGCTGCCAGCGAGGGAGGTGGTGGTCATGGGGATGTGTCCTTGGGTTGACGCCGGGGCCCGTCACCAGGCCCCGGCAGGCGATCAATCAGGCGATCACTTGGCCTTGGCGGCCTTCTTGGCTGCGGGCTGAGCGGCGGGCTTGGCCACGGCCTTCTTCGCGGCAGGCTTGGCGGCGGGCTTGGCGGCCGGTTTGGCGGTCTTTTTGGCCGGCTTGGCTGCGGCGTCGCGCTTGGCCTTCACGTTGGCGCCAATGCGCAGACGCAGGGCGTTGAGCTTGATGAAGCCGGCAGCGTCGGCCTGGTTGTAGGCGCCACCGTCGTCGTCGAAGGTCGAGATCTTGGCGTCGAACAGCGAATCGGTCTTCGAGTCGCGGCCCACGCACATGATCGTGCCCTTGTACAGCTTGAGCTTGACGGTGCCGTTCACGGTGGCTTGCGACGCGTCGATCAGGCCTTGCAGCAGCTCGCGCTCCGGGCTGAACCAGTAGCCGTTGTAGACCAGACGGGCGTAACGCGGCATCAGGTCGTCTTTGAGCGACAGCACTTCGCGATCCAGCGTGATCGACTCGATGGCGCGGTGGCCGGTCAGCAAGATGGTGCCGCCAGGGGTTTCGTAGCAGCCGCGGCTCTTCATGCCCACGTAGCGGTTCTCAACCTTGTCGAGGCGACCGATGCCGTGCTTGCCGCCCAGCTCGTTGAGCTTGGTCAGCACTTGCGCAGGGCTCATCTTCACGCCGTTGATCGCGACCACATCGCCCTTGGCGTAGGTCAGCTCGATCACTTCGGGCTTGTTCGGGGCCTTCTCAGGCGACACCGTCAGGCGCCACATGTTGGCTTCGGGCTCGAAGTTCGGGTCTTCCAGCACGCCACCTTCGTAGCTGATGTGCAGCAGGTTGGCGTCCATCGAGTACGGGGCGCCGCCCTTGCGCTTCTTGAAGTCCACGGGGATGCCGTGCTTGTCGGCATAGGCCAGCAGCTTCTCGCGGCTCAGCAGGTCCCACTCGCGCCACGGGGCGATGACCTTCACGCCGGGCATCAGCGCGTAGGCGCCCAGCTCGAAACGCACCTGGTCGTTGCCCTTGCCGGTTGCGCCGTGCGAGATGGCGTCGCCCTTGGTCTTCTTGGCGATCTCGATGAGGCGCTTGGCGATCAGCGGACGGGCGATCGAGGTGCCCAGCAGGTATTCACCTTCGTACAGCGCATTGGCGCGGAACATCGGGAACACGAAGTCGCGCACGAACTCTTCGCGCAGGTCTTCGATGAAGATGTTTTCGGGCTTGATGCCCATCTTCAGGGCCTTGGCGCGTGCCGGCTCGATCTCTTCGCCCTGGCCGATGTCGGCGGTGAAGGTGACCACTTCGCAGCCGTACTCGTCTTGCAGCCACTTCAGGATGATGGAGGTGTCCAGGCCACCCGAGTAGGCCAGCACCACCTTTTTGACTGCACCACCGCCACGCACGGGCTGGGCTTCGATCGGGGTCACAGGGGCGGCAACGGGCTTGGCAGCCTTCACTTGAGCCTTGCTGGCGCTCTTGGTGCTGGTGCTGCTGCTCTTGGGCTTGGCCTTGGCGTTATTCGACATGGTCGCTTGTGGTGAATGGACGAAAGTTCGATTTTAATGCCTTGGTCGCATCGCCCCCAACGACACGCCCCCACACTCTCACCCACCACCGTGTACGCGGCTTTACGTGGCTTCACGCAGGCCATGTCATCGGCGCGCGACGCCCGGCCGTTGAGCCAGCAAGGCACACGCCGCGTCATTGCCATTGGAGTTTCACCATGCGCACCCTTCCTCGCTCGCCCCTCACCCACCGCACCGCCTGGCTGGCCACCTTCGCCGCAACCGCGCTGGTCGCGCTGCCCGCATGCGCCCAGTACGGTGGCCCCCGCGTCGGCGACGTGGTGGGCACGCCCAGCGTGGTCAACACCACGATCGCCGCGAAGGTGGTCTCCAGCTCGCCGGTGGTGGCCCAGGTGGCGGTGCCCACCCAGGTCTGCCGAGACGAAACCTACGAAACGCCTGCCCGATCATCTGGCGCTGGCGCCGTGCTGGGTGCCATCGCAGGGGGTGCGGCCGGCAACGCCGTGGGCAAGGGCGCGGGCAATGCATTGGCCACCGGCATCGGCATCATCGGTGGCGCGATCGTCGGCAACCACATCGAAACCGACGGCCGGCAAGGCAACCTGCAGACCGTGCGCCGCTGCGACCCGCAAACCACCTACGAGAACCGCGTCGTGGCTTACAGCGTGACCTACGAGTACGCCGGCCAGCGCTACACCACGCAGATGGTGCAAGAGCCCGGCCCCACCATCCCCCTGCAGGTGACGATCACGCCGCTGGTGCAGGCGCCGGTCAGCAACACGCCGCCCTCGCCCTACCCTTACCCAGACGACGGCCGTCGCCCTCGCCGCTGGAACTGAGCCCCACAGCAGCCGCAGCAGCGCGCTCAAAACAGGCGCTGCTGCGCGGCCTGGGGCAACGCCTTCGCCGGCCCACCCATGGTCCCAGGGGTGCCAGACACCCCGTCCCCAGGCACCAAGACCGGGGGCTGAAGCTGCAAACCATGGCGAGCCGCTGCCCGCGACATGCGCTGGGCGATCAGTTGCCCCCAGATGCCGCGCCCCTTCATGCGCTCACCAAAACCTGCGGCATAGACCTCGCCGTCACCCAAGTCGCGCAAGCGGGCCAGCACACGCGCCTTTTTGAGCGGGGCATGGTGCTGCAGCCACTCCTCGAACAAGGGCCGCACTTCCCAAGGCAGGCGCAACACCGTGTGGTGCACGGTGCGCGCGCCCGCCGCCGCCGCTGCTGCAACGATGGCCTCGATCTCTGGCTCGTTGATGAATGGGATGATGGGCGCGACGTTCACCCCCACCGGCACCCCCGCCTCGGCCAGCGCCCGCACCGCTTGCAGGCGCCGCAGCGGCGCCGAGGCCCGCGGCTCCAACACCCGGCTCAAACCGTTGTCCAGTGAGGTGATGCTGACCATCACGTGCACCTGCCGGCGCCGAGCCGCCCGCGCCAGGAGATCGATGTCACGCATGACCAACGCTGACTTGGTGACCAGCGTGAAGGGGTGCGAGCAGGCATCCAGCACCTCCAGCAGCCCTCGGGTCAGCCGCCACGTTCGCTCAATCGGCTGATAGGGGTCTGTGGCTGAACCCAGGTTGATGGGACCGATGTGGCGCCCCGGCTTGGCCAATGCCACCTGCAGCAGGGCCGGCGCGTTGGTCTTGGCCACCAGCCGAGTCTCGAAATCCAAACCGGGCGACAGGTTGAGGTAGCTGTGCGTCGGGCGGGCATAGCAGTAGCTGCACCCATGTTCGCACCCGCGGTAAGGGTTGACCGCCCACTCGAACGGCACATCAGGCGAGTCGTTGCGCGACAGGATGCTGCGCGCCACCTGTGGCGTGACCTCCGTGGCCGGACGCCCCACGTCGCACGCGTCCTCCTGCCCTGCAGGCCAAGGCTGCGGCCGCGCCCAGCCATCGTCGTCTCGCTGGCGCTGCCAGCCCTCAAACCGGTTCGGCAGCGCCGTGGCCGTACCCCGCCCTTTGATGGGCACTTGAGACTGCCGGCCATCGGCCACGGGCTCAAGCCCTGCCCCCGCCATGGCATCTGAGGGCATGGCCTGACGGCACGGATCGACAATGGGGATGGTTCGCATACTGTACGTTTATACAGTATGCGAGACAGCCTGTACAGCCCGGTCGTGCGCGCGCCCGTCAGGCCAGGCGGCTGTGCCAGACCACTTTGTTGCGTCCCGCCGCCTTGGCGTTGTAGAGCGCTTCGTCGGCCAGGCTGATCATGGTCTCAGGCGGCTCTTGCGGGTTGGGCACCACGGTCACCCCGCCGATCGAGATGGTCACGATGCGGTGCTCCGACGTGCCATGCTCGATGTCCAACTCGGCGATGGCCTTGCGCAAGCGCTCAGCGAACTGCAAGCCGTCGGCCCGGTTGGTGTGAAACAGCAGGATGGCGAACTCTTCGCCAGCGTAACGCGCGGCGAAATCCACGCTGCGGCGCACCGATCGGCTCACCGAGTTGCCCACCATCGTCAGGCAGGCATCGCCCGCCACGTGGCCGTAGCTGTCATTGAACCGCTTGAAGTGGTCAACGTCGATCATCAGCATGGTCAACGGCACCTCCAGTTTGGCGGCCCGGCGCCACTCATCGGCGAGGTGCTCGTCAAACCGCCTGCGGTTGGGCAGGCCAGTGAGTTTGTCCTCCCAGGCGATGCGCTCGAGGTCGAGCCGCTTGACCATCACGTCGGTGATGTCGGCCTCAACCGAGCGCGACGACACCCACAGCAGCATCGACACCAGCACCACCACGCCCCAGACCAGGTGCCCCTGCTCTCGAGGCAGGAAGCCGGCTGCGATCGCCGTGGGCAACATCGCGCCCCCCACAAAGGCCAGGAAGACATCGGGCACAGCCGCCAGGCGCGGCAGGTTCATCACCACAGCCACCACGATGAGCACCAGCACCATCACGCCACGCTCGGGCGGCAGGTTGGGCAGGGCCATGCCGGCCAATCCCCAAACCCCGCCAACCCCCAGCGCCGCCAGGCGGTGAGGCCACAGCGTCAGCAGCTTGGCGCGCCCGTAGCCGTCGCCCAACTGGGCCCGCCCCACCATCCACTGTCCGCCATGGGCCAACCCGGCACACGCCAGCCACGCCAGCGCCGCCAGCGGCATCACGGTGCTGAGGACGAGCGCCATCATCCCGGCCGCCACGGCATGCATGGCCCATTCGGACCTGCGGTGGCGGTACAGGTGATTGACGCGCTCGCTGTTGAGTTCGTGGGGATCGAATCGAGGTTGTTCTTGTGCTTGAGTCACGCAGGCTCCGCCTTCGCTTCCTGCCGTCAAATGTATTCAACTTTTACATCGTCAGGGATACTCCGACCCCCTGACAACGGGACCTCCCTTACCCCTAGGCCAGTAAGTTTGGTGTAGATTTAAGTCACAGGAATCGGGCTGTCATCGGTTCTCGTCACTTCTCAGTTATTTCGGCCACTCTCCCGGGCCTTTGAAGGTTGATCATGAAAGTTATCGCTTCTATCCAACGTTTCCTGAAAGATGAAGAAGGCGCCAGCGGCATCGAGTACGCGATGATCGCCGGCATGGTTGCTGTGGTGCTGGCTTCGTCGTCGACGTCGATCCGCGCGTCGATCACGACCATCTTCACCAACGTCTCGACTGCCCTGAGCAACGCTTCCAAGTGATGGTTTCGCGCGTCTGGCCGCTGTACCACACCAGCCGCGCGCAGCCTCACACCGCTCATGCTTTCTGCACCGGTCATCGCGCTCGCAGTCTGGAGCACGCTGATCGGTGTCATTGACCTCAGGCATCGGCGCATCCCGAATGCCCTGACACTGCCTGCTGCGTTGTCCGCGTTGGCGTGGATGGCCCTGCACGGCAAGAGCCTCACTGGCGCCCCCTGGATGTCGGCGCTGCTGGCCGGGGCTTTTGGTTTGGCGGTGACCCTGCCGGCCTATGCCTTGGGCAAACTGGGTGCTGGCGATGCCAAATTCCTGTTGGCCATCGGTCTGCTGACCAGTTGGGATGTCACCGCCCAGACCTTCGTGGTCGCCAGCCTCCTGGCCGCCGCTGCGGCCACCGCATGGTGGTTCGCACGCAACGCATTCAACGGGCAGCAACAACCTTGGCTCCAGCAAACCTTCGAGTGGGTGGTGGGTCCAGGGGCAAACACTGGCCAGTTGCGACTGCCGTATGGCACGCTCTTGGCCGTGGGCCTCGTGGCCGCCCTGCTTTGAAAGTGATGACGATGTTGACCCGATCCCCCGAACGCTCAGGGGCCGCCCCCCAGCGCGGCGCGGTCGCGATCGAGTTTGCGTTGCTGTTCGTCATTTTCTTCGGCGTCTTTTACGCACTCCTGAGCTACGTGTTTGTGGTCTTGCTGCAGCAAGGCCTGGCCCAGGCGTCGGCCGAGGGCGCGCGTGCGGCCATCCGGGTCGACCCCAGCGCCTACACTTCGGACAGCGCATTGCAAACCGACGCGACCACGCTCGCTCGCAATGCGGTGCGCAGCGCCATTGCCTGGATGCCCGCGCCCTGGGAGAACACGCTGAACAGCAACATCCAGGTTGCGCTCGTCAAAAACAACGTGCCCCTGGCGTCGGGCGCCACCGTCGTGGTGCGCACCGTCACCGTCACGGTGACGTATCCCAACTACGCCAGCAACCCCATGTTGCCGTCACTCACACTGCCCGGGCTGGCAACCATCCCTTCCGTGCCGCAAAATTTGGTTGGCAAGTCCACGGTCAGTTTTTGAGGTTCTCGCAGCCAACCCCCACATGAACAACACGGTATTGCGTTTGATTTCGGTCCTGCTGGGGCTGGCGGCAGTGGTGGTGGCCGTCCTGGCCTTCAAACTCAGCCAGGCGCCCGCACCGGCACCCCAGCCCGTGAGCGCGAGTTCAGCTCCCGCCATCCCCCTCACCGCCGTGGTGGTCACCACCAAGGCCATCAAGGCCGGGCAGGTGCTGGTCGCCGCAGATGTCGCGGTCAAGGGCATCCAGTCCCCACCGGCGCAGTCCTACACCGAACTGCAGGAGGTGATTGGCCGTGTCGCGATCACCGACATCGCGGCCAACAAGCCCATGACACCGGCACAGTTCGCCGCCGACTCGATCTCCTACCTGCTCAAGCCAGGCGAGCGCGCCGTGGCCATCCAGACCGACGAGGTCATCGGGGTGGGCGCCTTCGTCAAACCTGGCGAACATGTGGATGTGCTGGGCTACATCCCCAGCCCTGACCTGCGCCACTTGGGGACGGCCGATGTCGTGGTGCAGGACGCCCGCCTGCTGTCCATCGGCGACTACAGCCGCCTGGACATGGATGCCGCCGGCAAGGCCGGCAATGCGCAGGACACCTTGAGCCGCGAGTCAGGCGTGAAGGCTTCGGCCGAGGTGCAGTTGCGCCGCCAAGGCTTGAAGTCGGCCGTGATCGCCGTGAAAGAAGCCGACGTCAACCGGCTGATGCTGGCGGCATCGGTGGGTCAGATCCGCTTGGCGCTGCGTCCGCCGCGCCCCGCCAACGACCCGAATGCGGCCCTGCTCAGCGCCAAGGACACCGCCCCCAAGACCAACGCCCCACTGATGACCGTTCAAGGCATGACGGTCGACCGCTCGATGGGCGCAGCCCGCGGCATCGTGATCCAGGACGGGGCCGCTGAACGCGTGGTTGACGAAGACACCCAGAAAAACGGCAGGTATTGATGTCCATGTTCAACCGCAGTGCGCTGACCCTCCTCGCGACGACCTGCCTGTGTGCCCCCGCTTGGGTCCAAGCAGCCGACCCAGCCAAAGTCCGCCGCATCACCCTCGAACCGGGTGAGCAAAAGTCGTGGTCCATGCCCGGCGCCGTGGTGCGCGCAGCCACGGGCAACCCGGGAGTGGTCGGCATCAACGTGGTGCCGCCCAAAGGCGTGATCATCACCGGCATGGGCCCCGGCACCGCATCGGTGTCGGTCTGGGAGGAAGGCAAGAACCTCCCGTCGATGCAGTACCAGGTGACGGTGCTGCCCATGAGCACCGACGCCCTGAAATCGGAAAAGCAACTCAAGCTGGAATCCATCGGCGCGGGCTTGCGGATGACAGGCGATTTGTCGTCGCTGGAGAAGCACCAGCAGCTGCTGCAGTCGGCCACGGCCCCGAGCTCCAACACATCGGGCGGCGGCGGTGGTGGCGGACTGGGTGGCGCTTTGGGTGGTGCTTTGGGTGGTGGTGGCGGATCGAGCCAGCGCGAGGTGCGACTGGTCGATGGCTCTCAGTCCGGTTTCGATGTGCAGGTCCAGCTGGACGTGAAGATCGTCGAGGTGAGCCGCAAGAAGCTGGAGTCGTCCGGCTTCTACACCCACAGCTGGGGCGACTCCCTTACGGGCCTGAGCGGCCCCGGCAACCTCGCCGGCTTCAAAACGAGTGGCGGCGAGCGCCAGGTCACCTCCAACACCGCCTTCGTGCCCAGCACGGACGCGTTCAACATCTTCCGCTGGGGCGCCAACAGCCTGACGGTGTTCAGTGCGCTGGAGCGCAATGGTTTTGCCTACGTGCTGGCTGAGCCCAGCCTGACTGCGCTGAGTGGCCAGACGGCCAACTTCCTGGCGGGCGGGGTGATCCCGATCCCCGTGGCGGTGGGCTCGAACGGGGTAACACAGGTGGTCATCGAGTGGCGCGAGTTCGGCATCCGGCTGGGCATGACCCCGACGGTGCTGGACAGCAACCGCATCGCGGTCAAGGTGTCGCCCGAAATCTCCGAACTCGATTCCTCGCTGGGCATCACCTCAGCGGGCTACACCTTGCCTGGCTTGCGGGTCCGCCGCACGGAAACGATGGTGGCCGCCGGCGATGGCGAAACCTTCGTGATCAGCGGCCTGGTGAGCCAGGACAGTTCCGCAACGGTGGACAAGTTCCCCTTCCTGGGCGACATCCCCATCCTGGGCGCTTTCTTCAAGTCCAACCGCTTCGCGCGCAACGACAAGGAGTTGCTCATGATCGTGACGCCGCGCCTGGTGCGCCCCTTCGCCAAAGACGCCAAGTTGCCTGCCCTGCCCGGCCAGGAGATCAAGGACTACGATCCGGGTTACCTGCGGTTCCTCTTCCTTGAGAACGGCACGTTCTCGCAACCCGACACCGGCTTTTCACGCTGAGCCATGGACACACCTCAACAGTTCCTGCTGATCAGTGACAACAAGGGCGTCGGCCAGTGGCTGGAGACGGCCTTGCGCGAAGAAGGCGAGGTGGTCACTGCGGACGGCGAAGACCTGGCCCGCGTGCTGCAACTCGTTGACGCGCTGGGCTGCCGCGTGGTGTTCGTGGAGTTGTCCACGCAACACGCCAGCCGCGATGCGTCGATCATGGAAGGCCTGGCCGCCGCCAAACCGCTGCTGGCCGTTGTCGCGATGTCGGAGCAACCCGATCGCCAGACCGTGTTGACCGCCCTGCGAGCGGGGGCCCGCGACTTCATCTCGCCCGACATGCGGCCCGCTGAGGTGCAGTCGCTGGTGCGCCGCGCCATGACGCGCGACCACGCCGACCTGCGCGCCGGCCAAGGCCACTCTTGCGAAATGACCGCGGTCATCAGCGCCAGGCCCGGCTCGGATGCGCCCATGTTTGCGCTGCACCTGGCCCTGGGGCTGCAAGAGCTGAGCCCCCGAGAGAACATCTTGCTGCTCGATGTGGGCGTGCCTTATGCCGACAGCTTGCATTACCTGGGCATGGAGACCACTTACACGGTGGTGGATGCGATCCGCAGCCTGCGCCGGCTCGATGACACCCTGATCAATTCGGCTTTTGCTCGCCACGAAAGCGGCCTGCGCGTGCTGGCGATGCCGGAAGAGTCGCTCGAAGGCAACCTGTTCAGCACGGCCGACCTGTATGTGCTGCTCAGCACGCTGCGCCGCTATTTCCAGCACATCATCGTGAACGTGGGTGGCGTGCCCCTGGGCGAGTTCCTCTATGTGATGGTGGGCCGCAGCGACAAGGTCTTGCTGCTGGGCGAGCAAAGCGTGCCCAGCTGCAAACAGAACCGCATCTTGCTGCAACGCCTGCGCGACCAAAAGGTGCCCATGAAGGACATCCAGCTGGTGGTCGATCGCTACCTGCCGAGCATCCCACCCAATGCCGACACCATCGCCAAGGGCTTTGGTGTGCCGCTGCTGGCCACCCTGCCCTCCTCCGGTATGGCGCGCCTGACCATGATGAACTCCGGCGAGAGCATGTTCCGCGGCGCCCCGCGTGATCCGTATACCCAGGCCTTGCGCAAAGTGGCCCGAGGGATGTTCGCAGAGCACCATGCCGAGGCACCCAAGTCCAACGGCTCGGCGTGGCTGAACAGCCTGACCGCTCGACTGCGCCGCACCTGAAGGAGGCCGGGTCATGGAATACCGTGGGTTCGTCGCGGACTTCGGCATCAAGGAAAGTGAAACCTACCAGGACACCAAGTTCCGGCTGCACCACTACCTGATCGACCGCATCGACCTGGAGCGTGTCAACGTCCAGGACATGAGCAAGTCCGAGCTGTCGGACTACGTGCTCGACAAGGTCTCGCACTACATCTCGGAACACCGCCTGCCCGTCAGCCGGCACGAGATGGAGAACCTGGCGCGCGAGATGGTCGACGAGCTGACCGGATATGGTCCGCTGGAAGAGCTGATCAAAGACGACCGCGTCAACGACATCCTGGTCAACGGCACCCGGCAGATCTACGTGGAACGATCGGGGGTGCTGAGCCGCACCGACCTGCGTTTCATCGACGACGAGCACGTGCTGCGGGTGATCCGCCGCATCTTGGCACCGCTGGGTCGGCGCATCGATGAATCCAGCCCCATGGTCGATGCGCGCTTGCCCGACGGCAGCCGGGTCAACGCCATCATCCCGCCGCTGGCGCTGGATGGCCCTTGCCTGTCGATCCGCAAATTCCGCAAGGAACCCCTGCAAGCCAGCGACCTGGTGGCAGCAGGCACACTGGACGAAGGCATGCTGGCGTTCTTGCGACATGCCGTCGCCAAGCGTTCGAACATCCTGATCAGCGGCGGCACAGGCGCCGGCAAGACCACGATGCTCAATGTGCTGAGCCGCTACATCTCGCCCTCTGAGCGCCTGGTGTCCATCGAAGATGCGGCCGAACTGAACCTCGGTCACGACCATGTGGTACGCCTGGAAACACGCCCACCCAACGTCGACGGCAAAGGCGAGGTGACCGCCCGCGACCTGATGCGCAACGCCTTGCGGATGCGCCCCGACCGCGTGCTGCTCGGTGAAGTGCGTGCCGATGAAGTCATGGACATGCTGCAGGCCATGAACACCGGCCACGACGGTTGCATGAGCACGGTGCACGCCAACAGCCCCCGCGATGCGCTGCTGCGCATTGAAATGCTGGCTGGTTTTGCAGGCTTCCAAGGGCAAGACTCGACGCTCAAGCACATGATCGCCACCGCGCTTGACCTGGTGATCCAGGTCGGCCGCCTGCCTGACGGACGCCGCAAGGTGATGTCGATCACCGAAGTGCTGGGCGTTCAGGATGACCGCATCGTCACCAACGAGTTGTTCGTGTACAAGGTCGACGAGAACCACTTCGAGGCCACAGGCCTCACGCCGGCCTCGCAGAAGCTGCGCGGTGCCGATGACCTGCAGGCCTCTGGCTTCAAGCGCTCATGGTGATCGCTCTGGGCCTCCTGCTCCTGGCATTGCTGCTGGCAATGGGCGCCGTGCTGTCCGTCGTTCGGGCTCGCCAGAAGGAGCATGAAGCCAAGGTGGCCAGCCGGCTGCGGTCCTTCGCCTTCATCCCTGAGAAGGGTGTTGACCGCATCCAGGTGTCAGACAACCCACTGGCCCCGCTTGAGGGCTGGCTGGCCCGCGTGGGCCTGCGGCTGGAGGCCCGGGTGGCCCTGGCCTTGGCCGGTCTGGGCGCGCTCAGCACGGTCTTCGTGTGGCAGGCGTTCTTTCCGCTGGCAGGCATCATCTGGGCCGCCCTCATGGTGACACTGGCGGTGCTGGTGCCCCAGGTGCGCTACAAGCAGCGCGTCAACCGGATGGTGTCGCAAATCCCCTTGTTCATCGACCAGGTGATCCGGGGCCTGGTCACGGGTCGCAACGTGGAAGGCGCCATCAAGATCGCCATGGAAGACCTGCGCGAGCCGCTGCGAGAGGTCATCGATCGCGCCCACAAGAACGTGGAGTTGGGCGCCGACCTCGGCGAGGCCCTGCGCGAGATCGCGGCCTTCCACAACGTGCGTGAACTCTACATGCTGGCCCTGGCCATCCAGACCTCCCGCACCTACGGCGGCAGTCCGCGCGAGATGCTGGAGAGCGTCGTGAACCTGATCCGGCAGCGCGAGCAAATGCAACGCGAATTGCGCGCCATGACGGGTGAAACACGCGTGACCGCCTGGGTGCTGGGCCTGTTGCCCGTCGTGGTGGCCGGCTTCATGGTTTGGCAAAACCCGAACTACATCGCCAACATGTGGAACGATGGTTCGGGCCGCACCATCCTCATGCTGGCAGGTGGCTTCCAGTGCCTGGGCGCCTTGGTGCTGTGGCGGATGATCAAATCCATTTGAGGCCCGCAGCGTGCTCAACTCCATCGTCCTCGGGCTGCTCGCCTTCTTGCTCATCGCGTTGGCCGCTGTGCTGGTGCTCATCAGCAGCCACGAACAGGTCGACCCCGAGAGCCGGCGGCGGTTCCAGGAGGTTCTGGAGACGCCGGACGATGAAACCTGGCTCAACCAGCACAAATGGCGGCGCGCACGCAAGATCACGGTGCGGGTGCGCCGGCTGCTGGAGCGGGTGCCGGGCACCGACATGCAGGAGATCGAGGTGCTCTTGCGTCGGGCTGCGCTGGCCGAAGACCGCTACCGCGCGATCACCTACGCCTCGCTGTGGGTGACCCCACTGCTGGGCATGGGTCTGGGCATGCTGTGGGCGGCCTCCCGCGAGGGCGATGTCGGCGTGGCCATGATGATGGGCTTCGTGATCGGCTACATCTCTCCCCGCAGCCTCTTGCGCACCCTGGCGGAGCGCCGCCAAGCGGCCATCAAGGAAGAGATGCCCATCGTGCTCAACCTGATGCGGCTGCTGTTCGATGCGGGCCTGTCGCTCGAGCACACGTTCAAGGCCATCAGCGAGCAGGCCAAGGAGATCTCCCCCAACCTCTCGGCCGAGTTCGCCTGGGTGCTGCTGCGCATCCAGCAAGGCCAGGAGCGTGGCGATGCGCTCGATGAAATGGCCAAGCGCAACGATGTGAACGAGTTGTCAGAGACGGTGGCCATGCTCAAGCAGGCCTCCCGCTACGGCGGCAACCTGCGCGACTCGCTGCTGCGCTACCTGCGCATGCTCGAAGACCGCAGGCTCACAGACCTGCGCGACAAGGTGGGCAAGCTGTCGGCCAACATGTCGGTGGTGATGATCCTCTTCCTGTTTCCGGCACTGCTGATTTTCTTGGCGGGGCCAGGTGTGGTCTCGCTGGTCAAGGCCTTGTCCAATTTCAATTGATGCCGCGATGACCCCGATCTGCAAGCGCCCTCTCCGATGGCCGAGCGCCAGGTGGCCGACCATGGCCGCGCTGGTGTGTGCGCTGTTGCTGGGCTGCCAGTTGCCCACCCAGCAGCCTGCCCCTGCGGTGCCGCCAGAGCAAGAGCGCGCCGCCTGCGACGGGGACCTGGGCCCGGCTCGCAACACCCAATTGGCCACCATCGAGCAACAGATTGCGGACGGCCGCGCTTACGCCGCGTTGGCGCAACTGGATGCCTTGCAGGCCAACACCCGCAAGGCCATGTGGCTGCGGGCCGATGCCCTGCGGCGCATCGACCGGCTGAGCGAGGCGTCTGGCCTGTATCGGCAACTGCTGGATGGCTGCATGGCTGGCCGCGCCCACCACGGGCTGGGCCTGATCGCGGCACAGACGGGCCGGTGGGCGGAGGCCATCAGCGACCTCCAGCAAGCGCGCAAGCTGCAGCCACTCGACATCCGCGTTCGCAATGACCTGGGCTACGCGATGCTGCTCAACCGCCGCTGGGACGATGCCCAATTCGAGTTCCTGACCGCCCTTGACCTGGCACCCGGCGATGGCCTGGCGTCGCGCAACCTCGTGCTGATGGCCTACATGCAAGGCAAGCCCGAGGTGGCCCGCGCCCTGTTGGCCCGCTTCAAGCTCGACGCGGAAACGGGCGAGCGGCTGCAAACCCAGGCCGCGGCCCTGCTCAAGCAGCCACTCGGCGCTTGGCTGAGCGCCCCTGCCGCGCCTGCGCCGCCAGCGCCCTCCACCGCAGTCCCAACACCAGAGGCGCCGAAGAATCCCGAGAATGCCGCTCCGGCGGGCGCCGAGCCCACGGTTACACCCTTGACAAGCCCGGCCTCGGGCGCATGATGATCACCATGTCACGTTTTCCCCTGTTTCATGCCTCGCAACGGCGTGCTGCCTTGGCTTTGATCCTGGGCGCGGCCTGTCTGGCCGCTCCGGTCCGAGCCGAGCAGCGCCCACAGGCTGACACCGAAGCCGAAGAAGGCGCCATGGTGGAGCCCCGCATCGCCACCGGCGACAGCGCCCGTGACTGGCTGCAGCGCCAATCCAGCCGCAAGCAAGCGTCTCGCACCCGCCAGACCCTGTCTGGCCCGGCCATGTCGAACGTCAACAAGCGCTACGTGGACAGCTTCGCCACGCCGATGACCGAGACCCCGCTGCGCGCCATGACCCCCGCGTCCAGGCAGTGAGCCGGCAGCGCCTCCAGGTTGACCTCGTGCAGCACACTCACTTTCGCCGCACCCCGCTGACGCGATCGCGTCGGGCGGCGCCACGCTTGCTGGGCCGCTCGCAGCGGGGCGTGTTCGGCATCATGGCTGCATTCATGCTGGTGTTGATCATCGCCGGCGCGATGCTGGCCCTCGACTCTGGACGCCTGATGGTGGAACGGCGCGCCGTCCAACGGGCAGCAGACATGGCCGCGCTCAGCGCTTCGCGGTTCATCGGTTGCGGCGCGACGCCGGCAGATGCCCAAGCCGCCGCCAAAGCCGTGGCACAAAACATGGGGATCGACCCCAGCACCATCACGGTGACCTACGGTTCGCTGGCAGCGGGCAGCGACAAGTCCATGACCTTCACGGCCGACCGCAACGTGGAGACGGCAGATGCCTTGCAAGTCTCACTGAGCAAGACGGTCCGCACCTCGCTGCTGGACGCTGGACTGGGCTCCACCAAGGTGGCCGCCACCGCCACGGCCAAAGGCAACCTCCCGGTGAGCAGCTTCACGCTGAATTCGGTGTATGGCGTCAACCAGTCGATGGCCGACGCGACCAGCGGCCTGTTCGGCGCCATCTTGGGCACGAGCAACCTCAACTTGTCCCCAGCAGACCTGGAGGCCCTGGGCAAGCAAACACTCACGCTGAACGACATGATGAAGGCCGCCGGCACCACCGACCTGGCGACCTTGCTGGAGACCCGCTACACGCTGGGCAGCATGTTGAACATCGTCGCGGCGGCCAACCCCAACATCGCTGGCAACACCGCCTTCAGCAAGATCCGCACGGCAGCGCAAGCCCGCAGCAACATCACCCTCAAGCTGTCGCAGGTCCTCAGCGTCTACATGCCCGCCAGCGCCGGTGTGAAAGAAGCGCACCTGAACATGCTCGACCTCATCATCACCGGGGTTCAGGTCGGTGGCTTCAACGGCGGAGGCATCTTCAACTACGGCATCCCCGGGGGCATTTTCACCTTCAATGTGCAGATGCTCAACGCACCCAAGCTGGCGCTGGGCGCGCCCAACCGGGGGCTGAATGGCTGGTGCACGACCTCGCAGTCGTCGCAGGTCAGCATCCGCGTGGGCATCGACCTCAGTTGGCTGCTGGGGCTGGCCGACATGGTGCTGCGCGTCGACACGAGCTCTGTCCAGGCGCAAATGACCGAGTTGCAGGTGTCACCCGGTCAGATCAATGCCGTGGTGAACTCGCAGAGTTCTGCGGTGACCGTCGTGTTGACCAACAACAAGGACGTGAACAACCCACTCTTCCCCGACACGTTTGGCCCCGCCAAGGTGTTGGGGGGTTTCGTGGGCATCAAGCTCTACCAGCAAGCGTTGGCCGGAGCGCCGATCAACAAGACCTTGACCTTCTCGAGCCGCAATGATCTGCCCACCGCCGTGAAATTGGGCGCGGGCAGTTTGGGTCAATCGATCACGGGCTTGCTGGGCAACAAGTCGAACTTCGAGGTCAGCATCCTGTGGAACCTGTTCAAGTTGCGGGCGGATTTCCTCGATGACCTGGTGAGTTTCATCATGGCCCCGTTGGGGGCGCTGATCGACGGCACGCTGGCGACGTTCGGCATCCAGACCGGCTCGGTCTACCTGCAGGTGCGGTCGATCGACCAGATGCAGCCGGTGCTGGTGCGCTGAGCCCCACCTGACCCCATCCAACTCACGCTGGACAGGCAGGCGGCGAGCACCTTCAGCCCCGTCAGCCCTCGCCGTACACCACCTGCGCCTGCGCCTCGGGCATCAGCTCCTTGAAGCGCGCCAGCGCGGCATCGCTCGGGAACACCTTGGAGCGCTCACCCAAGTCCAGCTCGCCACGCGCCGACAGCTCGGGCGTCTGGCGCTCCACCACCACGCGGATGGGCAGGCCTTGCATCAGGTCGGGCAAATCGGGCTGCGGCGCCGGCACCACCTTGGCGGGGTGCTCGCGCAGCACCTCGGCCAATGGCAAGCGCTGGTCTCTCGACACCACTCGCACGAAGCGGGCGTAGCGGCAACGCGCGGCGGCCAAGCCCATCACCTGCTGCACGTTGAGCCGCAAGCCACCTGAGAAGCGGTCGGTCTGCACCTTGCCGGTGATGATGACCAGCTCGTCGTCTTTGAGCAGGTCTTTGTTGGCGTCCAAGGTGTCTTGGTTGGCCACGGCCTCGATGGTGTCGCTCTTGTCGTCGATCTTGAAGATGGCCACACGGCCGCGCGAGCCGTTGATGATGCGCAGCTCGCTGATGATGCCCGTGACCACCTGCGGCTCGCGGCTGTCTTGCAAATCGCTGATGCGCTGTTTGGCGAAGCGCCGCACTTCGCCCTCGGCCTCGTCGAACAGGTGGCCGGTGAGGAAGAAGCCGATGGCGGTCTTCTCCAGGCTGAGCTGCTCTTTGATGGTCCACGGGTCGGTGGGCACCAGCTCGGGCTCTTGGGTGGAAGCCGCGTGGCTGTCACCGAAGTCGAACAGGCCGCCTTGGTCGGCATTGGCGGCCAGGTTGTCGGCGAACTCGAAGGCCAGGCCCACGCTGGCCAGCAGGCCGGCACGGTGGGGCTCCAAGGTGTCAAACGCCCCAGCTTTGATCAGCGCTTCGACGACGCGCTTGTTGACCAGCTTGCGGTCCACGCGCGAGCAGAAATCGAAGAAGCTCTTGAACGGCCCGTTCTCGGTGCGCTCGCGCACGATGGCCTCGATGGCACCCTGCCCCGTGCCCTTCACCGCACCCAGCGCGTAGCAAATGGTTTTGTTGCCCGTGGGGATGAAGCGCCACTGGCCTTCGTTGACGTTGGGCGGCGTGAAGGTGATGCCGAAGTTGCCCACCGCATCGTCGTGGAAGATCTTGAGCTTGTCGGTGTCGTCGCTGGCAATCGTCATGTTGCCTGCGAAGAATTCGGCCGTGTAGTGCTGCTTGAGCCAGGCCGTGTGATAGGCCAGCAAGGCGTAGGCGGCCGCGTGCGACTTGTTGAAGCCGTAGCCCGCGAACTTCTCCATCAGGTCGAAGATCTCGTTGGCGAGCTGCTCGCTGATGCCGTTCTTGGCCGCACCTTCCGCGAACAGGCCGCGGTGGTGCTGCATCTCCTCGACCTTCTTCTTGCCCATGGCGCGGCGCAGCAGGTCGGCGCCGCCGAGGGAGTAGCCTCCGACGATCTGCGCCACCTGCATCACCTGCTCCTGGTAGACCATGATGCCGTAGGTCTCTTCCAGCACCTGGCTCATCAAGGGGTGCGGGTACTCGACCGCCTCTTTGCCGTGTTTGCGGGCGCAGAACGAGGGGATCAGGTCCATGGGGCCCGGACGGTACAGCGCCACCAGGGCGATGATGTCCTCGAAGACGCTGGGCTTGGCGTCGCGCAGCATGCCCTGCATGCCGCGAGATTCCAGCTGGAACACGGCCACGGTCTTGCCTTCGGACAGCAGGCGGTAGGTGGGCGCGTCGTCCAGCGGGATCTTGGCGAAGTCGAAGTCGGCCTGGTCCGGGTGGCGGGCCATGATGAACTCTTTGGCCGTCTCCAAGATGGTGAGCGTGGCCAGGCCCAGGAAGTCGAACTTCACCAGGCCAATCTGCTCGACGTCGTCCTTGTCGTACTGGCTCACGGCCGAGTCGCTGCCGGGCTGCTGGTACAGCGGGCAGAAGTCGGTGATCTTGCCCGGGGCGATCAGCACACCCCCGGCGTGCATGCCGATGTTGCGCACCAGGCCTTCGACGTTCTCGGCCAGCTCCAGCAGCGAGGCGACTTCTTCTTCGGCCTTCTCGCGCTCGTTGATCTCGGGTGCCTCGTGGCGGGCGTAGATGACCTTGGCCTTGTCGGGATCGAAATCAGGTGGCAGCTTGGCCAGCGTCACCGTCTTGCCCGGAGGCGCGGGGATGAGCTTGGCGATGCTGTCCACATGGCCGTAGCCCATGCCCAGCACGCGGCCCACGTCGCGCAGCGCGGCCTTGGCGGCCATGGTGCCGAAGGTGGCGATCTGGCTCACGGCGGCGCGGCCATAGCGGTCTTTCACGTAGTCGATGACGCGGTCGCGGTTACCCTGGCAGAAGTCGATGTCGAAGTCGGGCATCGAGACCCGCTCGGGGTTCAGGAAGCGCTCGAACAGCAGGTTGTACTTGAGCGGATCCAGGTCGGTGATCTTCAGCGCGTAGGCCACCAGCGAGCCGGCACCCGAGCCCCGGCCCGGCCCCACGGGGCAGCCGTTGTTCTTGGCCCAGTTGATGAAGTCCTGCACGATGAGGAAGTAGCCGGGGAAGCCCATCTTCAAGATCGTGTTGATCTCAAAGTCCAGCCGCTCGACGTAGCGTGGGCGCTCTTGGTCGCGCTCGGCCTGATCCGGGAACAGGTGCGCCAGACGCTCTTCCAGGCCCTGGTGCGAGAGTTCGCGGAAGAACTCGTCCATGGGCTGGGGTTGGCCGTCGGGCATGATCGGCGTGGGGAAGTCAGGCAGCTGCGGCTTGCCCAGCACCAGCGTGAGCGAACAGCGTTGGGCGATCGCCAGGGTGTTGGCGATGGCCGAGGGGATGTCGGCGAACAGCGCCTCCATCTCGGCGGTCTTCTTAAAATGCTGCTCTTTGGTGAAGCGCTTGACGCGCTTGGGGTTGCCCAGGGTTTCGCCCTCGGCGATGCACACGCGGGCCTCGTGGGCCTCGAAATCGCCCGGGGCGAGGAACTGGATGGGGTGGGTGGCCACCACCGGCAGTTGCAGGCGAGCGGCGATCGGCAGCACGCCACGGATGTGGGGCTCGTTGGTGGCGTGGCCTCCGCGCTGGACCTCGAGGTAGAAGCGCCCGGGGAAGGTCTCGGCCAGCTTGTGTGCCCAGGCTTCGGCCTTGGCCGCATCGCCCATCAGCAGGGCCTGGCCCACCGGCCCCATGTCGGCCCCCGACAGGCAGATCAGGCCGGTGTTGTTGGCTGCGAGCGACGCCCACGACACCCAGGCGTGGCTGCGCGTGCCCGGCGCCGTCCAGGCCTCGCCCAGCAACTCGCACAACCGAAGGTAGCCCTGGCGATCCTGGATGATGAGCAAGAGGCGCGTGGGGGCCTTGCCGGCCTCTTCGGGCTCCAGCCAGACATCGGCACCGATGATGGGCTGAACACCTTTTTTGCGCGCAGATGAGTACATCTTGACCGCTCCAAAGAGGTTGGAGAGGTCAGAGATGCCCACGGCGGGCTGGCCGTCTTTGGCCGCGAGGCCGACCAGGTCGTCGATGCGGGTGGTGCCGTCGACGACGGAGTATTCGGTGTGCGCGCGCAGGTGTACAAAAGCCATCTGCGGATTTTAGGCAAGGACGCCGGCCGCGCCTGCGGCCGGGCTCACAAGCCGGCCGCGATCCCCCGGAAGACGGCCGTCTGGAGGGTGTTGCCCTTGCTGTCGTCGAGGCGCAGCGTGCAATCCACCGCCGTGCCGTTGACCGAGGCCGAAATCACCTGGTTGACGATGTACAGCGACGAGCCAGGCTCGCCCATCATGGCGCTCGGCAACCCCTCTTGCAGGGTGTTGGCAACGTCGAGGCAATTGGCAACGGCCACACACTTGCTGCCATCGGCGGTGTTGGACGTGACCTGGCAGCGCGCCTGGTTCATGCTCGATGCGGTGGTGAGGGTGGCGGCAATGCGGGCGATGCTGGCCGACTCGGCATCATTGCGCAGGTCCAGGAATCGAGGCAACGCATAGGCGCTCAAAATGCCCAGGATGACGATCACCACGATCAGCTCGATCATGGTGAAGCCCGCCTCGCGCCGCCTGAAGGTGTTCATCCTCGGATTGTCGGCGCGACAGCGGGCGCCTGAACGCCTGCGGCACCAAACCGCCGACGGACAGGGCCAGCGCGGGCGGCTTGTCGTGCTTAGTTCACGGCGTTCACGGCGGCCTGCTCAGCCCATGCGCAACAGGCCGAGTTGGGTGTCGAAGTGGGCCGAGGTGGGGAAGATCTCGCGCTCGAGCGAACCGGCGCCAAACCAGCGCCCGAGCTCGGCGCCCAGCTGGTCGACCGACAAGGCCGGGATCCACACGCCACCGCCGATGTCGTCGGGCCCGTCCACCGTGTGGTTGGGGAAGGCGCCATACAGGCGTTGCCCCACCACGCTGCCGCCCGCCACAAAGTGGTGGTTGCCCCAGCCGTGGTCGGAGCCTCGGCCGTTGGAGACGCAGGTGCGGCCAAAGTCAGAGGCCGTGAACAGGGTGACCTTGTCCGACAGGCCTTGCGCGCTCATCTCGTTGAGGAAGGCATCCACCGCGGCATCGATCTGCGCGAAGGCATCGGCCTGGAAGCCCATCTGGTCGTCGCCATGGGTGTCAAAGCCGCCGATGGCGCAGAAAAAGCATTGCCGGCTGAGACCCAAGCCCTGGCGCGTGCCGATCAGCTTGGAGACCATGGCCAGCTGGTCGCCCAACTCGGTGCCCGGAAACGGCGTGTGCAGGGTGCTGGCGGCCAGCGCGGTCGACAGGATGCGCTGGTTGTCCATGGCCCGCTTCATCGCCGCGATCCAGGTGGCCTCGAAGGGGTCGGTGCGCACATCGGCCATCAGCCCGGCCAGGGCCACCGACAAGGGATCGGTGCCACCCGGCGTGTAGGCATCGAGGCCAAAGCGGCCCGAGGGCGGCACGCGGTAGGGCTGCAGGCTGCCATCGCCCGTGCCCCACAGGGCGCTGCCCGCCACCGAGACGCAACTGTAGCCCCGGTTGGCCGTGCTGTCGGCCACCAGACGCTCCAGGGTGCGGCCCGCCCAGCCGCCGCGCACCTGGCCCTCGACGTTGTCGGTCTGCCAAAGGCCTTGCTGATCCGCGTGCGAAAACAGGCTGGGCGGCAAGGGCACGCTGCGGGCCTCGTACTGCGCTTTGGTGGTGGGCGTCACCAAGGGACCGACATTGGCCAGCAGCGCGGCCTGCCCGGCCTGGAAGCGCGCCTGCATGCGGGTGAACGACGGGTGCAGGCCATAGCGACGGCCGCCCGTGTTGGTCGGGGTGATGGGCAGCACGCTGCCGGCATCGAGCGCCAAGTTGGCGCGGGCACGGGTGTACAGCGCCCATTGGTCGCTTTCTCGCGGCACCAGCAGGTTGTTGCCATCGTTGCCACCGAACAGGAAGACGCACACCATGGCCTTGTAGTCGGGCGCGCCACTGCTGGCGGCCTGGGCCATGGCCTGCATCTGCAGCCAGGGCTGCCAGGCGGCGGCGCCCACACCAGCGGCGGCAGCCGTCTTGAGGAATCGACGTCGGGTCATCGGGTTCATGCGGACCTCACTTCTGCACGACGAAGTCGGGCGAGGCCGACAACACGGTGAACGCTTGCTTGATGCGCTCAGGGATGCCCCACTCTTCATTGGGCAAGGCCCGGATCAGCGTGAGCAGGCGCTGGCGGGTCACGTCGCCCATCTGGCCGTTGCACAGCATCAGGTTCATGCGGCTGACCAGGGCCTCGGGCTGCGTGGCCAGGGCTTGCCAGGGCTGCACGTTCAGGGTCAGCCGAGAGGCGTCGTCCCAGCCATAGCCCTCTGAATCAAACAGGTACTTGAAGGTGTTGAGGCTGCCAGCGATCGTGGTCTCGTTGGTGATCTGGAACTCGGGCGCGGCCATGCCCGCTTGCGCCAGCGGCCCCGCCGGCCTGAACCCAGGCGCAAAGAAGTTGAACACCGAAGGCGCCAGCAGCGGGCTTTGGCCCAGGCCATCGTCGGCGCTGTCGAGGTAGTGCAGACCCGTGCGGCCGGCTGCATCGGGCGTGGTCGCGTTGAAGGCCCGAAGCATGTTGGCGAAGCGGATCACGGGCTCGCGCAGCTTGCCGTAGCGGGCACGGCTGGGTGCATCGTCGCCCCGGGCTTCGGGGTCGGTGAGGATGGCCTGGATGACGGCACGCAGGTCGCCCCGCACGCCCTGCCCGTTGTCGGCAAAGGCCGCCGACACCCGCGCGATGTAGGCCGCACTCGGGTTGCTGGTGACCAGGCGCTGGATGAGCTGGCGGCCGATGAAGGGGCCCACATTGGGGTGGGCGCAGATGTTGTCGAGCGCGTCGGCCAGGTCTTTCTCGGGCGTCTGGTCGGCCGGCAGCACCACGCCATCGAGCAGCTGCTTGGTGCCGCGCTCGTGGCGATCGGCAAAGGCCACCATGGGCTGCACCCAGTTGATGTCGGCATCGAACTCGGCCTCGTCGAACATGCGGGCATCCTGGCCCTGCCCACCGAAGCTCCAGCCGCTGAAGGCACGGGCGAAGCCTTTGACCACGTCTTCGTTGTAGGTGGGGATGGGCTGGCGGTTGGCATCGAGCCGCGTGCTGCCATCGGCGTTGAGCTTGACCAGGCCGATGGAGAACAGCTGCAGCACCTCGCGGGCGTAGTTCTCGTTGGGGTGGCTGCCGGTGTCGGGGTTGGCCTTCTCGCTGCGCAGCATGTCGAGGTAATAGCCCATGGTGGGGTGCAGCGTGACCGCTTCGAGCAGCGCCCGGAAGCTGCCGAAGGCGTGGCGGTTGAGCGTGTCCATGTAGGCCGCCATCGCGTAGGGCTTGAGGTCGGGCGCGATGTTGGAGACCACCATGATCTGCGACAGCGCAAAGGCCACGCGGCCACGCAGTTGACCGTCTTCGAACAGCCACTGGCGCCAGATCGCCTCGTAGGCCATCTCTTCAGTGGCGCGGCCCTCATCCTGGGTGCGGCGCTTGAGGTCGAGGTAGGACACGTGCGAGGCCGCTGGCTGCTGCCACTGCCGCCACAACCAGTGCGCCACGCCTTCTTGCTGCAGCTCGCTCACCTCTTGCGGGCTGCGGATGCCGAAGGTGGCCTGCGTGAGCAGGCGCGCCGCATCGGTGGCGCTGAGCGCGGGCCCAGGCCGGGGCTCGGGCGTGTCCGACCCGGGCAGGTTCGCCATCAGCGTGAGGCCGGTGCGGGCGTCCACGCTGGTGGTGCTGGCCATCACCACCGGGGCGACCGGCGCCATCTGCGGCACCTCTTGGCTGGATGGGTTGGGTTGGGGATTGGGCTGGGGATCAGGCTGAGGGCTGCCCCCGGTCTCGCCACCGCCTCCACAGGCGCTCAGCACCAGGCCCAGGCCGGCGGCAATGGGCAGCTTCGTGGTGGACAGGCTGGCCGGCCCCGGGGCGTGAGGCG
>Ga0228699_1000579_pt1 | contig 26278 bp, 21 predicted proteins | sample McNCre217_Aug_MG_FD_178016 | JGI IMG/M metagenome (GOLD analysis project Ga0228699, IMG submission 178016) | Freshwater microbial communities from McNutts Creek, Athens, Georgia, United States - 2-17_Aug_MG | ecosystem: Environmental > Aquatic > Freshwater > Creek | place: USA: Georgia... | reverse complement strand
GCCCACGGCGGCGCGCTCCACGGCCCACTTGTCGAACTGGTGCTTGGACCAGCCGTACAGGTTGAGGGGCGCGAGTTGATCGAGGGCGTCCGGGGCCTGGCTGTCGTCGAAGCCTTGCTGGCCGTCGCCATAGGTGGCGGCCGAGGAGGCGTAGATGAAGGGCGTGCGGGTGTCGGTGCACCACTTCCACCAGGCCATGGTGGCGTGCAGGTTCACGCGCAGGATCTCGTCGCCATCGGTCGAGGTGGTCGACGAGTTGGCACCCATGTGGAAGACGGCGTCTGCGGTGGCCAGGGTGGGCAGCAGCTGGTCGAGCTGGCGGTAGTCCACGAGGTCGAGGAAGCGCCGTTTGGCGATGTTCTTCCACTTGCCTTGGGTGCCGAGGTCGTCGACGAGCAGCAGGTCAGTGCGGCCCTGTGCGTTGAGGTCGGCGACGATGTTGGAGCCGATGAAGCCGGTGGCGCCGGTGACGATGATCATGGTGTGCTCAGAGCAATGCTTCGACGTTGCGCGCGGACAGGTGTCCGCCAGGGCCATCGGCCGACTGGATGCGCACGAGGTTGGCGTAGGTGCCGTTGAGGGCGATGAGGTCTTGGTGCGAGCCCTGCTCGATGATGCGGCCCTCCGACATCACGCAGATCACGTCGGCGTTGCGGATGGTGCTCAGGCGGTGGGCGATCAGGATCAGGGTCTTGCTGTGGCGCAGGCCTTCGATGGACTGCTGCACCACGGCTTCAGATTCAGAGTCGAGCGCTGAGGTGGCTTCGTCGAAGATCCATACGGCCGCATCGCGGTAGAGCGCGCGGGCAATGGCCAGGCGCTGACGCTGACCGCCCGAGAGCTTGCCGCCGTTGGTGCCGATGTTGGTGTCGATGCCCTCGGGCAGGGTGCTGACGTGCTGCCACAGGTTGGCGGCCCTCAGGCACTGCTCCGCCTTGGCGCGGTCGATGCCGTTGGGGTGGGCGTAGGCCACGTTCTGGGCCACGCTGCCGTCGAACAGCACGATGTCTTGCGAGACCACGGCGAAGTGGCGGCGCAGGCTGGCGAGCTTGAGGTCTTCGATGTCGATGCCGTCGAGTTGGATGTGCCCGCTCTTGAGGTGCGCAAACCGCAGCAGGGTGCTGACCACGGTGCTTTTGCCTGCGCCCGATGCGCCCACGAAGGCCACGGTCTGGCCGGCCGGGATGTGCAGCGAAAAGTCTTGCAGCGCCGGTGCATGGGCGCCCTCGTAGTGCACCTTGGCGGCGGTGAACTGCAGCTCGCCCCGGCTGGTGGCCAGCTCTTGCGTGCCATGGTCGGGCTCGGGCGGCGTGTTCATCAGCTCGAACGCACCACGCGCGGTGATCAGCGAGCCGGCGATGGGTTGGGCCACATCGGTGAGGTGGCGCATCGGCGAGATCGTCATCAACAACGCCGTGACGAACGAGACAAAGTCGCCCACCGTGCTGGCGCCCTGGCTGGCCTGATGGATGGCCAGCGTGATGATGATGGAGACGCCAAACGCCGCCACCACCTGGGTCATGGGCGTGATCAGCGAGCTGGTGGTGACCTGCTTGAGCGTCCAGCGGCGGTACTGTGCGGCTTCTTTGTCAAAGCGGCCTTGCTCGAACTCGGCGGCGTCGAAGGTGCGCACCACGCGCCAGGCGCGGGCGTTGTCGTCCACCGTGTTGACCAGGCGCATCTGCGATTCGTACTGAGATTGGCCCACCGAGCGCAGGCGCTTTTGCACCTGTTTGATGGTCACCGCCAGCAAGGGCATCGAAACGAACGAGATCAGCGTGAGCTGCCAGTTGATGAACAGCAGGTAGCCGATCAGGGCGATCAGCGACATCGCGTCTTTGACGATGGAGATCGCGGTCATGCCCAGCACGTCCACCGAGTTGTGCGGGTCGTTGATGATCTTGTTGACGGCCACGCCCGGGCTGATCTGGTTGAACAGCTTGGCATCGGCCCGCAGCAGGGCGCGCATGAGGTCGCGGCGCAGGTCCAGCACCACGGCGGTGACGCCGTATTCCATGGTGTAAGTGCCACAGAAGTTCAGCGTGCCACGGGCCAGGAACAGGCCAATGATGACCAGCGGCACGATCCACAGCGGGTACTTGAGGCCTTCTTGGAAGCCCGAGTCGATCAGCTTCTTGAACAGCGCGGGGATGATGGGCTCGACCGCCGCGCCCGCCGTGAAGAACAGGAAGGAAATGGCCCAGTACTTCCAGTGCGGGCGCAGGTAAGCCAGCAGCTTGCGGCCGGCTTCTTTGAGCGCCATGGGCTCGGGTGCAGCCTGGGGGGCTTGCTCGGTGGTGGGTTCGGCCATGTCTCAGCGTGGTGTGTGGCCGGCGTGCTGGCGGGCGGCTTGGAGCAGCCCGAGGACGCGGTCCACGGTGATGTCGGACAGCTGGGCTGCCGTGATGTTCTGCATGTTGACCGGGTCTTGGTCGAGGGTGGGGCGTGAGCCGATGATCACCCAGCTGGGTGTGCCCACGGCAGCGCCCACGTTGACCATGCCGGTGTCGTTGCCCACGCAGTAGTCGGCGATCTGCAAAGCGGCGGCACTGCCCAACACCGGAGCGTCGACCACGGTGGTGACGGCGTGCTGGACGCGCTCGGGCAACAGGGCGTTGATCTCCTTGGCGATCTTGACCTCGGCCGGGCCACCCAGCAGCATCACGCCGCAGCCTTGGTCCACCAGGGCCACGGCCAGGTCGGCAAAGTTTTGCGCGCCCCACTGCTTGTGGGTTTCGCTGGTACCGATGGCAAAGGCGTACAGCGGCTTGGGCAGGTGGGCCAGGCGGGCCTGCATCGCGGCCAGTTGGTCAGCGGGTGGGTCGAGCCGGGGCACCAGCGGCTGAGCGCAATAGCCGTGCGCCACCATGAAGCGGCTGGCCTCGGGGTACACGGCGAGCGCCGGGCCTTTGTAGCCTTCGATGTAGGGGCCGCTGTTGAGGAAGATGCGCTGCAAGAAGCGGTAGCCAAAACCTTGACGGATGCGGATGCCGCTGAGCCACGCGATCAGGCCGCGGCTGGGGCGGCCCGAGAACAGGATGACCCGGTCGAAGCCCTTGGACTTCAACAGCGCGGCCATGGCCTTCATGCCCGACCAGCCGGCGTGGGCGCCACGGCGGTTCTCGCCACGGCGGGGGCGGTGGTCGTGGTCGATCACCTCTTCGATCCAGGGCTCCTTGCCGATGAAGGCGCGCGTCAGCGTGGAGGGCTGTGCCACCACGGTCAGCTTGCCGCCACGGCTTTGCTCAGCGATCAGCTTGAAGTACTGGATGTGCCAAATCAGGTCGCCAATGCCGGCGTACTGCAGCATCACCACGGTGTGGGGCCGGGAATCGGGAGTGGGGCTCATGTCGGCGGAAGGGTGTCCGAAGGCGGACTGCGGGCAAACCTGTATTTTGCCCTGACAATATGCGGTTTCCTCCGGCACGGGGCGTGGCGGTTCGCCGCACATTGATCGCGCCCCATCATGTTCGCGACCATGACCGATCTCTTCTTGCAAAACGTGACCGACCAGATTGCCGTGCTGCAGACCCTGCACACGCTGGCGGATGTCGTCAACCAGGCCGGTCGGGTGTCGGCCGATGCGCTGAATGGCGGCGGCAAGCTGATGTTCTGTGGCAATGGCGGCTCTGCGGCCGACAGCCAGCACCTGGCGGCCGAACTCACCGGGCGCTTCATCAAAGACCGCCGGCCTTTGGCGGCCGTGGCGCTGTCCACCGACACCTCGGCGCTGACCTGCATCGGCAACGACTACTCGTTCGACGAGGTGTTTGCCCGCCAGGTGGCCGGGCTGGCGCGTGCGGGCGATGTGCTGATCGGCATCTCGACCTCGGGCAGCTCGCGCAACGTGATCCGCGCGGTGGAAGAAGCCAAGGCCAAGGGCGTGACCGTGATCGGCTTCCTGGGCCGCGATGGTGGCCAGCTCAAGGCCATGGTCGACATCGCGATCATCGTGCCCAGCAACGTGACGGCCCGCATCCAGGAGTCGCACATCCTGATCGGCCACACGCTGTGCGGCCTCATCGAGCAGCACCTGGGCATGGCCTGAGTCGGAGCACCCCTGATGGCAAAGATCCCGAGCAAGGCCGAGGTGGCCGCCCGCCGCGTGTTGGTGGTGGGCGATGTGATGTTGGACCGCTACTGGTTTGGCGCGGTGGAGCGCATCTCGCCCGAGGCCCCCGTGCCCGTGGTGCGGGTGTCGAGCGAGCAAGAGCGCGTGGGCGGCGCTGCCAACGTGGCGCTCAACGTGAAGACGGTGGGTGGCCAGGTCACGCTGCTGAGCATGGTGGGCGATGACGAGCCTGCCCGCCGCCTGACGCAGCTGCTGGAGGGCCACGGCGTGAGCACCGTGCTGGGCCGCGATCCGGCCATGCAAACCATCGTGAAGCTGCGGGTGATCGGACGGCAGCAACAGATGCTGCGCGTGGACTTCGAGCGCGAGCCCGACCACGAGGTGCTGGCGCAGATGCTGGGCGATTTCGAGCGCGAGCTGGCCACGCACGACGTGGTGCTGTTCTCGGACTACGGCAAAGGCGGGCTGGCCCATGTGCGCCGCATGATCGAGATGGCCCGCGCCGCCGGCAAGCCCGTGCTGATCGACCCCAAGGGCAGCGACTACAGCCGCTACGCCGGGGCCACGGTGATCACGCCCAACCGCGCCGAGCTGCAGCAGGTGGTGGGCAATTGGACCTCAGAGGCGCAGCTCACGACCAAGGCCACGGCCTTGCGCACCGAGCTTGGTCTGCAAGCCCTGCTGCTGACGCGCTCGGAAGAGGGCATGACCTTGTTCGACGGCGACCAGATCAGCCACGTGCAGGCCCAGGCCCGCGAAGTGGCCGATGTGACCGGCGCGGGTGACACCGTGATCGGCACCATGGCCTTGATGTTGGCCTGTGGCCTGTCGCTGCACGACGCGATGGTGCATGCCAACCGCGCGGGTGGTCTGGTGGTCGAGAAGTTCGGCACCGCCACGGTCAGCTACGACGAGCTCTTCCCCGCAGGAGCCGCCGCATGAAGGTGGATGCCCAGGCCGCGCTGATCGACAAGGTCTGTGCCCGCGACGACGCCGCTGCCCGTGTGGCGGCCTTGCCCAAGCCCGTGGTGTTCACCAACGGGGTGTTTGATGTGCTGCACCGTGGCCACGTGAATTACCTGCACGAGGCGCGCAAGCTCGGCGGCTCGCTGGTGGTGGCCGTCAACACCGACGCGTCGGCCCGCATGCTGGGCAAGGGCCCAGACCGGCCGCTGAATGCCGACATCGACCGCGCCGCTGTGCTGGCGGGGCTGACCTCGGTGTCGCTGGTCACTTTCTTTGATGAGCGCACGCCTGTTGAGCTGATCAAAGAGACCCGCCCCGACATCTACGTCAAGGGCGGCGACTACGACATGGCCACGCTGGAAGAGACACGTGTGGTGGCCGGCTGGGGCGGCCGCTCGCTGGCCATCCCCTTTGTCGATGGCTTCTCGACGACCTCGCTGGTCCAGCGCATCCGCGCAGGCCAGTCGGCGCCAAGCGCCACGCCCCGCAAGGCCGCCTTCCTCGACCGCGATGGCGTGATCAACCTCGACAAGGCTTACGTCCACACCTGGGACGAGTTCGAGTTCGTGCCCGGTGCCGTGGCCGCCATGAAGGCCTTGAAGGACGCAGGGTACGCGCTGGTCGTCATCACCAACCAGTCGGGCATCGCGCGTGGCAAGTACACCGAGACGCAGTTCCATGCGCTGACGGCGCAGATGAAGGCGGCGTTGGCCGAAGCCGGCGCAGCGGTCGATGCCGTCTACCACTGCCCGCACCACCCCTCGGGCAAGGTGGCCGAGTTTGCGCGCGAGTGCGACTGTCGCAAGCCAGAGCCCGGCATGATCTTGCAGGCGGTGAAAGACCTCAACCTGTCGCTGACCGATTCGATCCTGGTGGGCGACAAGCCCTCGGACATCGAGGCGGCGCGCAAGGCCGGGGTGCCGCGTGCCTACATCGTGGCCTCGGACAACGAGGAATCAACGGGTGACCTGGCCGGCGCCGACGCGGGCTATGCCAACCTGGCGGCGTGCGTGCAGGCCCTCCTGGCCTGAGCCTGATCAGACTGATCAGCCCGCTGCGCGGCCCCGCCGCTGCAGCAACTGGCGGTAGACACCCAGGTTGCCATTGACCATCGCGGTGATCGAAAAGCGCTGCTCCACCCAGGTGCGCCCGGCGCTGCCGTAGCGCTGGCGCTGCTCGGCCGAGCCCAGCAGCGCATCCAGCGCCTCGCGCAGGCCGGCCACGTCGCCCGGGGTGACCAGCTCGCCATTGAGGCCCGGCTGGATGATCTCGGGGATGCCACCGGCGCGGCCGCCCACCAAGGGCACGCCGCAGGCGGCGGCCTGCAGCAGCGACACGCCCAGGCCCTCCATGAAGGCCGGATGGGCCAGCACATCGAGGCAGGGCAGCACGCGGGCCAGGTCCTTGCGGAAGCCCGGCAGTTGCACGTGCTGGCGCAGCAGCGGTGAGGCGTCCACCGCCGTATTGATCTCTTCCCACAATGGGCCTTGGCCAAACAGCAGCACCTGCGTGTGAGGGTGGCGGGCGATCAGCTCGGGCAGGGCCTCGAGCAGGGTGTGGTGGCCCTTGCGCGGGATGAACTGCGCCACCATGCCGATGGTCAGCGCCTCAGGGGGCAGCTTGAACTCGTTGCGGAACCAAGCGATGTCGTGGCGGCCCGGCTGGTATTGCGTGGTGTCGACCGCACTGAGCACACAGTGCACCTTGTGCGGCGGCACGCCTTCGGACAGCAGCACCTGGCGGATGCCGTCCGAGATGGTGACCACCTCGTCGTACAGCCGGTACTTGAGCTTGACCACCCAAGGCCTTTCGGGGTTGTCCACCCGGCGGCTGAGCACCACGGGCACGCCTTCAAGGCGCGCGGCCAGCGCGCCCCAGATGTCGCTGCCACGGCGGCTGTGCAGGTGCACCACATCGGGCTGCACCTCGCGGATCAGGGCGCGCAAGCGGCCAGTGAGGCCCACGTCGGCATCGCCCTTCATCGGCAGGGTGCGCACCTCGGCGTGCGCGGCGGCCTCTTGGGCGATCGCGCTGCCGGTGGGGCAGGCCAGCACGCAGTGCACGCCTAGGGCCTTCAAACCACGCAGCAAGAACACCACCTGCAAGGCGCCGCCGTACAGGTGCATGCCGGCTTCAACGTGCAAGACCTTCATGCGGCCTCCGGCATGGCCAGGGCGGTCTCCAGCACGCGCGCCACGGTGTACTGCTTCATGCAGTCAAAGCGGCCATCGCAGGTGGGGTTGCGGCGGCAGGGCGAGCACTCGAGGGCGTCGTACATCACGTGGGTGAGCGGGCTGGGGCCTTGCAGGTAAGGGCGGGTCGAGCCGAACAGCGCCACCGTGGGCACCTTCAACGCCGTGCCCATGTGCGTCAGCCCCGTGTCGACGCCGATGAGGCGGCGGCACAGCGAGATCGCGGCCACGGTTTCGTCCAGCTTGAGCTGGCCCACCAGGTTGCACAGGCCAGGCACACCCTGGGCGATGCGGTCGGCGGCCTCACGGTCGGCCGGGCCACCCAGCAGCACCGGCTGCAGGCCTTGGGCCAGCAGGGCCTGGGCCAGTGCCGTCCAGTGGGCTTCCACCCAATGCTTTTGGGGCCGTGTGGTGAAGGGGCACAGCGCCACCAGCGGTGCGCGCAGCTGGGCCGTGGCCTCGCGGGCCTTGGCCAGGGGCGCGGCCCCCACCGCCAGGTTGAGTTGGAAGGCGCCCTGGGCCGCACCCAGGTATTGGGCCAGGTAGCGGTACTCCGAGCCGATCACCGGGCTGTTGCTGGGCGGGGGCACCACGCGCTCGTGGCACAGCAGGTGGCTGCCTTCGCGGGCGATGATGCTCACGCGGCGTGGCGCCCCGGTGAACCAGGCCATCAGGCCGCTTTTCATCAGGCCTTGGGCGTCGAGTGTCAGGTCAAACTGCCGGGCCTTGAGCTGGGCCTTGAAGCCACGCACCGCGCGCCACAGCTCGCCCCAGCGCTTGGCCTTTTTGAGGGCTTCCCACTCGCTGCGCGGCCACACGATGACCTCGTGTAGGTCGGGGTGGTGCTTGAGCAGCGGCATGCTGCCGACTTCGCAGATCCAGCTGATCTGGGCGTGAGGGTAGCGCTGGCGCAGGGCCGGGATCAGGCCCGAGGCCATGACGATGTCGCCGATGGCAGACAGGCGCACGATCAGGATGCGGCGGGGCTCGGGGGCGTGTGGGGCGCTCATCGGTGGGCGGTGTGCGACAGCTGTTGCGTGTACAGCGCCAGGGTACGCTGGATCATCGTGTCGGCCGTGAGGTGTGCGCGGTAGTGGGCCAGGCCCGCTTCGGCCATGCGCGCAGCCAGTGCAGGCTCGTCCAGCAGGCGCTGCGTGGCGCGGGTGAGGGCGCCGACATCGTCCGAGGGCACGATCAGGCCACTCTCGCCATCGCTCACCACTTCAGGCACGCCGCCCACCGAGGTGGTGACGATGGGCAGGCGAGCGGCCATGGCCTCGATCAGCGACAGCGGCATGGCTTCGCGGCGCGACGACAGCACGTAGCCATCGAAGGCCGGCAGGATGCGCTGCACGTCGTTGCGGTAACCCAGGAAGTGGATGCGCGGGTGCGCTGAGGCCAGGGCTTGCACCTGGCGGCCGTGGTCGGTCTGCGGGTCGCCAATCAGCCAGAGGTGGGCTTGAGGGCGGTCGAGCGCGGCCATCATCTGCACCAGCAGGTCTTGGCCCTTGTCGTGGATGAAGCGGCCCGCATTGACCAGCGCGAACTGATCGGGCGTGATGCCCAGCTCGGCGCGCAAGGCGGCGCGGTCGGTGCAGGCCGGGCCTGCAGGCATGCCGTTCCAGATGACCGACACCCGGCGCTCGGCATAGCCCGCCTGCTGCAGCTGCCGCTTGACCGCACCCGACACCGCGATGATGTGGGCGCAGTGCTGCATGTGCGTGCGTGCCGTGGTGGCGTGGGCCGTGCTGAGGGCGAGCGGTCGGCGGTCGGTGTGGCCGGCGCGTCCGGCGTAGTGCGAGCCCCGGATCAGGTGGCCATGGAGGATGTCGGCCTGCCAGCTGCGCGCGATGCGCTTGAGCTTCCACATCGAGAACACGTCGTAGATGCCCGCCATGCGCACGTCGAACACCTCGATGTGGGCGGCCTTGCAGGCGCGGCCCAGCCAGCTGTCGGCCAGGCCGGCAAAGGCCACGGTGTGGCCGGCCGCCCGCTGGCCTTGCATCTGGATCAGGGCGTGGTTCTCGGCGCCGCCATAGCCGCGGCTGTGCAGGATGTGGATGATCCGCATGGAGGCTCGGGCTCAGCCCTTGCGGGCGTGCTTGGCGTGCAGCTTCCAGGCCAACCCGATGAGGTTGTCACCGTAGGAGATGGCCTTGCGCGTCAGCTCAAAGGGGTTGTGCGAGAAGTTGGCCGCGCCGCGGATGCAGGTGGTGGCCGTGAGGTAGCCGGCTTCTTGCACCAGGTCGCGCGCGCGCTCGTTGTAGTCGCCGTAGGGGTAGCAGAAGTCGGGCACGGCCTCGCCCAGCAGGTCTTCCAGCGTGGCCTTGCTGTCGAAGATCTCGGCGCGCATGGCCTGATCTGAGAGCTGCGACAGGCGCGGGTGCGTGACGGCGTGCGAGCCGAAGTCGCAGCCCTCGCGGCGCAGCTGGCGGATGGCGGCGGCATCCATCAACGGCGCCAGCACGGGGAAATCTGGGCGGCCGTCCAGCCATTGCGCCTTTTTGCCCAACAGCGAGCTCACCAGGTACACCGTGGCCGGGAAGCCGAATTCCTGCAGCGCCGGCCAGGCGTGCTCGCGGAAATCGTCGTAGCCGTCGTCCACCGTGATCACCACCGAACGCTGGGGCATGGGCGCGCCCTCGAACAGGCACTGGCGGGCCTGGGCCAGGCTCAGCACCTTGAAGCCCGCCCACTTGAAGTAGCGCAGCTGGTCGCGGAAGCGGTCGATGTGGCAGAACAGGGCCCGATGCGCATCCGGTCGGGGGTAGGGCCCGATCTGGTGGTACATCAAGATGGACATCGGCGGGGCTGCCGGTGGGATCGAGGGCATGTGCAAGGCAGAAGAGGCAAAGCCGGGCAGGCCCAGCTGATCAGGCCCGGACTTTAACCCAGGTGCACTGTTTGCCCGTCCGATGAGGCCTCAGACCTGAGTCGAGATGTCCGAGGCGAGCTGGTCCAGCATCGCGTAGCGCTTGCGGTACATCGAGCGCTTTTTGGATTCGACATCGGCCAGATCCTTGCGTGGCGCTTGCAGCGGCACGGCCCACAGGCCGTTGGCCTGCTGCTCGCCGCCCAACTCACGCCAGAAGGCGGTGTAGTCGAACTTCACCATGTGGCAATCGTCGCTGCCTTGGTTGGCCTTGAGCTGGTAGGCGGCATCGATGCCCGTCACGCCCACGGCACGCCAGTTCGTGGCGAGCTGGCGCAGCACCTCGATCAGGAAGAAGTGAGGCCGCACGCCATGCAGGGTCTTGGTGGCTTGGCGCACGAGGTCTTGACCGTCGTCGCCCTTGACGCCTTGCATGGCCCCAACCATCACACGCTGGCCCACCATGCCGAATGACAGGGCATAAATGAAGCGGGTGTCGCCAATGCGGTGGAGGTTCAGGCGCCACAGGCCCTCTTGCGGGGTGTGCAGGTTGACCTCCAAGTCGACTTGCAGGCCGAGTTCGGCATCCACCCAGATCGCTGTGCGCTCATGCTCGGCCAAGGTCGTCAGTCGCCCTTGGGCGCGCCGCTCTTGCATGTGGCGCAGGTCCTGTGCGAGCAGGTGGAAGCGCTTGCCCATGCCATGGCGCACATCCAGGTACTGGTCAAAGGCTGCGCGAAACAGCACAGGGTGGCGTTTGAACAGCTCGGCGGCCCAGGGCAGGTCGTTGAACACCGCGCCCAACGCCTGTCGGTGCAGGCGGGCTTGGAGCATCACGGCCGTGGTCTTGAACCGCCGGCCCAGGTTGTAAGCACTGCTGCGCTTGACCTTGAGCATCTGCGTGACCGTGGGCCACGGATGGATCTGCTGAACGCCTGCTTGCAAAGCGCGCGGGACAGGCTGGCGGGGGGCGGTCAAGGACATGGGGCGGGGCAACGTGAAGGGTCACCCCAAGCAGGGCTGTGGCCTCGCGGGCCACAGGACAGCAGGCTGTCTCGACAGTGACTTAACTTTACCTGAATCCGGCTTACGTGAGCCTTTCAGGACATCCCTCCGAATGAAGGACAGCACTGGATCGCGGGGGGGGTGAGGCCGGCGCGCTCAGGTGCGTCGGCCGTAGGGGCAGTGCCCCGGGCGGGGCCCCACCTGCGGGTGCTTGCGGCAGGTGCTGGGGCGCACCTCGTAGACCGTGCAGCGGCGGGTCTTGGCGTCAAGGTACTGGCAATCGCCATCGGCACGGCGCATCAGCGTGAAGATGCCACTCTTGGCGTGGAAGCGTTCGAGCACCTTGGCCTTGATCAGGCGCTTGGCGATCTGCCCGGGATCCTCGTGCTCGGCCTCGAACGGATCCACCAGGCCCAGGCGCACCAGGTCAGGCAGTTTCACCTCTACCGGCATCGTGCAGCAATTGGCCATGCAGGTGTCGCACATGCCGGCCCGAAAGCGCGACCAAGTTTCGATCCGTTCGACGTCGACGATGGAGGTGGGGGAGCGCATGGCCGCGCATTAAACCCGATTTCAACCCCGCGCAGGCACCTCAGGCGTGAAGAGGGTCACACCTCGCCCTGAGGTGAGGGGGCGCCTGTCATCCGCCAGCATGTGTTTCGCGTTGAACAGCCATCCCATCTTGTTGCTGAGGCCACATGAACCGTCAGATCGAGCAGAAGCTGCTGAGTTTTTGCACCCACCAGCAGGCCCATTTCAGCCCTGGTGCCTGGGCCGAGTTCCTCCGTGCCAATCCCGACGAGGTGGCTTGCGCTGCGGCCACGCTGGCGCGCGCCCGTTGGTATGGCCACGTTCAGGATTTGCAGGAGTTCGTGAACCGCCAGGTGCCCCAGGTGGCCCAAGCCTTGCCCGCGGCCGCCCAGCGCTGTGGGTTCGAGGGCGCGCGCTTCGTGAACCGGTTGCGCGAACAGATGTGGCGCCGCCACGAACCCAAGCGTTGAGGGGATGGCGGGCGCCACCCGGTTGGATGGTGGGCCCGTGGCGCAATGAGAAAACGCAATCAGAACACGCCATGAGAAAAGCCCTGAACTCGTGAGAGTGCAGGGCTTTCGGTGTTTGGTGGCCTGGGGCGGAATCGAACCACCGACACGCGGATTTTCAATCCGCTGCTCTACCAACTGAGCTACCAGGCCTTGCTTCGTTGACTTCTGCGTTGCAGCGATCAGCGAAGACCTAGACTATACATCAATTTGCGGCTGCTTTTTTGCTGCGACCCAAATCAACACCCAACTGTTTCAATTTTCTATACAGATGGGTGCGCTCGAGCCCGGTCTTCTCGGCCACGCGGGTCATGCTGCCGCCTTCGCGGGCCAGGTGGAACTCGAAGTAGGCGCGCTCGAAGTCATCGCGGGCTTCGCGCAGCGGGCGGTCAAGCTCGAACACCTGCTCGTGCGAGGGGCCACTGTGGCTGTGCGCCATGCTGCTGTGGCCCATGTGGTTGCCGTGGCTGAGGCCATGGCTGTGCGCGATCGGGTGGCTGGTGACCGGCGCGCTGGTGGTGGTGACGCCCGCGTAGGCATGGCCGCTGTGGTGCAGGCTGGTCTCGCCGCCCACGAGTTCGCTGCGGATCACGGTCGACACGCCGCTGCTGCCTTGGTAAGACGGTGCTGCCGTGATCGGCGTGACCGTGGCCAGGTGCACCGGCGGCGTGGGCTGGGCGGCACGCGGAGCGGGCTTGGCCAGCGCCTGCTCGACCGAGCGCAGCAGCTTTTGCATGGTGATCGGCTTTTCCAAGAAGGACTGGGCGCCGAACTTGGTGGCCTCGACCGCCGTGTCGATGGTGCCGTGGCCGGACATCATGATCACCGGCATGGTGAGTTGACCGCTGGCCGACCACTCCTTGAGCAGTGTCACGCCGTCCACGTCGGGCATCCAGATGTCGAGCAAGACCAAGTCAGGCTTGCATTGCTCGCGCATCTGGCGAGCCTTCGCAGCGTTTTCAGCGACTTCGACCGCATGGCCCTCGTCGCTCAGGATTTCAGAAAGGAGGGCACGGATGCCCAGTTCGTCGTCAACAACAAGAATCGTGGCCATGAAGGTTTTTTATGTGCGCAGCCTGCTCAGTATCACAAGTGTGACTCAGCTTCGTCGCTTTGAGATGACAGCTTCGAAAATGATATCGAAACTTGAGCCCCAATCAAGGACGAGGGCGCTGCGGGATACCCTTGATCTGCGCTTTTTGCCAAGTCAGAGGCGTTCGGCGCTTGAAGATTGCGGACTCGGATGAGCGCGCCGTGCTCATCGGCGATCTTTTTGACCACCGCCAGGCCCAGCCCGGTGCCCGTCGGCTTGGTCGTCAGGTAGGGCTCGAAGATGCGCTTGAGGATCTTGTCAGGAAAGCCGGGGCCGTTGTCTTGCACGCGCAGCCGCACGGCCCGCACGCGGCCATCGTCATGGCGTGTGGCATCGGTGCGCACGGTCACGCGGGGGGCTTCGCCTGAGGTGGGTGGGTGCTCTTGCAGCGCGTCCATCGCGTTTTGCACGAGGTTGTGCAGCACCTGGCGCAGCAAGCTGGCATCGCCCATCACGGCCGGCAACTGCTCGCCGAGTTCGAGCACGAGCAGGCCGCTTTCGATGGCCTGACCGTACAAGCCGGTCACGTCGTGTACCACGTCGTTGAGCTGCAGCGGCACCAGCTGGGCACTGGGCAAGCGGGCATAGTCGCGGAACTCGTTGATCAGGGTCTTGAGCGCCTGCACCTGCGACACGATCATGCCCACCGAGCGCTCCAGCAGCTGGCGGTCATTGCCTTCGAGCTTGGGGTCGAGCTTGAGCTGCAGCCGTTCGGCCGACAACTGAATCGGCGTGAGCGGGTTCTTGATCTCGTGGGCGACGCGGCGCGCCACCTCGGCCCAGGCCTGGGCGCGCTGTGACGACACGACCTCGCTGAGGTCGTCGAACACAATGAGGCGCTCGTCGGGCGGCAGCTCGGCGCCGCGCACCAGCAGTGGCAGGGGATCGGCAAAGTGGGGCAAGGCCAGCTCAAAGGTGTCTTGCCATTGCTGGCGCTCGCCTGGTGTGGGATCGGTGGCGTGCAGCTCGAAGCGCAGGCGCAAGCGGTCGGCAAAGTCGGCCAGCTCGGGCACATCGGCGAGGGCCCGGCCACGGTAGGCCGACAAGGGCAGGCGCAGGATGCGGGTGGCGCCCGGGTTGACCATGTCGATGCGGCCCAACGCGTCGAACACGATCACGCCGGCGCTCATGTTGTCGAGGATGGTCTGCAGGTGGGCGCGGGCGCTGTCGAGTTCGTGCACGCTGCGCTCGGCCAGGGTGCGTGCGTCGGCGAGCTGCTGGGTCATGGCCGCGAACGAGCGCGTGAGGCCGCCCAGCTCGTCTTTGCTGGTGAAGATGGCCTTGGGGCGCAGGTCGCCACGGGCCACTTCGCCCACGCCCTCGGCCAGCAGCAGCAGCGGCCTGGCGAGCTGTTGGCCCAGGATGGCGGCCAACAAGAATGCGCCGAACACCGCCAGGATCAGCGTGAGCGTGAGCGTGCCGATGTACATGCGCTTGAGGCCTTCGCGGCCCAGCGAACGCTGCTGGTACTCGCGGTAGGCGGCTTGCACTTCGAGTGCATTGCGCACGAGGTTGGCTTCGAGGGGCTGCACGACCAGCAGGTAGCGACGGGTGGTTTGCAGGCTGAAGCTGGTGTCGGGCAGCCAGGCCAGCGCCACCAGCCTGGCCGCCGCGAGGTTGGTGTTGAGCGAGGGCAACTCGGTGGGCGAGGTGGCGGGGCGGCTGGCCTGGCGGCCAGGCTTGGGCGCCGCAGCGCCCACGTCATCGGTCTTGTCGTCCAGCCCCTCAACCACGGCCATGGCGCCACGTTGTTCGGCCTCCAGCCGCCAGGCCTGGGGCACGCGGGCGTTGTTCAGCTGGCGAGAGCCATCGCCTCCGGCCGAGACCACGACGCGGCCGCCGTCGTCAACGATGCTGACCGCTTGGGCGCCGAGTTGTTCGCGCAGGCGCTCCAACTCGATCACGTTGGCTTGGTTGATGGTGCCCGGCAGCGCGACGCCATCAGGCATGCCGCCTGGCGCCAAGCGTTGGGCGGCCACGCGGGCCTTGTTGGCCAAGTCGATGCTGAGCGTGTCGAGGGTGCTGCGCCCCAAGTTGAGGCCAGCATCGAGGGCGCGCTCGACGCGCAGGTCGAACCACGACTCGATGCTGCGCGAAACGAACTGGTAAGACACGCCGTAGATCAGCAGGCCTGGGAGCACGCCCACGAGCCCAAAGATGCCCGCCAGCTTGAACAGCAGCTTGCTGCCGAACTTGCGCGAGCGCAGGCGCAGCACCAGGCGCAGCATGGCCAGCCCGATGACCAGGGCCAGCAGCGAGGCCAGGGCGACGTTGGCGATCAGCAGCCAGTGGTAATCGCCCTCGAAGCGCTCGCTGTTTTCGGTGGAGAACACCAGCAGGAAGGCCAGCACGAAAGCGGCACCGGCGGTGGCCACGCTGGCGATCAGCCAGGCCCAGCGGTTGGCCTTGATGGTGCTCATGGTCAGCGGGGCAGCGGCACGCCGACGCGCCGCTCTACCTGCAGGCGTTCGCCCAGCGGTCCGTCGCCCAGGCCAATTTGCAGTGGGCGCGGCAGCTCCTCGGTGTCGAGCTTGAAGCTGAAGTCGATGTAGTGGTCTTGGTTGTCGTTGGCGGGCAGGGCGTCGGCCACGCGCCATTGCCGGGCGAGGCGGATGACGTCGAGCGCGTCGCTCAGGCGGCTGTACTGGCGGCTGAGGCCGTCGAAGCTCAGTCGCCAGTGGCGGGTGAGAGGCTGGTAGGCCAGTCGCCAGCGCCGGGAGGCCAGGGCGCGGGACTGGTCGGTCCAGTACCAGCGGCTGCGAAAGAGCTCGGCGTCGGCCGCGAACACCACGGCGATGCCCTTGTTCAGGGCCTGCTCGATGTCACGGGGCAGCTCCAGCTTCACCTCGTAGCTCAGCAGCAGGCCCTCGTCGGTGCGCTGCACGCGCAGCTGCGCCAGCTCCATCGGCCCGCGAGGGCGGCTGGACTGGGCCAGGGCGGAGGCGCCTGTGGAGGCCACGGCGGCCGCCAGCCAGGGCGTGGCGCAGCGGGCCAGCAGTTCGCGACGGTGCTGATCGGGCATCGCGCACCCAATGAAGGGTCAGGTGGTGAGCAGGGCGTAGAAGAACCCGTCACCACGGTCGGCGGTGGGGGCGTCGCCATATTCGACCACAGGCAGCATGTGGCCGGGCGATGGCAGCAGCCGGGCCCCGGGCTGTCGTTGCAAAAACGCGTCGATGCGGTCCTGGCCCTCGGCCTTGAAGACCGAACAGGTGCAGTACAGCAAGCGGCCGCCGGGCTTGAGCAGGGGCCACAGCGCATCGAGCAGGGCATCTTGGATGCGTGCCAGGGCGGCGATGTCGCTGTCGCGGCGCAGCCAGCGCACATCCGGGTGGCGGCGCACGATGCCCGAGGCGCTGCAGGGGGCGTCGAGCAAGATGGCGTCAAAGCGCTCGCCATCCCACCAGTCGGCGGTCTGGCTGGCGTCGGCGGCGGTGGTGCTGGCCTTCAGGCCCAGGCGTCCCAGGGTGTCGTGCACGCGGCGCAGGCGCTGGGCGTCGCTGTCGAGGGCCAGCACGTCGAGGTCGGCCAGCTCCAGCAGGTGAGCGGTCTTGCCGCCCGGCGCGGCGCAGGCGTCGAGCACGCGGGCGCCCGGCGCCAGGGGCGGCAGCAAGCCGCGGCCGTCGGCGCCACGCGGGCCGTGGACCAGCAGCGGCGCGGCCAGCTGCGCGGCGACGTCTTGCACCGAGGCACGGCCCGTGTCGAAGCCCGGCAGTTGGCCCACGGGCACAGCGCGCGGCAGCACGATGGCGCTGTCGTCCAGCCAGGGCTGCCAACGAGCCTCTGCTTGGGCCTCTGCTTGGGCCTGGGTGTCGGTGGGGGGGCTGGTGGAGGGCAGCACGCCAGCGGCCGTCAGGTCGGCCATGTACTGGGCGCGCGTGCCCTGGCGCCGGTTGACCCGCAGCGCCATGGGGGCGTGTTGCTGGTTGCGCGCCAAGATGGCCTCGACGTGATCAGGCCAGTCTTGCTGCAGGCGACTCACCCACCAGGCGGGATGGTTGTGGCGGGCCAGGGGCTGCTGCAGGGCTTGCGTGTGCAGGGCTTCGGCTTCACGGGCCTGGCGCCGCAGCACGGCATTGACGAGGCCTGCGGCCGCCTGTTGGGATTTGCTGCCGCGCTTGCAGGCCTCGACGGCTTGGCTGACCAGCGTGTGGCTGGGGTAGCGGCCCGTACTCGCCAAGCTCAGGGTGCTGATGAGCAGGGCATCCACCCAAGGTGCGGGCGTCTTGGGCACCAGCAGGCCGCGCAGGGTCTCGCCCAGGCCCATGTGCCGCAGCACTTCGAAACTCAGGGCTTGCACGCCAGGGCGCAGGGCGGTGGGGCAGGCGGCCAGGGCGTCGTTGAGCGACTGGCCCTTGCGCACGGCCATCACGGCCTGTGCGCAGGCGCTCAGTTGTTGCCACAGCGCAGGCGTTGCGCTCGGGTGCTGGGCGGGGGAGGGGGCATTCATGGCGCGCAGTCTAGGCGATCCCACTGCGGCGGCCGCAGGTGGGGGCAGGCTGGCGCCTGAAAACGGGTGGGCGGTGGCCAGCGTGCGGCTCAGGCGCCCAGGAAATGCTTGCGGTAGCGGGCCGGCAGGTCGGCGATGCGCATCAGCATGGGCAGGTCGGCGGTGTTGAAGTCGGGATCCCAGGCGGGGGCGCCCAGGACCTTGGCGCCGCAACGCAAGTAGCCTTTGATCAGGGCCGGGGCCTCGACGTTCAGGCTGGTGTCCAGTTCATCGACCGGCAGGGGCAGGCGAGGCCGCACCTGCACGTCAATGGGGGCGAGGTGGGTCTGGCGCAGTTGTTCCCACAGGCTGGCGGCCATGTGGCCACCGTCGCGCATGGAGATGCTGGCGCAACCAATCATCGTGTCGAGCTGGTTGCGCACCATGAATTCGGCCAGGGCGCCCCACAGCGACATGATGGCGGTGCCGGTGCGGTGGTCGGGGTGCACGCACGAGCGGCCCAGCTCGACCATCTTGTCGCGCATCGGGCGCAGGCGGGTCAGGTCGAACTCGGTCTCGCTGTAGAGGCCGCCCACGCGCTTGGCCGCGTCGGGCGTCAGCACCCGGTAGGTGCCGATCACCATGCCGGGCTCGCCGGTGAGCTCGTCGCTGGCCAGGCGCACCAGCAGGTGCTCACAGTAGGGGTCGAAGAGGTCGATGTCGTGGCCGTCCGGGCTGCCCACCGGCACCTGCAGGCGTGCGCCCATCTCCTCGGCAAAAACCTGGTATCTCAGACGCTGGGCTGCACGAACATCCTCTTCAGTGCGAGCCCAAACGACCTCCACGCCTTGCTTCGCGGGCTGAGCTGTCGGTCGGAGGGCATCTGAGCCCGGGTGAAGTGACCTCCGAGCGGCGCGCGATTCGGCCGCAAGACTGGCAGACAGGTCTGCCAGAGGCAGCGTGGGCAGGGGCAGGTCGCGCATGGTCATCTCCGGGGCTTTGGCTTTGGACATGAGCCCTGACTGTGGCCCTAGGGAGTGACGCGCCAGTGACTGCTGCATGACACTGGCGTGACGCCGCCGGAGCAGGCCGGCTGCACCATGCCGCGTGACGTTTCGCACGGCTTATCAACTCACTGGGTCATGACAAATCCCCAACTCGGGTGACTGGTCAGGCTGCTAGCATTCTTGGTATGAGCATCCAGGTCTTTGGTTTGCCGGTTTCCCGTGGCGTGGCCATCGGGCGGGCCGTGCTGGTGGCGTCAAGCCGTGTGGACGTGCCGCACGTCTTCATCGATGCCGACCACATCGAAGATGAGGTGTTGCGCCTGCTGGCCGCCCGCGACGAGGTGGCCAACGAGTTCGACACCCTCAAGCGCGACCTGCCCCCTGACGCCCCCCACGAGCTGGCCGCCTTGCTGGACGTGCACCAGATGCTGCTGCAAGACGAGGCCCTGATTGGCGCTGCCGCCGACTGGGTGCGCGAGCGCCACTACAACGCCGAGTGGGCACTGTCGGCCCAGCTTGAGGTGCTGGCGCGCCAGTTCGACGAGATGGAGGACGCCTACATCCGCGAGCGCAAGGCCGACTTGGAGCAGGTGGTCGAGCGCATGCTGCGCCACCTCAGCCGCAACACCACGGCGCTGGATGCGCAGGGCCGTGGCGCCCGGGATTTTGGGGGGGACGAGCCCCTGGTGCTGGTGGCGAGCGACATCGCCCCGGCCGACATGATCAACTTCAAGCGCAGCGTGTTCACGGGCTTCGTGACCGACGTCGGGGGCAAGACCTCGCACACGGCCATCGTGGCGCGCAGCATGGACATCCCGGCGGTGGTCGGTGCGCGGCAGGCCTCCAGCCTGATCCGCCAAGACGACTGCATCATCATCGACGGTGATGCCGGCTTGGTGATCGTCGACCCCTCGCCCATCGTGCTGGAAGAGTACCGTTTCCGCCAGCGCCAGGCCGAGCTGGAGCGCGGCCGCCTGGCCCGCCTGCGCCACACCCCGGCCGTCACGCTCGATGGCGAGCGCGTCGAGCTGCTGGCCAACATCGAGCTGCCCGACGATGCCCCTGGCGCCCTCGAAGCCGGCTCGGTGGGCGTGGGCCTGTTCCGCTCCGAGTTCCTCTTCATGAACCGCGGCAGCAACCTGCCCGACGAAGAAGAGCAGTTCGAGGCCTACCGCCGCGCGGTCGAGGCGATGAAGGGCCTGCCCGTCACGATCCGCACGGTCGACATCGGCGCCGACAAGCCCCTGGAAGGCCTGACCCCCAGCGAGCTGCGCCACGAGTCGGTGTTGAACCCCGCGCTGGGCTTGCGCGCCATCCGCTGGAGCCTGTCGGAGCCCAGCATGTTCCGTCGCCAGCTGCGCGCCTTGTTCAGGGCGGCGCACCATGGGCCGATCAAGATCCTGATCCCGATGCTGGCCAGCGCCCGCGAGATCCGCCAGACGCTGGACAACATCGCCCACGTCAAGCGCCAGCTCACCGAATCCGGCAAGCCGTTTGGTGAGGTCGAACTCGGGGCGATGATCGAGGTGCCGGCGGCGGCGCTGACCTTGCCGCTGTTCCTCAAACATTTCGATTTCGTGTCGATCGGCACGAACGACCTGATCCAGTACACGTTGGCCATCGACCGCGCCGACGAGGCCGTGGCCCACCTGTACGACCCCTGGCACCCGGCCGTGCTGCAGCTGATCGCCTCGACGATCCGACAGGCGCGAGCCGCCGGGCGTGGGGTGAGCGTGTGCGGCGAAATGGCGGGCGATCCCACCTTCACCGAGCTGCTGCTGGCCATGGGCCTGCGGTCGTTTTCGATGCACCCCTCTCAGGTGGCCTCGATCAAGCAGCGCATCTTGCGTGCAGACACGCGCCGGTTGGCGCCGCTGGTGGACCAGGTGCTGGCCAGCGACGACCCCGAGGCGGCCTGCCAGGCCTTGCTGGCAGGGGTGGCCTCAGGTGCAGGCGTGGGGGTGACCAAGGCCGCTGCCTGAGGCGGGCCGGGTTCAGGCCTGGCCTTGGGGTGCAGCTTCGCCCGCCATGCTTGTCGAGTTGGCGGGTTCGAGGTGCCGTTGGCGGTGGCCCGCCCGTACCTTGACCCGAGACATCGGCTCGAAGCAGGCCATCAGCCAGGGTTGGCGTTGTGCCACCCAGCCCAAGCCGGCCAACGCCAGGGTGACCACGGCAGCCGCGACCCACGCCGAACCCTCTTCGGTCATCACATGGCTGTTGCGCAGGAGCTTGAAGGCTGCCCACTGCGCAGGCGCATGGAACAGCAGGATGTAGAGGCTGTGGCGACCCAGCCAGGCCGAGGGGACAGCCAGCGCTGTCCAGCCACGCAGGCCCCGCGCCAGCCCCAACAGCGTCAGGCTGCCGCTGAAGGCCAGGCCCAGGCTGGCCCAGCGGGCCTGGGCTTCGCGTTCGAGCAAGTGCAGCTCGGGCGCCCACAGCACCCAAATGGCCAGGCTCACCACCGCCCAGCAGGCCGTGGTGCGCCACTGCGCTTGCGCTTCGCTCAGCTCGCCTTTGGCCAGGTGGCCAAGCAGGAAGCAGGCGCCGCCCAGGGGCAGCAAGTCGGCATTGAAGGGCCAGCCGGTGTGGCTGAGGCCCGAGCCTGCGCACAGGCTGCCCTCGGTGGTGAATTCAGGCAGGGTGAAGTGGGCTGTGCCCAGGCGCCAGCACAGGGCCAGCAGGATCAGGTAAAGCAGCGCTTGGGGTGACGACAGCGGCCACAGCAGGCGGTGTGCCCAGGCGGGCTGTGCTGCCGACCAGACGTCGGGCGCGGCCGACGCAGGCCGGGTCCACCCGGGCAGGTGTGGCGCCGCCGCGGCCACCAAACTGGCCGCGACATGCAACAACCACAACAGCGAGAGGAACCACAGCGGAAACAGCCAGCCGGGCAGGTCGAGACCGTTGAAGGTGGCCAGACGTGCCAGGTGATCCGCCCAAGCTGCGGTGTCCGGCAAGTCGCCGCGCAGTGCCGAATGGCCGGCCAGCAGGGCGGCCACCACGAGCAAAGGCTTGATCAGGGCATCGGCCTTGTCGCGCGCCGTGATCCAGGGGGTGGCAGGGCGCAGGTGCGCGCCCGCCAGGGCCAGCATCAGCGGCATGCGCACGTTGCTCAAGGCCCGGTCCACATCGGGGTGGAACCAGCCCACCGCGCCGTGACCGAGCACCACCAGGGTGATGCACCACCCCCTGGCGATGTCAATGTGCCCGTGTCGCATGTGCTTGCCTCGTGCCTGTTCGTGATGCACATCACGTTAACGAGGCAGGGCCTGCGGATCCAGTCGGAACGGGATACGGTTGTCAGGAGATGTAAGGGTCTACCCTTAATGGGTGAGGCCCATGTGGCAGCGTGTCAACGCTGCCCCAATTCCTCCCAGCGCCCCAGCAGGGTCAGCAACTCGTCGTCGATGGCCTCGTAGCGGGCCTGCAGCGTGGCGAGTTGTGCGCCTTCCTTTTGATAGGCCTGGGGATCGGCCAGGCGCTGGCCCAGTTCGGCCTGCTCTGTTTCGAGTTGCTCGATGCGCTGGGGCAGTTGCTCGAGTTCGCGTTGCTCTTTGTAGCTGAGCTTACGGGCGGCAGCAACCGGGGCTGCGGCGGGCGAGGGTGCCGCCACTGCTGCAGCCACGGGCGCTGCGGTCTGGGCCGAGGCTGGGGTTGCAGCAGGCTCTTGGCGCTTGGCCGCGCTGGCGGCGGCACTGGCGGCCAATGCGGCAGCCCGGCGCGACTGGATCAGCCAGTCTTCGACGCCGCCCTCGTACTCTCGCCACTGGCCGTCGCCTTCGCTCACCAGGGTGCTGGTCACCACGTTGTCGAGGAAGCGGCGGTCGTGGCTGACCAGGAAGACGGTGCCGGGGTACTGGTCGAGCAGGTCTTCGAGCAGGTCGAGGGTTTCGATGTCGAGGTCGTTGGTGGGCTCGTCGAGCACCAGCACGTTGCTGGGCTTGGCGAACAAGCGCGCCAGCAGCAGGCGGTTGCGCTCGCCGCCGCTGAGCGTGCGCACGGGCGAGTTGGCGCGGGCCGGCGAGAACAGGAAGTCCTGCAGGTAGCCCATCACGTGCTTGCGGCTGCCGTTGATGTCGATCCACTCGCTGCCCGGGCTGATGAAGTCGGCCAGCGTGGCGTCGAGGTTGAGGTGGTCGCGCATCTGGTCGAAGTAGGCCACCTCGAGGCGGGCGCCTTGGCGCACGGTGCCGGTGTCGGGCGGCAGCTCGCCCAAGATGAGCTTGAGCAGCGTGGTCTTGCCCGCACCGTTGGGGCCCACCAGGCCCACCTTGTCGCCGCGCAGCACGGTGTAGTCCAGGTTGCGCACGATGGTGCGCTCGCCAAACTGCTTGCTGACCTCGGTCAACTCGGCGACGATCTTGCCGCTGCGGTCACCCTGGGCCACCTCCATCTTGGCGCGGCCGATGCGGTCGCGGCGCTCAGCGCGGGCCGAGCGCAAGGACTCCAGGCGCGCAATGCGGGCCACCGAGCGCGTGCGGCGCGCCTCCACGCCCTTGCGGATCCACACCTCTTCTTGCGCGAGCAGCTTGTCGAAGCGGGCGTTGGCCAGCGCCTCGTCGGCCAATTCGCGGGCCTTTTGCGTCTCGTAGGCGGCAAAGTTGCCGGGGTAGCTGCGCAAGATGCCCCGGTCGAGCTCGACGATGCGGGTGCACACGCGGTCAAGGAAGGCGCGGTCGTGCGAGATCAGCACGATGGCACCACCGTAGGCCAGCAGCAGGTCTTCCAGCCAGGTGATGGCGTCGAGGTCCAGGTGGTTGGTGGGCTCATCGAGCAGCAGCACATCGGGGCGAGCCACCAGGGCGCGGGCCAGGGCCACGCGCTTTTTCAGGCCGCCCGAGAGCTTGTCGACCGGCTGGTCGGCGCTCAGGTGCAGGCGCTGCAGGGTCTCGTCCACGCGCTGCTCCCAGTTCCAGCCGTCGCGGGCCTCGATCTGGGTCATCAGGGCGTCGAGGTCGTCGCCATCGGCGTGGGCCTCGAAGCGCTCGCGCAGGGCACGCACCTCGCCCAGGCCTTCGCCCACGGCATCGAACACCGTGGCGCCCGGCGCAAACGTGGGCTCTTGGTGCACATAGGCGACCGACAGGCCACTCTGCCAATGCAGGTTGCCGTCATCGAGCTTGTCGGTGCCGGCCATGATCTTGAGCAGCGACGACTTGCCGGTGCCATTGCGGCCGATCAGGCCGATGCGTTCGCCCGTCTCCAGCGCGAAGTCGGTGTGGTCCAGCAGGGGGACGTGTCCAAAGGCCAAGCAAGCCTGGGACAGGGTGAGTACGGCCATGTCGTGCGTGAAAAAAGAGTCCGGAGTATGAAATCGGCGCGTGTCCAAGGGGGTGAACACCGTCGCGCATTGTCGCCGCTCGGGTGACAATTGGGTGCATGAGGGTGTTCGCCGTGTTGCGCCTGTTGTTCTGGGTGGGTCTGTGCTGTGTGGCATGGCCTGGCTCGGTGCGCGCCGATGCGCCGGTGATGCCGCCGCAGGTCATCGAAGGCGCTGTGGCCGAGCCCACCACGAGCGCGCAAATGCGTGACATGGCGGCGGTCGAACTGCCCTGGCACCACATGGCCACACTCAACGAAGCCTTCATTTCACCGGGCGGCGACACCCCACCGGGTACCGACTCGTCGTGGATGCGGGTCACCTTGCCGCACCGCTGGCAGCTCACGCACCCTGATTACGCGGGCACCATGTGGTACCGATTCAAGGTGAGGCTGACGCAGGTGCCCGATCAGCCTTGGGCGGTGTACATGCCCCGAGCGATCATGAACGCGCAGGTGTGGGTCAATGGCGTGCCCATGGCCGCACAGGGCTCGATGGCTGCGCCGGTGACGCGCAACTGGTATGTGCCGCTGATGGCGCAAGTGCCCGCAGGCGCCTGGCGCGAAGGCGACAACATCATCATGGTCCGCGTGGTCGGTGGGTTCCTGACCCGCAATGGCCTGGCGGCCATCGATGTGGGGCCGCAGCAGCAGCTTTTGCAGCCTTACAACTGGCGGCTGCTGGCCCAGGTCGATGGGCCGCGTGTGGCCAACATCTCGCTGATCGCCCTGGGCCTGTTCATGGTGCTGGTGTGGTTGCGCGACCGGGGGCAGGGCGCGATTGGCTTGCAAGGCCTGGCGGCGATCTGCTGGGGCTTGGGCAACATGGCCTCGTGGGCACCCGAGATGCCCTTCCTGGAGCAGCTCACCTGGGCCTGGCTGGCCTATGTGCTGGTCGTCACCTCGCAGTTGCTGATCTGCCTGTTCTTCTGGCGCTTCATCGGCCGGCGCGTGCGCGCGATCGACTGGAGCATCTACGCGCTCATGGTGTTCACCCCGGTGATGACGCTGGCGTACCCCACGGGCGCCCAGTTCTTCCTCACCTACGTGGCCACGTTCATCTTGATGGCCATCAGCGCGGGGCATGCCCTGGTGCACGTGGTGCGCACACGGCGCCCCGACGGCATGGTGCTGGTGGTGGGCTGCCTCTTGGCCGTGCCAGTGGGTGCGCACGACCTGGCCTTCGAGGCCAACCTGTTGCCCTACGACAGCGTGTTCTGGCTGGCCTTTGCCGGCCCGCTGCTGATGTACTGCACCTTCTACATCCTGGCGGGTGACCATGCCCGCTCGCGCAAAGACCTGGCCCACCTCAACGACACCCTGGCCTCGCAGGTGGCCGAGCGCGAATCCGCCTTGCGCGAGAGCTTCGAGCGCGTGGCCGAGTTGGAGCGTGCCCAGGCCGTGCAGGCCGAGCGCAGCCGCATCCTGCGCGACATGCACGACGGCGTGGGGGCGCACCTGAGCTCGGCGCTGCGCCAGCTGCAGGCCGCCCGCAATGGCCAGGTTGACCTGGGCCTCGTCATCCAGACGCTGCGCGATTCGCTCGACCAGCTCAAGCTGTCGGTCGATGCCTTGACCCTGGCGCCCGGCGATGTGGTCGGCCTGCTGGCGAGCTTGCGCTTCCGCGTGGCCCCCCGTTTGAAGGCCGCTGGCCTGGATCTGGCCTGGAATGTTCAGGATTTGCCAAGCTGGCCCGAGGGGCAGCCCCCTGCGCTGCGCCAGTTGCAATACATTCTCTTTGAAGGGCTGAGCAACGTGCTGCAGCATTCCGGGGCGACCCGGTTGACGCTGTCTGCACGCCGCCGGCCCGAGGGCATTGAAGTGAGCCTGAGCGACGATGGGCGTGGCTGGGATGGCGTGGCGGAGGGCGCCGGCATCCAGACCATGCGGGCGAGAGCCAAAGTCATCGGCGCAGAGCTCACTCTGCACGGCGAGCCCGGCCGTGGCACCGAACTCCGAGTCGTCCTGCCCCTGCAGGCGGCGCCCCAGCTTGACTTATCCTCCGCAGCATGAATGACACCGCACAGGCGCCCTGGAAAGTGGTCGTGGTTGAAGACAACCACGCCACGCGCAGCTACCTCGAATCCTGCATCAAGGACCAACCGCAGTTGACGCTGGCGGCCTCGTTCAGCACGCTGGCCCCGGCACAGGCCTGGTTCGACCTGCACCCGGCTGATTTGCTGCTGGTGGACCTGGGCCTGCCCGATGGCAGCGGCCTGTCGCTGATGCGCCAGGTGCGCCGCCAGTGCCCGGGCTGCGACATGCTGGTCGTGTCGATGTTTGGGG